>JADMIO012862439.1_pt1 | contig 116210 bp, 85 predicted proteins | sample 8958161 | NCBI WGS metagenome assembly JADMIO01 (sample SAMN16585339, study PRJNA669376) | soil metagenome | isolation source: Crop rotation soil | place: USA: Cullars Rotation, Alabama | collected 2011 | reverse complement strand
CGTGGTCCCAGACTAATAATCAGACCGACGATACGAGTGGGACCGTGGTCCCAGACTAATAATCAGACCGACGATACGAGTGGGACCGTGGTCCCAGTCTGATTATCAGACCGACGATACAAGTGGAACAGTTATGCCCGGGAATTCCTGCAGGATCGATCCGCTCGAGAAGCTTTCTAGTGGTACCAACCCAGGCAGGTAGCACAGTGCGCGCCCACTGCCTTACGGATAGCACGACGCATCTTCGCCGCAGCGTTGTTCCCACGGGCGATAGCAGCACGCCGCTTCGCATGGCTCTTCACACTGCGCTGTGCCTGATAGGTGGCGTGGTGCTGAGCACAGCGCCCACCATGAGTAGCCCAGTCCCTACAGTCGAGACACCGGGTACGCATAGGGCACCCCCCCCCCCCTTCCGGGGACACCCCCCTATCCGTCGACACCCCCCTACCTACTCACGTGAGTAGGCTGGGCGCGGCAGCGCTAGAAGCGACCGCCCGTCATGAAGTGGGCAGTGAGCCAACCCATGAAGGCCAGTAGCGCAAAGCGTCGAGCACGCACCCAACCCGAAGGCTTGCCTGTACTGCCGCTTTGCGTGGCGAACCATGACCAGACGTGTTCGCTCAGCGTGTCGCCCGGCTTCTTATTGAAGAGCGCTCGACCCTCAATGACGCCGAACGCGGCAAGCCATGCGAGCCAAGCGATTGTGTATCCGCTCATTGAGCCCCCCGACGGATTCGAACCGCCGACCCCCTGATTACGAAACAGGCGCTCTAACCGAACTGAGCTAGGGAGGCAACGCCGGTCGCTCAACCCTGGGAGAGATCAGGGGAGTGACCGGCCTGAGTGGGTAGCGCTCGACGCCGTTCCTTAGCGGTGCTTGATGCGTGGCGCGTAAACCCCTCTACCTATATGAAGGTTGTCGGCAACCTGATTCGGGGTCACAGCGAAGGGCGCCCGGGTGACGCTGTGATGAAGTGGCGTGAAGTCTGGATTACCCAATGAGAAGTCATTAGGAATGTGTGTTTCGAGTCATTCCGTCACAGCATCACTTCCCCCAGGTCAACGGCTCGCCCCGCTGTGCTGTGGTGACGGAGTCACTGTTACTTAGGCTAACTAACTAAACCGAGACAAGAGAAATGGGCCGACCGGGGGACCGGCCGACCCTTCCCGCTGCCCCAGGAAGCCCGCTGTGCGCCCGTCTCAGCGCCTAACAGGCTTCCCGGGTGTCTCGCTACGCCGCTACGTCTTCCGTGCCGTCCTGGGCGTCGTCTTCGTCGTCGTCGGTCGGCGGCTTCGCCCACGTGATCGAAGCGCGCTTCTCGATGGGCGTTCCCTGCCCCCTGCCCGTAGTCGACTTCGTGACAACGATCTTGTCTACGAAGAGCCCGACGAACACGCGCTTGTCGTCTACTGACGCGCGCCCCCACCACGACTTAGGGCCGGTCGGGTCAGCGTCGGCGTCTTCGGGGAACCATTGGTCAAGGGGAAGCTTCGGGGCTTCGGCGGCTTCAAGTTCGGCAAGCCGCTCTTCCGCCCCTTGCTGCCGGAGCGTCAGCGCTGCCTGTTGCTTCCGGAAGTGCTTCCTGCCAACGGGTCCGTCGTACGCGCCTGCCGCGCGGTCTTCGTACAGCTCTTCAAGGGCGTTCAGGGCGTCGGCGCGCTCCGCAACAAGGTTCGCCCGTTCGCCGCTCTTCTCAGGCGCCTCAGTGAGCTTGCCGAAGCGTCGGGCGGCTTCCCACAGAAGCGCCAACGTCTCTTCGTCGCCTTCGGCGTGCCTGATCTTGTTGAAGATGCGTTCCGCAACGAACTTGTCGAGTGCCGCCATGCTGACGTTGCACGTGCCTTCGTGCTGCCCAGGTGCGGACGGGTCGACCACCTTCCGGCGACGGCAGCGGTAAGAGTCCTTGATCGATTCTTCCCCGCGCTTCGAAGTCATGACGGCGCCACACTCGCAGTACAGCTTGTCCATGGCGGACAGAATGGCTTGCCCCCGGGAAAGCCCCTTGCCGCGCCCCCTGCCGTCCAACCACGCCTGAAGCTCATACCACTCAGCGGGCTCGATGATCGGTCCGCAATCAAGCTCGACCGGCCGGAGCGTGATCGGGTCGCGCTGAATGCGGTAACCCTCAATCTTCGTGGTCGGCGTGCCGTCCGGCTTCTTCTTGTAGATCACCTCAGCGGCGAAGCCCGCAATACGCGGGTCCCGAAGGATTCGCATAACGGTTGCCGGGTCCCAGGCGCTTGAAGCGGTCTTCTTCCCAATCGTCTCGCCCCGGGTCGGCACGGCGTCAGCGTCCATGCGCTTACAAAGCCCCGTGATGCTGCCCGGGTGAATGGCGGCTTGACTGCCCGGCTTGAAGGGAAGGTGTTTGTGCGTCTTGATCTCACGCCACCACCACCGGATTACGTCGGGCTCGAACTCGAAGGGTCCGGTAAGGGGAGTGGTCGAGTGCGCAAGCTTGTTGATGACGACATTGACCATTCGGCCGTTGCGCGTGATCTCCTTCGTCTCCGAAACAAGCTCGAAGCCGTAAGGCGCCTTCCCGCCGACGTACCCGCCCAATTCGCGCTGAAGGTTCTTCGTGTCGAGAATCTTCGCCGACTTCAGCGAAGATTCTTTGTGCGACGCGTCGAGCCGCATAATCAGGTGAATCAGGTCCATGACGTTTCCCTGCCGGAAGACGCCTTCCTGAGTGGAAACAATCGTCACGCCCAGGGCGAGCAATTCCGAGACAATCGGAATCGCGTCCATGACCTTCAGGCGCGAGAAGCGCGACACGTCATAGACAATGATCATGTTGAGCCGCCCGGCGCGGCATTCGTTCAGGATGCGTTCGAACTCCGGGCGCTCCGCCGTCCCGAACGCCGACGTGCCCGGCGCTTCGCTGAAATGCCCGACGAACCTGAACCGGCCCCCGTCGCGCTCGACTTCGCGCTGAAGGTCGGCCGCCTTGTCTTCGTTGGCGCTACGCTGTGTCGCTGGGCTTGCTGCGCTCGAATTCTCGCGCTCGCGCGACTGACGGTCGTAAGCACCCGCGTACGTGTCCACCCCGGTCACAACCCCTTGTGTCATGTCGGCGACCCTACGCCCCCAACTGAGAGAACTCAAAGGTTACCCCAGTTGGGGCACTACTCCCGAAAACCGCTTCTGACCTGGGAAAACGTGAAGCCCCGGGGCATCCGCTGAGGGTTGCCGCCGGGGCTTCGGTGTGTCCGTCAGTACGGGCCATAGAGGGGCGTCGTGTAACCCACCCAGGGCGATTGCTCCGGCACGGGGAAGCCGCGCCACGCCTTCGGGACGTCGCGGTGAGTTCAGGCTTTTTCATATCTCATTGCCCCCGGACGAGCGTCTGCTCCGCCATTCGCCGTCCGCCGTGCCAATCGGATCAGCCGTCCAAATGCGGGATTTTCGTTAGTCGGAGGCCAAACGGCATTGAGCGTCAGCATATCATCAGCGAGCTGAAGAAAGACAATCCCCGATCCGCTCCACGTGTTGCCCCAGCAATCAGCGCGACCTTGCCCCTCCAACGTCATCTCGTTCTCCGCTCATGAGCTCAGCCACTGGCGAGCGGCATCGCATTCTTCGCATCCCGCCTCTGGCGGATGCAGGAAGATCAACGGATCTCGGCCCAGTTGACCCAGGGCTGTCGCCACAATGTCGCGGGAGCGGATCAACCGAGCAAAGGCATGACCGACTGGACCTTCCTTCTGAAGGCTCTTCTCCTTGAGCCACCTGTCCGCCAAGGCAAAGCGCTCACAGCAGTGGTCATTCTCGAGATAATCGACGCGTACCAACTTGCCATCCTGAAGAATGGTGCAGTGTCTCGGCACCCCATAGGGAACCTTTGCCATCAACTCGGCAAGATGCAGCGTCGTGTTGGCATCGTGTCCCACGCCGAGGAGAAGTACCTGCCCATCGAGTTCATGGACACGGGCGACCGGGCTTGCAGGCGAGTGAGGTGGCAGGGGCAATGGATCAGAGATGATCTGCTCTGCCTGTGGCCCCGCTGCCGCAAAGGCAAATGGATGGGCGCTGCGCTTTACATTTGGCAGGCGCCAGAATGTGTCAGAGACAACTCCAAGGTCCGGTGTAACGGGCGACGTGGCAGGATCGAACGGCTCGTCGTCCAGACCTGACCACGAGGGCATGACGAGCGTCCCTCCCGGACCCAGCGCAGCACGCAGGGCCTCGATCAGTCCAAGTGGCCCATCTTCGAGGGGCCGGACGCTACGGAAGGAGCTGTGGACCAGCAGCACACCGCCGGGGGTAACCCCAAGGTTGAGAAGCTGACCGATGAGCTCGGCTTTTCGCCATTCGTATTGCACGACATTGCACTCCACCGCTGATGACATCAGTCGATCATAGCACGATCAACGGCACTGTTGCAAATAGTCGGTGGTGATAAACTTATCATCCCCTTTTGCTGATGGAGCTGCACATGAACCCATTCAAAGGCCGGCATTTTCAGCGTGACATCATTCTGTGGGCCGTACGCTGGTACTGCAAATACGGCATCAGTTACCGTGAGCTGCAGGTCGACGGATCTTTTCCGCTGCATAACCCTGCTTCGGGGTCATTATAGCGATTTTTTCGGTATATCCATCCTTTTTCGCACGATATACAGGATTTTGCCAAAGGGTTCGTGTAGACTTTCCTTGGTGTATCCAACGGCGTCAGCCGGGCAGGATAGGTGAAGTAGGCCCACCCGCGAGCGGGTGTTCCTTCTTCACTGTCCCTTATTCGCACCTGGCGGTGCTCAACGGGAATCCTGCTCTGCGAGGCTGGCCGGCTACCGCCGGCGTAACAGATGAGGGCAAGCGGATGGCTGATGAAACCAAGCCAACCAGGAAGGGCAGCCCACCTATCAAGGTGTACTGCCTTCCAGACGAACGAAGAGCGATTGAGGAAAAGGCGGCGGCGGCCGAGAGAGAATATTCAGGCCAGTTATGCTTTCTGGCCTGTAACAAAGGACATTAAGTAAAGACAGATAAACGTAGACTAAAACGTGGTCGCATCAGGGTGCTGGCTTTTCAAGTTCCTTAAGAATGGCCTCAATTTTCTCTATACACTCAGTTGGAACACGAGACCTGTCCAGGTTAAGCACCATTTTATCGCCCTTATACAATACTGTCGCTCCAGGAGCAAACTGATGTCGTGAGCTTAAACTAGTTCTTGATGCAGATGACGTTTTAAGCACAGAAGTTAAAAGAGTGATAACTTCTTCAGCTTCAAATATCACCCCAGCTTTTTTCTGCTCATGAAGGTTAGATGCCTGCTGCTTAAGTAATTCCTCTTTATCTGTAAAGGCTTTTTGAAGTGCATCACCTGACCGGGCAGATAGTTCACCGGGGTGAGAAAAAAGAGCAACAACTGATTTAGGCAATTTGGCGGTGTTGATACAGCGGGTAATAATCTTACGTGAAATATTTTCCGCATCAGCCAGCGCAGAAATATTTCCAGCAAATTCATTCTGCAATCGGCTTGCATAACGCTGACCACGTTCATAAGCACTTGTTGGGCGATAATCGTTACCCAATCTGGATAATGCAGCCATCTGCTCATCATCCAGCTCGCCAACCAGAACACGATAATCACTTTCGGTAAGTGCAGCAGCTTTACGACGGCGACTCCCATCGGCAATTTCTATGACACCAGATACTCTTCGACCGAACGCCGGTGTCTGTTGACCAGTCAGTAGAAAAGAAGGGATGAGATCATCCAGTGCGTCCTCAGTAAGCAGCTCCTGGTCACGTTCATTACCTGACCATACCCGAGAGGTCTTCTCAACACTATCACCCCGGAGCACTTCAAGAGTAAACTTCACATCCCGACCACATACAGGCAAAGTAATGGCATTACCGCGAGCCATTACTCCTACGCGCGCAATTAACGAATCCACCATCGGGGCAGCTGGTGTCGATAACGAAGTATCTTCAACCGGTTGAGTATTGAGCGTATGTTTTGGAATAACAGGCGCACGCTTCATTATCTAATCTCCCAGCGTGGTTTAATCAGACGATCGAAAATTTCATTGCAGACAGGTTCCCAAATAGAAAGAGCATTTCTCCAGGCACCAGTTGAAGAGCGTTGATCAATGGCCTGTTCAAAAACAGTTCTCATCCGGATCTGACCTTTACCAACTTCATCCGTTTCACGTACAACATTTTTTAGAACCATGCTTCCCCAGGCATCCCGAATTTGCTCCTCCATCCACGGGGACTGAGAGCCATTACTATTGCTGTATTTGGTAAGCAAAATACGTACATCAGGCTCGAACCCTTTAAGATCAACGTTCTTGAGCAGATCACGAAGCATATCGAAAAACTGCAGTGCGGAGGTGTAGTCAAACAACTCAGCAGGCGTGGGAACAATCAGCACATCAGCAGCACATACGACATTAATCGTGCCGATACCCAGGTTAGGCGCGCTGTCAATAACTATGACATCATAGTCATGAGCAACAGTTTCAATGGCCAGTCGGAGCATCAGGTGTGGATCGGTGGGCAGTTTACCTTCATCAAATTTGCCCATTAACTCAGTTTCAATACGGTGCAGAGCCAGACAGGAAGGAATAATGTCAAGCCCCGGCCAGCAAGTGGGCTTTATTGCATAAGTGACATCGTCCTTTTCCCCAAGATAGAAAGGCAGGAGAGTGTCTTCTGCATGAATATGAAGATCTGGTACCCATCCGTGATACATTGAGGCTGTTCCCTGGGGGTCGTTACCTTCCACGAGCAAAACACGTAGCCCCTTCAGAGCCAGATCCTGAGCAAGATGAACAGAAACTGAGGTTTTGTAAACGCCTCCTTTATGGGCAGCAACCCCGATCACCGGTGGAAATACGTCTTCAGCACGTCGCAATCGCGTACCAAACACATCACGCATATGATTAATTTGTTCAATTGTATAACCAACACGTTGCTCAACCCGTCCTCGAATTTCCATATCCGGGTGCGGTAGTCGCCCTGCTTTCTCGGCATCTCTGATAGCCTGAGAAGAAACCCCAACTAAATCCGCTGCTTCACCTATTCTCCAGCGCCGGGTTATTTTCCTCGCTTCCGGGCTGTCATCATTAAACTGTGCAATGGCGATAGCCTTCGTCATTTCATGACCAGCGTTTATGCACTGGTTAAGTGTTTCCATGAGTTTCATTCTGAACATCCTTTAATCATTGCTTTGCGTTTTTTTATTAAATCTTGCAATTTACTGCAAAGCAACAACAAAATCGCAAAGTCATCAAAAAACCGCAAAGTTGTTTAAAATAAGAGCAACACTACAAAAGGAGATAAGAAGAGCACATACCTCAGTCACTTATTATCACTAGCGCTCGCCGCAGCCGTGTAACCGAGCATAGCGAGCGAACTGGCGAGGAAGCAAAGAAGAACTGTTCTGTCAGATAGCTCTTACGCTCAGCGCAAGAAGAAATATCCACCGTGGGAAAAACTCCAGGTAGAGGTACACACGCGGATAGCCAATTCAGAGTAATAAACTGTGATAATCAACCCTCATCAATGATGACGAACTAACCCCCGATATCAAGTCACATGACGAAGGGAAAGAGAAGGAAATCAACTGTGACAAACTGCCCTCAAATTTGGCTTCCTTAAAAATTACAGTTCAAAAAGTATGAGAAAATCCATGCAGGCTGAAGGAAACAGCAAAACTGTGACAAATTACCCTCAGTAGGTCAGAACAAATGTGACGAACCACCCTCAAATCTGTGACAGATAACCCTCAGACTATCCTGTCGTCATGGAAGTGATATCGCGGAAGGAAAATACGATATGAGTCGTCTGGCGGCCTTTCTTTTTCTCAATGTATGAGAGGCGCATTGGAGTTCTGCTGTTGATCTCATTAACACAGACCTGCAGGAAGCGGCGGCGGAAGTCAGGCATACGCTGGTAACTTTGAGGCAGCTGGTAACGCTCTATGATCCAGTCGATTTTCAGAGAGACGATGCCTGAGCCATCCGGCTTACGATACTGACACAGGGATTCGTATAAACGCATGGCATACGGATTGGTGATTTCTTTTGTTTCACTAAGCCGAAACTGCGTAAACCGGTTCTGTAACCCGATAAAGAAGGGAATGAGATATGGGTTGATATGTACACTGTAAAGCCCTCTGGATGGACTGTGCGCACGTTTGATAAACCAAGGAAAAGATTCATAGCCTTTTTCATCGCCGGCATCCTCTTCAGGGCGATAAAAAACCACTTCCTTCCCCGCGAAACTCTTCAATGCCTGCCGTATATCCTTACTGGCTTCCGCAGAGGTCAATCCGAATATTTCAGCATATTTAGCAACATGGATCTCGCAGATACCGTCATGTTCCTGTAGGGTGCCATCAGATTTTCTGATCTGGTCAACGAACAGATACAGCATACGTTTTTGATCCCGGGAGAGACTATATGCCGCCTCAGTGAGGTCGTTTGACTGGACGATTCGCGGGCTATTTTTACGTTTCTTGTGATTGATAACCGCTGTTTCCGCCATGACAGATCCATGTGAAGTGTGACAAGTTTTTAGATTGTCACACTAAATAAAAAAGAGTCAATAAGCAGGGATAACTTTGTGAAAAAACAGCTTCTTCTGAGGGCAATTTGTCACAGGGTTAAGGGCAATTTGTCACAGACAGGACTGTCATTTGAGGGTGATTTGTCACACTGAAAGGGCAATTTGTCACAACACCTTCTCTAGAACCAGCATGGATAAAGGCCTACAAGGCGCTCTAAAAAAGAAGATCTAAAAACTATAAAAAAAATAATTATAAAAATATCCCCGTGGATAAGTGGATAACCCCAAGGGAAGTTTTTTCAGGCATCGTGTGTAAGCAGAATATATAAGTGCTGTTCCCTGGTGCTTCCTCGCTCACTCGACCGGGAGGGTTCGAGAAGGGGGGGCACCCCCCTTCGGCGTGCGCGGTCACGCGCACAGGGCGCAGCCCTGGTTAAAAACAAGGTTTATAAATATTGGTTTAAAAGCAGGTTAAAAGACAGGTTAGCGGTGGCCGAAAAACGGGCGGAAACCCTTGCAAATGCTGGATTTTCTGCCTGTGGACAGCCCCTCAAATGTCAATAGGTGCGCCCCTCATCTGTCAGCACTCTGCCCCTCAAGTGTCAAGGATCGCGCCCCTCATCTGTCAGTAGTCGCGCCCCTCAAGTGTCAATACCGCAGGGCACTTATCCCCAGGCTTGTCCACATCATCTGTGGGAAACTCGCGTAAAATCAGGCGTTTTCGCCGATTTGCGAGGCTGGCCAGCTCCACGTCGCCGGCCGAAATCGAGCCTGCCCCTCATCTGTCAACGCCGCGCCGGGTGAGTCGGCCCCTCAAGTGTCAACGTCCGCCCCTCATCTGTCAGTGAGGGCCAAGTTTTCCGCGAGGTATCCACAACGCCGGCGGCCGGCCGCGGTGTCTCGCACACGGCTTCGACGGCGTTTCTGGCGCGTTTGCAGGGCCATAGACGGCCGCCAGCCCAGCGGCGAGGGCAACCAGCCGAGGGCTTCGCCCTGTCGCTCGACTGCGGCGAGCACTACTGGCTGTAAAAGGACAGACCACATCATGGTTCTGTGTTCATTAGGTTGTTCTGTCCATTGCTGACATAATCCGCTCCACTTCAACGTAACACCGCACGAAGATTTCTATTGTTCCTGAAGGCATATTCAAATCGTTTTCGTTACCGCTTGCAGGCATCATGACAGAACACTACTTCCTATAAACGCTACACAGGCTCCTGAGATTAATAATGCGGATCTCTACGATAATGGGAGATTTTCCCGACTGTTTCGTTCGCTTCTCAGTGGATAACAGCCAGCTTCTCTGTTTAACAGACAAAAACAGCATATCCACTCAGTTCCACATTTCCATATAAAGGCCAAGGCATTTATTCTCAGGATAATTGTTTCAGCATCGCAACCGCATCAGACTCCGGCATCGCAAACTGCACCCGGTGCCGGGCAGCCACATCCAGCGCAAAAACCTTCGTGTAGACTTCCGTTGAACTGATGGACTTATGTCCCATCAGGCTTTGCAGAACTTTCAGCGGTATACCGGCATACAGCATGTGCATCGCATAGGAATGGCGGAACGTATGTGGTGTGACCGGAACAGAGAACGTCACACCGTCAGCAGCAGCGGCGGCAACCGCCTCCCCAATCCAGGTCCTGACCGTTCTGTCCGTCACTTCCCAGATCCGCGCTTTCTCTGTCCTTCCTGTGCGACGGTTACGCCGCTCCATGAGCTTATCGGGTCCACTCGCGAACGCAGAAAGGCCCACCCGAAGGTGAGCCAGTGTGATTACATTTGCGGCCTAACTGTGGCCAGTCCAGTTACGCTGGAGTCACTAGTATTTAGGTGACACTATAGAAGCGGCCGCGACAACTTGTCCACGTGGAATTCTAAGCTTAGGATCCCAATGTGCTGGAAAGACTGTCTCTCTTCGTACCAGGTCATTTGGATGTTTTCCAAAAGCTTTTCGCTGGAGGCTTCTGGTTTGTCATCGAACTCTTCGAGTTCACAAACCAATTTGTGCAGTTTGGGAAAACTGAGTTTCAACGGGTCCTGGTCAGGAAACTTATCCAACAACGCCCAGGCAATTTCTTCATTATCTCGCCACGTCAATTTCATGACTGAAGATGAACTGATTTTTTTTGAATCGTCAAGTCGCACGAAAAATTCTCTGCGAGAAATTTTTTCAGGATGAAATTGGATTAATCTGCGGCCAATCAGGTGCTATTCCATTGCCTCTCGAAAATGAAATGCTAAAAATAATTGAAACCCCCTGACACTTTGCTGCCTCTTGATGAATGGCAGCTCACATTATGACACGCAGACATTGGACAGTTTTATTTTGCTTAATGGCACTGGCCGGTTGCTGGCACGCTACGGCGGCATCGCGTCCCAATATCGTTCTGTTTCTGTCGGACGACCATCTGGCCACGGATTGCGGGGCGTATGGGTCGAAAGAAGTTCGGACCCCTCACATTGATCAACTAGCCCACGAAGGACTCCTCTTCCGCAATTCCTTCGCCGCCTCGCCCACCTGTATGCCGTCGCGCTCTTCACTTTTTACCGGCCTCATGCCGATGCGCAACGGCGCTCATGCCAATAATATGGGAGCGCAATCCCGTTGCCGCGACGACGTTCGTTCCCTGCCCCATTATTTGAAAGAACTGGGCTATCGCGTGGCCCAGGCAGGCAAAACGCATTTTGGCCCGAAAAACGTCTTTCCTTTCGAGCGCATTGAAAATTCTGAAAAACCCGAGCCTGGTTTTGAAAATCATCCGGACTTGCACCTCGACCTGCAAACCGACGTTGTCGAAGAATGGTTAAGCAAAGTGGGCAAGGACCAGCCCTTTTGTCTGATCGTCTGTGACCACAGTCCGCATGTCGTCTGGGTGGGAAAAACGGAATACGAGGACAACGCCGTCACCATCCCGCCCAATCACATTGATACCCCGGAAACACGCCATGCCCGCGCTCGCTATTATGCGGATATCGGCAAAATGGACGCGAACCTCGGACGTATTTTGGCCAGTGTGGAGAAAAATGGGTTCGCCGAAAACACGGTCTTTATTTACAGCAGCGATCAAGGCGCGCAGTGGCCTTTCGCCAAATGGAACCTTTACGATGAAGGCATCCACACTCCGTTTATCGTCCGCTGGCCCGGTAAAATTCAGCCGCACACCACGACGGAGGCCATGATCTCCTTTGTGGATGTCGTGCCGACCTTTGTGGAAATCGCCGGGGGCAGAGCTCCCTCAGGTCTGGATGGAAAAAGTTTCCTTCCCGTGCTGGAAGGAAAGACCAAAACCCACCGTGACGTCATTTTCGCCACTCACTCGCAAGATGGTTCCATGAATCGCACGCCCACCCGCTGTGTCCGGAGTGATCGCTATAAATACATTCTCAATCTCGCGCCTGAAATCGAATACAACACGCATATCGATAAAGCCACCGATCATGACGGAGGCCGGGAATATTGGCCAAGCTGGGTCAAGAAAGCGGAAACAGATCCGCGCGCCGCTGCCGTGCTCAAGCGCTATCACTGGCGCCCCCGCGAAGAACTCTACGACGTCAAACTCGATCCGTATGAAATGCATAATCTGGCGGAAGACGCCACTTACGCCGATATCAAAACCGATTTAAGCGCTCGCCTGACCGCCTGGCGCAAAGAACAAAACGACACCAAAACTGGCCCTGACCCCGTGCCAGCCAAATAGCATTTCCTCATGAAAATATCATTCCGAACATGGCGGAGCTTCCTGGCTCTCACCGTTACAGCTCTAGTATCGTGCTGCTTTGCCAGCGTGTCCGCTGCCACCGAACGCCCGAACATTGTTTTTCTCCTCACCGACGACATGGGTTATGGTGATGTCGGCTGCTACGGTGGCAAATTCGCGCCCACGCCAAATATTGATCGCATGGCCAGGGAAGGCATTCGCTTCACGCAATTCTATGCCGCGTCGCCGATTTGCTCGCCGTCGCGCACTGGTTTCCTGACCGGTAATTTTCCCGCCCGCTGGAAAATCACCAGCTTTCTGCACGAACGCGCCGCCAATCGCGGCTGTGAACAAGCGGATTTCCTCGATGCCAAAGCCCCCACCATTGCGCATGCCTTAAAAGCGGTCGGCTACGCCACGGGGCACTTCGGTAAATGGCACATGGGCGGTGGTCGCGATGTCACCAACGCCCCGCTGTTCAGTGCCTACGGCTTCGACGAACACGCCAGCACTTACGAAAGCCCCGAGCCTCATCCCGACATCACCTCCACCAATTGGATTTGGGCCCCCACAGATAAGGTCAAACGTTGGGATCGCACCGCCTTTTTTGTCGATAAGGCCCTCGATTTCATGAGCCGCCATAAAGACCAGCCTTGTTACGTAAATCTCTGGCCAGATGATGTCCACACCCCCTGGGTGCCGAGCGAAGAACGTCTTTCCGAATATCCCAATGGCCCGAAAGAAGAACGCGATTTTCGCGCCGTGCTGGACGAATACGATCGTCAGGTGGGAAGATTTTTCGCCGGTTTGAAAGCACTGGGCCTGGATGAAAAAACCATCGTGATCTTTTCCAGCGACAATGGCCCCTTACCTACCTTCCGGCAAGAGCGGGCAGCGGGATTGCGTGGCAGTAAAATGAGTCTTTACGAAGGTGGCATTCGCCTGCCCTTCATCGTGCGCTGGCCCGGCCATACTCCGACTGGCCAACTCAATGAAAAAACCGTGATCAATGGCGTGGACTTGCTCCCTTCGTTCTGCGCCCTGGCGAAAGCTCCTTTACCTACCGGAGTGGCGTTCGATGGGGAAGACGTCAGTAAATCCTTTCTGGGAAAGACCTTAACCCGTCATAAAACGATGCTCTGGGAGTATGGCCGCAATGAAAAATTCTTTAAATACGCGGAAGGCAATAATCGCAGCCCCAACGTAGCGATCCGCAAAGACAACTGGAAATTGCTCATCAATGCCGATGGCAGCCACACCGAACTTTACGATTTGGCCAAAGACCAAAACGAAACCAACAACCTCGCCACGAAAAAAACAGCTCTGGCCAAAAAGCTGAGCAAAACCGCGTTGAAATGGAGAAAGTCGTTGCCGTAAGGAGAAGGAAAAAAATAACAACGTGCTTCAGCCTAAATCACGCGAAGCATTGGAAGCGAGTTTGCTGCAAAGCATCGAAAGTTTTGACCGTGGAGAAGGCGTCGATGGCGTAGTCGTCTTTTGTCGGCTCCGTGAGCGGATTGCTCAAGCCAACTCATCAAAACGGATCATCGGTCCAACTCCACCCGTAACGCTTTCAACGACAATTGGACATCGAACATAAAGGTTGTCAACCCCGCGATCAGCGCCAGCAGGCAGCCCAGGAACAAGCCCATCACAAAAAAACCGATTTCCAGATGCCACACCGCTGTCACAAAGAGGGTAATCACCAGAGAAGCTGCCAATAGGGCACTACTTCCTGCCAGCGCGATGGCCGCCCGCAACCAGCGCGCACGGGTGAAGACAATATCAATCTGCTTTGAAATGTGATGATCATCCTTCTCGATCTTCCGCAGTTCCCGATTCAATTCCCGCGAGCGATCCACCACCCGTCCCAAACGGTTGGTCAGCACCAGCAAAAGAAGAGCGTCCCCCGAGATCAAGATGGCTGGTCCCACCGCTACTTGCACCACGGGCAACAACTGAGTGACTGAGATCGTGTCCATAATAAATTCTCCGCTACAAGTGGAGCTTACAATAAGGGAGGCCGCCCCCAATCTTTTTTTATACCAATAAACCACGCAACCGAATCAGGGCTTCCCCGCTTTGACTTTTAGCCGTTGCAGCTCGAAGTTTTACCAAAGCTTGTTTGAAAAGGTGTTGAATGACACTCGCACTCGAAGTTTGGAGTCCCGCCTTTAGGCGGCAAGACGTTGGCACGACCAGAATGCAGGCCAATTTTCAGCTGGTGCGGCGAACGATGCCTAGACCGGCTAAAGCCGGGACTACAAACATGGTGCATCAAATCGGTTCACCCAAGGAGCGCTTATGAAACTGTTATTAAAAACATTGGTCATCCTTCCACTCATCGTCTTCCTGGCGGGATGCCAAAACTTGCCCGGCACCAGAAATGAGCAAGGCACCATCATTGGCGGCGCAGCGGGGGCAGCCGCCGGAGCTGCCGTGACCAAACATCACTTGCTCGGCGCTTTAATTGGTGGAGCCCTGGGGGCCGGAGGGGGTTACGTCATCGCCGCCAACACCGGGAAAATAAAATCCGAGGATCAAGCTGGTGCCGCCCAGGCCACCCGCAAGGCGCAAGAAAATCCGGCGACTCCGCAGGATGCCAAAAAAGCCATGACAGCGGACCTCAACAACGACGGCTTTGTGACTCTCGATGAAGTGGTCGCCTTGAAGCAAGCCGGTTATTCCGATCAGGATATGATCAGCCGTCTCAAAGCCACCGACCAGGTCTTTGAATTGAATCCTGAACAGGAAAAATACCTGACAGATCGGGGGGTTGATCAGACGGTTATTACGCAAATGGAACAAATGAACCGTAGTGCGAGCTCGCCAGCCCCGATCACCACTACACCAGGGGAGATCATCAGTGCGCCACCGCCACCTCCGGCCGTGCCGACGGTGCCCTCTCCCGGCGTGCCACCGCCACCGGTACCGCAGCCATAAATCTGCTCATCAATTTTTTCGCGAATATATTTTGTTCGACAGGAAAATTTTCTAAACTGGGGCCGTGAGGCGTCGTGCTCCATGGCTCTTGTTTTTGGTGGTGGCTGCCACCATCGGGTACTATTTTTGGTGGAGGTACGACCGGGAAGCCCGCTTTGACAGCGAAATCCTCGCCGCCGCCCAGCGTTATAATATTTCCCCCGCTCTGGTCAAAGCCGTGGTCTGGCGCGAAAGCTGGTTCGATTCCACCGTGCGCGGTTCCCACAAAGAAATCGGCTTGATGCAAATCCAACCCATCGTTGGACGAGATTGGGCCAAGGAAGAACGCACTGGCTTTTCCGATTATCAGTTATTTAACCCCACTTACAACACCCGAATCGGAGCCTGGTACTTGCATAAACTCCTCAAGCGCTATCGCAACACCGACAATCCCCTGCCTTACGCGCTCGCTGATTACAACGCCGGTCGGGGCAACCTGCTCAAATGGAACAAGGGCGAAGCCGCCACCAACAGCGCGGCCTTTATCGAACAAATTGGCTTTCCTTCCACCCAACACTACGTCCGCACCACGATGGAACAGTATGAAAACTATCGGGAAGTGTTTCCGCCAAAAAAATAGGGGCAGCGCAGGAAGCTCTGATCGCTAAGAATAAACCAGCCATTTACGGTTTAAAACCACAAGAAAATGCCAGGGCTATTTTTGAAAAGTTTTAATCAGATAAACCCTTTAATTGGCCTGTTTTTATTGTTTTTTTACAACCAATCTAAAACAGCCAATTTAAAGAGTAATCAATCGGCCAAGAAACCGGCCATTATTTACGTCAACGCGTTTGAAAGCAGGCCTGAAAAACAACGCGTTTAGGTTCTCATCTCTCTAAAACTTCAGAGATTTTGTCGACCTTCCCCCACAATGCCCTCTTGCCAATCGGCCTCGGCGCTTGTTTAATGCGCGCCGTGTTGCAACAACAAACATTGCGCCAGCCGGTCAGTTTTGCCGGCATCGGCCTGCACAGCGGCAATCGGGTCAATATGACCTTTCTGCCTGCGCCCCCTAATAGCGGCATTCGTTTCCGCCGCATTGATCTCGAAGGCAAACCGGAAATCGAAGCCGACGTGGAGTATGTCAACGCCACCAATCGCTCGACCACCCTCGCCAAAGGCAATGCGAAAATCCACACCGTCGAACACGTCCTCGCGGCTTTCGCTGGCGCGGGCATTTCCAATGCCGTGGTGGAACTCGATTCCAATGAACCGCCCATCGCCGATGGCAGTTCCCGTGAATATTTAAAGATCATTCAGCAAGTCGGCTTGCTCGCCCAAAACGAACGCCGCGAAGTCTATTCCCTGACTCAGCCGATTCAGTTGGAAATGGGCGAGACCGTTATCTCGGCTTTTCCGTGCGACCGTTTCAAAATCACCTGCACCAGCGCGGATAAACACCGCCGGTTCACCCAGGTCCTGACCCTCGAAGTCAATCCCGAAACCTGGGCCAAGGACATCGCTCACGCCCGCACGTTTTGTTTCTTCGAAGAAATCGAATTCCTCATCAAGAACGGCTTGATCAAAGGCGGCAGTTTGGAAAACGCCGTGGTCATCCGCGACGACGCGATCCTGACGACGGAACCTCTCCGCTATGTGGACGAATTCGTGCGCCACAAAATCCTCGATATCATCGGCGATTTGTCCCTGACCAAATGCCCGATCAACGCGCATATCGTTGCGATCAAACCGAGCCATCAGGCCAATACCGAACTGGCCAAACAAATCGTCGCCCAAATGCGCAAGCCTCTTCAAGTCGTGCAAACCTTTTCGCCTCCTCCTTTGCCTCCGGCTCCAGCCGCCAAAACGCCTCCTGCGCCCGCTCCCGGCAAGGAAGGTTTCGCTGGTCTGGCTGATGGCATGATCCTGGACACGCAACAGGTCATGAAGATTTTGCCACATCGTTATCCTTTCCTAATGGTCGATAAAATCATCAAGGTGGATGGCAGCAAAATTACTGGTGTAAAAAACGTGACGGTGAATGAACCTTACTTTCAAGGCCATTTCCCCAATCACCCCATTATGCCGGGCGTCCTGCAACTGGAAGCCATTGCCCAGGTTTCGGGGATCATGATGTTGCGCACGGCGGAAAATTTTGGAAAACTGGCCTACTTCATGGCCGCAGAAAATGTGAAATGGCGCAAACCGGTCAAACCCGGCGATTGCCTCGTGATTGCCTGCGAGATTGTGAAATCACGCGGTAAAATCTGCAAAGCCAAAGGCGTTTGCTCGGTGGATGGCGAAACCGTCAGTGAAGCGGACGTCACCTTTATGCTGGTTGATCCGTAAAATCGCGTTCGCTGTCATCGTCATAAAATATTTATCATGGTTCACCCAACCGCCATCATTCATCCGCAGGCCAAAATCGGCGCGAACTGCGACATCGGACCTTATTGTATTATTGGCGAACATGTCGTGCTGGGAGATGAATGCAAGTTGCATTCCCATGTGGTCATTGATGGTTATACGACGCTGGGAAAACGGAACGAGATTTTTCCTTTCGCCAGCGTTGGTCTGAAAACGCAGGATTTGAAATGGAAAGGCGGCATCACCCGCACTCAGATCGGTGACAACAATACCTTTCGCGAATACGTCACCATTCACAGCGCGACCAGCGATGGCGAAGTCACCGTGGTCGGCTCGAACAACCACATCCTCGCTTACTGCCACATCGCGCATAACTGCGTCCTCGGCAATCATATCATCATGTCGAATGTCGGCACCCTCGCCGGACACGTCACGGTGGAAGATCATGCCATCGTCGGCGGATTGGCCGCCGTGCATCAGTTTTGTCGCATTGGAAAAATGGCCATCATCGGCGGCTGCTCCAAAGTGGTGCAGGACGTCCCTCCCTTCATGCTGGCGGACGGCAATCCGGCCGAGACACGCACCATCAACAAAGTCGGCCTTGAACGCAACGGCGTTTCCGAAGAAGCACATAAAGCTTTGCGCCAGGCTTATAAAGTGATTTTCCGCGAAGGGCTGACCGTTTCCAACGCCGTCGCCAAGATCGAAATTGAACTGCCGAAATTTCCGGAAGTGGTCCATCTCATCGAATTTATTCGCGCCAGCCAGCGGGGTATTTGTCTTTCGCGGACGAATAAAAAAGACTGACGCTTCTCATTCTGGAATATTCTGATTAACACCGTGGCGTCAGACCGATGTAAAGGAAATGACCAATTTAAAGTGCCATTCCGCTTCACCCCTGAATTGGAATGACAACATCCCCCCCTTTCGCTAACGTCTGTCGCAGGCAAAAACCCCATGACTCTTCTCCCCATCGTGGATCGCGAGTTGCGGATCGTCGCGCGCAAAAGCCAAATGTATTGGCAGCGACTGACTATCGCAGCGGTCGCAGCGATCCTCTGTGGATGGATTTTGGAGACCATGCCCATTTTGGGCACCGCCCGGCAAGCGGGTTCTCTGTTCTTTATTCTCGCAAACCTGTGTTTCTTTTACGGCTCTTTTTCCGGTCTGGCATTGAGCGCCGATTGCATCAGCCGGGAAAATCGTGAAGGCACTCTAGGCCTGTTGTTTCTGACTCCGCTGCAAGGTTACGATGTTATATTTGGCAAACTAGCAGCTGGATCGCTGGTTTCATTCTATCACCTGCTGGCGGTTTTTCCGGTGCTGGCCATTTCCCTGTTGATTGGTGGGGTGACCATCACGGATTTTTTCCACAGCACCTTGGCCATTCTCAATACGATGTTCTTTTGCCAGTCCATGGCCATTCTTATTTCCACCCAAAATCGGGAAGCGCAAAAATCCTACTCCAAGACCATCGCCTTGCTGGTGCTTTTTCTAATCGTCTTTCCGGCCTTGGAGAAAATTCCCACCACCATCATTGGCGGAGAATTTCTGCACACGCTGAGTCTGGCCAGTCCCAGCCTCGCTTTCTCCCGGGCCAAATCGTCCGGCCTTGCGGCGAATTCATATTGGATCTCGCTCCTCGTTTCCCATCTGGTGGCGTGGACCGCGCTCGGCTGGGCCATTCTGCTGGTGCCCAATTGCTGGCGTGAAAAAAACCTCGGTTCCTGGCGAAGCCGCTGGCAGGAAACACGAAATCACTGGACCTACGGAGATTTTAAAGCACGCACCCGTTGGCGCACAAAACTCCTGGAGATCAATCCCTATTTGTGGGTGATCAATCGCAAACGTTTTCAACGCCTGCTTTTGTGGACAGCCTTGATTGTCCTCCTGTCAGGAATGATCGGCCTTTTCCTGCTGGCCCATTATGGCCATCTTATTCCACTTCAGGATGGCGAACTCATTTTTGGGGCCGCAGTCTTGCACACCGTGTTAAAAATTGTGGTGGCGTCGAGTGTGGCGAATCAATTCGACCGCCAAAAACGCAACGGAGAACTGGAACTCCTGCTCTCGGGAACGCCGATTAGTCTGGATGATATTTTTGGGGCGGTCTGGCTCGATTTTCGCCGAACCTTTCTCCTGCCCGCCGTCAGTATTCTTGCTTTGGATGTGCTGGCCATTACGATTGGCTGCTGGCAGGCGAATACTGCTTTCACGACAACAAAACCCTTTTGGTATTTCCCCCTCGTCATGCTCGGAATGATGGTCATGTTTGCCATTGATCTCTGGGCTATGACCTGGACCGCCATGTGGAACGGTATCTCCACCGCCAAACCGACTCAGGGTGGCGGCGTGGCTATTCAGAGGATTTTATTTTTACCCTGGGGCATCTTCGCCTTAACCAGCAGCATCACGGATATTTTAGCCGCCATTTGGGGATTCAAGCGTCCGGGATTTTTTTACTATTTTGTCATCTGGCTTGTTCTTGGAATCGTCAACGATCTGTTCTGGGTGAAGTGGTCGCGGCGTAAACTTTACGCCGAATTTCGCGATCTGGTGATGAGATATAGTGATGAGAAATTAACGTTTTGGGGAAAAATGGGGAGAGTCTTGGGCAAGCTGTGGCGGAACAAAATGTAAGGTTGAGGGGCACGGTCTTGCCAAGTGGGGCACTTTCTGCAACTCGTAATATTATGAATGCTGTCCATCAAAACAATGCAATGAGCGCAGAGGAATATCTCGCCAGCGAGCCATATCGCGAAATTCGCCATGAATATGTTTGCGACCGCATTTATCCCAAGCCTGGAGAAAGCAGAGAGCACAATATTATTATTGGAAATATCTTCGTTCCGCTCCATCAATATCTTCGGGAAGATAAATATCGGATTTTTCTCATCGATTTCAAAATCCGTCTGAATATCGCCAATGAAGATATTTTCTATTATCCAGATATTTTGGTTGATTCAGGCTTACCTGACACTGACCGATATTTTACCCGCCACGCCAAAGTGATAATCGAAGTTCTCTCCGATACGACTGAACGCACGGATCGCCGGGAAAAATTTCTCAGCTACACGCAAATCGAATCCCTTGAAGAATATATTCTGGCCGCTCAGGATAAAATGGAGGTCACCGTTTTCCGCCGGGCCAATCAGTGGAAGCCCGAAGTCGTCCGGCTACCGGAAAAAGAAGTTCAGATTGCCTCTTTGAACTTCAACCTGCCGCTCAGTAATGTTTACAAGGGCATTAAGTTTCAAGGGTAAGCTGGTCCAAAAAAGCGGACGCTCATAAAGGAAGATCAAATTGCCGGTGGAAAGAGTTTGAACCTCGGTACCTCGTTTCCTACGGGGAAGATTTTTTGTCGTGCGCTCGATTCGCAGGCTTGCCAGATTCCCCCTTCGCAGTATCGTTTGCGTCGGTTTGCGTTAAGTTAATTTAATTTGAAAACATCATGAATGTTCGTGTTCGCTTTGCACCGAGTCCCACGGGCTACCTCCACATAGGAGGCGCCCGCACCGCGCTGTTTAACTGGCTTTATGCCCGCCATACCGGCGGCACGTTTGTATTGCGCATTGAGGATACCGATGCCGCGCGCAATACCCAGGAAGCAGTCGATGTCATTCTGAGCGGACTGCGCTGGCTTGGTCTCGATTGGGATGAAGGCCCCACGACGGGCGCAGCCGATGGCCCGAGCAAGGGTGACTATGGCCCGTATTTTCAATCCCAGCGCGGGGAGATTTACAAAAAACGGGTGCAGGAATTGAAGGACAAAGGGTTTGCTTATGACCACGAAGGGGCGGTGAAATTCAAAATGCCGCGTGAGGCTATTGTCGTTCCCGATCTTATTCGAGGAGATGTCCGACGCGAACTGACTGACCGCGAACAACCCGATCCGGATTTTGTGATTATCCGCTCGGATGGACAGCCCATGTTCCATTTCGTCAATGTTATTGATGATTTGGAAATGAAAATAACCCATGTCATTCGTGGGGAAGATCATCTGTCCAATACAACAAAGCATATTGCCTTGTTTAATGCCTTTGGGGTGGAAACCCCTAAATATGCTCATATTCCCCTCATTCTTAACCCGGATGGGAGCAAAATGAGCAAACGCGATATTGGAGCCTCTCTTACAAGTTATCAGACGGACGGTTTTCTTCCCGAGGCCGTGGTCAATTTTTTATACCTTCTTGGCTGGTCACCAAAAAATAATCGCGAAAAAATGCCATTGGACGAGGTGGTCAAACTATTCGATGTGCCACAAATCCTTCATTCGGGTGCCCGCTTTGATTTTCAAAAGCTTGTTTGGATGAACGGCGAATATGTGCGCGAAATGAATCCTGATCGCTTCCGTGAAATGGGTCTGGTCGCGTTACGCCAAGCGGGTTTGCCGTTGGAAAAATTCTCGGCAGATTACACCAATACCGCGCTCACCACGTGTATTGGCAAAATCAAAACCTTTGCTGAACTAGGCGCGTATGCTGGATTTTACTTCAATGAGGAAGTGACCATTCCAGCGGAAGCAGAGGCCAAGGATTTCACGCCGGAAAACCTGACACGTTTGAAAAAACTGCGGGATGCCTTCGCGGCGTTGCCGGAATTTACCGCTGCGGCGGTCGAGCAAACTTTGAAAGCCGTGGCCGTGGAATGCGGTGTCAAAACCGGCGTCCTCGTCCATCCGACACGTATGGCGGTCACTGGTAACTCGGCTGGACCCAGCCTGTATCACTTGCTGGAAGTGCTCGGCAAAGAGCGGGTCTTGAAACGCTTCGACAGTGCCATGGCTGCAAAATAAAGTGCTGCTGGCATCTTGCCAGCAGAAGCGCCCGCACGGAGAGATGGTCAAGAATTATTTAAAGCGGGTGGTTGAGCCCACCTGCTGCGGGACATTTAGAGCAATCCGTATAGTTAACGGCCTGTGAAATTGGAAAATCATTCGGCTGTCCACGCTTCTGTCGGCAAGATGCCGGCAGCACTTTGCTCCGCCGTCATCGCGATATGGCTATGCTCGATTGGCTTTCTCTCAGCCAGCGAGACATTGCCGCAATCCGTTTACGTCTGGCAGCGCAATTGGACGTCCTCGGTTCGGGATTCCGTGACGAATCTCGCGCCGCACTTCTCTTCGCTCGTCCCGCTGGCCACGGAGATCGTCTGGCAAAAAGAAAAACCACAGGCCATCCACGTCGCTCTCGATTACGACGTCCTCCGTCAGACGAAATGCCCCATCGGTCTCGCCCTGCGCATCGGTAGTTTTTCCGGTCCGTTCACAGCGGAGACGGATCAAACTAAATTCATTTTGCATGAAATCGATTTACTCGTCCGCACCACCGCTGCCCAACATCTCCCATTAACCGAACTGCAAATCGACTTCGACTGCGCCGAATCCAAACTCGCGGGCTATGAGGTCTGGGTGAAAACCATCCGCGAAAAATTCCCTACCCTTCCGCTTGCCATCACTGCTTTGCCTACCTGGTTGGCGCGTCCGGAATTTGTCGCCCTCGCCCGTACGGCGGGTGGTTACGTGTTGCAGGTCCACTCCTTCGCACGACCCAAAGATTTTGCCACACCTTTCTCCCTCTGCGATCCGGTCAAGGCGCAGCAAGCCGTCACCGCCGCGAACGCTTTAAAAATTCCTTTCCGCGTGGCACTGCCCACTTACGGCTACACCCTCGCCTTCACTCCAGACGGAAAATTCCTCGGCCTCTCGGCGGAAATTTCCAAAGCATGGCCCGCTGGAACCAAGACCAAAATCAGCCAGGCCTCGCCCTCTGAACTCGCCAAACTCGTGCACGCCTGGACTGCTCAGCGTCCTCCGTTTTTGCAGGGGATTATATGGTATCGACTGCCGGTCAAAGGTGATTTTATGAACTGGAGTTGGCCCACACTTTCTTCCGTGATGCAAGGCACAGCGCCACAAGCACATGTCGAAATTAAGGCCACCCACCCCGAAGAAAAGCTCGTCGAAATCGATCTGGAGAACAGCGGAAACGCCGAAATCGCAATCACTAATTCGATCAATGTTTACTGGGCTAAAAGTGAGATCATCGCCTCGGACGCGCAAAATAATTTCGATTTTATTGACAGCGGAAAAGAAAAAGTTCAATTTCGCTTCAGTCAGTTTCTTCCTCCACTGATCCTAAAGCCGGGCGACAAATGTGTCGTCGGCTGGTTGCGATTTACCCAAAAAAACACGGAGGTGCGTTGTGAATTTTCGTCCGAATAAAGTTGTCTCTCTGTTGCTCGTTGGAGGATTTTCCATCGGCAGCGTCCTGGCCTGCGGGCCATTTTTTCCTAACACATTGTTGAATCGTGGTGATGCACCGTTGCTCGCGGCACCAGTTGCGGATTTCAGCAAAGAACTGGATTTGTTAAATCTTCCGAAAGGAACGTTTTCCGCCAATCCACCGACCAATAGTTATTTCGATCAAACTCTCGAAGCTGAGTTGTCTGATATCCGGGCGTCGCTCGGTTTAAAAATGTCTCCAACGAGGAAGCGTGAAATTCTGAATGCTTATGAAAAAGCGCGGAGGCAATTGGAATTTCCGTTGCAAACTGACACTGAGCCAGCATCAACGGAAGTGGACCCAAACCCCACAATTGTGCCACCGGTTCCGGCCAGTCCCATTGTAACCAATAATGCCCCCATCGACTTGCTCAACCCATCTTTCCCGAGCGAACTGCCCGCAGAGTTCGCAGATTATTTTCACGGTATGGTCAACTACCGTCAGGGAGACAAGGTCGAGGCCGAAGAAGCATGGCAGGCCTTACTGCAACGTCCAGATGCAGAGCGCCGTTATCGCACGGTTTGGGCTACCTACATGCTGGGCCGGAATGCAGAGGAAGATTCCGACGAAGCGATTGCGTATTTTCAAAAAGTTCGCGTTCTCGCGAAATCAGGTTTTCACGATAGCCTCGGCCTGGCCGAAGCCAGCATTGGTTGGGAAGCCCGCGTTTATTGGAAACAGGGCAATTTCGAACGCGCCATTGAACTGTATCTGGAACAATACGCCGCCGGTGATCCCAGCGCCACGGAGTCGTTGCGCATGGTCGCGCGCCAGGCTTTGATTCAGGATGACACCGTCCTGCTAAACCTCGCCCGGCATCCTCTCACCCAACGAGTCATGACGGCATATGTCATCTCGACTTTAGAGAATTCGATTTCCGCCCAGACTGACACAGAAAATCATTGGTTGAATGCCGTGGAGCGTGCGCAGGTGCAAGATCTTGCCTCCGCCGAGCGTCTGGCCCTTGCGGCTTATCAAAGCGGCAATATCAAACTAACTGAACGGTGGCTCAAACGCGCCTCTGCCAATTCACCCACCGCGCAATGGGTCAAAGCAAAACTGCTCCTGCGAGCGGGAAAGCTGGACGAAGCCGCTGGACTGCTGGCGCGCACGACAAAATTTTTCCCCATCGACATTGGCACTAACGAACCGACGCGCCTTGAGGAAGTTTTGCATGGCGAAGAATGGATTTCCGCCGGCCAGCAAGCTCTCGGTGAACTCGGCGTCCTGCGTCTGGCTCGCCGCGAATACGCCCAATCCCTCGATGCACTATTGCGGGCCGGATTTTGGATGGATGCGGCGTATGTCGCGGAACGTGTTTTGACGGTGGATGAATTGAAAAGCTATGTGGATGCCAAGTGGCCCACCATCATTGTGGCTGAAGTTAAAACGAACGAGACTGCCGTCATTTCACCCTATTATTTACAGGGCAACCGAACCTCCCCCGAATTCATTTCCCGAAATATTCGCAACCTTCTGGCCCGTCGTTTAACCCGCCTGAGTCGTGGGGCGGAAGCGAATCAATATTTTCCGCCTGAAATGCAGCCGCTCTTCCAGCAACTGACGGAAGTCCTCCCGCAATGCTATGATGAAGCGCGCTCTGCCACGGACCGCGCCCATAGTTTCTGGCAAGCCGCACAGATGGTGCGCACCGACGGCATGGAGCTTCTGGGAACGGAAGTCGAACCAGACTGGTCGGTGGTCGAAGGCAATTACGATCTGGGTGATACTTTGCAGGAACGGCAAAATCTCTCTCCAATCAATACCAAGTCAGAATCGCCTAACGAGGAGAATAAAACTAACTTCGTTCTGCCTTCGGCGGATGAGGTCAAACGCGCGCAGGAACACAGCGCGGATCCCGAAATTCGTTTCCACTACCGATACATTGCCGCCGATCTCGCCTGGCATGCGGCCGCCTTGCTCCCGAACAATTCAGATGAGACGGCCCTCATTCTTTGTCGTGCGGGATCGTGGATTAAATATCAGAACCCCGTAGCGGCAGATCGTTATTACAAAGCCCTCGTCCGTCGTTGCCGCCAAACCGCGCTGGGTGATGAAGCGGATCGAATCAGGTGGTTTCCGGAACTCGATGAAACAGGGCATTTCGTGCCGCGCCCGCCCCGGCAACCTCAGCAACCGGTAGCAGAAGAAGCAACTGCGCCAGAAAGCGTTGATCCAGTGGTGGAAAATCCAGCGTTAACGAATTGATGAAGTGAAATAAAATGTCCCGGAGAGTCTATTGGACAAAGCTCTCCGGGACAAAAAAATCGTTACCAGCAAAACTGGTCTTAAAAAATTAACCGTTCTGGCGTGGCCGCAGCAAAATCGCCTTCTTGCTCGTGCCTTCGACTTCCACGCTCTTGCTCTCGACATCCGGGTCGTCCTTGATGGTGTTATGCACCACCCAGCGATCGCTCGAATTCATCGGTTCCAGTTCCACAATATCTCCGAAGCGGCGCACTTTTTCGGCAGCTTCCTGCGTCTTCTTGACCAGAGCTTCCCGGGCCTGCGCGCGATATCCGCCCACGTCCACGGTAATCTTGGGAGCATCCGGGTTCTGCTTGAACAAAATACGATTGAGCAGGTACTGCAAATCGGCCAGCGTCTGCCCCTGGCGTCCGATCAACCGGCCGGCATCTTCTGTAATAACGTTCAGAAAGACAGCATCATCGACTTCCGAGTCTTCAATGGTGGACTCAAAACCGAGAGTCCGTAACATCTGCTGCAACGTCGTTTTGGCTTGCTCGATCATAAATAGTTTAAATTCTTATTTTTTCTTCTTCGGCGGAATAATCTGCACCTGCGTTTTACCATCCGCGGTCACGTCCACTGTTTTCGTGAGTTTCGTCTGCAGAATCGTTAGCAAATTTTGCACGGTCCAGTAAAGCATCAATCCAGAGGCCATGCTGTAGAACATGACCGGCATGATCAAGGGCATATATTTCATCATTGCCTGAGTCTGAGCCTGGGAAGGATCAGCGGTGGGCGGCGGTGGGGTGGTGCGCACGGTATAAAGTGCGGTTGCACCATAAATAATCGGAAGCAAATTAACGGCGAAACCTCCGATATAAGCAATCGTGTCCGGCTGAGAAAGATCCTTGGCCCAGAGGAAATGCACGCCGCGCAATTCGATGGCGCTGCGAATCATGGTATAAAATCCGATGAAAACAGGAATCTGAATCAGCATGGGGAGACAGCCACTCACTGGATTGACTTTGTTCTCCTTGTAAAATTCCATCTGCTTGCGGCTGAATTTTTGCGGATCGTCCTTATATTTTTCCTGTAACGCCTTGATCTGAGGTTGCAAAGCCTGCATCCGCTTCATCGAGCGAGTGCTCGCCGTGGTCAAGGGCCAAAACAAGGTTTTAATCAGCACCGTGATGATGATGATGATCCAGCCATAATTCAAATAACCACCGAACAAGGCATGCAGCCCGTTCATGGAAAGAAGCAGCATCTTGGCAAAGAATCCCATGATGCCAAAGCCCATCAGTTGATCGAGGCTGTTCTTCCTTTCGCCGGAAATTTCAGCGAGGGTGTTGTATTCCTTGGGCCCGGCATAAATCGTAAATTGCTTTTGGACGCTCTGGCCTGCGTTCAAAATCGAGTGCGGGTAAATGATCGTGGTTTCCAATCCATTCGTCACACCACCCAGGCCTGAAGCAAGAATTTCACGCGCATTCGGCAATTCCACCAGTCGGGAAAAGACTTTTTGGGCTGGATCTTTAGCCATGGTGGCCATGGTGAAAAACTGATTGTGCACGTCAGCCCACTCTACTTTGCTGTCCATTTCATAATGATCCTTGGCCGTTGAAGTCCGGCAGCCCAGAAAACCCGCCCCGCTAAACCAGCTTTCCGCGATTTCAGTAGCTTTTTCGCCATTATAATAATAGAACCCCACCGAAATAGGCGTATCGCGGGCACTCATGGGGGTAGCGGTGCCGATACTCCACTCCTGGGCAGGAAGCGTCAGACTTTCCTTGGAATGGTTTTCCAAAGTGGTATCCACCGTCACCAGATAATTGGAGCCAATTTGAAAATTCTTCGTAATGGTGAGGCCGTTGGGCAGCGTTTTCTCGACCCGCACACCTTTGTCGGTGCGAGTTAGTTGGAAAATGCCATCTCCTTGCAAAACTTCACCACCCAGCAACGTCATGGCCGCCACGGGGCCACCAGAATTAAGCGTGGCATACTTGTTAGTCGTGATATTAACTTCTTTGCCCACCTGGGTGGCGGCAGGATATTTCAATAATTCAACCAGCTTCAAACCACCACCGTGGGAAGAGAAGGTGTAAATAGCATCCGCATTGGTAACCGTAAGAATGGATTCGGGAGCGTTGGGATTGATGGGGACGGAAGCTGCATGAGCCTCTGGGGTCGGGGTCGCAGTGGTTTGCGTCAGAGTGGTGTGATTGGTGACAGAGGAAAGATTCGTCTTTCCGAGAGAATTTGTGGCGGAAGCCACCATATTCGTCTGCACCGGCACTGGTGGTGGCGGATAAACCACATAAGACAGCACCGCCCACAGGGCGATCAAACCAGCCGACAGGGCAATAACGATTTTCGATTTAAGGTCCATGTAAAATAGCTTTCAACTCCGTCCCCGGTTCACCCAAATTCTTTGGCGGCACTGGATCATAGCCATGTCCTCCCCAAGGATGGCAGCGGCAGATGCGTGTGGCGGCAAGCCAGCTCCCTTTGATTGCTCCATGCTGCTTGACGGCCTCTAAACCATAGCAGGAACAAGTGGGCTGAAAACGACATCCTCCAGAAGGGCCGCAAATAAAAGCAAGCAGGGGCGAAACGGTCCATTGATAGACCCGAATCACCTTCACTAATATATACTGCGCGATGTTCACGAATTTTTTCTCAGCAGCCCGCTCCGGCGCAAGGCTTCCAAGAAATCTTTTTCTACTTCGCTAAAACTTTTACCCACAATGGAAGCTCGCGCCACCAATATTAAGTCCACCTTTTGGCTGAACTCGTATTGATGCTGACGGAAGCTCTCCCGTAAAAGCCGACGCGCGCGATTGCGGATCACCGCATCGCCAATCTTCTTTCCAGTAATAACACCAACCCGGCTGACCACACCTTCCCTTAACGGCACCCAATTGGCCACGAGGCAGCCAACGGACACTCGTTTCCCATGCTCACGAGCACGGAGGAAGTCACGCCCCAGCTTAATGCGGCGCGAACGCGACAGAAGCAACCGGGACGATGGCGTGTCAGCCATGAGTTATTAGACTGGCGTTAATTTTTTGCGACCCACGCGACGGCGGTTGCTCAAAATGCCACGACCACTCTTGGTCGCATTACGTGAACGGAAGCCATGCTGACGCTGGCGTCGAATCTTTGATGGTTGATATTGACGTTTCATGATATTTCCAATTTGGAGGTGTGAAGATACCGATGAAGCGGGGGGTGTCAACAAGGGAGTGCAGGCATTTTTCGTGATGGCTCCCCGGCGAAAACCGCTTGCAGGGCGCAAACATAACCCTCTCAAGGCCCTTTTTCACCTCAAAATCAGACCTAAATCTTTCGTAAATCAGGCGGGTTTTCGGAGCTCAAAACCGCCCAAACTCGTCAAAACGAGCTTTCTTCGCTCTCCCGCTCCCCACTCTCTTCCCCCTCTTCCCGATCGTCTTCCTCCCCTTCATTTCCGCTGATCAAGACGACAAATTCTCCCTTCAAAGACCTCTTCTTGAGCATTTCCAAAAGCTCCGCCGGAGTCCCGCGCAGGTATTCCTCGAACTTCTTGGTCAGCTCACGGGCCAGCACAATCGTCCGTTCCTTATAAATCTCATGGAGTTCGCCCAGAAGCTTTTCAATCCGGTAAGGAGATTCATAGAGCACCAAAGTCCCGTCAAACGACTTCAATGCCTCCAGCTTTTTCCGTCGCTGCCCGGATTTGTGGGGTAAAAAACCGATAAAATGAAATTCTGCGGTGCTCAACCCGCTTGCCGTCAGGGCGGCGACCAGCGCACAGGCTCCGGGAATCGATTCCACGCGGAACCCGGCGGCCCGTGCGGCCTTGACCACGCGTTCACCCGGGTCACTGATCCCCGGAGTGCCTGCGTCGGTCACCAGGGCCACTCTCTGCCCCCGCCGGAGCCGTTCGATGATCTCCTCGCTCCGTTTCGCCTCGTTGAACTGGAAATAGCTCAGCATCGGCTTGGAAATCTCAAAATGCTTCAACAACTGGCCCGACCGCCGGGTATCCTCTGCCGCCACCACATCGCATTCCTTCAAGACACGCAATCCGCGCAACGTCATATCCTCCAGATTCCCAATCGGTGTCGCCACCAGATACAAGGTGCTCGGTGTCAGCGGCGGTAAAATACTCTCAGTCATGGAAGGGAAGTTACAGGGAGGATCGGCAGGTTGGAAGAGCGAAGAGAAAAACGCAAAGTCGCGGAGACGCGGAGGCGCAAAGGGGGGATTATTGAGGGAGAGGGAGTATTCTTTTTTAACATAGCCGTAATAAATGCTATGACTGGTCTTTAATTCACACCTCACAAAGCGCCAGAGGACTGGCGCACTCCAAGACGCTAGCGCGAGTTAGATTGGGCCTGTGAAATACGGGTAGGTGTTTTTAATTGGTTGCGAATACCTTATATTGGGGTTCTCACTCGACAATGGTGGCCTTCAAAATCCATTATTATTTTAGCAGCAAACAAAAACCGCTTATGAAAAATGCCAACGTCTTTGTCGATGTTGATCTCACCCTAGTGGATGCGGAGGGACGATTGCTCCCCGGCGCAAAAGAAGCGTTACAACGATTACAGGACGAAGGTTGTCACTTGTTCCTCTGGTCATCGGTCGGCATGGAATACGCCCGCAAGATGGCGGCCATTCATGACCTCACCGCAATTTTCGAAGGGTATGCGCCCAAACCCGACATCATCATTGACGACATGCCTTCGACGGCGGTGGCCTCGTTCATTTACAACGTGCAAGACGAAACTCGTGGTCATCCATGACGGAAAAGATTATTGATAAGCACATTGATTAAGGCTGGAAGATTATTTCATTGATAGGCTATGAATGAGACCAGCATTTTTCAGCACACTGGAGATCTTTATCTTCATCTCATTCATGCTCCTCCGGATGATCCAGAACTGCAACAAAGGTTAGCTCAGGTAGCCTACGTTGTGCCTTTGGTTAAAGACGAACTGATCGCGTCTTTGATCACGGGCGAATCTTGGCGAGAACGTTTGCTTGGGCTTTATCTGGGCATGGCGCGACAAACCAAGTCTTTCGCTCCAGCCATGCTCCAATCATTAAAGAACTGTCGCGGAATTGCCATTGTTCCGACTTGCGCTGCTCTGGCGATGCTGGCACGTCAGGGCGATTTCGCCATGACAGACTCCTTCGCCGAAATGCTTGATCGCAGTGCGTTTGATGGGGAGATGGGCTGGGCGATTGACAAAGCCATGTATTTTGCCGGATTGCGAGCTGATGACTTGCCCGGGCGAGGCCCGAACTATGGACAAATATTTGAAAACCACTTGGCGCTGTATAACTCGCTCCAAACGTGAGCGATCTCGGACTGATGAAGCATAAAGAAGAAAAACGCAAAGGCGCAGGGACGCGAAGACGCAAAGGGGGATTGGGAAGAGTTTTCTTGTTTGATGCAATTAGGCTGAATCGCACGACAACTCTTTAAATCACACACCACAAAGCGCCAGAGGACAGGCGCACTCCAAGACGCTGTCGCGAGTTAGATTGAGCCTGTAAATAAGCTCATTTCGTCGTAAAGCGCAGTGACACCAAGGAAATTGGGGAACTAACGAAAGCCATCACTAGAAAAGTCGGTGTTTACTTTCCTAACTTTGCGTCTTCGCGCTCTGCGCCTTTGCGTTTAATTCCGCTTACCACGCCGTCCAGCCGCCATCGACGACTAGATTATGACCTGTGACGTAGCTACTCGCTGCGGAGGCCAGAAATACCACGGCTCCTTTGATTTCCTGGGCTTCGCCCATGCGTTTCATGGGGGATTTCGTTTTCAAGCGCTTGACCATTTTTGGGGATGCGCTGGGCGAGGGAAAGGGGCCGGGACTTAAGCAATTTACCCGCACTTGATCTTTGGCCCAATACACCGCCAGGTGGCGGGTCATGTGGATCACGCCGCCTTTCAGAGCTTGATAAGCGACCGAACTGGCGGGGCCGATGCCTTCGTAGGCGTCGGGATAAGAGCCCACCATGCCATACATGGAACCGAGCAGGATAATACTCGCGGACGTCTTCTGCTGCACGGCATGATCGCGCACGAGGCGCGCTAATAAAAAGTAGCCGGTGGCGTTGGCCAGTTGTCGGGAAAATTCTTTGCCGGACACTTTGGTCCAATCCACGGGCAAGGGTTCGTGCCCATTATTCACCAGCACATCAATCTGGCCCGCCAGCTTGACGGCCTGGGCGAAGCCACGCTGAATCGAAGCCTCGTCCATGTGATCAATTACCACTGCGAGATGCTTCCCCTGCTCTGCTCCAGCCAAAGCCTCCGCCACACGTTTGGCCGTGGCCAGTGTGCGACTGGCCACCACCACGCGGCAACCAGCTTCAGCCAGCGCATTGGCCATAGCGGTGCCGAGATACCCGCTTGCTCCAGTGATGAGCGCGGTTTTGCCGCTGAGATTAAAAAGTTGCTCGACGGTGGATTCAGTTTTTTTTGCCATGGATCAATTTTATTTTGCTTGAATGGTTTGCCACGCGCCTTGTTCGGCGGAGTTCAATATCGCCAGATTCACCCGCAAGGTCTGCGCCGCTTCCGCGAGCGTGCAAAGTGGAGTTGCTCCATCAATCGCGTCGAGGAAAGCTTCGGCTTGCCTGATAAATAACGTATCGCGCTCTAAAGGCCCGACCGGTTCATCGTGCCACTCATTGCCGGGCTCGGTCATCCAACGCCAGCGGCAGTTATGGTATTCGAACCGCACCGTGCCGCGCTGGCAAATCACCGTGATGGTGTTCTCGTTCGGGGCCTGATGCTGATTCATGTTGAAGCTGCCCATGATGTTACCGTGGCGCGTCAGCACATGCACCGTGTCTTCCACGGTCACGCCCGGAATATTTTGATGCCCCAAATCCGCCACGAGACGATCCACTGGCCCGACCAGCCATTCGCCCGCATTAATAATATGGGTCAAGGCATCCTGCACCGCACCGCCACCCATGGCTCGATCCGCATAATAGGTATTCGCATAGGCCGGACGGTAGAAGGGGAAGTTCTGGCCGGAGGTGGCCACGATTTGCACGGGTGCGCCGAAACGTCCGCTCTGGATCGCCTCCCTCATCGCCGCCAGGGCGGGATGCGCGCGATAAACATAAGCAATCGCCGTCGTCAGTTTTCGCTCGGCGATTTCCTTTTGCAATAGATCCACCCCATCCATTTTGGTGGAGAGCGGTTTTTCAATGAGAAGGTGAGCCCCAGTTCGAGCCGCCGTCGTGGCCATGGGAATATGAATATGCGCCGGGGTGCAAATCACCACCGCTGCCGGGCGCTCCTTCAGCGCGCTCTCCATATTCTCAAACACTTTTTTGACCTGATACCGCTCGGCGATGATTGTCCGGAGTGCCGGATTCACTTCGCAAAACGAGACCTCGGCCCGACCGGTCGCGAGGAAGCATCGCAAATGCCGTTCGCCAATCGAACCGACTCCGACAATCAAAATGGATTTCACGCTGCTCACGGTTTATTTGTAACGTTCCAATTCTGCGGACATCGCGGCCAGTTGATTATCAAAGGTAAAACCGAGCGGCGCGTATTGTGCCTGCATCGCTTCCAGACCGCGCTTGATCATAATAATATCGGCCCCGTGGCAGATAAATCGCGCGCCCAGGTCGAGTAATTTTTGGGTGTGCTCCGGTCCAGGACTGACTGTGCCCCAATGAATTCCAGCGGCTTTCGCGGCTTTGGAAATCTTCACGCGCGCATCGGAAATCATGGCATGATCAAACTGCCCGGGAATTCCTGCGAGCGTGGTGAAATCCGCCGGACCAAACATCAAGATGTCCACCCCGGGAACTCGCGCGATGGCGTCCAGTTCCAACAAAGCTTTCGGTGATTCAATCTGAATAATGACGAGCGTTTCCTCATTGGCTTTCTTGAGGTAAGGCACCAGCGGCGCAGAACAATAGGGAGCATCCGCGTTCGCCGCATCCACTCCGCGTTCGCCCAAGGGAGCGAACTTCATCCACTTCACGACTTCCGCCGCTTCGGCTGCCGATTCGCAACGGGGATACATAATGCCTTGCGCCCCGGCTTCGAGGAGGCGATCCATCCGCATGAACTCGCCTTTCGCCGGACGTGCGACAATATCAGCGGTGCCGACGCGCGCGGCGCGCATCAGGTTCGCTGCGGTTTCCACGCTGTAGTGGTGATGCTCCAAATCCATCCAGATGCCATCGAAGCCCATGAGACTGGTCATCTCATAAAGCGTCGGGTCAACATAATGCAGGGTGGTGATGAGGGCCGGTTCGTTCTTCCTCAGTTTGGCTCTTATTTTGCTAGATCGCACAGTAGTTTCCTTTTCTTAAAATTTGGTAAATCAGTCTTTGAGTTGAAAAATCATTTCCACTTCGACGCTGGCGCCGAGCGGTAATTGCGCCATGGAAAGCGCGGTGCGAGCGTGGCGGCCTTCTTCACCGAAGACCTCGCGCACCAGCCGCGAAGCACCATTGATGACGAGATGGCAATCGGTAAAATCGGCATCGGCATTGACGTAACCGGTCATGCGCACGACGCGTTGAATTTTATCGAGTGACCCGATATGACGACGCACGGAGCGCAATACATTCGCGGCGCACAAGGCCGCTGCTGTGGTGGCTTCTTCCATGTTGATCTGCGAAGGGACCTTGCCTTTGCTGATTAATTTATCGCCATCGAACGGCACCTGGCCGGAGGCGTAGAGAATATTTCCGACAATGGTCAATGGATCGACCAACGCACCTTCAGGGGTGCAACGATCAATGGGGAAGCCAAGAGATTCGAGTTTTTGTTCACGTTCGTTCATAGTTCTAGAGTTTTAAAAAAATTCAAAAGGGACGGTTCAGCAACACCTATTAGGTCAGAATAATTGCTCGACCTCACCCCGGCCCTCTCCTCCAGGAGAGGGTGAAACACTTGGCCACGTTCTTATAAATTGTTCGCCCGTTGGTGGGCGAAAATCCAGATGTCCCTTTGGGACAAAAGCGTTGGCAGGAATTAACCTCATACTCCTTTTTCACCCTCTGCCGCCTGAAGGCGGGACGCCGAACCTGGATGCGTGGGCTTGTTAAAATATTCATTCTGCATCTGGCAGACGCGCCAGGCGTGCCGACGATAAAGCTCCTCCCACTCCTTCGCTTCCTCTGGAGTGTAATTATAAAATCCTTTTCCATTCACTACCCCGCGCGCGCCGCTGTCAGCCAATTGTTGCATCAGGGGAGGAATCGCGTCGGTGTTGCTCAAGGTCGGGAGCACATGCTTCATCGCCTTGGCATACAGTTCCGGTCCGCCGGTAATATCAATCCAGCGAAAGGGTCCGCAGACTGAGGCCCACAAACCAAAGGCATTGCGCATCGCAAAGTCCACCGTGGCCACATCGGCCACGCCCGACTCCACCAGATTCATCGCCTCACGATACATGGCATAGCCAATCCGGTTGACGATAAATCCTGGAATTTCCTTGCGACACAAACTCGGATCTTTCCCCAACTGTCGCGCCAAAACCAACGTCGTTTCCACGGTTGCGTCCGAGGTTTTTTCTCCGCGAATAATTTCCATGAACCGCGTGGCATGCGCTGGCTCCGCCCAGTGCATCGCGAGAAAACGTTCCGGATATTTACGTCCACTTTGCAGCTTCGTAATGGGAATGGCCGAGCTATTACTCGCAATAATCGTCTCCGGGCTCACGTGCGCTTCGATGCCATCGAAGGCCGCCAACTTCACCGCCACATCTTCCGTCACGCTCTCCACCACAAACACACAACCACCCAAGGCAGTAAAATCTGCCACCGCAAAATACCGTGCTGTCCAGTTTTCTTGAATCGCCGCATCCATGCCAGCGAACTTCACCATCTCCCCCATCATTAGCGCGATCTCTTTACGAGCGATTTCGTGGCTCTGCTCATTCTTATCCACCGCCACCACTTCATAACCATGCCCAAGAAAACACGCGGCAATGCCTCGACCTAACAACCCCAGACCGACCACTCCCACGCGTTGTTTCTGCGGTGCGCTCATTTCGTATCCAGTCCTAAGATTTTCAAAGTGTCGCGATGAATCATCGCTTCGATTTCATTTTCTTTGAGCTTGGGCAAACCGGTGCCACGCGTGAAGTCATTGAGTTTTTTCAATCCTTCAATCGTGGCGTTGACGGTGGTAAAGGGGAAATCGGTGCCGAATAACACCTTGTGCCAGACGCCATATTCCTGAACCAGCATGAGGCTGTGATAGAGCTGGAAAGGTCGATAGTGCAGCGCGCTGATGTCCGCGTAAACATTGGGATGTTTGCGAATCGTCACGATGCATTCCCCTTCATAGGGATGGCCGAGGTGGGCCATGATAATTTTCACCTCAGGAAAACGCGTGGCCACCACATCGAGGTGCCGGGGCAACGTGCATTCCAAGGGAGCACGATCGATAAAGGTGGTGCCCGTGTGCAGCAGCACCGGGAGTTTGTGTTTGGTAGCGTATTCCCAGAGCACATCCAGCTTCGCCTCGTCGGGACGAAAGCCCGCATACATCGGCAACAGTTTAATGCCGCGCATGCCTAGCTCCTGATGACCAAATTTCATCTCGCGCTCCCAGCCGTCTTGCGTCGGGTCCACGGAAAGAAAGCCGATCAGCGTTTCAGGATGTGCTGCGACATAATTCGCGACGTAACGATCATCAATCCACACGCCGCTTAATTTGGCTTTGCCACCGAAGACAATCGCTTTGGTATCCGCGGTGGAGCTGGCGCGAAAATCTTCGTAGCGCACGCTTAAATCCATCTCGACCCCGGGCCGGGCGCGACCGGCTTGTTTGCGATAGTCCTCACTGAAATCCTCTGGATAACGCCACGCATGGCTATGCACATCGACAATCATGATAACATTCCTCTCGTATCTACATTGATTTGATATAAAGCGCCGCTGGCCTTCAGCCAGACCGCATTTTGTAAATTCACACAGGGACAAATATGATTCGGAATGATCGTCACCCTCTCGCCGATCTTCGGTCTCCGCTCTGATAGAACCATTTCCACCTGGCCATGCTCTTCGCTCAAACGGGACAATTTGGCCTGAGGGTATTCCAACAAATAACCATGACCGCTCTCTCGCGCTGGAATGCAGAGATCACTCGTGAAGGTTTTCGTCCCACCATCAACCACGACCTGATCTTTAATGGCATTACTGACCACGGTGCAAACGATCCGGGCAGCGCAGTCTTCCATCGCGCAATACCCACCGCGCAACGTGTTCAGATCATTGAAAATATAAGTACCCGCGCGAATTTCCGTGTAGGGTTTGACCAAATGCGAGTTGTAAGCGGTCGGGGTGGAACCACCGGAAACGATTTTGGCCTGCAAGCCATTGGCAGCCCACAAATCAATTACCTCCTGAAGTTTCTCAGACACCGCCAGCAAAGCCTGCACCTGTTGGTCGACCGGCAACCAAATGTGTCCGGGATAGCACATGATCCCATCCAAGCGAACGCCCTTGGTCGATGTAATCTTCTGCGCGAGCGCCAAAGCGGCGGACGCTGAGCCAACACCAGTGCGACCCATCCCCACCTCGACATCCACAAGCAATCCGATGGTGGATTGTTTGGTCACGGCAGCGGCGGCGAGAGCCTCGACGGCATTCACGCTATCCACCGCTACTCGAATCGTATACTGCCGCGCTAACTCGGCGAGCTTCTGACAGCGCGCCGGGTCAACCGCCGGATACGCCATTAAAATATCTTGCCCCACGCTGGCCAGACCTTCGGCTTCACCGGCTTTGGCCACAGTCAAACCAATCGCGCCGGCCAGCATTTGCATTTTGCCAAAGACCCGGCTTTTGTGGGTTTTAGAGTGAGGGCGCAAACCGATGCCGTGCTTTTTCACGTAGTCAGCCATGCGGCTGACATTCCGGGAAACCACCGCCGCATCAATCACCAGCGCGGGCGTGGGAACATCCGCTTCGGTATAAGGCGACTGCTTAATGATTTCGGATTGAATGAGAGATTCGATCATTTTGGTCAAAATGCAGGAAACACCATGTCCACACTTAGTACTTACCTGCAATAAATCCATTAAAACCATTATTTTCTCCATAAATCAAATTAAATCTGAATAAATTGATTGTTTTTGAAATCTATTTAAGTTCTATTAGGTTCATACAAATGAATGCAACAACCCCATCTTTTGGCCAAGCGGCTTCGGAAGCCCTGCCCAAGCATGAACAGTTACGCAGTCATCTGGTGCGCGAATTATTAGAAGGCCGGCTTCGTCCGGGCGACGCGCTGCCCACAGAAAACGAATTGGCCATTACTGCCAAAATGTCGCGCAACACCGTGCGGCAGGCGCTGGCGCATTTGGAAACAAATGGGATGATTCGCCGCGTGCGTGGTCGTGGGACTTTTATTCATGAGTCGGCCATGGAGAGGATGAAATGTGGTTTGGATATTTTCGCGCTGGTCATTCCCGAAACGCGCGGCGGCTATTACCCTTCCCTGCAACGGGGTTTTAACGAAGCCTCTGCAGGACGACATAATCAGGTGATTATTAGCGATACCGACAACGATCCTTTTCGGCAGGCCGATGCTCTCATGCAGCTCCTGGACAAGAAAGTCGCAGGTATCGCGCTGGTTCCAACGACGAGTCAGGCCACTCCCGCGCATCAAATCCGGCCTTTGCACGAAAAGGGTATCCCGGTGGTTTTCTGTCATCGTCGCGTCGAAGGCATTCAGGCGCCGCTGGTTTCCTTTTCGGCGTTGGACGTTGGCAAAATGGCGGGGCGGGCTTTAGCGGAACGAGGTCATCGTCGCGTGGCTTTTTTCGCAGCTCATCGTGGTGGACTTAGCGCGCAGTATGAAAGCGGATTGCGTCTGGCGATGCGTGAAGCCGGAGGTGATCTGCCGGAACATTTTACCCGCTACGACACCACCACGAAAGTCACGACGGAGCATGAACGCTTCGTCAAAGCCAATCTGGAAGAACTGCTCGGCAGCCATACGTCCCCCACGGGTATTTTTTGCGCGTTCGATTCGGAAGCGGAATTAGTCTATCTCCTGCTTGGACAAATGGGAGTGAAGGTTCCGGAGGAAGTTTCCCTGATCGGCTTCGGTGGCACGTGGCGCGAAGGTGCCATCAGCCGGCGACTCACTTCCGTGGCGGTCGACGAAGAAGAACTGGGACGCAACGCGGTCACGCTGCTTGATGAAATGCGCCGCCGCGAACGCCCCATCAATGACACGACGGAAATCATCATGCCGTTGTGCCTCACTGGCGGCGAAACCCTCGGGCCAGCCAAAGAACGCGCGAAAGCGCGCAAATAAATCTGGTAACCCACGCGAAAATTCTTATGCGCCCTGCTTCAGCAATTTTTGGTTTGGTGGTTTTAGCCGCGCTGGCCGTGGCGTTTCCCGGTTGTGCTGCCCCGGATAAAACCACCTCTTCACGCCAGCAACTTCTCGCTCAACTCGAACATGAAATGGTGACGAACACCAGTTGGCTGCGGATCCATGCGGCAGATGCCTTGTTGGATCACGGGCAGACCCAAGTCGTGGCAAAACCATTTTTAGCCGAAGCGGAGACCACCACGCCCGGATATCGTATTGGTGTCTGGCGTATCCTGGCTCGCTCTGCGAAAAGCCCGTCGGAGAAAAATAACTACATCGAACGCGTGCGCCAGGTAGTGCTCGATCCAACCGCCTCCGATCGCTTATCCGCCGCCGAGACCCTGGGCAAAATCAATGCGGCCAGCGCATCAAATAATGTGGCCATTGAGCAATGGCTGACCACGACTAACGAGGCAGCCGCTCCGTTCCTGCACTGGAATCTGGTTCTGGCCAGCAAACCAAAAGAACGCGATTGTGCCGAAGCCCGCCTCGCTCACCTGCTGGACGCCAGCGATCCGGTGGCGCGTTTGCGCGCTGGTTTCGCACTCGGCCGGTTGCACGAAATTTCGGAAGAATCCAATCAGCGTTTACAACAACAACTAGAAAACGAACCCGCTGACTCCATCGCCAAAGTCTATTTAATTACAGCCGGGTTATTACACACCAAAAAGAATTCCCCAGCCTATGCGGATTTGAAAAAGCGCTTGATTCCCTTTCTGGAACACGGCCAACCGAATGAACAACTGGAAGCCGGTATCGTCCTGGGCCAATGTGGGACCAAGGAAGATGAATCTCTTCTCATTCCCAATTTAAAAAGCAGTGAAGCGGATGCCCGCATCGGGGCCGCGAGTGGAATATTGTTTCTTTTAAAATGAGCGCAGCCGATCCCAAATTAATTGAGCGAGCCTGGCTGATTGTGGGCCTGCTCTGGGTCGTGGCCTGCCTGAATTACCTCGACCGCATCATGATCACCACCATGCGTGGCTCGATTGTCGCGGCGATTCCAATGTCGGATGCACAATTTGGTTTGCTCACGTCCGTCTTCTTGTGGGTTTATGGTTCCCTCAGTCCCTTCGCCGGTTTTCTCGCGGACCGTTTCAGCCGCAGCCGCGTGATTATTCTCAGCCTGCTGGTCTGGTCGGCGATTACATGGATGACCGCGCATGCCACCACATTTAACCAGCTATTGGCGACCCGTGCGCTCATGGGGATCAGCGAAGCGTTCTATCTGCCAGCCGCGCTGGCATTGATTGCCGATTATCATCGTGGCACCACACGCTCGCTCGCCACCGGCATTCACATGAGCGGGATTATGCTCGGCTCGGGTTTGGGCGGCATTGGTGGCTGGCTTGCGGAAGGGCATGGCTGGAGTTACGTTTTTAATCTCTTCGGTATCTTCGGCATAGTGTATGCCGTTTTTCTGATTCTTTTCATTCGCGATGTTCCGCCGGAAAAAAACGCTACGACCCAATTGCCCGAACCGGCGCCACGCGTTCATTTTTTCGAAGCGCTCTCCAGTCTCTTTAGTCATAAGGGATTTATCATCGCCCTGGCTTATTGGGGTTTACTGGGTCTCGTGGGCTGGGCCATTGCAGGTTGGATGCCGACTTATTTGACTGAACATTTCAATCTTACTCAAGGCGTCGGTGGGTTATCGGCCACAGTCTACTTGCAAGCAGCCGCGGTTTTCGGGGTGCTCATTGGTGGCGCCTGGGCAGATCGCTGGAGCCGCACCAATGAACGTGGTCGCATTCTCGTGCCGGTCCTGGGCCTGTGCATCGCCGCTCCTGGAATCCTGCTCGCAGCGAATACTACCCTTCTAGCCGTCGCCATTGGAGGCTTGATCCTCTATGGCTTGATGCGCTCGTTTAGCGATTCCAACATGATGCCCATTCTCTGTCTTGTTTCTGATCCGCGCTATCGGGCGACGGGTTATGGCCTGCTCAATATGTGCGCCTGTTACGTCGGCGGATTGACGATTTATATCGGCGGCGCCATGCGGGATAACAAAGTGGATTTGCACAAAGTCTTTGATGTGGCGGCGATCAGCCTGCTCGGTTGCGCTGCCTTGCTCTATCTCATAAAACCTGCTCGGGTCACTCCGACTGCGGGGAACAACCTTCCGACAAAACTGAATTAAAATCTGTCAAAAATGAACTGGCCAAAATCACAAGCTCTGCTCACTGAAAATGCCCGCCTGATTCCGGGCGGTCTCGCCTCACTCAATCGCAAGGCAGATCCGATCATCGCCTTCTCCCGCGCCAAAGGCTCCCGCCTCTGGGACATCGATGGCCATGAATACATCGATTACCACGCCGGTTTCGCGCCCTACATTCTCGGGCACAGCGACGACGACCAAACTGCCGCCGTCATTCACGCCATGCAGAGCGATCTGTCCAACTACGGCACCGGCCCAACCACAGAAGAAGGCGACCTCGCGCGCTTATTTCTGCAGGCGGTCCCACATGCGGAAAAAGTGCAGTTCTTCAATACTGGTTCCGAAGCCACATCTCACGCGATTCGCGTGGCTCGTGCGGCAACAGGTCGTTCGCATCTCATCAAGATGCAAGGCGGCTACAATGGCCATCACAATGCCATCGCCACGAATCTGATGAGCTCGCGCGAACAACTTAGCGGCGTTCGCATCAAGGGCGATGAATATCCGCGCGTCCCCATCACCGCCGGCATTCCACCGGAAGAAGCGGTGCTGACCCATGCGGTTCCTTTTAATGATCTGGCGGCGGTCGAAAAAATGGCCAAGACCTATCAAATCGCCGCGCTCATCACTGAACCGGCCTTGCAAAATATCGGCGTCGTCAAACCCAAGCCCGGTTATCTCCAGGGCTTGCGTGACCTGGCTGATCGCTATGGTTTCCTGCTCATCCTCGATGAAGTGAAGACTGGCTTTCGCGCCAGCCTGGGCGGTTACCAAGCACTCGCGGGAGTTACGGCTGATCTTTCGACCTATGGCAAAGCGTTCGCCAATGGCTTCCCCATCGCTGCGCTAGCGGGCAAGGCATCCTATCTTGACCTCGCGGCGACGACGGATTTAAGCAAACGCGTCCTCATCGCGGGCACTTACAATTGCCATCCAGTGCCCGTCGCAGCGGCGATTGCGTGCTTGAAGAAATTGATGAACAAGCAAGTCGATGTTTACGGAACTTTGGAACGCCGCGCGCAACGCCTTGAAGCTGGTCAGCGTGAAATCTTCCAGCGCTTTAACATTCCCGTGGTTATCTCGCGGATTGGCAGTGCGAGTTGCGTCTATTTTTCCAAACAAGAACCGTCGGATTGGTGGGACGTGCTGGAATTCCACGACGCGGCTTTTGACACTCGCTATCGTCGCGCGTTGATCGAACGAGGCATTTATCATTTCCCCATTTTCGCGAAGCAAGGCAGCATCAGCTTTGCGCACAGCGAAGCGGATATTGATCAAACCTTGAACGCGACCGAAGATGTCTTGCGGGAATTAACCCAAGGCAAATAAGGTTCCTTTTAAACCAAATATGCATTGCCCAGAAAACCAGTCAGCGCTGTTTACAAAAAACGATTCCGGCCAAAAACCGGAGCGCGGCATTTAGAGCCTGTGTAAATAATAGGAAAAATCAGCTCAGCCAAATCATGTATCAACGACTTACAAAAGTTTATCAACAACTTACGCAAGTTCGTTTTATTTTTCACACAGGCTCTTTATGCCGCTTCAGCTCACGACTGGCAATGCATTCGAAATATCTTCCAAACCTTTTCCCTGCTTGCGTTGCAGCGGCATGAATGCCGCGCTCCGTTTGATCTCGCAAGATAAAACGATTTAACACCAGATAATACCTACTTATGAAACTGATTCGTTTTGGCCCCCGTAACGCTGAAAAACCCGGCATCATCACCGCTGACGGCAAACGCAAAGATTGCTCCGCTCATTTTACTGATTGGAATAACGCTTTCTTCCAATCCGGCGGATTGGACAAACTGCGCGCTCTCGCCGCTCAAGCAAATCAACTGCCCGATGTATCGGACTCGGTTCGTCTCGGCTCGCCGGTCGCTCGTCCGGGTAAAGTCATCGGTATTGGACTGAACTATTCTGATCACGCCGCTGAATCGGGCATGGCCATTCCAGCGGAGCCGATTGTCTTTCTCAAAGGCACCAATACGGTCTGCGGTCCGAACGATCAAATCCTGATTCCCCGCAACAGCCACAAGACGGATTGGGAAGTGGAACTAGGCGTTGTGATCGGAAAGGATGCGCGTTACCTGACCTCGCCGGAACACGCGAAGGAATTTATTGCGGGCTACTGCATTTCGCACGATGTCTCGGAACGCCATTTCCAACTCGAACGTGGTGGGCAATGGACCAAAGGCAAGTCGGCGGATAATTTCAACCCGCTCGGACCATGGCTGGCCACGGCGGATGAAGTTGCTGACGTAAAAAATCTGCCGTTGACCCTCGACGTCAATGGCCAGCGCAAGCAAACGGGCAACACGTCAAAAATGATCTTCGACGTATATTTCGTGGTTCATTATCTCTCGCAATTCATGACGCTCGAAGCAGGCGATGTCATCACCACCGGCACACCTCCGGGGGTTGGCCTCGGACACAAGCCACCGCAATATCTCAAGGCAGGCGATGTGGTTTCCATGACCATTGCTGGACTCGGCTCACAGCAGTCCGAGTGTGTGAATGCTTAACCCGAATTAACAGGTGCATTGAACATGAGTTGGCCAATGATGGTGCTGAAGGGTTGGAGTCCCGCCTTTAGGCGGCTGGATATCCAAACAGTCAAGCGCTGGAAAATTTCAAATTGCCACCAGGTCCAGCGCCTTTCCGCCTAAAGGCGGGACTCCGAACTCTGAAACGCCGATAAATTCTTAGAACAAAGACTATGCGACCGATGATTGATTCCCATTTGGATCTGGCCTGGAACGCGCTTTATTTCAATCGCGATCTCCTCGCGACTGTCGCCGACCTGCGTCAATCCGAACAAGGCATGACCGATGAATTGGCGCGCGGTTTGAACACGGTCACGTTCCCTGAGTTGCGCCGCGCTCGTATGGCCGTGTGTGTCGCCACGCTGATGGGACGCAGTGGACCCGAGCGGCCAGCGCGTTTTCAATTCAAACGAACGGATCTGGACTACGTCAATCAAACCATTGCCTACTCCCACGCGAAAGGCCAACTGGCCTACTATCGTCTGCTCGAACAGCAAGGTCACCTCCGCTTTATCACCACCCGCGCGCAGTTAAAAACCCATTGGGACGAATGGTCGAAGTCGCCCGACTCTACTCCACAGGGAATCATCCTCAGCATGGAAGGCGCGGATTCGATTATCAATCCGGAACAGGTCCAGTCGTGGTGGGATGAAGGTCTGCGTGCGGTCGGCCCGGTCCATTATGGTCGCAGCCAGTATGCGTATGGCACTTCCACGGATGGCCCGTTAAGCGAAGCAGGCGTGAAACTGCTCAAGGAATTCATGCGCACGGGTATGATTCTCGATGTCACCCACCTTTCCGACAAATCATTCTTTCATGCCATGGAAGTTTACACGGGACCGATGCTGGCGAGTCATCATAACTGCCGCGCGCTGGTTCCCGGTGATCGCCAACTGACGGACGAACAAATTAAAACCCTCGTGCAACGCGATGCAGTTATCGGCACGGCGTTTGATAACTGGATGCTTTATCCCGGTTGGAAACGTGGTGAAACCAAACCGAGCGTCGTGGCGATTGAAGCCTCGGCCGATCACATTGATCACATTTGCCAACTGGCCGGTTCCGCCCGTCACTGTGCTCTCGGGACTGATCTCGATGGCGGCTTCGGCACGGAACAAACCCCGCGCGATCTCGACACCATCACCGACGTCCACAAACTCGAAGATATTCTCGCCAATCGGGGCTACAGCAGCACGGACATCGACGGGATCTTCTATGGCAACTGGCTGCGCTTGTTCACCAACGCTCTGCCTTGAGAAAAAACACAAACCATCAAACCAGCTTGGTTTCCTTGAGTATGATTTTTAAAAATGACTCCAAATATCCAGACGCAACGTTTGGAGTCCCGCCTTTAGGCGGCAAGGCGGGCAAGCAGGAAAATGGCGGGAAAACTTTCACGTTGTCATCATGGATCACACCTGACCGCCTAAAGGCGGGACTCCGAACTTAGATTTAGACTTTTTCACCCGGCACAAAATTACGCTCTTTTATGAAAATCGTTTCCAAAATCGCCGTTCTTTTTCTTTCTCTTTCCTCCTTGGCGTCCGCCGAAGTCATTGAACTCGGTACGCGTCGGGAATTATTCGTTGATCATTTTCTGATCGATAAAATGCAGGACACTACTTTCAAGCTGCACGAACCGCATCGCGATGGCGTGGCTTTGCCGCTGGATAAACCGTGGGAAGGAATCTTTTCCGCGTATCCCACGGTCATTCAGGACAGCAATATTTTCCGCATGTATTATCGCGGCAAACCCGCGGCGGGCAAAGATGGCAGCACCAATGAATCGGTCTGTTATGCGGAATCGAAAGACGGCATCACCTGGACAAAACCCGATCTTGGTTTGTTTAATCTCTACGGCACGACCAACAACAATGTCGTCTTAACCAACTCGCCGTATTCCCATAATTTCAACCCGTTGCTGGATACACGTCCGGGCGTGCCAGCGACGGAAAGATATAAAGGTCTCGCGGGCTATATCAAAACGGGTCTGCACGCTTTCCAATCTCCTGATGGCATTCATTGGCAGCCGATGCGTTCAGAACCAGTGATCACCGAAGGTGTTTTCGATTCGCAAAATGTGGCTTTCTGGTCGGAAACTGAACAGCAATACGTCTGCTACTTCCGCACCTATAAAAAAATCGGTAAAGAAAACTTTCGCTGGACCTCACGCACCACGAGCAAAGATTTTCTTACCTGGACCAAACCCGAGGAAATGGATTTTGGCGATACTGCTCCCGAACATCTCTACACCAACGGGACCCATCCCTACTATCGTGCGCCGCATCTTTACATCGGGCTGGCCAAACGCTTTTTCCAGAACAAAGTGGCCGTTACTGATAGCCAGGCCAAGTCCCTCGTGGAAGATCCGCACTATCGGGTGGCATCGAGCGATTCTATTTTCATGAGCACGCGCGGGGGCCTTCATTATGATCGCACCTTCATGGAAGCTTTCATTCGTCCCGGGCCCGGTCTGGAAGACTGGATCGCCCGCGACAACGCCCCTGCCCTCGGCGTGATTCCGGCGAATCCACGGGAGATGTTCATCTACCGCTTATCGCATTACGCCCAACCCAGCATTCATCTGGCTCGCTACACATTGCGCGCGGACGGTTTTATTTCGATCAATGCGCCTTATCGCGGTGGTGAATTACTGACTAAACCGTTTACGTTTGCCGGTAGTAAATTGGAACTCAATTTCCAGAGCAGCGCGGCTGGTGCGGTGCGCGTGGAAATTCAGGATGAAGCGGGTCAACCGGTGGCAGGCTATGCCTTGACCGATTGCCCAGAAATGTTGGGTGATGATGTGGACCGCATCGTCAACTGGAAGACCGGTCCAGATGTGAGCAAGCTGGTGGGGAAAACAATTCGCCTGCGTTTTGTGATGAGGGATGCGGATCTGTATTCGTTGAAGTTTTTTTAGAGGAGGTCCCTTGTTGAGGAGTTCGGAGTCCCGCCTTTAGGCGGCGGGATATCAGCGATGATGGCAGCTTGAAAGTTTTCGAGGTTACTTCCTTTGCGGCAGCCCCGCCGCCTAAAGGCGGGACTCCGAACTTCGAGCTTTCAAACAAATAAGTTATTACGGCTGCGCCTCTAACAAGAAAACGCCGCTCTCATTCGTTCCGGTAAAATAGCCACTGGCCTGAATCTCCGGCTGCAAGACCACGCCTTTAATTGTATTCGTCTTGTGTGTGACAGGGCTGACAAAGCTCCCACTGATCACGCCAGCACTTGTCACAGTCATTTTCAATTTATTGGTGCCGCCCACTACGGTCACCACATTATTAGCGGCCAGGCTAATTCCGTTGGTGACGGGCGTGCTCAAGAGTCCGCCTGATAGAGTCACCAGACCATTGGTTAAATTCACCACGCGATGACCGACGGTTGGCGCGACAAAGAGAGAGCCAGCCATATCCAACACATTGGTAAAGCCGGTGGAGAACAACCCACCCGCGCCGGGGCCTTTAATCCAGACCAGTGAACCGCCCACTACTTTCGGGGGTTGATTGGAGAAGGTCATCCAGCCGAGCAAAACTCCTTTGCCCCCGTAGAGCGAAACAAACATGGGCCAATCTCCGTTCTGGGCGATGGGAGCCGACGCATTAATAGTCGTGCCATCAGGAGTGCCACCACTCAGGGTAGCAACGCCCAACGTGCTGAGGAAAATCGAGGCGTAACCATTCCCGGTAGAGACTGAGGAAAGCCCGGCATTTTCGGTGAGCAAGGCGGTAAAGCTGCCGCTGAAATTAGTCGCCGGAATGGTTTTCGTATAATAAGCCTGATTGGCGGCCAAGCCAGCCAGCCAATTGCTTGAGCTAACGGTTCCGGTGATATGATGGCCAGGGAAATCCACATTTAAATCCAGGGAAACGGCGCCCTTGCCGGTCCGAGCCACGTTAACCAGAACGTGTCCGCCTAAATCGAATTTACCGACAAACACATTAGTCTTTCCTTCGGCCGCCAGCTTGCCACTGAAGCTCTGATTGGTGCCGAGAGTCAGAGTTAAAAAGCCTGAGCTATCCACGCTCAACGCATTGGTGTTATAAAAGAGACCGTTGTAAGTGCCACTCACGGGGATAAAAGGATTGGGCATAAAATTCGCGTGCAAGACCAGGTTGGATTGCATCATGAAATTCAAGGTCGCGGTATTTGAACTGATGTCCCCGCTCCAGTTGGTGAAAAGTTGATCTTTCCCGGGAACGGCGGTCACTGAGTAATTGCGACCGACCAACAGCAATTTTCCATTCAAGTTAGGCGTCACCAAACCGGTGCCAGAAATCAGCACGGTCAAAGCATTGCTGCGGAGGAGAAAGTAAGTCTGAGTGGTGACCGCTGACTCGCCGTAATCGTTGACGGCCTTGACCTGAAAGACGTTGGTGCCGACGAGCATGGCAGCCACAGCGGTCCAATTCGTCGTGCCACTGGCCTGTTGGAAATCATCGTTATTCAGACGATAAAGAATTTTATTGATCCCAGCGACCGTCGAAGCTTTGCCAGAAACGGTTAACGTGGCATTGGTCGATTCACGCACGACTGACGCGGAAATAGTCGGAGCCGGCGGGACCGCTCGGAGGACCGCACCAGCGAAGACACTGCCAAAGCTATTGGTGATGGTTACAGTGTAGTTGCCGACTTTGTTGAAATTGACCGCCGCAACCACCAGGGTTGGGCCGGTTCCTCCGGCCACGTTGGTGCCATTTAATTTCCATTGATAGCGCAAAGGAGCGGTGCCCACGGCCACTACTTTAAACGAAGCATTCAAACCAACCACCACGTTGGTATCCTGTGGCGGCTGCGTAATCAAAGGCATGGAAGTCACCGTCAAGGTGGCCGCGAGGCTGGTCACGGTGCTCACGGCATTGCTGACGACGACCTTGTAATTACCCGCATTGGTCGCCTGCACCCCATTGACGTTCAAGGTGGCATTGGTCGCTCCCAAAAGACGCGTGGCACCAAAAAACCACTGGAAAAATTCAGGCTGCGTGCCAGTTAACCCAACGGTGAAGGTGGCATTATCACCGGCCAGCACGGTCTGGCTATGAGGTTGGGTCGTAATCTTTAGAGGAATGCCGATGGTCAGCGGCGCATCATCGCTGATAGTCACGCCGTAGTTGTTCGTGATGACCAGAGTGTAAACGCCAGCTTTGGCGGCCTGACTATTGATCACGGTATATTTCGAAGTAGTCGCTCCCGCGATATTATGTTCGTTCAATCGCCATTGATAACTCAAAGGAGCCGTCCCTATGACCGTTGCGGTAAATATTACGTTAGCAGCGGCTTTCACGATTTGTCCCTGCGGTTGCTGAGTAATCTGCGGAGCGGAGAAAACAGTCAGGGTGGCATTGGAGCTAACGGTAGTCCCAAATTGATTGCTGACGAGAACCGAATAAGTTCCAGCGTTAGTCAGCGACACGGGGGTGAAAGTCAAATCAGAGCCCGTCCCGGAGGCCACATTCGTTCCGTTGACCCGCCATTGATAATACAAGGGAGCGCTGCCATTTACATTAGCGCTTAAGGTCACATTAGTCCCGGCGATCACGACCTGGCTCAGGGGTTGAAAGGAAATGCTGGGGGCGACTGCGTCCACGCTGGTGGCAATGCCAAAGGCATTGCTGACCATCAGAAAGAAAGGCTGGCCATTGGTGTAGGGCAGAAAAAATTCGTTTTGCGGAAATTTACCGGCTAGAGAGGTGGTCACCGTTAGATGATTGGTATCGGCCCCATAGAACACTGTATCGTTTCCGTTCATGAGACTAGGCCAACTGACGCGGGTTAAATTTTCATCCCACGGAGATAAGTCCAGGTGAAAGGGATCGTTGGCTACTTTAGGATTGGTACCCATCACGTATTCACGAATATTCGAGTAGCCATCATGGTCGGGATCATCCAGTGGGCCATTGGTCAAGGTGCCAAAGTTAGCCATTTCCCAATTGTCATCCAAGCCGTCGTGATCGCTATCGACAATGGAGACACCGCTAATGGTCAGGCCGCAGTAGAGATTTGTGCAGACGTTGTTCGTTTCTTCATCGCTGAATTGAACTTTCCAGGTGCCGACGCTGCTTTCGTAAAAATTATGCGTCGACCAATAAGTCCAATCGGCGGGGCCGGTGTCGGATGAAACGGCTTCGTAGCGTTGCAAGATACTGCGGGTGCCATTGGGCGAAATCAGCGTGATACGCATATCGCCACGGCGCACATGGGTGTCGGCCTGAATGCGCACACCGACGTGCTCGCAGAGCAATTGATTGGTGACATTGAAAGTATAACCCACGGTGTTGAGCTTTAACTGCGCAACGAAGTTCGCATTGGTCTGCGCCTGATTCATCAGGCTGTTTCCGGCATCAGCGCCAATAAAAATGGTGGGAATTTTGATAAAATCATTAAATCCCTGCATCCGGATCAGGCTGTTATCCACTCCCGAATTAAAAACAATGGCAAAGGCGGCGCCAGCGGCCTGGGCGCGGACGATTTTATTATTAAAGGAATCGCCTCCACGCAGAATCAAAGCGCCTTTGTGGCTTAAGTCCTGGCCAATGTCAGTCAAGGCTTGTCCGACATAGACCAAGGGCAGTGACGCAGTCGGTTGGTCGGGCCGCAACATTTCACCGGGAGCCAAATCAGGATGGCGTTCTTCAAAGGGCATCAAGCCGGAAATGGCGTTTAAATTCGTAGGAACATTGGGGCCCGTAGCGCTGACCAGAAAACCGGCATCTGGAATAGGCGTAGAAACAAAGCTTTCCACGGTGATATTAGTCTTCGCCGGACGATTTACCCAATTCCTGGCCAACTTCACCGCTTGACCGGCATCCGGCAGACCAAACCCGAGATTATGACTCACGACTAAACCGGCTCCGTTAGTTTCCACACTGGGGTCAGCAAAATCGTAGTGATGTGCAGAGAGGAGGAGAATTTGTTGCACATCGCGATAGGTCAGATTGGTTTTGACGGAGAGCAAGAGAGCGGACAGGCCCGCGATTTGAGGGGCCACCCCGGAAGTGCCGGTAAATCCATTCGTGGTCGTGGTGTAGTCTCCATTGGGGTTGTAGCCACTGGTCCCGGTGCGGTCGGTGGTGACCAGGGTGGGAAAATTCGGGTCGATAATTCCCGTATTGAACGTGGTTGATTCCGAACTGGGAGCTGCGACCAAAATACAAGCACCCGGGCTGCTATAATGAGCCACGCGGCCATCCGAACGCATGGCGGCAACGGTGATGACGCGAGGGTCATTGACATAGCCATCGTTATTGGCATTGCCAGCGAAGCTCCCCACAGTGGAGCCACTGCCAGAATTTAAGCGATAATTTCCAGACGAACGGACGATCACCAGCCCTTTGCCGCCACGGCCGAAATTAATGGCATCATCAATGCCGGGGCTGGTCACGAAATCGGGACCGGCTTGCGCGGTGCCGGTGTAATTCCAGCTATGACACTGCACGGCAACGTTGTTGCTCGCGTAGGGATACATGTTGCGCAGAATGAGATCGCCGCCGATGGCTCCATTCGTATTAAAAATGCGCCAACTGGCGAACATCGCACTGGGGGCGACACCGGAAATGCCTATTTCATTGTTCTGCTCACCGACCGCCAGCCCCGCCAGCGCTGTGGCATGAATATCGAGCGGGCCGAGAATGGCGTTGGTGGAATTGGAAATAAAATCGTAGTGCAATGCGTTCGCCGAACGGGAGATCAGATCTGGATGAGTCGTTTCGACCTGCTCATCCACAATGGCAATGGTGACGCCCGCGCCCTTGGTCATAGCCCACGCACTGCGTAAATTCATGTCCACGCCGAGGACATTGGCGTTGCTGTCGCGATCTTCCAAATGCCACTGGCTGGTGAAGAGAGGGTCGTTTGGTTTGGCGCTGTAGGCGCTTTGCTGGCCAAGTGGCTGGCGCATGATGGGCGAACAGGCCACGACATCTTCAGCGTGCGCTAATTTTTCGGCAGCAGTGGCGGCCTCCCAGGCACTGGGGGCTTGCAGGATGTAAAAATCGTTGGGGTAAGTGTCCGCGATATGCAAAAGCGTGCCGCGCAAAAGTCGTTGCACATTGACGCCCAGTTTCATCTGAATCCCGATTTTGCTGCTCAGCCAATATTCGTCATCGGGCGCGTTTTCGGGCGAGGCTTTCAGCCATTCGTCCTTGGCCAGATTGGCTCCGGCGGCGTGGACATCGAAGGAGCGCAGTTGGGGTTTGCGAAATTCAAAACGCGTGACGGTTGCGGGCGGAACGGCGTGGGCGGTTAAAACACCCGCCAAACAGGCAATAGTCAGGATTCGGAAAGGGTTCATGTACCAGAGTAGAATAGCAAAAAGCTGTGGAGATTCGAGCAAATTGTGTGAGGAATGGGGAGGGTTTTGCCTCATTGGCGAGCATGGATTTGCCTGTCGGGAAATTCACGGGCAACCGGGGTGAGATTTTGCGGATTTGTTCTGAGCACGGGGGAAATGGATTTAACACGGTTCGACTACCCGGACATTGCTGCGCCCGAGGACGGTCGCACTCCGGGAGCGCTGGGCCAAGATGGGGCGTGCGGTGGTTAAGACTCACCCACTGTTATCTATACAAGTTTTGAAACATAAGAAAAACAAGGGAAAGTCAGATGAATTGTTCGACCTCACCCCGGCCCTCTCTTTGCATTACCCACAAATATCTTTAGGCAGTCAAAAGCCCATAAATGCACCACTTTTTGCTTACGCGGCCGAGTGGTTCTCCCTCTCCTCGGAGGAGAGGGCCGGGGTGAGGTCGAACAATTTATCTGACTTTGCCTCGGTTTTTCGCATATTTTATGACCTCGTTCGGCTTGTGGGTAATGCTCAGCCTCCGAGGAGAGGGAGAATCGAAGTCTGCGTATTGACAAGTCTAATTCAGCTTTTGTGTTCGAACAAAAAAAGATTTGTAGATACTAATGGTTAAGTCCACCCGCTGCGAGTCATAGACTCGCGCTCCGAAACATGTCCGAATTGGGCGTCATGCGGAATTTTTATGCAATCAAGATGATGACTCACTGGCGGCGAGACGCCGCCAGAAACCGCAGGCGAGGACGCCTGCGCTACGAGAGCTGCGGAGCGTCAGACGGTTTTCAAAACGAAGTGACCATGGGCCTGATAACTTTGCGCGATGGCTTGCGTGATGAATTCCTTCCCCAGAGCGACGGCTTTGGGCAATTTGTGTCCAAGAGACAGGTAACCAGCAATGGCGGCGGAGTAAACGCAGCCGGTGCCGTGGGTTTTTAGGCCTTTGATGACGGGAGCGGTTAAAAGCAATTCCTCCTGGCCGTCAAAATAAATATCGGCGGCCGTGGTAGCGCCGCGCAGATGGCCTCCTTTAACCAGAGCAGCGCAACCGAAGTGCTCATAGATTTTCCGGGCGGCGGCGCGCATATCCTCAAGAGTGGTCACGGTGGTGCCGACCAATACTTCCGTTTCACTAAGATTTGGCGTAACGAGAGTGGCGAGAGGGAGAAGTTTTTTTTGCAAAGCGGCCATGGCATCGTCTTGCAATAAGCGCGTGCCGCTGGTGGAAATCATGACCGGGTCCACGATCAAAGGCGGCCTCTGGCCGGTAGCAAAAAATTCCGCGACCGTCAGAATAATCTCTGAGGACAAAAGCATTCCCGTTTTCACTGCGAGGGGATGGAGTTCGGAGAAAATGGCTTCGATTTGTTGGCGCACCATTACGGGCGTCGCCGGTTGTAGCCCGAGAATTTTCTTCGGATTTTGGGCGGTCAGGCAAGTGATGGCACTGGTGCCGTGGACGCTGAGGGCGGCGAAGACTTTGAGATCAGCTTGAATGCCCGCTCCGCCACCGCTGTCGGAACCGGCGATGGTCAAGGCGATGGGCCATTGCTTCAGTTTTCTCCTGGTCATTGCAGCAGGATGCGGAAGATTTGGGTTGGATTCAATGAATTCAGTGTGGGGTGTTCGGTTGGTCGTCGATTGAGGCCATCGCCGCAATGAAAATTGAAGAGCCGCAAAAAATAAAGGAGAGCTCGGTTAATTCGCCTGCAACGCGAACAAGCTGGCCCCTGCCGGCAAGATGCCGGGCAGCACTTTGGGGACATCCTTACATTACGGCTTGCTCTACTCCAAACTCGGCTAATTCCTCCTGCAACCGTTCCATGGGCAGGCCGACGACGTTGCTGAAGGATCCGGAAATTTTTGCGACAATCATTTCGCCGTGCTCCTGGATGGCATAGCCACCGGCTTTATCCAAGGGATCCATGCGGGAGAAATATTCGTCAATGACGGTGGGGGTCAATTTTCTGAAAGTGACATTGGTGCGCTCCACGAAGACTTTCTGTTGATGACCGCGCAACCGGATCAAACAGACGCCGGTCATGACTTGATGAGTCTTGGCCTGCAATTGTTTCAACATCTTGCGTGCTTCGGTTAAATTCTTCGGTTTCCCGAAAACTTTTCCATCAAGGGTGACCAGAGTGTCGACGCCCATGACGACGGCATCGGGAAATTTTTTCGAGATCACGCGCGCTTTTTGATAGGCGTTGATCTGGCAGAGTTCGCCTGCAGTCATGTGTTCATGATGCACTTCCACCACATCAGCCGGCACGATTTGAAAATCGAGTTCGAGCTGACGCAGCAATTGCGCACGACGCGGCGAGGCCGAGGCTAGAATGAGTGAGGCGCTCATATAAAATCTTTTTAATGTTCGAAGGCCACTAAAGGATGGCACAACCTTGGCCTGCCGTAAAGAGGGGATACATGCCCAATATGGACGATTCTTCCGCAATATTTATCAGGTTTTGACCCGAAACCGTATCCGGTATTTGCCTTAAGTGATTCATTTCTATCTATTCCTATGGCCAGAACAATGCAGTTGAACCACGAATGAGCGCGATGGATTTTCGAAAGTATTCCAGATTCCCAGAATAGTAAGCCAAACCAAATTCACCCCTTGGCCCAAAGCGGTGTCGACGCTGCGCTCTGCCCCCGCACTCCAAATGTGCAATGGTTTGAAGAACGGTTCGATGCGATGCGCAGTTGAACTGCATGAATATGCCCAAGTATGTCGCAATGTATTTAGAACCAGTCGATTGCTCGGACATTCCTGCGTCCGAGGACGGCCGCACTCCAGGACTCTGACCAAGACGAACGGTCCACGAATAGCCTCGCCCGTTTTCCATCGCACCGGCAATAAAGACGAGTGACAGCAGTCTTGCCATGATAGACGTGTTCGCCTACGCTCCCGCCACCATTATGAAATCATCCATACGCATAAAATTGTCCATCATGATGTTCCTGCAGTTTTTTATCTGGGGAGCGTGGTATGTGGCGGGACCGAATTATCTGAGCACCATCGGTTTTACCGGGGACGATTTTGGCTGGATGTATGCGGTGGGGCCGATTGCCGGGATGATCTCGCCTTTCTTCGTTGGCATGATTGCCGACCGCTTTTTCGCGGCACAATGGGTTTTGGCGGCCATGCATTTACTGGGTGGCGTGATTATGTTTGTGGCAGCGGCGTTCATGAAAAAAGGCGGCTCGCCCGATTCCATTAACATCGCGTTTTTCGCCTACATGCTGACTTACTTCCCCACCCTCGCCCTGACCAATACGCTGGCGATGAAAAACATGACCGATCCGCAGAAAGAGTTTCCGCTCATTCGCGTGCTCGGCACCATTGGCTGGATTGCGGCTGGTTTAGGCCTGAGCTGGCTGGCCTGGGACAAGAGCATTAATATGTTTTATCTCACGGCGGGCGCCTCGATCGTGTTGGGCTTGTTCAGTGTGACTTTGCCGCACACGCCTCCGACCTCGAGTGGCCCGGTTTCCATCCGCCAGATTTTGGGATTGGATGCGTTGATCATGTTGAAGAACCGCTCGTATCTGGCCTTCATGGTTTCTTCCATGCTCATTTGTATTCCGCTCGCGTTCTATTATCAGATCACGAGCCGCATGGTGGAAATGACGGGCTTGCCGATTGGGCAGACGATGTCTTACGGCCAGATGTCCGAAATTTTCTTCATGCTGATCATGCCCTTGTTCTTTGTGCGGCTCGGCATCAAATGGATGCTGGCGCTCGGGATGCTGGCCTGGGTGATTCGTTACGGCTTGTTCGCGATGGGTGCGGCGGAAGAAGTGCGCTGGATGATTCTGCTGGGCATCATTTTGCACGGCATCTGCTATGACTTTTTCTTTGTCACCGGCCAGATCTACACCGACCAAATGGCTCCGAAAGAAATTCGCGGGCAAGCCCAGGGATTGCTCGTTTTGTTCACGCTCGGCCTGGGCATGGCGATTGGCGCGAAAGTCGCAGGCAAAGTGGAATCGATGAACACGCCTCCCGCCTCGGTGGCGTATGCGCAAGTTGTGCCGGATAAAGCTGTGGCCATTAAAGCTCTCGAAGCCAAAGCCGCTTCCGGCAACCCGGCTGACCAAGCTGAGTTGGGAACGCTGTTGGGCAAAATCAAAGCGGATCTTTCTCCTGACCAACAAGCGGCTTTGCACAAAGCAGAGTTGAAGTCGCTCGACTGGAAAAAAATCTGGGGCATCCCGGCCATGTTTGCGGCGGCGATCCTGGTCCTCTTTGTGGTGATGTTCAGAAATCCACCAAAAGTTGAATCTCCGAAGCACTGATCACGTCATTGCTCTATGCGTATTGCTAAATTTTTGCTCCCGGCCACGATCACATCCTTGTGTCTGGCCTGGAATCTTTCGGCTGAAGTCACGATTCCAGACGAATACAAGCAAGGTGGATTTGCCATCGGCTGCCAATGCTGGACTTTCAATCGCTTCACGGTGTTCGAAGCGATCGAGAAAACGGCACAGGCGGGTGGGCACGTCATCGAGTTTTTCCCCGGACAGAAATTCAGCAAGGATGCGCCTGATTTGAAATGGGGCCACGAGGCCACGGATGAAATGGTGGAAAAGGTGAAAGCCGAGTTGGCCAAGCACCACATCATGGCGGTGAATTATGGGGTGGTGGAGATTCCAGCGGATGAGGCGAAAGCGCGCAAGGTGTTTGAGTTCGCGAAAAAAATGGGTTTAAGAGCAATCACCACGGAATCGGAAAAATCCATCGACACCATTGAGAAACTGGTCAAGGAATTCGACATCCTGGTGGCGTTTCATGACCACCCGAAACGTGCCAAGAATCCGGAATACAAAATGTGGGACCCGAACCACATTCTGGCGCTGGTGAAAGATCGTGATCAACGAATTGGAGCTTGCGCGGATATTGGGCACTGGGTGCGTTCGGGATTGGATCCGGTGGAATGCTTAAAGATTTTGAAAGGCCGCGTCATCAGCAGTCACGTGAAGGACTTGACGGAATTTGGGAAAGTCGAAGCTCACGATATGCCTTATGGATTGGGTGTATCGCATGTGGGTGCGGTACTGGACGAACTGAAAAGCCAGGGATTCAACGGCAATATTTCCGTGGAATACGAATATAATTGGGAGAACAATGTGCCCGATGCGGCGCAGTGCATTGGGTTTGTGCGCGGGTATGGGGCGAAGAAGTAGCTGAGAAGGCAGGAATGAACGCGGTGTCAATCCTGCGCTTTTACACCGACCTCCGTTTTCCCAAAAGGCACCATCTTGACGCAATACGGAAATAGGGTTAATAATTGCATCGTCATGGCAGTCAAAAACAACATTGCAGCGCTTAAAAAAGCTGAAGCTAGTTCGCGCATGACCGCGAAGCGGAAATCTCGCACAAGTAGCAATGCTGCGCTCCGAGAACAACGCAAAGCCTCTTTATTCGGAGGCGCAAATAAGTGGTCCATTGACTTTAAGGAATCGCTTTCTGCAATGGCTGCCTTAGGCTGATGTCATTTACGATCAGCCAGTTTTCCGCAATATTTCACCTCCGAAATAAAGAAGGGAAACCTTATATTTTGATTGGAGGGCAAGCGGTTAATTTCTGGGCAGAGAGTTTCCTGAAGGACGAACCAACGCTTTCCGAATTGCTTCCCTTCACCAGTCAAGACATTGATTTTAAAGGCTCGCGAAAGGATGCGAAATGGATAGCCATTCAACTTAAAAGCCAAGCCACTCTTCCCTCCATGGCCGAAATGACCGCACTCGCTGGTTTGATTCCTTTTCAAATCGGTTCACTCAAATCAAATATTGAAATTGTGTCTGATGTTTAGGGGGTCAAAAATGACCAGGTTGAAAGAACGGCTATTCTGGCACGCAATGGTAAAAATGAAATTCGAGTCCTGAGTCCACTTCTCTTGCTGATATGCAAAGCAAATCTAAGTCTTAAAATCCCCCAACAGCAAAGACAAGATATTTGCCACCTGAAAATAATGGTTCTTTGCGTTCGTGCGTATCTGCGAACATCGCTGAAACAGGTAAGCAATCAGACAGAGGCAAGAGGATGGTTAAATGCGGCTGAAATTGTCATGAAATTTTCAGAGTCCACCTCAGGTGCAAATGTCACAAAAAAGTTCGGAATCGATTGGCTGAATCTTTTACCAGTGCAAGAAATATTGTCCGCAAATCCTCTGATGATCGTTACATTCAGGAAAATGCGATTGCCTAAATGGATAGACAAGATCGGAACTTATAAATTGCCAGGGACAAGCCAAAGTGAGTAAGCGCCCGCTTTCGTAACCGGATGACGGAATTTGGAATGATTCAGAACAATCCCAACTTTCCTGATACTACCTTGCTTCAGTGGATGAAGATGATTTCTATATATCTTTCGCCTACCGATTGAAGTGATAAACATGCACTTCAAAAGGTCCAAACCAATCGGAGAATTTGCCATCTTTAATGGTCACGGTGCGCGGCTCTTCAAACATGAGCGGGCCACCGATCGCCTCGACGGGCAGTCCACTGAAGGTTACCTGCTCGGTGGTTTGATTACGTTCACAGGCCAGCACGTAAATATCCTTGCCCACTTCGCGCACACAAAATTCAATGCCTGAGCCGGTGACCTTGACAGGTAATTTGGAATTGGCTTCGAGCAAGGCGGGATAGAGCGGGCTTTTGTCGCCAATCTCCTCGATGACCGGACGCAAGACGCGATTCCAAAAACGCCAGTTGAAGCCCAGTTTCCTGTCTTCCAAGGTCATTCCATTCGTAATATAGCCGCCGAAATATTGCAGACCGCGTGCACCATCAATGATGGATTGATAAGTCATGAATCGTTCTTCAGGAAACGTGGGAAAGCGCAGGGTATGGCCAGACTTCATCACGCCGCTCCAGCAGATCTGTAAAATCATCCAGACGGGCATTTTGCCTTCACCCACCTCGACCATGCGCTTGGTGTAATCACCCACCATGCTGATCTCAGTGTTGGTTTTCGAAAAGATGGAGACTTTGCCCGGGGGATAGCCAATCGGATAAATATCAGTGCCACCGATATCACCGGCTGCATTATAGCGGCGCATCGATTCAATGGTTCCCTTTGGGGCCTGCCAGATGGCGATAGGATGGTTGGTGTCCAATCCGCGCACGATCTCACGCGTGTGCATCATGGGTGGGAGTGGGAAGTGGCCCCATTCAGGTTCATCGACGCCTTTCCAGGCGGCGAGACCGGGGTGATGGCGAAAGGTGGTTACGACCTTTTTTAACATCAGCTCATCGTTCGTTTTACCGGGCTTGATCGCCGAAAGAGTGCCCAGATAAAGGACGCAATGCATTCCATAACGGGCCGCGCCATCTTCGTATTTCTTTTCATCCTTGATGGCTTGATCGTCCCAATCACGCTGGCCGGTGCGGAGGAAATTAATGCCGGCCTCGGAGAACTCTTTGTAAGCATTCTTGCCAGTGGGCGTTTTCTGATCGGGCCACGGCGGGCGTGCAATGCTAATCGGAAATACTTTCTTGCCGTCGATGAGCAAGACCTGATCGGAGTTGAAGCCGACGGTGTTGGCGTGAACAGGGCTGACCAGAGCGCCCATGAAAAGAGCGGCGACCAGATAACTCCGCAGGATGAGGATAGATTGCATTATTTAGAGGCAGACGGTGGCGATTTCGTTTCCGTTACGCAAGCGAGTCGCAATGTTACTAATAACATTAAATAAGAAAACCGGAATTGAAAGGGCGATAACCGTCACATTCCCCCAAACGTGAAGTTTCCACTAAATTACAAATTGACGGTGAGGCTCAACCTCTGAGCCGTAACAATGCAGTTCAACCACGAATGCACACGAATCAAAAAGGGGGACTGAGTTTTAAGAAAAGATTTATGATGCATGCATGGTGAATCAAACCAAAGTCTCCCCTTGGCCCAAAGCGGTGCCGCCCGTCGACGCTGCGCTCTGCCACCGCACTCCAAATGCGTTACAGGTTCGTGAATGGTTTTGCCTATTCACCAGTAACTGCATGGATAGGCTTTGGTCAAAGTCAAAAGGGTCAGCGCTGTCGAAGATACCAGAAATTAAAAACCATAAATAAGGCAATCACTATCGCGATGATGATTAATCGGTTCAGCCTCTCCTTCGAAAAAAAACTACTTTCATCAAAAACAATGTCGGGAGCTCCGTCGACCATGCTGACGCAAAGGATGCAACAGGCAGGCGCTGAGATATATTGCGTTTGTAGCTTGCTGGCTAAATCTGATGCCAGAATATTGCATTCATCTAGTTTTTCTCTTTTCCAATTTGTCAGTGGCTCAATCTTACCTTGAGCACTGACCAGCACGACTCGATACTCCCACCAACTGCTCGTTTTGCTGCTGCATTTTTTCGAACCAGTCGTTACCGCGGTAATATTTTCACTGGCTAGGAGTAAACGAATCCGGCGATGCCAAAGGAATTTAAAATGGTAATAAACGCAATGATATTCGGGATCCACCAGATAGTGATTATCCGTGAAATAGCGCAATAGGAAAAACGCACCTGATAAAAACAAAGTGAAATAGCCGTAGGGGAGAAAGGCTGGGTTTGGCGCAGTAATTCTCCGGCGTGAGGAGCACCCATATATTCCCGTCCAGACCATGATAATTCCTAACCCACCTGTAATGATGCCTGCTCCCTGCAAAAATTGCTCTAGGCTGGTATCGCGATCAACCTTGATGAGATTATCGCGAAAAGCGAGATCGTGCGGGTCGCGTGAAAGACCTGTTCGCTCGGAATGAAAATTCTGAGACATGTCTCAGCATGAAGGGATGGACCAGGCTCGTCAAGTTAGAGTAAAATCAGGCTCTCATCTCCGGTTGATCGCAAGTCAGTTTAGAGCAATGGCCGGTTGAGTTCCGTGCGCCAGTGGGCTGGGTCGGGACTCGCTTCCGGGCCTGCTTGATAGCATTCCCATAGGTCTGGGGCCGGGGTGTGTCCATTGGCCTCCATCCAATCCACGAACTCGCCCCACGCCTCACCCAGTCCTTCATAGCCGCCATGGTAGATGGTTCGAGCCACCTTCTTCCTCGCCGGAATCAAGCCCGATGCTACTCGCCCAACGGGCTTCACAGAAGCTTTCACAGGCACGCAAATTTCAAAATCAAAAATATCTGGATCCATCTTTAAGTGATGCGTAAACCAAGGCCCAGTTGGGCCAACGCCTTGATTCACCACCGCCGCCATCACCTCTTGCAGCCCAGGTCCCATGACATTTCTAATCTCCTCGCGCGGAATCGTAAATCGAATCATCGCCGTGAGCTGTGCTGGAGTCTCAATGATTTTTGGTGTGTCGAGCATAGTTGGTTATTCTTTTTAAGCACTTTTAGCCGCAGTTGTTATTTATGTACCATACAGTACAATTTACAAGGCTGGCAATGCAAAATAATTTATTCGGAACACACTTAAAAAAATTCGATCTCGAGAATTTTTATTGGGAAATCAATCTAGCTGGTTCATGACCAAATGCTTGTAGACCAGATCCATGCTCAAAACGGCTCCAAAACAAGCTCATCATCCTCAAATAGCGCAAATACTTGTCGTCATTGACCAGTAGGGTTGTTACCGTGGCTGGCTATTTTGATTTATGCATAAGAAAAACTTCATCCATCTACTTATCGCAGGATTCGCTCTAATCCTGGCACAAGTTACTCACGCGCAGTCACCTGCCACAATTACCGGTTTTTCCAATCAAGTCGTCACCATGACCATTGCTGCCACCAATGGCTCGTTCGCCACCAACTATTCCAGGATTCAGACCAATGGCACCACCACTTCTGTAAACTTCGTGGGCAATCCAACGAACACCGTTTATACCAAGCTCTCCGCCAGCAGCGGATTGCTCGTGATGCGGAACACCGTGGTGGGCACGAACAATGTCACCCTCACGTTTGCGACCGCGACCAATGGATTGTTTACCAATGTCTTTCTCCTGGCTGGCACTGGCACGCAAACCGGCACGAATGTCGGCACCTTCGGCCTCACGACTGGCAGCGATTTCAAACCGATCTTCACCTCCATTTCCTCTGACCTCATTGCCTGGCCGTTCCAGAATACGAACGGCGGTTTATATTTGACGGTCGTGGTAGCGGCGTTTTCCCCTTCTTATCAATGGCAATTGAATGGCACCAATTGCACCGGGGTCTATGCAACCTCTTCGACTTTCTTCTTCAACGCCTCAAATCCTCTCTCTTCCAATCTTTTGGGCAATTATCAATGCATCGCGAGCAATACCTTCGGTGCTACTACCAGTGCAGTGATGAATGTTTCTTATGCCATTCCCGCTGTCTACACCACGCAACCTCAAAGCCAGACGGTACTGGAGGGCGGCATGCTCTCGCTGAATTATGCCGCAACCGGCAGCATTTCCTACGCACAGTGGTTTCATGGTAATTCCGTGGCTTCTGGAATTTACACAAACACCAGCTACGTCATACCGATTGTGAAAGCGTCCGATGCTGGCAATTACTATGTGCAAGCCTGGAACTATGGCGGCATTTATGTGACTAGCAGGGTCGCGGTGGTTACCATTGCCAAACCAGGAGCCAATGCCAGTTGGAAAGGTCGTCCTTTGACCCGCGTCATCGCGGACGGCATGACCGTTCCGGGCTACACGAATAACACGATTACCAACCTGATCAGTTCCTCGCCCGTTACTTTTCGCGATGGCACAGTCCACACCACTGCACCGGTCGCCTTCACGAATTTCTTTGCCGGTATTTTTCGCTGGCGAGCTGGTCAGTTGCAAACGCTGATTTTCACCAACAATGTCACACCCCTTGGTGAGCCGTTCAACTACACGGCTTACCCGAGTGATGAAGGGGCTGGGCGGATCAATTTTTCCGGCAACACTTCCAATGAACTCGGCGGCATGTTTGAATTGCAAACCAATGGCACGCAAAGCTTGATTCTAAGCACCAAATACCCGGGTGGAACTGCCGTGTCCAACCGTCCTGGTTATATCTTTCATTTCGCCGGCCCTTTCTCACGGCGGGGGAATGGTGTGGCCTTTGCCAGTGCGCTTATTTCTTCCAACCAATCGCCTTACGCGGTGGATTTTTATGATGGCACGAATTTGACCACCATCGCCGATGACCTGACCGATTTACCCGGTGTCTTAACCGGTTTAGGCAGCGCTTACACCGTAAAATATGATGGCCAGACGATCGTCTTTAATACGGCTTCCGCCCCTCCCGGAACCAATAGCGGCGGTTTCTACAAAGCCACTCCCCAGGGTGCTATCACCAAACTGGCCGATACGGGTGACTTCAAGCCTGGCAGCACCACCACGAAATTCACCAGCTTCGGCGATATGGATGTGGACGGCGGACTGGTCTTTGCTCTTTCTGCTGGCAGTGTCTACAAATTCGAAGCCGATAATTCCGTGACCAATATTGGCATCGCCGGTGCGACTTATCTTTCTGCAGCAGGACCGCGCATGGTTTATTACGGTTCTTCCAGCGCACTCTATCGCTGGAGCGATGCAACCAATGAACTGGTGATGACCTCGGGCATGCTGCTCGACGGCAAACAAATCAGCTCTATTATCGAAGTAGACGGCCAGGTGGATGATTTTGCCGTGAAGGTAAAGTTTACCGACAATACCTATGCGGTGTACGTCGTGACTGGCGCAACCCCGGCCACGCCTATCGTGGTGAGCCAACCGGCCAATGAAACAGTCTATCAATTTGGCAACGCTTCGTTCACGGTTAACGCTGCCGGTCAGCCTCCTTTCTCCTATCAATGGTTCAAAGGCGCTTCTCCCTTAACAGGATTGACCAACGCCTTCCTGACGCTCACCAATGTCCAGATCGCCGATGCCACCACCTACTACGTGAGAGTAACCGATGCGAACGGTGCTTCTACGAACAGCACTCCGGCCCAGCTTACGGTTTATGCTCCTCCTGCTCCGACTGTCATCACCAATCTGAATTACCTGGCCCCGGGCTATTTCGGTTCAAATGTTGATTTTGCCGTGGCTGTCGCTGGACAAGGCCCACTAAGCTACACCTGGAGCAAGGACGGCACGCCGCTGAATTTGCCTAATAGTCCACTGGTCACGATTACGAACCTGAACGATAATTCTATCGGAAACTATTCGGTGGTCGTCGGTAATGCGAATGGTGCGGTGACCAGCTCGATGTTCTTTTTCTCGATCAACCCGATCATCGTTACCGACCCTCAGGACGTGACGGTGCCGGTCGGTTCCAATGCCACCATTTCGGTCGGAGCTATTGGGGTCGCTCCTTTAACCTACCAATGGTATAGAGATTTTCCCTCCTTTGCCGCCATCCTCAATGCGACTAACGCCAGCCTGAGCTTTACTAATGTTTCGAGTGCCAGCACGAACCGTTTCGTGGTGATTGTTCATGGTGGCCAGGTGAGTGGATCTGCGACCAGTGCGCGAGTCGTTTTGTCTGTACCCAGCGCCCCCGCGATTACCACGCAACCCGCGAACGTGAGCGCAACCTCGGGGAGTAATGTTACTTTCAGCGTGATCGCCTCTGGCTCCTCCCCTCTATTCTATCAATGGCGGAGTAACACCGTCGCAATGAGTGGTGCGACCAATGCCAGCATCTTGCTGACCAATGTATCCACGGCCCTAAACGGCTTTACCTTTAGTGTCCTCGTGACTAATAGCGTCGGATCAGCCATCAGTTCAAATGCGTTACTCACTGTCACCAACGCCATTCCGGCCGCTGTGCTCTTGAAAGGATCTGCGCAGAGCAATTTGTTTACGATCTCGTTCGCCGCCGCGATTGGACAGCACTATCTGGTCGAGTATGGCACAAACCTGACGCCCGCCGGTTGGAGCACGTTGACCAACTTCACCGCGCAAAGCACGAATCCAGTGGTGCAGGATTCTATTCCAAATACGAACCGCTTTTATCGGGTTCAGGCTCTCGTGCCCTGACCTGTTAAGCTGAAAATGAAATCAGCTCTCACCAAAAATGATATTGATGGCCAAGAAATTCGGCGTATTTCTCAGACCCCCTTTGTCGAAATCGAAGGGGTGATGGTGTGCCGGGTTTTTATTGAGCTGACTAACGGAATCCTGTTTGAATTAGTCGATGCTGAACAACGCGAAAAGTATGGGATTCAGCAAACTGAGGAACGCACCGATTTGATTCCAGTGCAGTTTCCCGGAGACACACCGAGTCAAATCGGCGAAACGGTGAAAACTCTCATCATTTCCAACTACTTGCCGGTGATCGGGGTTCAGCTTGACAGTGGAGAAATTCTCAGCCTCCTTCTGGATTTGCCGAATGCCGTCCGCCCTTTCCTCTTTGACATTGCGCCTCATTATTCGGGCGATATTTTCTCCTATTGGGACAGACAACTGATTGAGTGATATAATCGTTTTTTTAAAGCAAAGTGGTGCATCCCGTTGCAGAGGTTCACCCTTAAGAAAACGTAGTCCCCGGAAAAATTCACAACCCCTTAACACAGAACGAGAAATACCGTAATCCATCTCATCGGCTCACCTATTTTGGCGGCAGGCGGCAAAAAGAGGGTTGACATGGGTAAAAGTTTTACGTAAATACAAAGTAGTTACATTGAATTGTAAATAGATATACAAGGTATGGATTTTGACAGAGAAAAATCCGCTTTGGTTTAATCTCAACGTAGCCCGGGACAAGGAGTAGAAAAAGAATGCCGTGACGGTCGTTTGAACGATTCCGGTGCTGCCGTGAACTGAACCCTCGTTGGTCAAAGCGAGATTTTTTAACCTCAATGTCGGCCATATAGGTATGCCAAAAGCATTCCAGTGGCCGGGTAAAAAAACGCAAACAACGCTCGGCATATTACAACCATGAAAACGAAAAAATCCCTCTGGCTGGCTCTCTTCGTTCTGCTCCTCCCCGGCATCGTGCATGCCCAATTCACCTACACCACCAATAACGGGTCGGTTACCATTACAGGTTATACTGGTTCTGGCGGTGTCGTCGTAATTCCAAGTACCATTGCTGACTTGCCCGTCACCGTCATTGCTAACAATGCCTTTTCGGATGTACACAGTCTAACCGATTTAACCATTCCAGACAGCGTCACTAACATAGGGACTTTCGCCTTCTATAATTGTTCCAATATGACCACCGTCAGCATTCCGTCCAGTGTCACCAGCATTGGCGATGGAACTTTCTTTTACTGTTCCAGCCTGACGAATGTTACAATCGGCAATAATATCACCAGTATTGGACGAGCTTCTTTCAAGAACTGCAGCAACCTGCTCAATGTCACTTTTGGCAACAGCCTGACGAACATAGGACCTTACTCTTTCGATCATTGCATCAGCCTGGCGGATGTCACTATTCCCAACAACGTCATCAATGTCGGGAGCAACGCATTTTTATCGTGTCTTACCCTGAGTAACATTGTCATTGGCACTGGCTTTACCAATATCGCGGTCCACACTTTTGATGGGTGCACCAACCTCGCCGCTATAACCGTGGATTCACAAAATCCCTGGTTGAGTTCTGCCAATGGGGCTTTGCTGAATAAAAGTCAAACGACTTTGTTATTGTATCCTGCTGGCAAAAAGACAGGTTTCTCCATTCCGGTCACGGTCACAAATATTGGTGACCTCGCTGGCCAATATTGCTTTTATTTGACGAACATCAGCTTCCCCAATGGGCTCATCCGCATTGGCAGCAACTCGTTCAGCTACTGTTCCAATTTGGCTGACATTGAGACTCCAGATTCCGTCACCACCATTGATGAGATTGCCTTCGCCTATTGTCCGAAATTGACCAATATCACCCTTGGCAGCAGCGCCACCAACATCGGACCACATGCGTTTCTTTGGTGTTACGGCCTGAAATCGATCCAGGTATCTCCGCAAAATCCTTCTTATGCCAGTGTCGACGGAGTCTTTTTTAACAAGAATCTGACCACTCTGCTGCAATGCCCGCAAAACCATTCCACCAGTTATCACGTCCCGAATACGGTCACCACCATCGGAGACACCGCATTCCGGGAGTGCTTTACTTTGACTACTGTATCTATTCCTAACAGCGTCACCACCATTGGATCCGGCGCCTTTTATTATTGCACCAGCCTGACTAATATCACCATTGGGAGTGGGGTCAGGAGTATTGATGATTTTATTTTCGCCTACAGCGGTGTGACCAGTCTCTACTTCACCGGCAATGCTCCCGCAATTACCGGCAACTATTACATCAACGCCACCCCAGGTTGGACGATTTACTATTTACCGGGGACTACTGGATGGACGCCGGTGATGAACCATCGCCCGGCGGTGGCATGGACTCCGCAGATTCAACCCACCAGCGCCGGTTTAGGAGGGCAAAACAATCATTTCAGCTTCAATCTCGCGGGACCGGAAAACTTTGTCCTGTTGGTGGAAGGCTCTACGAATCTGGCGGGGACTGATTGGTTTCCCCTCCAAACCATCACTCTGACCAATGGCTCTTTTCAATTTATTGATCCAGCAACAATGTCCCTGTCCAACTGTTTTTACCGCGTCCGGGTGCCGTGAATTATCGACGGCATAGAAGTATAATGGGGGTGCGGTCAGACCAGATCGTACATCCCGTCAGTGATTCACCCACCGGTGGGAAGTGCCTCGACGGGGGAGGGAAACATCCAGTGCCCTGATTTTAGAAAATCTTTCCTAGCCTAATCTGATCGAGAATTAACGCCATACATTTTTACCGGGCGACGATATGAATTCTGATGCTGCTTTATTTGTGATGGAAACGAATGTTTTGCCCCAGGCTGCGAACCCAAGTTCGCTTTGTCTTCACCAATTTTTTGAACTGCAGGCCGCACAAACGCCGGATGCGACTGCGCTGGTTTTTGGCCATGAGCGAGTGACCTATCGCCAATTGAATGAACGAGCGAATCAACTGGCGCATCGTTTACAAAGACATGGCGTCAAGCCAGACTCTTTGGTGGGCCTATCGCTCGAACGGTCCTGTGACATGATCGTTGGCCTGCTCGCCATTCTTAAAGCGGGCGGCGCTTACGTGCCGATTGAGCCATTGAATCCCACCGAACGCATTACCTTCATCCTGGAAGATGCCCGGACCCCGATTCTATTGACCGAGAGCAAGTTCATGGAAAAATTTGCCGGCGTGGCTCCCTGCATCATCGCGCTCGACCATGAACGGGATACGCTCGCCCGGGAGAGCGTGGCCAATCCAACTTGCGCCACCACTGGTGATAATTTTGCGTACGTCATTTACACCTCTGGCTCGACTGGCCAGCCGAAAGGCGTGCTTGTCACCCATGATAATGTCGTCCGCCTTTTCAGTTCCACCGACCAATGGTTTCAGTTTGATCACAGCGATGTCTGGACATTGTTTCACTCCTTTGCCTTTGATTTTTCCGTGTGGGAAATCTGGGGCGCCCTGATCTATGGCGGCCGGCTGGTGGTGGTGCCACAGATGGTGGCGCGTTCGCCGGAGAGCTTTTATCAATTACTGGCGACGGAAAAAGTCACGGTGCTGAATCAAACTCCATCTGCTTTTCGGCAATTAATCTGGGCCGAGAATAATTCGGCCGCACCACTTCCGCTGGCGTTGCGCTATGTGGTGTTTGGCGGGGAAGCGCTGGAATTGCAAAGCTTGAAACCGTGGTTTGATCACCATGGCGACGCCACACCAAAACTGATCAACATGTATGGCATCACTGAAACCACTGTGCATGTCACCTATCGTCCGATTTCCATGGCTGATGTGGCGGCCGGGCGCGGGAGTGTGATTGGTTGTCCGATTCCGGATTTGCAGGTGCATGTGCTGGATGAGCATTTAAAGCCCGTCGCCGTTGGTGATGTTGGCGAAATGTTCGTCGGTGGCGCAGGCGTGGCGCGCGGTTATTTAAACCGGCCCGAATTGACGGCGCAGAAATTTATCGAGAATCCCTTCAGTTCGAAAAAAGGAGAGAGACTCTATCGTTCCGGCGATTTGGCGCGCGTGTTGCCCGACGGGGATTTGGAATATGCCGGACGCATTGATCATCAGGTGAAGATTCGTGGGCATCGCATTGAGTTAGGTGAAATTGAAGCCACGCTTAATAAACACGCGGCGGTGCGTGAGAACATCACTATCGCGGTCGCGGGCTCCGGCGGAGATAAGCGTCTCGTCTCCTATGTGGTCAGCAAAGACTCGCATCCCTCGGTCACGGAGTTGCGCCAATTCCTTGCGCAAACTTTGCCCGAATATGAGATCCCCTCTGTCTTTGTTTTCCTTGAGGCCTTACCGCTGACCATCAATGGCAAAGTGGATCGCAAAGCCCTGCCCTCGCCCGATCGCGCTCGTCCGGAGATGCGTGCTCCTTTCGCTACGGCGGTTTCCCCCGAAGAAAAGCTGCTGGTGCAATTGTGGTCCGAGGCCTTGCAGATTGATCAGATTGGCGTGGACGATAATTTCTTTGAGCTGGGCGGCGATTCCATTCGCAGTATTCAAGTGCTCGCGCGAGCGCAGAAGAACGGCTTGAAACTTTCCCTGCAACAACTGTTCACCACCCCCACGATTCGTGAGCTCGTGCGCAATCAAACTGGCAACGAAGATTCCGTCGAGCCCCTTCCGCTCTTGAGCCTGGTCGCAGAAAGTGATCGTGCGAAATTACCCGCTGATCTGGAGGATGCCTATCCTGCTGCCACGCTGCAAACCGGCATGATTTTCCATAGCGATTACAATCCAAAATCAGCCATCTTTCACGATGTTTTCAGTTTTCAAATCAAAGCGCCTTTGCACCTGGATAAACTGGAAAAAGCGGTCGCCAGCCTCACCGAGCGCCATTCGATTTTTCGAACCTCCTTTGATGTAACTCATTTCAGCCAGCCGCTCCAGTTTGTTCATAAGACAGTAAAAGTGCCGCTGACCTCTGAAGACTTGCGCACGGAAAACGCCGCCGAACAAAAGGCTAAACTCGTGGCCTGGGTGGAAACGGAGAAACGACACCCCTTCAACTGGGCGATGCCTCCCATGCTCCGACTGCACGCCCAGCAGTATCAGGACAACACCTTTCAAATTATCGTCAGCTTTCATCATTGCATCATGGATGGATGGAGTCTGGCGGTGATGTTGACCGAATTATTCCAGGATTATTTTGCGCTGCTCGAAGGAAGCGCAAAACAATTTACCGCGCCCAAGGTGAGCTATCGCGATTTTATTGCCCTCGAACAAAAGACCATTCAATCCCAAACGGCTCAGGCTTTTTGGAAAAGAAAATTGGAAAATCCCACCATTCACAAACTGCCACGGTGGCCCAAGGCCCTTTGCCGGGGCGGCCAGGAGCAAGTGCGAGGTCCTGAAATTTATTTCGACGCCGCGCTTTTTGAGAAACTGAAAAAGCTGGCCAATTCAGCCGGAGTGCCGATTCGCACGGTGTTGTTGTCCGCTCATCTGCGCGTTTTGAATTACATTACCGGCCAGGAGGATATCATTACCGGCCTGGTCACGAATGGCCGCCCGCAAGCCCTGGACGGTGATCAGATGGTTGGGCTGTTTCTCAATACCTTGCCCTTGCGCGTGTCTTGCTCCGGCGGAACGTGGCGTGATTTGATCAAATCGACTTTCCAGGCCGAGCGGGAAATTCTTCCCTATCGCCGCACCCCGACTGCGGAAGTGCAAAAACTGACCGGCGGACGCACCTTGTTCGAGACCACTTTCGACTTCGTGCAATTTCACGTCTACCGCGATTTGCCCGGCTATGCGGAGCACAGCTTTTTGGAGGATTATTATTTCGAGGCGAACAACTTTCCCTTCTTCGTCACTTTCATGGTCGATATCACCGGCACGCAGTTGCAGATGCATTTTGACTACGACCCGAATGAGTTTGGTGAAACTCAGATCAAAAACATTTGCGACTATTTTTCGAACACCCTCGAAGCGATGACGGAAGAACCGGATGCCCATTACGAGAATCATTGCCCCATCGCAGAGCAGGAGCACGAACAGTTGCTGGTGAATTGGAATCAAACGCAACGCGACTATCCCCTTTCGCCTTGTGTGCACCAGCTTTTTGAAGCCCAGGCGGAGAGAACTCCCACCAACACCGCGGCCATGTATGGCGGGGTTAAACTCACGTATCAGGAATTAAATCGCCATGCAAACTCGGTGGCCAGAAAGCTGAACGAACGTGGCGTCGGCCCAGGCACGCTGGTGGGAATTTCACTGGAGCGTTCCCTGGAAATGCTGGTTGCTGTGCTGGGGGTTTTGAAATCTGGGGGCGGCTATGTCCCGCTTGATCCACACTTTCCGCAGGAACGGTTGCGCTTCATGGCTGAAGATGCCGGGATTTTTGTTCTCCTGACTCAACAAAGTTTGCAAGGACAGCTGGAGATCAATGGTTGCGAGCAGATTTTTGTCGAGGATATTTTAACCGCTCAGCGTGGCCAGGTGGTGAACCCGGCCAATGAAATCAAGTCATCCAGCGTGGCGTATACCATTTACACTTCGGGTTCGACTGGCCGTCCCAAAGGCGTGCAAGTGCCGCATTCTGCCGTGGTCAATTTTCTTTTGTCCATGCAGGAGGAGCCCGGTATTTGCGCAGCCGATTCATTGCTCGCCGTCACGACCCTTTCCTTTGACATCGCGGGTTTGGAATTATTTTTACCGCTGACGGTGGGGGCAAAAGTAATTATCGCTCCATCAGAAACCGCACTGGATGCATCGATCCTGAGTGACTTGATCCAGAATTCGCACGCGACCATCATGCAAGCCACGCCCGCCACCTGGCGCATGCTGGTGGAGTGCGGTTGGATGGGGAGCAGCCGGTTGAAAATTCTCTGCGGAGGTGAAGCCTGCTCCCGTGAGCTCGCGGATCGTTTGCTGGAACGAGGCCGTTCGGTCTGGAATATGTACGGCCCCACCGAAACGACCATCTGGTCCTGTGTTTATAAAATACAAAGTGGCACCGGTCCGGTCCCAATTGGACGGCCGATTGCCAATACTGAAATCTATATATTAAACGCCGATCTAACGCCGGTTCCGCTGGGCTCTGAGGGCGAACTTTACATTGGCGGAAACGGACTCGCACTCGGTTACTGGCAGCGCCCCGAATTGACGAATGATAAATTCATTCCAAATCATTTCAGTGCAAAACCCGGCGCGCGCTTATACCGAACAGGCGATTTGGCCAGTTATTTGCCGGACGGAAATCTCATCTGCACCGGGCGCAGCGATCAACAAGTGAAGATCCGCGGTTTTCGTGTGGAACTCGGTGAGATTGAATCGGTCCTGCGCCGTCATGCGGCCATTGCCGAATGCGTGGTGGTGGCTCAGGAAACCAAAGGTGAAAAAAATCTGGCGGCTTACGTCATTTTCAAAGCGGGCCAGCAGGCGGCGCTTTCGGAATTGCGAGCCCACATCGGCGAGTCGCTGCCGGGCTACATGATTCCCTCGGCCTTCATGATTCTGGAAAAATTCCCTATGACGCCAAACGGGAAGATTGATCGGAAGGCCCTGCCGAAACCGGAACAAAACTTTGCGCGAGAAACCAAATACGAGGCACCGGCCACGCCAATCGAGAAAGCACTGGCCGCGATCTGGAGTGATGTGCTCGGAGTCGAGCGTGTTGGACTGGAAGATAACTTTTTCGAACTGGGAGGACACTCTCTCCTCGCCATGCGGGTTGTGGCCAAAGCGCGGGAGACCTTTCAAATTGATCTAACCATCGCCAGCCTGTTTGAGTGCCCGACGCTGCAAGATTTCTCGCTCTTGCTCCTCGAAGAAATGTTAACGCAACACCAGGTGAAAAGTAGCGAGGTGGAAGCCATGGCCATGCAGTCTTGAGGTCAACAGGGATATCAGTGTTGCTAGAGCAGAACAAAGTAGTAGAAATGAATTTTAATCACTGATGAAAAACGATTAACACGGATTTCCGAGAGGACTAGAAGCTGGTGACGTAGCAGATGGAACGGATTCCGTGAACGAAATATCGGAGGCCAGTGTTTGAAGGACGGTGAAGCGGCATGAAGAGCCTGTGTAAATAATAAAACGAACTTGCGTAAGTTGTTGATAAACTTTTGTAAGTCGTTGATACATGATTTGGCTGAGCTGATTTTTACTATTATTTACACAGGCTCTAAATGCCGCGCTCCGGGGATTCTTTTTCGCACGCTCTTGACCAAAACAACCCACGTATGGTGGAGTCATTCCCTGGCAAAAAAGCAATGCGGAAGGGGCGGTTGAATGTGCTTCATTCCCGGGAGGTTTTTCGACATGTTAGCACGATGATGCTTCTGCGAACCTTCTGCCTGCAAATGCTCCCTTTCGCCTTGGCCCTTTCCATGTCAGCCTCCGAACCAGTTCCCCTGATCCATGCTCATGCTCACAATGATTACGAACACAAACGCCCATTGTTCGAAGCCCTGGAGCATGGCTTTTGCAGCATTGAAGCGGATATTTTCCTCGTGGATGGACAACTCTTGGTCTCGCACAATCGCCAGGATTGCCGTCCTGACCGGACTTTGGAAAAACTCTATCTCGCTCCGCTGCAGGAACAGGTGAAGAAAAATGGCGGACGCGTCTATCCCGGTGGCCCGGATGTCACTCTCTGGATCGACATCAAATTGGACCCGGCCAAAGTGCAGCACGACGAAAAATTAGCCGATCAAGAATCGGAAAGGACCTATGTCGCTCTGGTCAAAGTATTGCAAAGTTACGCTCCCATTCTCACGAGGTATTCGGTCGATAAAACCGAGACCAATGCCATTTCAATCATCCTCACTGGGGCACACCCCAAAAGCTTGTTGCACGAAAAAGGCTGGCGCTGGGCTGCCAATGACGGACTCCTGTCCGATGTATCGCCTACCACCACCGCGAATGTTGTTCCGGCGATTTGTGAGAATTGGACCCGGAATTTTCAATGGTGGGGAAAGGGAGAAATGCCTGAGGCCGAGAGGCAAAAGCTGGTGAACTTGGTGAATCGTGCCCACGGACAGGGCCGTCGTGTCCGTTTTTGGGCAACGCCGGAAAACCCAGCCATTTGGAAAGAATTAAGGGAGGCTCAGGTTGATTGGATTAGTTTGGATGACTTGGATCAAGGGGCGGTTTTTTTGAAAAACGAGCTAAAACACTGAAAATAACAAAAAAGATAACGTTATAGATTTTAAAAATCCCTTTTAAAAGGGCAGAAAAAGACTTGGCATTTAGTTTGTTACGATTCACGTTAGAAACATCTCTGTGAGATTGATTTATTCGCACGAATTCACAATATTGAGTTGGCGTAGTTGATGCTGTTCACAGAGTTGGTTTTATCCTGAAGTAGGAACTTACGTCTTAAAGTTCCCCAAACGAAAATGAATGTTAAGAACCGAATCGAAGTTGTCGAAGGCAACATCGCGCGGCAGAAGGTGGATGCTATAGTCAATGCAGCCAACGAAACGCTTTTAGGTGGAGGTGGTGTCGATGGAGCGATCCATCGTGCAGCCGGTCCGCATTTGCTCGAAGAGTGCAAGAAATTGAATGGCTGTCCGACGGGCCAGTCCAAAATCACCAAAGCCTACGATTTGCCCGCCAAATTTGTCATCCACACCGTCGGCCCCATCTGGCGCGGCGGCAAGCGTAATGAAGATGAGATTTTGGCCGGATGTTATCGCTCTACCCTGGCCCTGGCCGAAGCCAATGCCGTTCGCACCATTGCGTTTCCGGCCATCAGCACCGGGGCTTACCGTTTTCCCTTTGAACAGGCCACCCGTATTGCCGTGTCCGAAGCCATTAAATTTCTGGAAAAGAACGCGACGATCGAAAAAATCCTCTTCGTTTGTTATGGGCACGATGCCACCGGCACGTATCTGCAAACGGTGCGTGAATTGCTCGGGGATTAGTTAGTCACGGATAGGGAACTCTCTGCCGAGCCATCCCGTTTAACTACGAATCGCCGCCCATCAATCCGTGGCATAGCCTCGACCTTAACATTTCCCATAAGCGGAATTGGGTTGTCAAAAAATCCAACAACCTGAGGAAAAGCCAGATCAATGGCTCGACCTCACTCAACCAGGCAGAATTGATAGACAATCCTTATCCTTAAGAAACGACTCAAAGCTGCGCTGGCCCCGGATGTATGGATTCTAGTAATGGAATGTCGGAAGCCAGTGGTTGAAGGATGGTGAAGCGGCACGAATGCCGCGCTCCGGGATTCTTGGCGCAGGCTCTCGACAAAAAAATAAGCCAGGTAGGTGGTGTCATCCATAGACAAAAAAATGTGGGGTAATACAAAGGCGTCGACACCGCTTGGGGCCAGGTTGGTTCAACCTCATTTGACGAATCGCCAGAACAGAGTAGGTTCTGGTGGAGGTTAATCATGCAGAAACCCTTTGGTCAATGTCTGGCCCTTTATGCGGAAGACAACCCGTACGATGCGGAGTTGATGCAGAGGACTTTTGCCAAAGGAGGCATGGCGGGTGACCTCCAAATTGTCACGGATGGCTCGGTCGCCATTGAATATCTTTCCGGCACTGGTCAATACTCTGATCGAGAAAAATTTCCCCTGCCCATGATGCTTTTGACCGATTTGAAAATGCCGATCAAAACCGGTTTTCAATTGATCCACTGGGTGCGGCATCATCCAGAATTTAAAAGCATGCCGGTGGTTGTTCTGACTGCTTCGCGCCACGATCCGGACATCCAGCGGGCCTATCGCCTGGGAGCTAATTCTTTTCTGATCAAGCCGCCGACGTTGCCGAAATTGAATGCGCTCTTGAACAATTTGAATTCCTACTGGCTCCACTTGCACGAACTGCCACACGCGACTGACTGAAAAACTGGAGTAATGGAGTTTTGGAGAAGTGGGAGTATTGAGTGAGCCTTGTTTTTCATCACCCCAAAACTCCACCACTCCCCTACTCCAATCCCCCGTTAGGAAGTGATTTTGGAAGGGCTGTAAGCCGAATTTTGTCTGCACTCTTGCGAGCGGAGAGAATCATTTGTCTGAGCAGCCAATACCCGGGAACCGGCTTGCGCCATGGTCCGAGCAGCTCCAGGTCCCCCTATTTGGCCTTGCACCCGATGGGGTTTTCCGTGCCCTTGCAATTACTTGCAAAGCGGTGGTCTCTTAAACCACCTTTTCACCCTTACCAGTTGAGACGGTTACCCGTCGCAACTTCGGCGGTATATTCTCTGTGGCACTTTCCGTCAAAACGTCTTGAAACGTTTCGCCCGCGTGTATCTCTTCGGTAAACGAAAAGTTACGCGGCATCGTGCTCTGCGGTGTTCGGACTTTCCTCCCCCGGCATGACTTGCGCCACACTGGGAGCGACTCTCCACCCTTCCAAAATCAACGCCAACTTACACCCGAACCCCCGCAAGACAAGCTTTTGGCAGTAAATTGGAAAACAACGTGCTCCTCCCAACGTGCTGCCGGCATCTTGCCGGCAGGGGTCATGCCTAGTTTATTGCTGGCAAATTTACTGCGGCCTCCCTTTCCTCGTTACTCCTTGGCGCATGATCTCTATCGCCCTCAAATCAAGAACATCCGCGAGATGCACATCAAAGGCCTATAACGGTTCCAGCGTAAAATCTCCTGCAAAAACCGCAGGCGCTTCCCCGCTCTGATCAGCCGGTGCCGGAACAGAAATCGTCGCACGCAGCTTGGCTATAGCCTCTGGATATCTATCTCCCGCCCGGCCTGGCCCATGTTCCAGTTTGCGAAAGAGAGTGACTTCCAAAACATAAGTTCCCGCCGGAATATTCTCGAACGTCACATCACCATCCTTGGTCAGATGCCCGCCATACGTTCGCATATTCCGATATGCGTTGATCACAGCCGGATCGTGCGAGAAGGCCAGTCGGGCTGCGCGATGTGATTTATCGCTCACATAGTGATCACGCGGTGGTTGCGCCGGTATTTGAATATCACGACTGAGCAACGCGACCGCGTTCGTCCAATCTCCCGCCGGTCCATGCAAACGCATCGACACGGTTGATCCCGCAGATTGCATGACGACGGTGGTCGTTTCACCCGCTTGCACCATCGCCGGAGTCTGCAATGTCCCGGCGTAAGCTCCGTTCGCGGTCTTCCACTCATCCGATTCAAGGCTCAAGACAAATTCGCCCACTGGCATCATTTTTAAAACAAAATGACCATCTTCATCGGTAGTTGTTTGCTCGTGAATCATCAAGGGGTCCGCCAAATCAGCCACCAGTTTTTCCACCGTCACCGTTTCATGGGCCGCTGGTTTATTCCCCAGCAATACTGTTCCTTCGATTTGTCCCCAGGGTTTGAGTTGGATTTCCATGTTTTTGGGCTTGAGTGAGAGCGGTAAAATTGCCCAGCCCGCCTCGTGAAAAACTACCATGGCTTCCGCTCCCAATGGTTTTGGCACGTTAAATTTCCCTTCCTGATCACTCCGGATTAAAGGCGTGTGAGAAGAATACAGTTCCCCCGGTTTCGAAGAAAATAAGCTATCATTTTTAAAGGAGAAACCGATTTGTGCATGCCCGGCTGGCTCCCCATTCGGCCCTATTGTCACCTGGCCTTGCAGCATCGTTTCCTTCTCCAGCGCAATCTCCAAATGCTGGTCCCCCTCATCGAAATTAAAACTGTGACTGAGGCACTGTTGGTAACCCTCTGCCTTGATCCACAAGGTCCAAACGGGTCTTTGCCCCGCGTGAAATTCTGAAAATGGAATTTTCAAAACGAACTCGCCCGATGTTCCCGGCACGACCCGTTCAGGGCCATCGGGCGAGTCGCCAGTCACAGTATGACTGATCCCCACACTAAAATTTTCGATCGGCGCTCCCGAATTTTCATCAATGACTTTGCCGATCACTTCGACTTCTGATTTTGCTCCGCCCAGGACGATCAGATGTTCGTTCGTCGTCGCTTGCAGGTGAAAAATCCTTGAGCCACTTTGCGTGATAAACGCCAACGCCAATTCATTCGTTGGGGCCTCACGCCAGATGAATCGTCCTTCATTATCTGTCTCTCCTGCCCACACAAAACCAAGTCCTTCATTGAGATAATCGACTGCGCTGACCTTGACTCTTTTTTGCGGCTGGCCTGATTCATTCACCACTTGTCCTCGTAGAGGCAGTTCGGGAGGAAGTTGGATTTTCACTGATTCCATTCCTGCATGGACCGCGACGACTGTCGAAGCACTTCCCCAGCCTTCCGCAGAAGCGCTAAAGATAAATTCGCGCGCCGGTCGATTCTCCAGATGAAAATGTCCTGCTGCATCGGTCGTGTTTTTTGAAGCAATTTTTAGATTGCCCCACTGAGTGGCCTCCAGCACGGTCGCCCCGGCCACCGGCTTGTCCTCATCGTTTACCACCACTCCGTCTACGGAAAAACCATGCGACAGCACCAGTCGCGCTGTTCCGCTTTTTAAGTCTTCCAGTCTGATCTCAGTCGCGGGAAATTCAATGGATGGCTCTGCCTGCATGGTTCGGAATTTCACTTTATTGCCATCTGTAGCTTTGAGAATAATTTCCAGCGAACGCAAATCGCTCGGAAAATGTTCCACTTTAAAATGTCCCCCGCTATCAGTCATGACCGCGTTGGAATTGGTTCCTTCTCCCAGGATCGAGACAGCCGCGAAATCTTCGGCCCGGATTTCCGGAGGTGTCGTGACCACGCCGTTACTCCTTTCAATCCTAAAGCCGCGATAATTGCTGCCATGAAGACCAAGCCGGATGCCGGACAAAGGTTGCCCCGCTTCATCTACGACGGTCCCTGATAAGGCAATGCCTCGTTCCAGTTGCACCACATACTGCTCCGAAACAATGCTGTAAACATTCCCTGTCGTGGAAAGCCATTGAATTTGTCGTTGGGCATAATCTTTCGGAAGCATCCACACGGCAAATTGTTGGATCCTCTCTTTGGCGGGAGAGTCCGCAGGATACTTGATTTTCACGACCCCGTTTGAATCGGTGTAGAGTGTTTCAATCGTTGGTGAAACAATCAGATCTGGATGACGCACCTCCACTCCCGCAATCGGTTGCCTGGTTTGTGCGTCCAGAGCCGTAATGCTCAGCCAGCGCCATTTGCCATCGTCCGAAGTAGCCTTGGCCGATTTTTTTGCAGCCATAGCCGATGTTTCTTTCGATCTTTTGTCCGAAAGAGAATTGGCCTTGATTTTGCCCATCGAATCTCCTGCCGAAACCAATCCTGCCTCCTGCCATTGTCTGGCCATCGGTGGGACAGACAACCACAAGAGAACCAACGCCGCGCTGCCGAAAAGGATTACTTTGATTTTCGCCCACCGCCACGCCGCTAAAACATTCAGCAATAACGCCGATGCCCCCACCGCTCCTGCTCCTGCTGCGATCGGCAAGGCCTGATTCGAAATTCCGGTCGCCAGACTCACCGGTGCCGCCTCGGCCATTCGTTGGGAAAGTCCGACGGCGAGTGCCACCGCCGTGATTTCTACACCGCGCCGTTTTAAAAGGGAGCGTAATTTTTCCAATGCACGGGCCACTCGTTTTTTGGCGGCTTCTTCGGTCAACCCCAATGCGCTCCCTACTTCCCGCATTGATTGTTCATTGATAAATCGGAGCAAAAGCGCATTGCGCTCCGTTTCATTCAGCGCCTCCATCGCCCGATCCAATTCGGGGGAAACCTTTTCCCATTGCGCGTCGTCACTGGCGTTCTGCTCTTGCATAGTAATGGCCTGTTCTTCACGCAATCGCCGCCGCTGCTCGCTTGTCACAGCACGGGACGCCACAAAACGTGTCGTCCGATATAACCACCCCGGCAAGACTGTGCCCGCCGGTAGATGCGGTGCTTTTTTAGCGAGGAGAATAAAAACCGTCTGCGCCACATCTTCGGCCAGAGCGTTGTCCCGCGTCCCCCGGCGAGCGGTTCCCAGGACCAGGGGAAGATGCCGCTCTACCAGTGCCCGAAAAGCGCTTTGCGAACCTTCCTGGACGAAGCTTTGCCACAGTTCCGAATCATTCATATCTGCGATTGCCATTTCCTTATACATCCGCACCGCCAGGACTTTCGGGACAAAAAAGTTTCAAGAAGGTTAATAGCGGAGTTTTGGTTGGCAAATAGGAATAGTGGCGCTAGGACAGGATCTCGCCTTTGCGGTATTGCAAGGGGGATTGGCCGAATTGTTTGCGGAAGACGCGGGAAAAATAAAATTGATCCTGAAAGCCGCAGGCCTCGGCAATTTCGGCCACGCTCTTGCGGGTGCCGGAAAGATATTGGCGGGCCATTTGCAGGCGGCGTTGATTCAACCAGTCCATGGGAGTCAGACCCGTTTCTCGCTTAAAAATGTCCCGAAAATAATTGGGACTCAAGCCGATCGCCCGCGCCCATTCAGGCACGGTCACGGATTCCCGCAAACGTCCGTTGGCCCAGGCTTCGGCGGATAAAATTTTATCGACGACGGAACGATCGCTGGCAAAGGAATCGTCGAGGGGCGGGCGCAATTCACTCATGATGAAGGAGAGCCAATGGAGGAGCGCGGCCGTGATCTGGAGGTCACGATAAGGTGAGGTGCTGCCGAGAGCGGTTAAAACTTTTTCGAATTCAGAAACGAATTTTTCTGGATCAGGCAGCGAATAGTGGAGTTCAAATTTCCGCTGCAACAGCATATTGGCCACGCTGCCTTGTTGCACGGCGAGGCAGGCACTGAGACTGACATGCGGTTTGGCGGGATCATGGCCGTAGCTGAATTCATCGGCGCCTTGCACGAGGAGGAGATCGCCGGTTTGCAAAGTGAGTTTGCGCCCGTTGATGATGGCCCAGCAGGAACTTTTTTCGACAAAGAAAAAGCTCATCATATCCGCGGCCAGTCGTCCGGTGGGGATGCCCCATTCGGGATAACCAGCGTAGCGACCAAACCAATGAAGTCGCAGTCCAACGGGTTCATTTTGAAAGGCGAGCTTCCAATCGTGATGGTAAGGGAGCCAGGACATGGACTAGAGAATACAGAAGCTTCGGCAAATATTCCGGTGAAAAATACATATTTTACAAGTCTGCCGTCCATTCAGCTTGGTGCGATTTTTTGTCAGGCTGAGCACGACCCTGAAGCAAAACACCAAAACAAATAAAATGAAAACACAGCAAAGCTCTCTTTATGGCGTCAATTTCGGCGCTGTTTTTAAACATATCTCCTTCGGCATGGCGGGCCTGTTCGCCCTGAGCCTTTCGGCGCAAGCCAGCAGTGACTATGGTCCGGCCATCTGGCGGCCCGCGTGCAGCGGCCACTGGAATACTTCCGGCAATGGCAAAAAATTTCATGTGGTGCATGATATGGAAGGCTACTATGCGAGCACGATTTCCATGCTTCAGGGATGCAGTGGAACCGTGAGCATCCATTATTGTGCCAACGGAAAACAGGATACTTCCTCAGACTACGCCTCCGGTGAAATCACCCAGATGGTGCTGGAGCAATATTATGCTTGGCACGCGCGGTGTTGGAACGGCTACAGCACAGGCACCGAGCACGAAGGTTTCGTGAGCAACCCGGCGTGGTTCACGGAAGCGATGTATCAATCCTCCGCCGGCATCACCCGGCATGAAGCAGAGAAGTATGGTTATGCCAAGGATCGCAATCACGTCATTGGCCACGACGAGCATATGAACGCGGCGTGGCGGAGTTATGCGAGCGCCAATTTTGGGATCGATCCGACGTGTAATTCGCATGACGATCCAGGACCTTACTGGGATTGGACTCACTATATGAGCCTGGTCAATGGGACGACTCTGCCTACTCATATCAATGTTTACTATCGCGGGAGTGATGCGGCGCTGAAGTATGTCTATTACTCCAGTGGCTGGGGAGCGATTCAAGATCGCACCGGATCATTAGCCACAGGCTCCACTCCAAGCGCGATTTATTATCCAAGCACGGGTGTGCATAACGTCTTTGTGCGCGGCAGCGATGGGGTGATGTATTATCAATATTACTCCGGCGGATGGAGTCCGTGGCAATATATTGGACCGATCAATATGGCGGCTGGCTCCAGTCCGAACGCCATTATCACGACGGATGGGATTCCCAACATTTATTATCGCGGAACGGATGGCGGGTTGAAATATATTTACTATGCTGGTGGCTGGAGTGGTGAGCAAAGCATTGCAGGAACGGCGATGGCGGCGGGCTCTAGTCCAGCGGCGGTAATCACGACGGGTGGGATTCTAAATGTCTATTATCGCGGGACCGATGGTGGATTGAAGTATGCCTATTATGCCGGTGGCTGGGGCGCTCCGCAAAGTATTGCGGGCACTGCGGTGGCGACGAACGTGACACCAGCACCGATTATGACCAGCAGTGGCGTTCTGAACGTCTATTATCGCGGGACGGATGGGGCGCTGAAATATGTTTACTACTCTAGCGGTTGGGGAGCACAGCAGAGTATTGCTGGCACCGCTGTAGCGACGGATTGCAGTGCCAGCCCAATCGTGGCCACCGGTGGGATTCTGAATGTCTACTACCGGGGAACGGATGGGTTGTTGAAATATGTCTATTACTCGAGTGGTTGGGGAGCGCAGCAGAGTATCGCGGGCACGACGGTGGCGGCTGGCTCTACTCCGAGCGCACTGGTCAACAGCAGCGGGATTGCCAACATATTTTATCGAGATGCGAATAACGCGTTGCAATACGTCTTCTATGCGAGTGGAAGCTGGAGCGCGCAGCAGCGTTTGACGGCGGATGGTTTGGTTTCTGAATCGCCAGTCACGATTCAATACTAGGGATAGCATAGCCAAACTTGGATCAGGTCGAAGAGGGCGTCCCGTGGAGGGACGCCCTCTTTTTTGTAGAGGAAAGAAGCCGAGGGGAGTGGGGCGCTTTAAGATCGTGAAACATACGGTGCTGTTGGTTGGTGGAGGTTGAAACGGCATGAATGCCGCGCTCCGTCTGGTGCGCAAACGAATGAGCCGTTTTTTCTAGAATTCTGTGAGAGGTGAGACCGTGGTGGCCCCTTACGGAAAAGGGTTGGCTTCCTGAGGATATTTTACAGATAAAAAGGATTGCCTTTTTCGCCGACTGTACCACATAGTACACAAATGCAAAAGATTACTACTTTCTTGTGGTTCGATGATCAGGCCGAGGAGGCGACGAATTTTTACGTTTCCATTTTTAAGAATTCCAAGGTGCTGAATATTACACGGTATACGGACATAGGGCCGGGCCCGGCGGGATCCGTCATGACAACCACATTTCAACTGGAGGGACAGGAATTTATTGCGCTGAATGGCGGGCCGTATTTCAAATTTACGGAAGCCATCTCGCTGATGGTGAATTGTGAAACACAGGAAGAGCTGGATGAAATTTGGGCCAAACTTTTGGAGGGCGGATCGGAGAGCCAATGTGGGTGGTTGAAGGATAAGTATGGTCTTTCGTGGCAAATCGTGCCGGTGGCTTTAATGAAAATGATCCAGGACAAGGATCCCGAAAAGAAGAAACGCGCGATGCAGGCGATGTTGAAAATGGTCAAACTGGATATCAAAACTTTGCAGGATGCTTACGATGGGCGGTGAGGAGATGCGCCTCTTAACATTGTTGTAGTTGTGCTGTGGACAAAGTCATGCAATAACAGCTTGATAATTCATGATTAAATTTGTGAAAAGATTATCAGAGCTAAAATTGTCGTCCACTGGCGTGGCAATAACCTTTGTTGTCTGGTGGGTTGGCTTAGGCATGGCCGCGGACGCGATGATTTTGACTCTCTCCCGTCCCGACATGTATTTTTCACCTCCGTTTGAACTATTGAGCCACCTATGCTGGCCAGTTAGCGTTGAGATAGGAGTACTTTTTGCAATTATCATACTGATCAAAGACATCAGTTTGTCCAAAATCACAAAATATAAAGTCAATTTATTGCTTTGGATGTTAATGCTCGCTGTAGCCATTCCAATTTACTTGCAGCTATATTTTTGCAATCATAATTTTGGCAACATTCTGAATACTAGTAAAATGAATCAAATGAGGGGGAACAATACCAGTAGTAATAGCACGATCATTGACGTGCGCTTCTAATTTCAAATCTCTGAAGAGAAACCATAAAAGGTTCTCAGCTAGTTTACCTTTCTCGACGCGGACGGTGTTCTAAAAGCCGTGATAGGTGCAAATTGGATTTTTCCCGACGCTTTGAATCAGATATTTTCCGCCCGAGGGACAAACTGGCAGACTACCCTCTTTCAAGCCCTCAGTAATTTTAGACAAAGGAATCTCCGCTCCATCCTTGTATTTTAATGTGACGGCCGCAGCAGACTTTGCTCCATCAATTCGTTGGATATTATTCAGGCACCTTTCTTCGCGCACTTGAGCCTGACAGCTTAAATGCTTATTTATTCAGGTGCCATAAGCAGATAATGGCCAAGGGTATTAGCATCTGGATGGCAAGCCACCAATTCTTTTTGGCAGTGATGTCTGATTTCATAGGCCAAAAATATCAGAGAGTGGACAAAGCTGCCAATATTCCTCCTGTTCAGGTGGGCAGATTATTTTTTGGGCAAGCCCAAACATGTGATTCTTTAGCGGTTGAAAATGAGCGGTGATTGTGGCGAGACTGGGCTTTGAACAATGAAAGTGTCCAAAGCTCGAATTACCTTGATTCACAAATGGAGTGCGCTCGCGGGCGCACTGGCCCTGCTGACCGGCTGCTTGATCGACCAGAAGAATGCGGCGGCGGTTCCTCCATCGGCTCCGCCCGAAAAGACAGGTCCGAACACCATGCTGCCGGTGAATCAGGAACTGACGCCAGCGGGACGGCAAATCGAGCTGCCGGGTTTGCGGCCGCAGGCGCTGGTGCTGAGTCCGGATGGTCGGATGCTGGTGACCTCCGGGCATACGCGTGATTTGCTCATCATGAACCCGGGGACGGGCCAGGTAGCGCAAACAATTCGGATGCCCGTCGGCGCAACGAATATCCCGGTCAAGCCTTCCTCGACCGCCTTTCTCAATCCTGACCTCAAAGCGCAGTTGAGCTTTACGGGCCTGACTTTTTCGCCAGATGGAAGGCGCATTTATCTCTCGAACGTCAACGGCGACATCAAAGTTTTTGGAGTCGAGCCTGATGGAACGGTGAAAGCTTTGTTTTCCATTCCCCTGCCCCCGGCGAACGCGCCGCAACGCGCAGCGGAGGTCCCGACGGGGCTGGCGGTTTCGGCGGATGGCAAACGGCTCTATGTGGCCTTGAACCTTTCCAATCGATTCGCCGAACTGGATGCAGCGACGGGACGTTTTCTGCGGACGTGGGATGTGGGTGTCGCGCCGTATGATGTGGTGCTGGTAGGGCATAAAGCTTATGTGAGCAACTGGGGTGGCCGCCGTCCCGGGGCGGGTGATGTGACGGGACCTGCCGGACAAGGCACGATCATGCGAGTGGATCCAGTTCGGTTCATTGCCAGCGAAGGTTCGGTGTCGGTCATTGATCTGGCTACCAATGGAACCACGAAGGAAATTCTGGTGGGGTTGCATTCGTGTGCGATGGCGCTTTCGCCCAATAAACATTATGTGGTGGTGGCCAACGCCGGGAGCGATACGGTGAATGTGATCGACACGCGCACCGAGCAGATTGTGGAAAAAATCTGGTGCCGGCAGAATCCGGGGGATTTATTTGGAGCCCAGCCGAATGCGCTGGCGTTCGATGGATCGGGCAAAAAATTGTATGTCTGCAATGGGACGCAAAACGCGGTTGGCGTGATCGATTTCAAGCCGGGCGCTTCCAAGCTGCTGGGGCTGGTGCCGGTGGGATGGTTTCCCGGCGCGATTGTTTTTGACCAAAAGCGGAAGACCATTGGCGTGGTCAATATCAAGGGATTAAGTCACGGCTTGCGCCGCAAAATGGACAATGAACTGGAGTTTAATTCGGAGCAGGCGAATGGTTCCCTTTCCCTGGTGCCGGTTCCGACGGCCAGTCAATTGGCCGTTTACACCCAGTCGGCCTTGGCGGATATGCGCTATCCGTTGCTGGCCCAGGCAAAACTCCCGGCGCGGCCGAATCAGCCCGCGCGTCCAGTGCCAGAGCGGGTCGGAGAGCCAAGCGTGTTCAAACATGTCATCTATGTGATCAAGGAAAACCGCACGTATGATCAAGTCTTCGGTGATCTTAAAAAGGGCAACGGAGATCCAGCGCTTTGCATTTTTGGCGAAAAGATTACTCCGAACCAGCATAAGCTGGTGAATGAATTCACCCTTCTGGACCACACCTATTGCTCCGGAGCCAAGAGTTCGGATGGGCATGAATGGACCGTCACGGGCATCGCGACCGATTACATGGAGAAGTCCTTTGCCGATTTCCCGCGCAGCTATCCATCGGGAGCGCAGACCAATGAAATCGATGCGCTGGCCTATTCGCCAGCTGGTTTTATTTGGGACAACGCGATTGCCCACAGCAAAACACTGCGGGTTTACGGAGAGTTTACCTTTGCGGGTTGGCGCTGGAAACAACCGGAGCGCCGGGAGAAGCCGCACTTCTTGGATTTTTATCATGATTTTATGAATGGGACGGGTGATCTCATTTTGTGGAGCGAGCCGCACATTGATTCGTTGCGCCCGTATGTGGCGACGAATGGCCTGGGCTGGAATCTGGATGTGCCTGATTTGTATCGCGCGGCGCAATTCAATGCAGACCTCAAGAAATGCGAGAAAACCGGGATCTTGCCTGAATTGATCATTCTCTGGCTGCCTAACGACCATACTTCCGGAGCGTTGGCCGGAGCAGCCACGCCAGCGGCGCAAGTGGCGGACAATGATCTGGCGTTTGGCCAGGTGGTCTCGGCGGTGAGTCATAGTAAGTTCTGGAAGGACACGTGCATTTTCGCGATTGAAGATGATCCACAGGGCGGCTGGGACCATGCCAGTTCCTATCGCACCACGGCGTATGTGGCGAGTCCCTACACGAAGCGCGGGCAGGTAGTGTCCACTCCCTACAACACGACGAGCCTGTTGCGCACGATCGAACTGATCCTCGGTCTGCCGCCGATGAACCAAATGGACGCCACCGGCACGCCGATGTTTGACTGCTTTACGACGGTGCCGGATCTGGCCGCCTTTGACTATGTGCCCAATCAAATCCCGCTGGATGAAGTAAATCCGAAGCCGAAGAAAATCACCAACCTGCTCTTGCGCAAAGACGCCTACGCCTCAGCGCGCCTGCCCTTGGAGAAGGTCGATCAATGTCCGGAAGACCAGCTCAACCGCATCCTGTGGCGCGCCATGAAAGGCACGAGCCAGCCGTATCCGCAATGGGCGGTGGAATCGATGCAGGATGATGACTAGATTCGGATCGATCCTATCAGTTTTGCAAAGGCGCTCGGTACAAATGCCCCTCCAACTGTGCCCAGATGTAGCCACCGCCTATTGCAATTTTATCGAATCGGTCACTTTTAAAGTAGGCAAATTTGCTCACAATATTGCGTTGGAGATCAACCTGCGCAATATAGCCAAAGCCTGCTACCCAAAGCATCCGTCCATCGAGAACCAGGAGCTTGGCCTGATTGGCGGGAAGTCCCTCCGTGGGTGGAATACTCCGCCATTGGTGGTCTTTTAGGTTAAGGGCAAAAACGCCGAGAGACGGGGGAAGGCTATGCTTGCCGAAGAGCAAGCGCTTTCCCGCCATAAACAACTCTACGCCATCAGTGGTTATACTGTCCGCCTCGACGTCATTAAACTCTTCCCATGAATCATCCCCTGAATTATGACGGCGCAACAGCTGTTGGCTGAACCATAGATCGGCCCCCGGCCCTCCGCAAATAGCTTTGACGGGACCAGTCACAGGACTGCCTTTGGCTGCGTCAACCGAACTTTCGCTGCCAGGAGTTCGCGCCAACAATGATGGAGTAAACCCTCTCACCTCTCCGGTAGCGAAATCAAGTTTGCCCAATCCTCCCGCATAGCCAATCCAGAGCTGACTGGCGTCCGCATAAAGCGAGAGAATCGAATCCTGCATGAGTCCATCGTTTTTAGCCGTCATCTGGCGGCATTTTCTGGTGGTGAGATTGTAGTTGATCAAACCGGCCCCCGCCGTTCCTATCCAGATATTTGAGGAAGAAAGGCACATGGAGCTAACAGGAAAATCCGGAGCTTTCGGCAAAGCAATGACGCAGTTAGTTTTCAAATTAAAATCCAGATGAACCAACTTATCAAGCAGAGCAAACCAGACCCCATCTGCATCCAGCGCGAAAGAGGCGGGATGATGGAAAGGCAGACAGGCTTTGCCGAAATGGAACTGCCTGGGATCCTGTATTTCGGGTAAACCCAATTTCTGACGGCAGAGAGCAGTATAATAACTGGTCAGGACAGGGCGAAAAGCAGAACCCCAAGAACCCTCCTCTGAGAGACTCACAGGCAGATTGGAATAGCATTGAAAAATGTTCAAAGCTTCCTGCCAGCGTTCCCCATTAAAATATCCAAAAGCGAGTTTCAATTTGTCGGTATCCGGATCATCGGAAAAAAATCGACTTGGATGAGCATTGGCGTCCATATCTCGCGCGAGGTCAAACAGTTTATACTGGAGGGCCCATGTGAGCGCAACCCGCCGCACGAGCATAAAATAGAAATCTGTTTCGTAGACGGAGTTGGTGTTTTGACAAATGGATTTGAAAGATTTTTTAAATTGCTCCAATACAGGGGTATTTGTGTCAACCTGATAAATCAATACTCCGATGAGCAAATGCGGAGCGAGATTCGTCTGCTGTTTTTGGAGTTCAGGGAGAAGCTCGGCCAAGCGCTGAGCTAAAGCAATCTTGTTTGTACCAAAAGAGCCGAAGATATCGCCAAAGGCCCTCTCGAATTCGCTTCGGTAAATGTGAGACTTAACTTCGTTGGCCCAGGCCTGCACACTTTGGAACATTCGCTTTTCCCCCAACTGCTGTCGTTCGTCGCCTTGACTAGACCGGAAAGCAATATCATTGGCGACCTTGGCAGCTTCGCCCCCATAGAAAGTTGCCAGATTTGTGCGATGGGTCTGCCGGGCGGCTTGTGCGTACCACGCTGCCTTTTCCTGTGCACTGCTCCAATCGAAAGAAAAGAACAATGCGTTTCTTGCCAAAGTATCCCATTGGTCTTTCTTTCCTTCTTCAAGAATTTCCTGATAGTATTGGCGTGCTTCATCAATCCGGCCAATCGTTTGATTCCCCAGACAAAAGGACAGGCCTATTTTAGCCTCGCGGTCAGTTGGTTCCAGCAACAGCACAGCGGTAAAAGCGCGAATGGCCTCTTCCATATTGTGTTGCTCCAGAAGGGCCTCCTGCCGAGTCATTTCACGATAAGAAGGCAGGAAACGGTTAAATTTTTTACGAACCCCAGCCAATTGAAGGCCAAGAGACAGTTGCTGCCGCACTTCCCAACGGCGGCCACTGCCTTGAGGGGTCCCAGGTTGATTCATGGCCGTATCGATGGCGTCTTTAGCCTTTATAAACAGAGCCTCCTGTGATGTTTCTCGCAGGGTAATGGACTGGGGCGCTTTCCTGATTTGGGTTACGGTCATACTCAATTCAATCTCTTTGCCCGAGGTCCCATAGGATTGATACATTCCGTCAACCAGCCAAAAGGCATATTGCATGGCCACAGGATGCTCGTTGTCAGTATCGGTCAATCCGGCTAAATCCAGTCGGGCCTCTTGCAACATCTCCTGGAGCACTTCTCTTTCAAGGATCGTGATTCTGGAGTTCCGATAGGAAGCGGTCAGGTGGTTGCGCAATGCAGTGGAAAGGCCAGTCAAATTATCATTCTGACTCAGATCAGCGAACCCGCCCAAGGCCAGATAAATACGTGGCTTCACAGCGGAAATGTGCAACCGGCTTTGCCGGACAAACTCGGCCAGCCCCTTGGCCAGCCCGGGATCATTTTCAGCAGCCGGAACCACCCCAATATCCTGCATTACTCCGGTATGAGCGTCGACGACACGAACAACCATGACATTTGTGCCATCAGAACGGGCAGTGGTGGCAAGCAGAAACCAATCCACCGGTAGAATTTTGCCCAGCCGCACGGCTTCTTTAGCGTGCAAAGCACTGGACAGGCTCAACTCCAGTTCTTGCAAAGCGCGGTTGATCGCCTGCCGCTCGACCAGAGCGATTCCCCGGGCTCCGGTTAACTCCACGGTGAGCAGATCGGCCAACTTACTATTCTCTGTCTCACTCGAAAGGCCGAGGCTGCCAATGGCCAGACGCAAAGGGTGATCCAAGTCCGCAAAAGGTGTATTTACAGGAACACTGGAAGTAGTTGGCTCGGTCTCGCTCACTCCCATAGCTTTATTTACTTCCGCCTGAGTGAGAGCGGGAAGCGCAGGAGGGGGTGATTCCGCGTATCTTTCGAAAAAGAAGATACCCAGGCCAAGGCCGATCACCAGTAAGAAGGCGATGACAATAAATGTTCGTTTGGTTCGCATAGACTGGAATGGCATTGATCTTAAGGGCACTTTATAAAACAGCAACGTTCCAATGATTGAGCCACGGGTTCAGTGGCTTTTTAATTATGACAACCGGCCAGGGAATTTCCTTTGAAGTTATTATGCAAAGGACAAAAAAGGGCGGAACCGCTCAGATCAGATCAGTTACCCGCTTTAGAAGCGAGCGGCATGGACGAGGAGAGTGGGCGGAGAGACTGCCTGTCGTCATCTCCCGCTTGTTCCACCAGATCAAGGTCAACACGCTTAAGCTGAGGAGAGACGCGCCGGTGATGTCTGAGAGTGAGCTAAATTACTTCCCGGAACACGAGTCCGCCGCCACCATCGCAGCGATTCAAAAAACATTGCGGGTGGAATAAAAAGGGCGGGAAGCGCTGTGGAGCGGGACGGGGCAATGCCTTCATTGGGCCTGATCGATTGATGGGGAAAACATGGATGATTAAATTTTCCACAACTGCCGTTGCTGTCATTTTTCCTTTTGCACCGCAAAATGAATCACCTGCTTCTCTGGCAACGAGGAAAGGTCCACCGTGCCTTTCGCATCGACGGGCAAAACGTGGTCCGCCGTTTTTGCCGAAATAATTTTCCATCCTTCCGGCACGCGCGCACGGAAATAAATTTTCTCGGGCGACTGTCGTTGCGGCAGTTGAATCTCCGCTCTCACTTCGCCCTGATTTAAATGAGATTCGATTTTGTAGGAGACTGGGCCGAAAGCGGTGGGAGCGCGTTCCACCGAAATGGTTTTTCCATCGGCCAGCCAGCGGCGTGGCGTGGCAAAGGCCAGGCGCAAAGTTTCCGGCCGGCCGTCTTCGTTCGTATCAAGATCCTGCACCAGCAAGTCCCGCAGCGTCAGCAGCCACTGGCCATTGCTAGAACTGTTCGGCGGGCAGTAGAAAAATCGACCGCCTTCGTCGAGTGGCTCCAGCGACGTTCCTTCCGCGCCTACAAAGGTATTTCGTGTCATGCCGTGGGCGAGCATTCCGTAAAAGCTGACCAGCGCCCGCTCCGGATCATCGCGCCGCAAAGTATCGACGATATACCGCATGCCATAGAGTGGATTGGTGCGATGTTTCCCCGTCCAGAAAGTATGGTTCGCGGCGGCTGAGCGCGTTAGTCCCATGCAAAGTCCGCCGTGTGTTTCAAAATATTTTGGCACCCACGTTTCCTTTTCGCTTCCTACCAGAATGCGGGAGCCGATGATGTAATTCGCGACCAAATCCCAATAGCTGCCAATCCGCGTCTCGGTGATGGGATCGTGCAAGCCCTCGTCATAGAACAAGGCACACGGAACAAAAGGCGGTTGGGTTTCGTGACGAATATTTTTTTCCAGCGCGGCGAGGATGTTCTTTTTGAATTTGTCGGCCGCCTCGGCCACGCGCAGGGCGCTGGCGTGATCGCCGATGTCTTCCAGCACGGGGACGAGGTCGCGCAGTGCGGCCCAACATTCGGCGTTCGAACTGAAGGAGTAGACCGGTGTCTCAATGTCAGTGCAGTAGTTGTCCTTGGGGAGCAAGCCATATTCGCCGCCCAGCGCGCGCAGGATCCAATCGAGCTCCTTCTGCCAGCGCGGGCGCAGGGCTTTGACGAATTCAGCGTCCCGCGTTTGCCAATAAAACTGGCAGAGCGTATCAAGCTTGTGTCCGGCAAAATGGTTCGTCAGCCGTTTATCCACCAGATCCAAAATGACCGGCAGAAAACGATGCATGTCCGCTTCGTAACCAAAATTCATCAGGGGTATCGTGCCGTCGCTGGTTTCGGCGGCGTACATTTTTTGATATTGATTGCCCGCGCTGTAATTGAAATTGCTGCCGCTACAAATGGAAAAATCCTGGATGATTAAATTCTTCCAGGCGCGATTGACGAGCGGCTCCGGCGTTTCGATCGCCATGCCTTGCGTCAATATTTTCAACCAGTCATCGCGGCAACGCTGGCGCTGTTCCGCATAAGGAAAGGCGGCCAAAGAAAAATCAACCGAGTGATCCAGCAGTTTGGTGGGAATGGCCAGGGTCAAAACCTGCGATTCGCCAGTCACGCCCTGCGTGAGGTTTGCTTCCTTCATTTTGATTTTCGCCTTGACCATGCCGCGGTCCCAATCCCAGTTTTTATCGAAGTAGGCGAGCGCTTCCCCTTTCTCATTCACGACTTTTCCTTCCACAAATTTCAGCGGCGCTCGCGCATCGATTTCCACACACACCACCCCGCTGGCGCCTTGGGCGAGAGAAAAGGACACGAAGACCACACCATTGCCTGCCAATTGCGGATCGGTGCTGGCGAAGGCTTCCAGCCGATAAATCTCCGGCAGCGGATCCGCCGCGCCGTTTTGCACGGCAGCTTTGCCATTATCATGTCGCGGAGTGGGATGTTCGTAATCGATTTGCACAATCGGCAAAAAGCCACGCTCAAGGCGGGGATGCTGCAGGCGATTTAAAATGTCGCCAAATTTGAATTCATCCGGACCGACGCGAAAAATCACGGGAGTGCCCGCATTGTTCCAACTACCCGGACCGCCCCGGAGATTCACGCCGCTGCCATTGGAAACAAGACGCCCTTTGACTTTCGCATTGGGCGCACTGAGCACGAGCGGATAGTAATGAAAATCGGCATTCACATAGCGCGGTGGCGGCAGCAGTTTCTCGAAAAATTCATAGCTCGCGCCATTCGGTTGTCGCATCGCAGCTTCACCCCAAAGATCCAGCTTGGCCTCTAGGGCTTCATCCAGGGAAGCGAGCGAAGGGGTGGAATCCTTGGGCGCAGACGTCGATGATGGCGGTGGTTCAGCCAAAGTCGCCGAACCGGCACAGACCAAAAGCAACATCCCGAAAACAAACAGTTTGGGCATGGGGAGATGATGCGGATTTTAATGTGGGAAAGACAAATGGTTTTTTTCGAGGGCGGCAATGGATGCTTCTCTTTACCCACATTTTCTTTTTTGATTTCTCTACTGTTAAATCTTCTGCTCCCCCAAGTTCACGTATTTAGCATTTTCCGAGGTTAAACCTCTTCCCAAAAATAGCCTGAAATTATCCAAATCCCTTCGATTTCCCAACTAAATACTGAATACCTCCCCTCTTCCCCCTTTATGTGCCTTTTGCGCCTTTTCGCGGCCATTCCCCTCAATTCGTCGAATTCACGGATGGCCCCTCTGGTGTCGGGAATTCCCCAGGAATCGGATTATCCTCCCAATAAAAACACGACTCCTGTTCATACGGCGTCACCGGCTCCTTCCCGTCATACAAATACGCCATCGTCTCCTGCATCATCTTCTTCAACTTTTCCCTCCGCTCCGGCGGAGCCGCACTAATTTCCTTGGCCACTGCTGCCGCCCCCTTATCGGTCAGCTTCAATTTATGATACTCAAACTTCTGCCGCGCCAAGATCACCTTATGCCGTTCCGTATGCAACGCATCCGCCTTCCGCAACTCCGCCACAATCTTGAGGATCAAAGCCTCATCCTTCCTCTCCTTGGCCCGCTGCAGCATCGCCATCATCGTCGCATCCCGGATCGCCTCCCGCTTCAACCACATCTCCTTATCCGAAGCCCACTCCATACACTCCTCCACCATCTCCGCCGCCTCATTCATTTCCTGTTGCCACATATACCACTGACAAAACGCCGTATACGAAGAGTCCCACCGCAACTCTATCCCCGTCCGTTCCTTAATCTTCTCCCGAATTTCCTTAATCGAAAACTCCTCACGCAGATTAAACGCCCACTCAATCACCTCCTCCGACTGCAACTTCAACTGCCGTAACGGCGGCACCGACCCATCCTTCTCCACCCGTGTTTTTCGATTCATCCAGATCATAATATGTCTCTATCCTTTCTTTGTTTATCTATTACTTATTTGTATTGTTCACTATAGAAAGAGTTACCCCAGTAACTCGAAAGCCCCTGTAGCGCAGGCGTCCTCGCCTGCGGGTTCTGGCGGCGTCTCGCCGCCAGTAAGTTCGGAGTCCCGCCTTCAGGCCGCCCAGCATCCGAATCTATAGCAGTCCAAAATCTACAAATAGCTGATACTACGTCGCTGTCCCAGCGCGCCGCGAAGGTTCGTTTGATTTCCCATCTTCCCAAAACCCTGAACCTCAAACCTACAACTTCAAACTCCTCCCATCCTACCTCCAACTCCCACTCCACAAAAACCCTCCCGGAGGATGTTTCAACCCCACACCCACCCAACTCATTCTCCCCCAACCGTTTCCCCTCAAAAAATAAATACGATAAAATCAAAACTCCACCCACTCACCCCTCTTCTCCAAACGCCCCACCATTTCATAAAGCACTCTACCGCTGCCACTTCCGCAAAAAACCACCCCCTCAGCCAAAAGAATTACCGTGGTGCATGCTCTAGCCACCCTTAAAAGAGACGCAGTCTGTTCCGCACTTAATCCTCGATTTTCTCATTAACACCGTGGCTTTAGCCCGGTGTAGCCATCAGCAAAGTGACGTTTTAACCGTTTTAACGGTTTCTAAGGTCCGGCCACCCAAAAAACCGTTAAAACGGTTGAAAACAACCTCTTTCTTCCTTGCCCACCGGGCTAAAGCCACGGTGTTAATGAAAGAAATACGGATCTAAAATTTAGAAGTGTCTGCCCTGAACAGTTCACTACGCACGACTCAAACCAATTCCATACGTGGCATTTTTATTAATTTATGGTTCACAATTTCACGTTCCACTACTTCAGCAAGTTGAGCGGGATTTTGCATCCAGTCCTCTATCTTGCGTTTCCAGATTTTAGGATCGTCGAGTTTTTAAAATTTATAAAAGACAACTACGAACACATTTCTCATAAAAAATGTCTATTTGAATTTTCGCCTCGGGAATGCAGCCATCTACACTAGACTTAAATTTTAAAACAAGCCAAATTACAAGACTTATTTAAGTAATAAAATACTGACGTAATAACCGCAATAGACACATTTATACTAAGTGATAAAGTCCTCATTGAGTCCAGCCCCCAATTGGGACACGGAAATAAAAAAAATAAGGAAAAAATTATGAAAAAATTACTCATCATGGGCATTTTGATGCTTGTCCAATGTTACGCAAAAGCTGACACCCTTCTCTCTATAACCAACGCATCTTCACAGACCATAACATTTATGGTAATGGATTGCCCAAGCCAGTTTGTTTTCACAAATGAGCTTTGTTATGATTATTCTGCGCAGGTGACGTGCACCTTAGGGGCGGGGCGCTCGGCTCGCTTACTTACTGATGGAGATTGCGTCCTGTTTGGCTATGGGACTGAGGATATATCTACGTATCAAACCTCTTATTTTTACTTTGACAATGAATTTGGCATCGAAGTTGATGAAGAGCTGCCATACTATGAGCTGAATATTCAAGAATTTTAGGATAAAGCCAGATAGGATTGCCACTTTTCCACTTCACCTCGGGAAATAGATTCTAATCTCTATTTCCCGATTTTCTCAAAAGGTGTAACACTCAGAACGATGCACCTAAAATAAATATTTTCTCGTTACGAGCACAATTTCACCAATGAGACTGGGCAGTGAGCTTCATTTCAATATTGTTTTGAACTAATGCTAACGCCGGTCATTTTTCTTGAGTTTTCAAGACAAGAGCAACCTCGCTCTCGCTACTTCGACCATCGCTCTCAAAACTAGGCCGCAAAGAAAATTTGACTTTTCCTCTCGTGGCCCCGCTTTGCGCCATAGGTGGTAGAGATATAACAAAGGGGGTGTAATTGGCCCTCCTCGGGTACAAAAAACGATTGCGGCGTGGCAAAGTAGCCGTAATCGGTTCTTTAGCTCCCTCCATTTCTATTGCAATCGAACCGTGGAACAAAGCCAATGGCCTGGTTGAAAAAATCCAAAGCTCCATCTGGCCACTTGGAAAATTTAATTGGAGTTCACCTCCTGATAAATAAATCCAAGATGCTACATAACCAACCACTCGGCCGCGAAGAAGCCTTGACCAACTAAACCCGCTATAGGCCAGTATACAGAACGCAAACAAACCACCACCAATATCTTCCCAGCTACCCCGCAATGCAAACTCCCTTATGCCACTCGCAAATAAAGTTATCGCTATCACAGAGCAAAAGACCAAGGTATGAATCCATTTGCGAACAAGTCTATACTGGTAAAGGTTATTCACTTCTTCAATGGACCAATCCAGCACCTCACTTCCCCTTCCCCCGTTTCTTCCCCAGCTCCGCTTGCAACTCTTCCAGCGGTAGTGAATTCAGCACATCCTTTTTCGTGAGCCAGCCTTTGCGGGCGATGTTGGCGCCGAGGCGGAGGTTGAGGACGTGTTCGAAACGGTGGGCGTCGCAGTTGATGACGCATTTGACCCCTTTGTTGATCGCGTAGTGCCAGAGGCGCCAGTCCATGTCGAAACGTTCGGGGCAGGCGTTGAGCTCAATCCAGGTGCCGGTCGCGGCGCAGGCATCGATGACGGCATGTTGATTTACTTTGTAGGCTTCGCGCTGCAGGAGCAGGCGGCCGGTGAGGTGGCCCATGATATGGACATACGGATTCTCCGCCACGCGGATCAAGCGCGCGGTGGTTTCGGCTTCAGATTGGCTAAAGCGCTGGTGGATGCTGGCCACGACGACGTCGAGCTCGGCGAGGAGGTCGTTGTCAAAGTCCAGATCGCCTTCGGCAAGGATATCGACTTCGCTGCCGGTGAGCAGGCGGAAATCTTCACCTTTGTCGGCCAGCTTGTGATTGATGGCGCGGATCTCGAGCAACTGCTGGCGCAGGCGATCGGGTGTGAGACCGTTGGCCTGGTAGGAGGATTTGGAATGGTCGGTAATCGCCCAGTAGGAGCAGCCGAGCTCGATCATGTGTTCGGCGATTTCCTCGAGCGTATTGCGGCCATCGCTCCAGTTGGAGTGATTATGCAGGGAGCCTTTGAGATCGGTCCATTCGATGAGGCGCGGGATTTCGTGTTTCTCGGCGGCGACAAATTCGCCCTGGTCTTCGCGCAATTCGGGCGGGACGTAGGCGAGTTCGAGCTTGGCAAAAATATCTTCCTCGGTGTCGCAGTGGACGAGCAATTCGGGCGCGCGGGTTTCGACGTCGGACTTGAACAGGCCATATTCATTCAAGCGCAGGCCGCGTTGAATGGCGCGCTGGCGCATGACGATGTTGTGCTCCTTGCTGCCAGTGAAGTAGGCGAGCGCGAAGGGGAATTCGGCATCGCTCACCACGCGCAAATCGGCCTGAATGCCGCCGTGCAGAATCACGCTGGCTTTGGTTTCGCCCTTGGCGGAGACAGTCAGGACGCCGGGGAGCTGGGTGAAAAATTCAATGACCTCGGTCGGTTTCTTGGAGGAGGCGAGAAAGTCGATGTCGCCGATAATCTCCTTGAAACGGCGCATGCTGCCGGCGGTGCTGCAACGGATGACATCGGGATGGTCGCGCAAATATTCGAGGACCGATTCGGCGATGGGCAGGGCTTCGCTGATGAGATGGCGCTGGGCGTAAGTGCGGTGGAAGGTGATGCCTTCCATGATTTTTTGCTGGGTCTTTTCGCCGAAGCCATCGAGGGCGGCGACCTTGCCGTCTTTGCAGGCCTGCTCGAGTTCGACAATGGTGTTGATGCCGAGTTTGTCGTGCATGGCTTTGACCTTTTTGGGGCCGAGGCCGGGGATGGCGAGCATTCTGAGGAGGTCGGGCGGCGTGGCGGCCTTAAGTTCCTCGTAGTAAGCGAGTTTGCCGGTGGTGACCAGTTCGTGGATTTTTTTGTAGATACCTTCGCCGATGCCTTTCATCTCGGCGAGGCGGCCATCGGCAACGAGTTTGTCGATGGGTTCAGTGAGCCCTTCGAGGATGCGTGCGACGTTGGAGTAGGCGCGGGTTTTGAAAGGGTTTTCGCCTTTCAATTCGAGCAACGTGCCGATCTCCAAAAGAATCTCTGCCACCTGGTCTTTATTCATGGAGGAAATTTAAAACAAATTTGGAATCAGGAAAGCAGGAAGAGAAAATTCATTTTGAGGGAAAGGAAGGAGAGTTTGCAGGTTGAAAAGATATTCGACTGGCATGGGCTTGACGAATACCTTATAAAGCGGCAGAGGACAGGCGCACTCCAAGACGCTAGCGCGAGTTAGTGCAGCACTTGGCAAACGCGCTAGCGTCTTGGAGTGCGCCTGTCCTCTGGCGCTTTTTACAGCGTACTAAAACAGTGCCACGTGAGAATCCATCACGGTTTCATCACTGAGGATTTTCGATTTTAACCCGAAATCCAAAACAGCATGAACCAACTTCGGTGGTTTTACGTACGCCCTACAGCTTCGGTTTTTCTTTGTGCCAGGTGGTGCTTTGCTCGTAGGCGTGGGCGATCTTTAAAATGGTTTCTTCGCCAAAGGGTTTGCCGAGGAGCTGCAGGCCGATGGGGAGCTTGGGATTTTGCGTGAAGCCACAGGGAATGCTGAGGCCACAGATGCCAGCGAGATTGCAGGAGATCGTGAAGATGTCAGAGAGATACATCTGCAACGGGTCGTCGGATTTTTCGCCAACCTTGAAGGCGGCAGTCGGCGAAGTGGGCGTGACCACGGCGTCGACTTTTTGAAAGGCATCGAGAAAGTCCTGGCGGATGAGAGTGCGGACTTTCTGGGCGCGCAGATAATAGGCGTCGTAATAACCGCTGCTTAACACGTAGGTGCCGAGGATGATACGGCGTTTAACTTCTGCACCGAAGCCTGCGCCACGGGTATTGCAGTAGAGATCAAAGGGATTGGCACCATCGACGCGCGCGCCGTAGCGGATGCCATCGAAGCGCGCGAGATTGGCGCTGGCTTCGGCGGTGGCCACGATGTAGTAGGTGGCCACGGCGTAATCGGTGTGTGGCAGGGAAATTTCGACGATTTCGGCGCCGAGCTTTTCCAATTGTTTGATCGCGGTATCGACCACGGCTTTCACTTCCGGGTCGAGGCCGCCGACCATGTATTCTTTGGCAATACCGATTTTGAGGCCGCGAATATCGCCGTTTAAAGCGGTGGTGTAGCGCGGGACCGGTTGCGGCAAACTGGTGGAATCACGATGATCAATGCCGCTGACCACTTCCAACAACGTAGCGGCATCGCGAACGTCCTTCGTGAAGGAACCGACTTGATCGAGCGAAGACGCAAAAGCGACCAGGCCATAACGAGAAACGCGACCGTAAGTGGGCTTTAGACCCACGCAACCACAGAGCGCGGCGGGCTGGCGAATGGAGCCACCGGTATCAGTGCCGAGAGAGGCGATACATTCATCGGCAGCCACCGAAGCAGCCGAGCCACCGGAGGAGCCACCGGGAATACGGGTAATGTCCCACGGATTTTTGGTGCCACCGAAAGCGGAGTTTTCCGTGGAGCTGCCCATGGCGAATTCGTCCATGTTCAGGCGGCCATAAATGAGAGCCCCGGCGTCACGCAGTCTTTCAATGACCGTGGCGTCGTAGGGGGAAACGTATTTCCCCAAAATTTTGGAGGCGCAATTGAGCGGATGATTTTTGACCGCGATGACGTCCTTGATGGCGATGGGGACACCGAGCAACGGTTTTTGCGCGGCGGCACTGGCGTTGGCGAGTAATTTATCGGCGGCATCGGCCTGGGCGAGCGCATCGGCGGCATCGTAGCTGAGGAAGGCGTGAATCTGGCCATCGACTTGGCTGATGCGGTCGAGGCACGATTGCATGGCTTCGCGGGCGGAGCATTCACGTTTGCCCAGCTTTTGCGTGAGTTCGGAAATGGTTAATTGGTTCATCCGGATGTTGGCTAAAATGTTTTCGACGGTGCTGCAACCCTGGCGCTATTCGACAATCGTTGGGACGACAAACAGGCCGTTGGATTTGGAGGGCGCGTTGCGCAAAGCCTCTTCCTGCGAAATGGAAGGGCGGACGGCGTCGTCGCGAAACACATTAATGAGCGGCATGGCGTGGGCCGTGGGCTCGATTTTGCTCACGTCGACTTCCTTCAATTTTTCGATGTAGCCGAGAATGTTGCCGAGTTGTTCGCCGAGTTTGGTTTCTTCTTCCGGCGTTAACTTCAAGCGGGCGAGATTCGCCACGTATTTGATATCGAAATCCGACATGAGGGAGAAACTAAGGGGAAAAGCGGAAAGTTCAAGATGCAAAACGGGGGAGAAGAAAGTATTCAGTAGGTCAGTGTTCAGTATTCAGAACCGGATCAGACCGAGGACGTGGGTCGCGGGGAAAAAGTTTGAGACTCGTTACCTCGTCTCCTACGGGTTTCGTTTACTCTTCGTCGAACTTGCGTTTGAAGAGATCTTCGAGATCGTCGAGGGCGGCTGGGCCGTCGTCGCCTTCGCAGAAGATGATGAGTTTGCTGCCGGGGCCGGCCGCCAGCATCATCAAGCCCATGATGCTCTTGCCGTTGATTCTTTCGCCGTCTTTTTCGACGAAAATTTCGCAGGTGAACTTGTTCGCCACCCGGACAAACTGGGCAGCAGGACGCGCGTGGATGCCTTTTTTATTTTGCACCACGAGCTCGCGTTTATGCGATTTTCCTTTTTTTCCGCCACTCATTCTTAAATTAAGCGCGCAACCTTATGCAGGTCTGACGAAATTACAAGCGATTATTACCAGCCATTTGCGAAATTAATCGTTCATTCAGCTCTTTGGCGGCGTTATAGCCGGACTGTTTGAGCTTGGTTTGAAACGCAGCCACCTCGATCAATTGGGCCAAATCACGACCGGGCCGCACGGGAATCGTGATGTGCGGAATGTCCGTGGCGAGGATCTTGACGAACTCTTCTTCCATGCCGAGGCGGTCCACGTCCGGGACTTCTTCCCAGGGACGGAGACTGACCACGAGATCAACGCGTTTTTCCTGACGGATGCTTTTGACGCCAAACATCGCCGCGACATTAATGATACCGATGCCGCGCACTTCCATGTGGTTGCGGGTCAACTCAGCACTGGTGCCAACGACCTCGCGGCCATCAATCAGGGTGACGCGGGTAATATCGTCCGAGACAAGACTGTAGCCGCGATCAATCAAGGCCAGCACGGATTCGCTTTTGCCAATGCCGCTTTCGCCGCGAATAATCACGCCGACACCGAGAATGTCCACCATGCTGCCAATCTCGGTCCCGCGCGGCGCAAAAAGCATTTCCAGCGCAAGGGTGGAGAGATTGATGAACTTCATCGTGATAAACGGACACACGAAGACCGGGACATTGGCTTTTTCAGCGGCTTTAACCAACAGCTTGTCGGGCTGCAAATTCCGTGAGTAGACAATGCAGGGAATCTTGTAGCTGAAGAGCATTTCGTAACGTTTTTCCCGCACCTCGGGAGACAACGATTTCAAGAAAGTGGCCTCGGCATTGCCGATGACCTGAACGCGCTTGTTGGCGAAATAACGGGTGAATCCGGCGAGAACCAGGCCGGGACGATTCACGGTCGGTTCGCGAATGATCCGCTTCAAGCCGTTCGCGCCCGCCACCAGTTTTAATTGGAGAGGGCCGTTTTGTTCGGTGTAAAACCGTTCGACTGTAATGATTTCGCGTTGCATGGTTCGCCCTCGTGATAGTTACAAATTAAAATCGGGACCGAGATAAATTTCGCGCGCTTTTTGATCGTTGGCGAGGAATTCGGCGGAACCGGCGCAGAGCACTTCACCTTTGTGAATGATGTAGCCGCGATCGACCATTTTCAACATTTCGCGCACATTGTGGTCGGTAATTAAAATGCCCAAACCGCGCTCGCGCAAACGGCGCACAATTCTTTGCACCTCGGAAACAGCGATGGGATCAATGCCGGCGAAAGGCTCGTCCAACAAGAGCAGTTGCGGACTGGTCACCAAGGCGCGAGTAATTTCCAGACGCCGCTTCTCCCCTCCGCTCAGCATGTAAGCTTTGCTCTTGGAGAGGCGGGTCAGGTCGAGCTCCTCCAACAAGTATTTCAGCCGCATGGAACGCTCTTGCGAATCCATGTCGCAGGTTTCCAAAATCGCCAAAATATTTTGCTCCACTGTCAGCTTGCGGAAAACGGACGGTTCCTGGGTAAGATAACCAATCCCCAGACGCGCCCGCAGATGCATGGGCAAACCGGTGATGTCCTGATCTTTGAAATTAACGGAACCGCCATCGGGCCGGACCACGCCGACGACCATGTTGAAGGTGGTGGTTTTGCCCGCGCCATTGGGACCGAGCAAGCCCACGACTTCGCCAGGATTGACCGTGATGGAAACGCCATTGACGACACGGCGCTGCTTGTATTCCTTGGCCAGATTTTCCGTGCGAAGCAGAGCCCCCGCTGCACTGCCCGCCACTGCCGCAGTGGGTGCGGAGGAAGGCGAGACAGATTTTGGCGCTGACGTCATGGCGAGAAGTTTAGGGCTTTGGTTTCAATAAATCCAAATTATTCGTGCTCTGGTCCAGCGGAACCATTTTATAAGCTCCCCGTGTCCGCACCTTGCTCGTGCGCAAATCCCAAATCAGCGCTTCACTGGCAGTGATTTCATTCTCCGCTTTCTTGCCATCCGGACGAATCACCGCCACGGGATCACCCGTCAATTCGGCCATCTCCGTCTCCTTTTGATTCATATAAACCGCATGCTCCCCTTTAGCCCAACTGCCATCCTGTTCCAGAAACACCTTCTTATCAGCGATAATTTTTTCCACCCCGTTGGTCGTGGCCGAATAAAAAATATCGATGCTGCCAGCGGAGATTCTCTTGGTGCGCTCCCTTTTCAAAATGGAATCACGATCGCTTTGCTCGGCAACCACATTATCTTCGGCAACGATCAATTTAATTTTGCCATCCGGGAACATCTTGATGGTGAGCTCTTCGCACTTCACTTTCTTTTGCACCATGTTGGTCGCAGTGGTCGAGGTTTCAATGAAATCAACGTGACCTTGAGCGATCAATGTTTCAACTTTGTTGCTGAAGAACTGAGCCGTCAGGCGGTCGCAAGTGAGCACCCCGCTGGAATTGGTGGTGGAAGGAAAAAACGCACGCACCTGAATGCGGAAAATGGCGAGATTGGTTTCCACATCGTAATTATCGCAGGTGATTTCGATCGGCTGTTTTTCCGAGACCTTGGGTTTCTTTTCTGGCTTGGTCGTTTTCTTTTCCGTCGTCGTTGGTGCCGGTGTGACGGCCACATCCCCCAAAGATTTCTGCGCCAGCTTCAGGAAAGCGTGGTGCTCGGCGTGGAAAATTTTATTGGTGCGATCAATGGTCAACAAATCTCCCTTGGCAAAAAACTGTTCACCCTTCCAGGTGCCGTTGGTGAGAAACAGCTTGCCGGTGGCTTCGCTGAAGAGCGCGGCGTCACCCGTGGCGAAATTGTTATCGGCTTCAATCGTCACGTGATTCAGCGCGGTCATGGTGCGATTGACGCGATTGGTGGCGGGTAGCTCAATGTCCATGAGGTCTGCGGAAATCAGCACGGGTTGATTCGTGCGCGGAAGCGGGTTGGTCGAAGCGGTCGTGAGAAAGCCCGGTTGCGACAAGGCCGAGCGCGGAATCCTCATGCGCGCTTTGTTTTGCAGCCGCACAGTGTGGCTGGTGTTGTCGAGGAGAAAGGTTTCGGCACGGCCTTCATTTTGACCATCTCGCCAGACCGGGTGTTCGCTCAATTCGAGCAATTGCCGGCCATCGACCACGCTGTAAACGGCCTTCTGACCAGTCGCGCGACTTTGATTGGTTCCGGTTTTGCTCAGAATGACGACATTGGTCAGGGCCACGATCTTCTTGACTGGATTGGCATTGGTGGCGGAATTGGAGGAAGCTAAATCGATGGACATCCATTCGCTGGTCATTTTGATTTTATCGTCTTCGGCGCGAATATTTCCCGTGTAGGTCGCGATGCTTTGCTCTTCTCTTGCCGCGACATTGGTGATGGTCTGGCTGATTAAATGAAAGTGGTCGGAATAAATTTGCAACGCATTGGCCCGAGGGGCGTTGGTGTCGTGGTGGACGATGGTGTGGACGTTATTGGAAAGCGTCAATTGCATCGGATTACCGGGCTGCCAGAGGAAACCATCGCCTTCGATGAACAAGTTGGTGGAGGCGTTGTTAAGCTTCAAGCGGTTGGTGGAGAAAGCCAGATAGGGCTCAGACACCGTCATGAGGCAATCCTCCGCACGCGCGGTCAACTGGATATCATTGGTGCTCCGACCGTAAAGAGTGAGACTAAATTTGGTCGCCAAGACGTTAGAGCCAACGGGATTGGCATCGTCCGCAGTGATCAACGCCTTCAGTTGTCGCCCTTCGAATTCCGTATGAACAATCTGGTGCAAGCTGGCCTTGGACGGGAGCTGCGCGAAGAGAAGGCCTGTGCTGCTGAACAACCAGCACGCCACGCAGGAAAGACAGAGCAGGACAAGAGATGATTGGCGGGGGATATTTGGCTGTGTCATTTAATAAGATTTTTCAACAGGGGTGATTTTTCCCTTCGGTCGAACACAAAAGAATAAACCGGCTGGTTAAAAATCGGCCATCCATTCTCCCTCTCCTGGGAGGAGAGGGCCGGGGTGAGGTCGAGCTATTCATCTGACTCTTTTTGGTTTATTTTCAGCTCTGATGGCATCTGGAAACTTTCGAGACCTTTTGTAAATGGATCGTCTAACCGCCTAAAGGCGGGACTCCGCACAACTCCGAACTGTGCTCTCTAAAATGTTAAAGCCAGTTCGTGCAGCTTAACAAAACCCGCGAGCAATTTCGGCATTTGCGCCAGCGGAATCATGTTCGGACCATCGCTGAGCGATTTATCCGGATCAGGATGCGTCTCGATGAACAAGCCGGTGGCCCCAGCAGAAAGAGCACACCGGGCCAGCACGGGAGCAAATTCCCGCTGCCCACCGGAACGATCCCCCTGCCCACCCGGCAATTGCACCGAATGCGTGGCATCGAAAATCACTGGATAACCAAACTCACGCATGATCGGAATGGAACGCATGTCCGCCACCAGATTGTTGTAGCCAAACGTCGTGCCACGCTCGGTCAACATCAATTTCTTGCCACCATTGGCTTCGGCCTTTTTCACGACCTGCCCCATGTCACGCGGGGCGAGAAATTGGCCTTTCTTGATGTTTACGATTTTTTTCGTGCGAACCGCCGCGGCGATTAAATCCGTCTGACGGCAAAGAAACGCGGGGATCTGCAAAATATCCACCACCTGCCCCACGCTCTCAGTTTGCGCCTCCGAATGAATGTCGGTCAAAACCGGCACCCCTAACTCAGACCGGACTTTGGCCAAAACGTTCAAACCAACGTCCACCCCCAGGCCACGAAAGGACTGGCTGGAGGAACGATTGGCTTTGTCGTAGCTGGCTTTGAAGATGTAATTGATGTCGAGCTTCGCGCAGGTCTTTTGCATCGCGGCGGCGATTTTGAGGCAAAGCGATTCATTTTCAACAACGCACGGGCCGGCGATGAGCGTCAGGCGGCGTGGCGCGTTGAGCGATTTCCAGATGGCATTATCGTTCAGCACGCGCCGTTTCTACCAGTGGCCGTCGTGAAAGTAAATACAGCTTGCGGCGTTTCGGCAGGACATGGTTAGCCGGACGTTGGTTCAGCCGCCAGGAATCTGGGGAAGGCCACGAAACCTTCCCGTGACAAAACCTTAAGAGAATTCAAACTGAAGAAAACCGAAAAATCCCATAAAAGTGTTCCCTCCCAGCCACAAAGAAGTTAAACCCAATTTGGCCCATGCGAGGAGAGCGGCAGCACAGCGCACCAAACTCTCCTTAAATTCGCTAATGAAAAGGTCATGTTAAAAATGCTTCAAGGACGCTGTCTGCATTTTCGCACCGTATTCCACAGCATAACGCATTTTGTAATAACTCTTCATCATCGGCTGGCTCCAGAATGGTGACAGGCTCAACACCAACAAGCTGATGACAAAAGCGACCCAGATTCTTTTTTCAGGATGGAAGGTTGTAGCATTCATATTTAAATCGTTGTTAATACTCCAGCAAAGCTCATGCCAAAATAAAATCGTCAAATTTGGACAATGTTACAAAAACAAAGTTGGCCTCCAAGACTAACAAATGGACATTTTTGACGAAATCATTGTCTCAAATATGAGAAACGGCCCCCTTGAAGAGGTAAAAGGATGGCTTCCGGCTTCCATTCTTCGAATACTCACGAACAAATTCGCGCAATCAGAATGAAACAAAAATTTGATCTCCTTGGCCTTGGCACGGTGGCAGTGGACGAATTGATTTTCGTGGAAAGCTTTCCCTTGCCGGATGCCAAAACCCGCGTGTTACAGGCCGAAAGGCGCTGTGGCGGGTTGACCGCCGCTCCTTTGATTACTGCGGCCCGGTTGGGAGCAAAATGCGCCTACGCGGGCATGCTGGGCCACGACGAACTCTCCCGCTTCGCCGCGGCGGAATTGCGCCGTGAGAAGGTTAATTTGAAATTCCTGTTCCGTCATCCGGAAGCACGTCCAGTGCATTCGTTTATCGTCATCGACCAGCAGCGCAACACGAGGAATGTCTTTTCTCATCGAACCGGCCTGAATGGACCCGCCCCGGATTGGCCGGATGAAACTATTATTCGTTCAACCCGGGTGTTGTTGATCGATCATTATGGACTGGATGGAATGATTCGGGCGGCCCGCCTTGCACGAAAACATGGGATTCCGGTCGTGGCCGATTTCGAAAGGGTTTCAGGGCCGGAATTCCCCGAACTGCTGGATCTGGCCGACCATTTGATTCTGTCCGAAAGCTTTGCGCTCAAGCTGACCGGACGAAGGAAGATCGAACACGCCCTGGCCGCACTTTGGACAAAGACCAGGAGCGTCGTGGTCATTACCGCAGGGGAAAAAGGATGTTGGTTTGCCAGCGCAGCAGGGCGCAGCGAAATTAAACATTATCCCGCCCTCAGAGTCGACGTGGTGGACACAAATGGTTGTGGCGACGTTTTTCACGGCGCTTATGCCGCGGGATTGGCCAAAGGGAAGGATTTAGAAGCACGGATTGCCCTCGCCACGATTACGGCCGCCGCCAAAGCGCAACGGATTGGGCTGTAAGCACTTTGCACATCATCAGTTCTTCGTCGGGCTGAAAGCCAACACTGTAATAGGCCAGCGCACCAGCGAGTCCGACCAGCGGAGGCCTGGGTCATGCTCTTATTTTAATTTTGCACATCAAATCTCCATTTGATTTGACTCCCGGCGCGGCTTTGCGATTTTAAACCCCCGTTTATGGCTAAGATTCAACGCGCATTACTTTCTGTGTTCGACAAAACCGGCCTCGTGCCTTTCGCTAAAATTTTGAAAGAGGCCGGGGTGGAGGTCATCTCCACCGGTGGCACTGCCAAAACCTTGCGTGAGGCAGGGATCACCGTCACGGATCTGAGCGCCTACACCGAATTCCCCGAGATGCTGGATGGCCGCGTCAAAACGCTGCACCCGAAAATTCACGGAGGCCTCCTTTATATTCGCGGCAATGCCGAACACGAAAAAGCGGTAAAAAAGCACAAGATCGAACCGATTGATCTGGTGGTCGTGAATCTTTATCCGTTCGAGCAGACGGTGGCTAAACCCGGCGTCACTTTGCATGATGCCATCGAAAACATCGACATTGGCGGCCCCTCCATGCTGCGCAGCGCCGCGAAAAACCATGATCATGTCACCGTCATTATCGATCCCGCAGACTATGCCGAAGTGGCCGATCTGATCCAAAAGGAAGGCAACACCACCCTGCCGCTGCGCCAAAAATTGGCCGTGAAGGTATTTGCCCGCACGTCCGCTTATGACGGCGCGATTGCAGAACACTTCACCAAGGCCTACGGCGTGGAAACAAACGCCTTGCCGGAGACGTTGCGCGTCAATGCGCCCCAAACCCAGACATTGCGCTATGGCGAAAATCCGCATCAACGGGCGGCGTTGTATGGAAAATTCAAAAACTACTTCCAGCAATTGCACGGGAAAGAATTGTCCTACAACAACATTTTGGATCTGACGGCGGCCGCAAACTTGATCTCTGAGTTTGCGGGCGAAGCCCCGACCTTGGCCATCTTGAAGCACACCAACCCTTGCGGCATGGGCCAGGGCAGCCAATTACGCGAAGCCTGGGACAAGGCCTTCGCCACCGACAAACAGGCCCCATTTGGCGGAATCATTGCCGTGAACGGACCGCTCGACCTGGCTTGCGCCGAAGCGATTGCCGAAATTTTCAGCGAAGTCATTGTCGCACCCGAATTTACGCCCGAAGCACTGGCCTTGTTGCAAAAGAAGAAAAACCTCCGGTTGATCAAGATGTTGCAAAACCCGGCCCAACCCAATCCGTGGGATATCCGTAGCGTCGGCGCAGAATCGTTTTTGATGCAGGAACGGGATTTGCAAGTCGTGACCGCCGCAGATTTGAAGTGCGTGACCAAGCGCCAACCGACGGAAGCGGAATTGAAAGCCATGCTGTTCGGATGGCGCGTCGTGAAGCATGTGAAATCGAACGCGATTGTTTACGCGGGCAGCGACCGGACCCTGGGTATTGGCGCAGGCCAGATGAGCCGGGTCGATTCAAGCCGCATCGCCGTGTGGAAAGCAGGAGAAGCCGCGCTTTCTCTCAAAGGCAGTGTGGTTTGCAGCGATGCCTTCTTCCCCTTCCCCGATGGCTTGATTGCCGCCGCCGAAGCTGGCGCCACCGCCGCGATTCAACCCGGCGGATCGATGCGAGATGCCGAAGTCATCGCCGCCGCCGACGAACGGGGCCTGGCCATGGCCTTTACCGGCGTGCGACATTTCCGGCACTGAGTAAGAATGGCGTTACGGCGGCAGAACAAAGCGCCGATCTTTCTGTTACCACAATCTGACGCGGGGATAATGCCACAATACGTGGGTTGTTTTGTCGAGAACGTGCGGAAAGAATCCCCGGAGCGCGGCATTCAGAGCCTGTGTGAAAAATAAAACGAACTTGCGTAAGTTGTTGATAAACTTTTGTAAGTCGTTGATACATGATTTGGCTGAGCTGATTTTTCCTATTATTTACACAGGCTCTTCATGCCGCTTCACCGCCCTCCAACCACTGGTTTCCAACATTTCGTTACCAGAATCCGTTACATTTGGTGCCTGCGCCGTTTGAGATATTGCCACAACACTTCAACAGCAAACGACAGAAACTCAATCAGCCTTTAGTTTATCGCGTCAGGCAGAAAATAAGCACGGCTTGAGCCAGGCAAAGCAACAGCAAGGCCGTCCAGGTAGAAACTTCACGAGGCACAAGACTGCGTTGGTGTGTTGGACTAAGGCAAAACTGCATTTTCACAGCCCCGGCTTCAATAATATCCCCGTTTCGCAAAGGGGCATGCTGGACGCAAGGCTGGCCGGAAAGAGCGACCGTGGACCGGCTTTGCGTTTGGAGGGCGAAACCATCGTCACTGGTCAATTCAATTTGAAAGTGTTGCGACTGAACCCCGGCATCATTCAAAACCAGCTCATTGCCCGCTGCCTGTCCCACCCGAAAAGGAAATTGGCGGGAAACAATCGTTTGCCCCGCCAATTTGCCGGAAAGAATATGCAACTGCAACATTAGAGCCCTCGCGGAACAGTAATGGTGTCACTCGGATAAACTGGAAGATCAAGCTTGGGATCGTTCAGTGCCTTCTTACAGTTAACGATTTCAATTTTCCCGTTGGCGCGCTTAAGCTGCACGTGCTTGCGATCCGCAAAATCAGTAAAATCACTGGCGGATTGAATGGCTTGTAAAACCGTCACTCCACTCAAGTAAGGATATCGATTCGGCGAGCGCACTTCCCCACCCACAAAATAGAAACGTTCCGCCGTTACAGAAATATTTAAGTTTTTATAATATTTAGGAACATAGGCATTTTGAATGTCCATTTGCAATTGACCCAGTGTTTTGCCAGCAGATTTAATGGAACCAATCAAAGGCAGCGAAATATTGCCAGATTCGTTAATCTGCTCTTCATGGGGCATCATTTCAAATTCAGTGCGCAAACCTGAAAAAACGATTCTAACCCGGTCCCCCACCTGCAAAATGTCGTTCCCGGGAGGTTTTTCAATGGCCGTCTGCGCTGTGCCTCCACCACCGGACAAATCAGCGCATCCAGCAAAAAGCAAGGCCAGAAGAAGCGCACAGAGTCCAAAAATTTTCGCGGTAATGTTGTCCTTCATTTATCGTTTACAGCATTGTTACGCTTTGAGCGCTGGTTGTCCATCATTTCGTGGCTTGCGTTTCTTGTCATCATCATCATCGCGTCTGGAATAATAATAACCGCTGTAATAATAGTAGTTATCGCCCGCGCCCACGCTGATGTTGTTTAAGACCACGCCGAGGAGATTTCCACCATTCTTCTGAATCATCTGCTTGGCCCGCAGGGTCATGGCCATTGGATAACGACGGTATTGCACCACTTGCAATGTCATATCCACTTCACTGACGAGAATCGAGGCATCACTGACCCCCATGATCGGAGGTGAATCGAAGAACACGAAGTCATAACGGCGCTTGAGCTCCTGAATCAAATCTTTCATCTGGGAGGAACTCAAAATACCCATGGAACTGCTCGGCAATTTTCCGCTGGGCAGGAAACTCAACATGGGCAACTTGGTCTGTTTGATCGCTTGATCGAGGGAGGCCTGACCAAGCAAACAATCGGTCAATCCAATGGAATTGGAGAGCTCGAGAATCTTATGCAAAGTAGGACGGCGCAAATCCGAATCCACAATCAGCACCCGATCTCCATTTTGTGCAAACGCAGTCGCCAGATTCATGATGGTCGTGGATTTACCTTCGCCCACCCCACCGCTGACAATCGTCAGGCTGTTATAACCATTTTCTTTGCGGGAAAATAAAATATTGGTCCGCAACACACGGTAAGCCTCCGCGTGAGGACTTTCCGCGCCTTCGTTCAGGATGAGGCCGACATCTTGCGGAATAACTCCCAGCACCGGGGTTTGCAAGGCACGTTCCACATCGTCAATCGTCTTAACATTCGTATCCAGATATTCCACGAAAAAGGCCAGACCGACCCCCAGAATCAAACCACCAAGGATACCAACCACCACATTAACAACGATTTTGGGAAAGGCCGGTTCTTTGGCTGGCACTGCCGAGTCCACCACTTCAGCGATCATGCTGACACTCATCGAGGCATCAATGGCTTCCTGATCTATTTTCATTTTCAAGGCATCACGCACCTGGCGTTCCTTGGTCAAATCATCCTTCGCATCGTAATAAGGACGGTATTTGGCGCTGACGGAAATCTGCTCCTGCTTGGCTTTTTCGACTTCCGCTTCAATCGCCGCCAACTCAGCTTTTTGCGAAGCCACTTTGGTTTCCAGCCCCTTGACCATGCCTGCGATCTTGTCGTTAATCTCCCGCTCATACTTATCCACGATGGAGCGCGCTTTCGTGATTTCCGGATTGTCATTGCCGAGGTCGCTGCTCAAGGAGCCTAACCGAGCCTGAGCCAGGATGTGGTTCGAAAGCAATTCAGCCAAGGCAGCATCAGGCACAGCAGTTGGCAGGGCATTTCTCAGCCCTTCACGATCAATCGACTTAATCTGGTCAAGCAGGGTGGAGTCTTTGACGAAATCAGCGAGGCGATCTACGCGCAAACCTTCAAAATGGCGCAATGTTTCAGTCGGCAAGCCTGGCGCGCTGCTGCTGGCACCACCCAATTGTGAGGAACCCTCACCCATGTCGATAATATTGTTAGTGCGCCGCATGTCGGCCACGACTCTTTGCAACCGCTCCACCTCGTCATCTTTTTCTTTCAGGCGCTGCTCCAGGATCTTAATGCCTCTGTTTTTAATCTCTCTGCGTTGATCCAAACGGACGTTTTTGTAAGCTTCAGCAATCTTATTGGCAATTTCCGCCGCTTCAGCCTTGTCGCCGCTGTAGACCCAAATTTCGATATTACTGGTATTGTGAGATTGTTTAGCGTGAATTTGCCTTTCGAGGATATCGAAGGTTTCGTCCTCCGTCAGTGGCTTTTCCAGGTGGAAACGAGTGGACCAGCGTTTATCGAGCTCCATTTCCTTAATCACGCGGTAAAGCACCGTTCGAGAAGTGATCTTCTCAAATTGTGTTTGAATCCAAAATGGATCCGCGCCGTACGGAGTTTGAGAATTCTCAAACGGACCGGAAACGTCACGAGTATCCCGGTCCACGGAAATCCTGGCCATGCTGGCAAAAGTGGGCTTGTATTTATACCAGTAAAGCGTTCCGAGAACGGTGCTTAAGACAACCAGAATCCAGACCGCGATGATAATCGCTTTCCGAACCCGGACAATGCGCCAGTAATCTAAAAAATGAAGCTTTTCTGGCAGTGCTTCTTGATTGGTCAAATCCATATCTTCTAAAAAGAAAAAGGCTGGTTAATGTCCAGCCTTTTGGGGGAAAAGCAAATTCTTTTTAGTAAGTGGCCCTGATGCCCAGATACACGCGATTACGCTCGTAGCTGCGCAAGTCAAACACGCCAGCAGGAGTAGCCGTGCGTTCATCGGAGCTCAATTTGTCAAAATTGTAACCCACTTCACCGATCCAGTGGCCGGCTTGATCAATCCTGTATTGGAGATTCATGCTGGCGATGAAGTAATCGTCAGAACCGTGCAAGCCAGCAATCCCCTTCGTCGAAGATTTTTCGTTAAAGTTCGAGTTCTGATATTGAACCATGAAATTACCACTCAATAACGAAGTAATGCGATGAGTCAGAGACACATAACCCATGGTGCTTTCAGTGTCCAAAATGGTGTTAATATCGCTCTGCGCATGAGAATGCCGGATCCCAAGGGTCAGGGTGCTGCCCGGGGCGTACTGGTAATTCAAAGTGGCGTCAGCATAAGGGCTGATGGAATTCTGATTGACGTTGTAATAATCAATATATTGTCCACCCACCCGGAGGGATGCGTTTAACTGCGTGCTGAAATTTTGCTCTGCTCCCACGTAAACATAATGAGAACGATTATTGCGGATGTCGGACGCAACGAAACCCGTTGTCCCAATCGAACCACTGTCAGAATAATCAACCAGCCCGAATTGATAACCCAAAATAGCCACCGTCTGGGGCAGCCACTGGTAACGCAAATTAACGGAGGCAGAATGCTCCATGCGATCAAGGCTGGCCGAGTAATTAGTTTGATCGTAACGGTAAATATTGTTTCCGTAATTGATATCCGTGGACAGCTCCTGAGTCATCTGCGCCGAGAACATCACGGTTCCGGAATTACGAATGTTATTGCCGGTCACACGCAAGGGGACACTGGCAATCCCGACTGGATTTAAAATTTCAGGTTCCTGCGCGATCACAAATTGATCCGTGACCTCCATTTTATAACGCTCATTGAACTGGTGCTTCAATGCGGCGTTAAACTGGTGGCTATGATCGGCACTGGCCTGATGAAAATGAACACGATTTTCATAGTATTTCATCGAATAAACGTAACTGAGACTCAGAAACGTTTGCTCAAACGGCAGATTCAATGAAAGAGCAGGGCTTAGTTCCAAACCAAAGCTGCTCTTTGGTTTTTCCAAACTAAAGCTAGCAGGTCCAGTTGGCACAGGAGTGACTTTGGGGGAAGTCGTATAATTATCATCGTAAAACCCATGAACTAAAGCAGTCACGCTCCATGGTTTGCTTCTTTCCATTGAGGAAAGACCAGGAGCATAGGCCGCATGCAACGCCGCAGCGGCGAGCGAAAGACTACCTGCAGAAACTAAAATTTTCTTCATAAATGTGTCAACTCTGGTCCTTTCCAGCACAGTGGGATCCGAAGCTTGGAATTCACGTGACTTGAAGTCGCGGCCGCACTGACCCTATAGTGAGTCGTATTAATTTAAATCATACCAACATGGTCAAATAAAACGAAAGGCTCAGTCGAAAGACTGGGCCTTTCGTTTTAATCTGATCGGCACGTAAGAGGTTCCAACTTTCACCATAATGAAATAAGATCACTACCGGGCGTATTTTTTGAGTTATCGAGATTTTCAGGAGCTAAGGAAGCTAAAATGGAGAAAAAAATCACTGGATATACCACCGTTGATATATCCCAATGGCATCGTAAAGAACATTTTGAGGCATTTCAGTCAGTTGCTCAATGTACCTATAACCAGACCGTTCAGCTGGATATTACGGCCTTTTTAAAGACCGTAAAGAAAAATAAGCACAAGTTTTATCCGGCCTTTATTCACATTCTTGCCCGCCTGATGAATGCTCATCCGGAATTTCGTATGGCAATGAAAGACGGTGAGCTGGTGATATGGGATAGTGTTCACCCTTGTTACACCGTTTTCCATGAGCAAACTGAAACGTTTTCATCGCTCTGGAGTGAATACCACGACGATTTCCGGCAGTTTCTACACATATATTCGCAAGATGTGGCGTGTTACGGTGAAAACCTGGCCTATTTCCCTAAAGGGTTTATTGAGAATATGTTTTTCGTCTCAGCCAATCCCTGGGTGAGTTTCACCAGTTTTGATTTAAACGTGGCCAATATGGACAACTTCTTCGCCCCCGTTTTCACCATGGGCAAATATTATACGCAAGGCGACAAGGTGCTGATGCCGCTGGCGATTCAGGTTCATCATGCCGTTTGTGATGGCTTCCATGTCGGCAGAATGCTTAATGAATTACAACAGTACTGCGATGAGTGGCAGGGCGGGGCGTAACCTAGGTGACAGAAGTTAAAAGCCTCCGGTCGGAGGCTTTTGACTTTCTGCTAGATCGGCCGCATCGAATATAACTTCGTATAATGTATGCTATACGAAGTTATTAGCGATGAGCTCGGACTTCCATTGTTCATTCCACGGACAAAAACAGAGAAAGGAAACGACAGAGGCCAAAAAGCTCGCTTTCAGCACCTGTCGTTTCCTTTCTTTTCAGAGGGTATTTTAAATAAAAACATTAAGTTATGACGAAGAAGAACGGAAACGCCTTAAACCGGAAAATTTTCATAAATAGCGAAAACCCGCGAGGTCGCCGCCCCGTAACCTGTCGGATCACCGGAAAGGACCCGTAAAGTGATAATGATTATCATCTACATATCACAACGTGCGTGGAGGCCATCAAACCACGTCAAATAATCAATTATGACGCAGGTATCGTATTAATTGATCTGCATCAACTTAACGTAAAAGCAACTTCAGACAATACAAATCAGCGACACTGAATACGGGGCAACCTCATGTCCGAGCTCGCGAGCTCGTCGACAGCGACACACTTGCATCGGATGCAGCCCGGTTAACGTGCCGGCACGGCCTGGGTAACCAGGTATTTTGTCCACATAACCGTGCGCAAAATGTTGTGGATAAGCAGGACACAGCAGCAATCCACAGCAGGCATACAACCGCACACCGAGGTTACTCCGTTCTACAGGTTACGACGAATGTCAATACTTGCCCTTGACAGGCATTGATGGAATCGTAGTCTCACGCTGATAGTCTGATCGACAATACAAGTGGGACCGTGGTCCCAGACCGATAATCAGACCGACAACACGAGTGGGATCGTGGTCCCAGACTAATAATCAGACCGACGATACGAGTGGGACCGTGGTCCCAGACTAATAATCAGACCGACGATACGAGTGGGACCGTGGTCCCAGACTAATAATCAGACCGACGATACGAGTGGGACCGTGGTCCCAGTCTGATTATCAGACCGACGATAC
>JADMIO012770902.1_pt1 | contig 116217 bp, 116 predicted proteins | sample 8958161 | NCBI WGS metagenome assembly JADMIO01 (sample SAMN16585339, study PRJNA669376) | soil metagenome | isolation source: Crop rotation soil | place: USA: Cullars Rotation, Alabama | collected 2011 | reverse complement strand
ATTTATTATTGCAATTTAAATCAATATACATTATACATTATACGAAGTTATATTCGATGCGGCCGATCTAGCAGAAAGTCAAAAGCCTCCGACCGGAGGCTTTTAACTTCTGTCACCTAGGTTACGCCCCGCCCTGCCACTCATCGCAGTACTGTTGTAATTCATTAAGCATTCTGCCGACATGGAAGCCATCACAAACGGCATGATGAACCTGAATCGCCAGCGGCATCAGCACCTTGTCGCCTTGCGTATAATATTTGCCCATGGTGAAAACGGGGGCGAAGAAGTTGTCCATATTGGCCACGTTTAAATCAAAACTGGTGAAACTCACCCAGGGATTGGCTGAGACGAAAAACATATTCTCAATAAACCCTTTAGGGAAATAGGCCAGGTTTTCACCGTAACACGCCACATCTTGCGAATATATGTGTAGAAACTGCCGGAAATCGTCGTGGTATTCACTCCAGAGCGATGAAAACGTTTCAGTTTGCTCATGGAAAACGGTGTAACAAGGGTGAACACTATCCCATATCACCAGCTCACCGTCTTTCATTGCCATACGAAATTCCGGATGAGCATTCATCAGGCGGGCAAGAATGTGAATAAAGGCCGGATAAAACTTGTGCTTATTTTTCTTTACGGTCTTTAAAAAGGCCGTAATATCCAGCTGAACGGTCTGGTTATAGGTACATTGAGCAACTGACTGAAATGCCTCAAAATGTTCTTTACGATGCCATTGGGATATATCAACGGTGGTATATCCAGTGATTTTTTTCTCCATTTTAGCTTCCTTAGCTCCTGAAAATCTCGATAACTCAAAAAATACGCCCGGTAGTGATCTTATTTCATTATGGTGAAAGTTGGAACCTCTTACGTGCCGATCAGATTAAAACGAAAGGCCCAGTCTTTCGACTGAGCCTTTCGTTTTATTTGACCATGTTGGTATGATTTAAATTAATACGACTCACTATAGGGTCAGTGCGGCCGCGACTTCAAGTCACGTGAATTCCAAGCTTCGGATCCCACTGTGCTGGAAAATATGCGCGGCCTACGTTGTCGTATCCGGTTTTTACAATCAGCGGATATTTGTCAAAGATGATTGAGCGCTTCAGGTTTGCGTTCAACACCCTTAAATCATGGGACGCTGTGACGAATTCTATTTTCATTTGAAGGTTACTTTGGCCAGCATCATATGATCAAATACCTGGAAGAACGTGATCTCTCCATACCGGCTCAGGAAGAAGTGAAAGTTATCGCGGTCGTAAATTCTCAATTGACTCCACGAACTCATTTCACCCAGCGGGACCGTGCACAAGAATTTCTTTCCTATGCGTCTGGCTTCTTCAAGGAAGGCTTCGTTGTCTGGCATGTACTCCATTGCCTGGCAACAGATCACTAGGTCGAAATATTTATTTTCAAAAGGGGTGCTACATGCATCGCACACGATGTAAGGCGTATAACCAGAAGCTTTACATGCTACCAATGAGTGATCTGACGCAACGACTTCTCTCCTATCGCAATTTGCCATAATCCTTTTGCATAGCTGAGCATTACCGGCAGCCACATCCAATATCTTTTTTCCTTCAATGTGTTTAATCACCTCGCCTAGCCGGTCAAATATTGCAGCCGGACGCTTCCGATCTGAATTGTCAACCTTGGCATCGTTACGTTTTCCGGAATAGAAATCATCCCAGTACTGCGGGGTTCCAATAGTTAAGTCTTTTGTGATCATGGTTAATTACAGATTACAGTTACACCCCGATATTTGAATTTACCTTCCTTCTCAATCGTTTCAACCATCTCTTTGTAAAATCTTCCAAGCGGTTGTCCAGTTTCTAAAAAATATAGATTTTCAAAATGCTGAATTGCCTCCATTTTATTGCATTTAAAATTCTTGATCGTGAAATTTCTATATATATATTGTGAATCAATAATCTTTCGGAAAGCAATAAAAACGTTTTTCGGTTCGGGTGGAGGAATGGTGGGGCATTTCAAATAAGGCAAATCTAATTCTGCATGACACCTTCTGCATGATCTTATGCCATTCCATGCAATCACCTTGTGACCGAATAAAAAACATTTAATCTTGTCAAGCTTTGTTGGTAAAAATATTTCCATCATGTAACTCATGCTCTCTGTGTTTCTTTATAGTATTCCGGATACTTAGAATAATCCGACCCGTTTTCATTTGTGTCAAGCAGCTTTATTTCCACATCACTGCAGAATGCTTTTACTAGCTTAGGAGTATTGGCCTGAAACCTTCGCCATCCGCCCAGCTTCCACTTTGTAGTGGGGACGGATGTAAGTATGTTTCTCCTGAAAATTATTCCTGATCCTCCAACGAAATGATTATAGTGAATGGAAGGATCCTGCTCATCCGGTTGCATCGTCTTCATCCACGCATCGAAGCCTTGTGGATGTGTGGCTTTCAGGATCGGGTGTTTTGCCTGGATGATATCGATTCTGCGAGTGATTAATTTTTCAAGCAGCTTCAGAGCCCAGTCATCGGGTACTATCGTATCGTTATCGACCTTACCCACGAAAGCATATTCCCGGGTAACGGACAGGAAATGATTCATCGCTCCAGCAACGCCGGTGTTTTTTGGAAGCAGCGCGATGTAGAGGTTCTTTGTTTCACGCAGGAACTTCCGTGTGCCGTCTGTTGATCCGTTGTCTACCACGTACACTTTCACGTTCTTGGATTTGCGAAGCACTTCTAGCGTCTGCTTGGTATAATCCAGTCGGTTGTAAGTAGTAAACAGTACCGGAATGGGAACTTTCATCCATTGCATTTCCATGTCCCTTATTTGCATTATATCGAATGCTTTTTGTACTTGATCGTTCATACCAAATGTGATTTATCAAATTGTCCATGCTTTAACCTGTAGTAATGCAACACGTATAATCCTTGCATGATGGCCACCTTTTTTCCTGCACGCATTACCTTTTTACTGATGTCGTTGTCAACTCCAAGGATTCCGTCTTTCGCTCCACGGATCTGTAACCAGGTTCTTTTCTGAATGATTAATACCAGCCCAGAAATAACTCGGTTGGTATATTTTATTTCCACCCCTTTCTTTGCAATCTCTACGGATAAATCATAATGCTTCAGCAAACTCGTTTCCTCCGATACCTTCCCACCATAGCACTGTAGCAAGTTGCCGACACGGTTTGTCATGCAGGTGAAAAGGCCAACATCTGGATACTTTTCAATAGCCGATGGGATCATGTTGATGTAATCGTTTGTCATAAACATCACGTCCCGGTCCTTGAAGCACATCCAATGATCCGGATCCTTTACAAGGCTTGCGCATTCGTTGTATGCCGCACCGAGGTTTTTATCCTCTGATGTCGGCATGAAATAATGAACCTTTATTTTTCCCATGGAGATTTTGAAGGAAATGTTTTGCCTAAGAAATCCCGCATGTCCTGAGAGAATGCATCCCCTGTGGAGAACAGCGGCTTGCCCTCGATGATCTTTAAGATTTCAGGAAGACCGACCCTGCGTGTGATCTTGCAGTCTTTTATCGGCTCGCCTTCAATGGCAAGGGTGTTGCAATAAAGTGATTTAATGACGTATCCGTGAAGCACATTCCAGTCATACTGCTTCATCACCTTTTTGAACTTGGACTTGTTGATTACAATGGGGTGATGCACATTGAAGAATTTGCCTGAGAGTTTGTTTTCTGAAAGCGCCTTCATCGTGTTACCAACAGCCTGCGTGTAGCGTCCGAATTTATTGGCGCCTTCGAAATACTCGCTCAATGTTCCGCTGTAGTAATAAGGATACTTTGCTAATGAGAAATCCTGCATGAAGAAGTGATCATCATTCACAAGGAAGAAGTTGCTTGATACTTCTCCAAGTTCACATGCACGCATGATCTTTTCCATGATGTTTAGCTCTTTGCAGCTGTGCGGATCCGGATGCGGATAATGAATAACACCAGTTAAAAAATCCGGACACTGGCCGATGATAAAAACCTTATCGATCTTATCTGCGTGCTTGGCAAGTGACCGAAGGGAATACCGGATCTCGTTATCTTTCCAGTTGGTACCTTTTCCTAAAATATAAACTACATCCATATGATTTTGTGTTTAGTGGTTTGCTCTTGACTCTACTTTGTTTACTACTCCCTGCTTTTCGGTTACGTCCTGAACATATGTAACAATCGGTGGGAATTGTTCGATTGTGCTTTTAACGATGTTTTGAATGTCCTCAGCGCTCATGCCTGCCTGTGCGATTTGTGCAATGGCAAAAGAATCAGCAAACCCGCCGGATGCATAGGAGCGGCCAGTTGGAATCGGGGTCCGTGTTGTGGATGCCGTGAGGGCTGCACGTGTTCGGCGCATCGGCTCAACCACGTTATAAATTAAATCTCTTACCACTGGGTTCTGTAGTGTTTTATGATCCACCACGTATTCCCGCTTGTGGTAGGTGTATGGCTTGTTGCCTACAGCCGTGGAAGTCGATCGGGGATCACCATCGCCCGTATAGCCTCCTTCGTAAAAAGATGCATTCGTGCTGTTAATCTTTGCAACGTTTGCAAGTCCGGCTGCAACAGCTGCTGCCGCTGATATTATTCCGAACACCGGGCTGATTTCAGAACCAGATTTTAATGCCGCGGTTGCAGCTGCGTATGTATCAATGATAGCCTGTGCCGATGCGAACGCTTTATTCTGTGCAGAATTTTCTTTGAATAATCCCTTTAATGTACCATAGAAACCACTGATTGCCGCGAGCTCTCCCCTTGTATGCTCTTCCTGAGTCTGGGCGCGAAGCTTTGCGTATTTTTTTTCTATTGCAGCAATTGTTGCTGCCTTTTCTTCAGCTGTTTTAATAGAATCTTTTGCTGATTGGACTTCTAGATCCTGCTGTGCAGATAACAAATTAAGCTGTGCCTGTAGTTTTTCAGAAGGACTTCCAGCGGCCTCAATCTCAAGTTGTTTCTGATCTGTAATTTGTTGAAGCTTCTGTTGATTGAATAATGCGGTTGCTGCAATTATTTCTTGTGAGGTCTTTGCAATACGTGCTAGTGTTTCAGTATTTGCCGTGTCCTGAATTGCGGCTATTTCTTGACTCGCCTCTTCGCTTGTTATTTTTCTCTGGAGAACTTCTTCATGAAGAATAGCTATTTTGTCATTCTTGGCTTTGTCCAGTGCACGAAGTTCCTGATCGTTTTCGTTTTTAATTTCAATTAACCTTACCGCTAGCCGATCCTTTGGTGTTACGGCTTGTGACTTTTGAATTTCCAGAAGCGCATTTTGTTTGTCACGTTCCAGATCTAATTCATGTTGGGCAAGCTCACGTTTCTGAGCTGTACGCTGCAGATCAAATTTTAAATTGATTTCGTTTTCTTTTTGTCGTGACTGAGATCTAAGTGCTGATATCAGTTCTGAATTTTCTGATTCTGATTTTTTCAGTTGACGAACCCGTTCATTGAGCGACTCGCGCTCTAGTTCAATCTCTCTGGTACGATCATCTTTTATCAGGCCCAGGCGAATTGTTTTAGCTTGTTCGGCAATCTGTTTCTTTTTCTCATCGAAATTATTTTGTTCAATCAGAAGATCATTGTTTGCCTTGATCTGTTCGGATGCTATCTGATCATTTGTTTTTTGTAGTAATTCGATTTGTTTTACAGCCGCTTCCTTTTGTGCATTTAATTTTTCTGCTTCCTTTTCTCCAACATCAGTAGCAAGCTTGGCGTTGATCCGCTCGATGACCGTGGAAAGAACATTCTGACTATTGATATTTGCATTCACAGCGTTGTCCCGAAGCTCTTCCTCTTTTTCCAAGGCCTTTTGTTTGAATGCCAGCAAATCTTCTTCTCCCTTACCTTCTGATTTAAGAAGATCCAGCTTTAACTGATTGCCGTCCTGAAAATCTTTAAGAGCCTTATTCCTTATATCCGATGCATGTTGTGCAGATGCCACTTCACGATCTGAGAATTCAATTAATGCTTCTGTATTTTCGCCTACCTTTTTCGTGAGCGCGTCATATATTTCCAATGCAGAAACTATTGCTAATATTCCTGCGGCAACTAATCCAAGTGGGGTAGCAAGAAGGGCTGTGTTTAATCCCATGGTTGCAAATGTTGCGCCTTCTGTGGCACCCGCTAATTCTACTTGTGAGGCAGCTCCCGTCTGCGTTACAGCAATATTTTCTTCCTCAGCCAATGTATCCGCCTGCTTAGCTGCGGTTACACCGAAAAGAATTAATCGTAAATTCTTTAATGCATCTCCAAGCTCGGCTAACTGGTTTAATCCGGTTGTAATGGCCATTGCGGCTTGCACCTTCAATAACGCTTTGCTCGCTTCTTCACTTTCCCCTCCGAACAATGCCATTGCACCCTGAGCGGCGGATAGCCCTCCCGCGAGGGATGCGGCCGCCTGCGTGAACGCTGCAAACTTTGCCTCCGGATTAAATGCAGCTACACGCTTGTTGAAATCCGCTTGCTTCTCTACAAGATCTGCAACACGTTTTGTTGCCTCTGTCGCTTGCCTTGAGTTCTCGCCGAATTGAGTGGCAAGTTTTGTAGCTTCATCCTTCGCCTCTTTAATCTCAGCCTTCAGGGACTTTGTTGCCTGGGCATAATCTCCTACCTGTCTCTTGAAATTTCCAACGGCCTGCTCTGATGAATTGAGTTCATTTGTGATGCCGGCAATATCTTTTTGTAATTGCTGACCGGTTTCAGAATTTTTACGCTGATCTTCACTTAATGCATTATATTGTGCTGTAAGAGTTGATAGCGATGCCTTGAGTTGGTTCAAGCTTCCTTCTTCAGCACGTGTGGCTACGGCATTTAACTTCAACTGCTTTTCAGTCTCGCGCAATTCATCTTTCAGTAATGCTGATGCAGTTTTGTTCTGGATGATTTTTGTTTGAAGTGCGTCGAAAGAAGCTGTTCCTTCCTTGCCGGCTGCACGCATTTCTTCCAGCTGCTTTTTCAGATCCTTCTGTTCAGCATTTAATACGTTGAGCGCGTTGCTGGCCTTCTTTGCATTTGCTTCCAGCGCATCTACATCCAGCTTGAGCGCGAGCAGTATTTGTTCTTTTACTTCTGACATGTTACCATTTTCCTTGCGGACATTTTGTTAATTCGTTAAATATTGTTTTCAGCGAGATGGCGCATCCGCATGACACACCTTCTTCCGGCTGAAGAAACTTTCCACAGGTATAGAAATCAGGAACCAATGGCACAACAGATTTGGTCAGCGTTCTCATCGGGCACCCCTCACATATTTTCATTATATCTTTTCTTTTCATTCTCTCAGTGATGGCATTCCATCTTCTTGCAGCGATACTGTTCCATCTTCTTCCAATTCAACGTTGAGTAATGTGGTGTTATCAGTGATGTCATTGTTTTCAGAGGTGAGTAATCGTACCAGTTCAACCCTTGTAAGACCAACGCCGGTGTAACCAGGAATCTTATTGATATAGAAATATGCTGCGAATTGTTTGAGATAGACAGGCACGAAAAAATCCAGTCGCTCAATGTCCAGTTCAGTCAGGTTGAATAGGCCGGTGAACTTTTTTAACCGATCGAGTGCATCGGCGTAATCAGCATAGTTGTCTTCAATAAGAGAATCATCGAACCCGGCATTGAAAGTTTTACTTGCAAGCTGGAAATAACACAAAGGGATGTCAGTGTTCAAATCAAGATATCCGAAGGACAGCGGGTCATTAAATCGCATATCCCCATGATCAATATCTTGTGTGTCATCTATGAGTAAACGTGGTTCGTTGTCGATGGTGAAGTTGCCATCAGCATCGTATTTTCGGATTGTAGGCACGTCCAAATTAACAAGCAGCCTATCCATCTTTGTAGCTGCAAAGGGAAGGGTTAGCAATGTCTTTTCTAATTCAAGAGTGTCATCATCGATAGTAAAATATCCGTCACCAGAATTTTTGATTATATCATTGTCATTAGAATCTTCCTTATAGCGAAGCCAGTTTTTCCGGGCGTAAGTACCTAACCTGTACTCAAGCTTCCATGTTCTGGTGTCCATGTGGAGTTTGTTGCTCCAGTCAACGGCCTTGGAAATATCGGCCGCAATTTCTTTGAACTGTTTGCAGACAAGCGTTTTTGTAGCAGTGTCCGTTTTAATAATTACTCCGAACTTTTGAAGGAATGCTTTAAAAAAATCTTTCTGAAGCATATCAGGAGATATAGCTGTTTCAAGATTAATCGTAGATCCTCTTTCAGACGCCAAGGTCATTTGGTAATAAAGCACATCCTCCGTTGGCTTGCCTAGCCAATATCCATCAGCTATGTCAGCATCGCATTGAAGAATAGCTACTAGAGGATTGTGTATCATAATCGGTGATCCCGATGGACCAGACACTTCTTTATAACTTACCGTTACAGTGAATGTCCCGTTACCCCCACCGAAGACTGTATTAGGATGATTGTACACAGTCGCTGCCAGTCCGTCTACAATTTTAAATGAGGATAGCCCGTCTGTCCATCCTGAAATTGTGAATGTGAGTGACGTAGTAAAATCAAATCCACCCAGTTCACGCATGGTCATGTAGGCCAATGCAGGTCCTGCGGTGTTCCATCCGCCTAGTGTTATGAGTGTATCGCGATCATAAAAACCGGTGGAGGAAATATCGTCCATCCCGCAGTTATAGAAATCGGTTGCGATTCCACCGGAAATTGATGATGGTGAAATGTGCGCTTTGAATTCTCTTGCATTGATCCAACGTTGACTGTGTTTCATTTTAGTTTCAACAGATGGAACTAGCAGCTTTTGGTATCCCGGATTCGAAAAAATATTTCCTGATTTATTCCATGCCCGATCAACGAACATTTGATCAACCACTGTTTTATAGAAAGCAGCTGTGCGCATATCATCAGATGGTGTGATCTCGCGAGCTGCGTTGGTAAGTTTTCCGTAATTAATAATCGGATATTTGTACCCGTCCGTGTTTGGAAATGAAGCAATAATTACATCGAACATCCATTCATGATCCCATGCAGACAAATCCAGATCACTCATCGTAAGTCCCTCAATCAAATTAAAGAATTCGATGTTGCCAGAATAAACCGTGACGTTGATAAATGCATCCACGCTTTCGATGATGGCATAACCATTAGGCACAACCTGCATTCCCTTCTTGATTACAACAGCCTTGGCCTTACGGTAAGGATAATTTGTGGTCGGCTGGATCATATCGCAGTTCTGGATGATGCGCAGGTTTTTAGCCGTTGGCGGTAGCTTGAACTGATTCGAGAAATTTGATTGCCTGTCTTTTATTTCTCCGATTTCATTTACCTGAAAAGTGATAGCAATCACCGTATCAGGCGAGAGATCACATTCCTGGTCATTGAGTAACAAGCGTTCCATTATAACCCGATATTCTTTTTAAGGGTTGAAATTTCTTTTCTTGTCAGCCGCAATCTTCCGATGTGTTTTGGTGACAGTACTTGAAATACAGGATCTTCAAACCCATGCACTTCAATAAGCATCACTTCATAGCCGGCTCTTTCTCCGAGTGTCCGTAAGTTTTCCACAAAGCCTTCCCGGTCCTTATCGCTGGGAAAAGGAGATGCCTTTACTATTAAAATCGGTTTTATTGCATCTTTCATCGTACAAGCATTTTCATGAAGTCGCTACGTGAATCACCGATGCGCTTTAGCTGGTAATGCACTTTTGTTTCCTTCCATCCAAGGGCGCGAGTGATTAGATTATCATCCACATAAAACAGGATCGTCTTGGTGCCTTTGCGTAAATATTTTTTTATCAGTTTCTTCTGTTCCTTTTCAATGATATCAACGAATTCCGGCTTAATACCGGTGACCTCACCAACTACTCCCATATGCAATCCTGCGTGGAACACTCGCTGCACAAGAATGTTCCTGTTGGCAACGAAACGCTCAAGGTCAAGGCGGTTATCGATGTACCTTCCAATAAATATTTTAGGAGTGAGAAACTTCCGCGCGATGTTGTTTATGATTTGTTGCTTTAAGTTCCGTTTCATTGTCCTTGCGTATTAATTCCTACCAGCTTTAACTTGAATTCTATTTTGTGTACAGCGGCTTTTGTCTCGCGTATCTTGAAGGATCCTACCTCGAGTCTCACGGTGTCCCATGTAGTGAAACCATCAGTAACCCATGTAGATGGGTTCATCAGCATCTGCACTTCAACTGCATCGATGAGTAATGAAAGTCCATCCATTTTAATTGTCGGTACGCCTTCAGCGCCGCAGATAAGTGTGGGTATAGAATCTTTGCCCAGGTATACACTGTCGGAGCTTTGTGTCTGTAAGTCCGTAAAGTGTTTAGCAAACTCGCCAAGGCTCTTCACGTCTTTACCAGATGTCTGAGTGGCACCGAATAAATAATAACTCCACCCACCGGCACGTGATAGCCAGCGCAGGTAAACGGGATTGCGTGGGATGCATTTTTCTACATCCACTTTTATGGTTTCAGTAACGAACACAATCGAGGGACCTGTTGATCCATCCCAGTTGATCATGGTAACATCGACGCGATCGATGTCGGGATCTGCGCTGTGAGTAAGAGGCACCCGTGCCAGGCAGGCAGTAGTAGGATCTGCTATGGCTATATCAAACCCGTCGATGACTACATTGTCCTGAGATGTTTCTTCGTTCTTATTCAGTACATCTAGTGATGCAACCAAGAATTCTGAAAGAATGAATGAGAGATCGAACGGGTATCCATCCCACGTTGTAGGCCGCGAGAAATCGCATAACCACTTTGCCCTATTAGTCCCTGATGTTGATGGAACATACTTGGCCATGTTGCTGCCACCGTTGTTACGAGTCTGCATCGAAGCTTCTACTGCGTAACAGGTAGAATCCGGAATGAGGGCGGCTGATTGAGAATTGCCACCATAAAAAATCTGGTATGAAAACTCCATCACATCACTTTGACCCCGCAGTAATTTGGTAGCGATGTCGTAATAGATCTCATCGGTGTAATTGTATTCATCCTCGCATCCGATGAATTCTCTCAGGAACCGTTGAACATCGATTTCAAAGTAACCGGTTGTGTCAGGAAAGTATGTGGCTCGTTTTGTTCCGTTGCTGAAATAGTCATATGTAGCCGGGGTAAGATTGGCACGGTTAGGATAGATCTGAACATAATAGTTTTCGGTGAGTGATATGAAGTTGATAAATCCAGTGTCCGGACGGAAAGAATGCGATGCAGGATAATCGATGGTGAATGCATGTGACGACTGAGAAAGCACTTCCACGTTGCCTGAAAAAATCACATCACCATTTGAATCAAAGAACTTGACGTAGACATCATCACCCGTAGTTACGCCATATGTTCCGATGTCAAACCATGCAATGTTGAGGTTTCCTGAGTCATCTGTAAAATCTGCAGGGTTAGTGATGGATGCATCCTTGCGCTGACCGGTAATGATTACAGGATTGTGCGCAGCGTACCATAATGATTCAGGTCCGCCGCCATTGGGGATGGGGCGCTTAGGTGTGGTAAATTCTATTGTTGAGGAGAATGCCATTAGTTGCCGCAGTGCATTAGTAAAAACGTGAATAGATAGTGATCCGAGTATTTTGAGATTTCATTCACTCTTCCAACTTTCCATGCTTTGTGCGGGAGGCTTGGAAATATCCTCTCAATAATACCTGCGTCGGTATGCACAAAATCATTGCACTTGTTCCGTTGGCGGATCTCATTTGCAGAAAGAACCTTTGAGACACAGATGCTAGGATTGTTTTCAATTATCGCTTTATTGCTCATTGGAATATTCTTAGAATGTCCGTTTTGATTTCAGCGGCTTTGCTCTTTGTCAAGTTCGATATCAATTCATTAAGGAACTGCTGGTTGATTGCCTCACTTAGTACGCCGGTTGGTGTGCGACGAATGTGAGTATATGTCCCTTTCTTCTTTATCTTCATCACGATAGCCCATGCAAGACGCTCCTGTTCTTTTTCGTTGAATCCAGCTGGGCCCTGGGATGCTGTTGTGATACCATATTTCTGAAGCTTCACCCATTCCAGAATCTTTTTCCATGGTGGCGCCTTACCTGCTTTGCGACCGAATTCTTCGAACTCAAAATATCCTGCAGAGTCAACCAGCTGGGTTAAGTTTCCAGATTGCTCAGAATGTAATTGACTTGCAGAAAATCCAGAAGCCTTCAGTCCTTTGGATGCCTGAATCGCTATCACTTGAAGCCGGCGCTTTTCCATGAATTCGAAAGTCAACCGGTTATCTTCTTGGCTACTCATTTAGCAGGGCATGTTCGTTGTTTCAAATTTCATCACCACAGATATTCCAGCATAGTTTACATCCAGCCAGTTGTTAGCAGAATCAATGTCGACATCGAAATTCACCGGGTTTATAGTAGCGTTACTTTCGAATATTTTTTTGAATGCTTTGAGCGCATCGTGCATTTGATCGATTATAACAGTGCGCTGTATTTGTGTATCACTAACAGGATGGTATTTGATAAAGAATAGTTGACAGACAATCACGCCCTTTTCAAATCCAAACTTTTGATCGGTAAACTTCCAGTGCGTTGGCATATCAGTATTGAAATGCACAAGCGGCTTATCCGGGGAATCATTCTGATTTAGTTCCCATATTGGCCCCGATGAGTAATTGAAATCATTACTCTTGGCGGCTGTGAATGCTGTGTCTAAAATTGAAATGATCACTTCTTTCTTTTGATTATTTCCTGGTATGCTTTATTGAAAATGTATTCCTGTAATTTTATTCTGCGGCACATAAACACGTAACTCCATGGCTGCTCAAGTACCTGATCGTATTTTGTAACGTCTCCTGATGCGAGCGAATGAATTACGTTCCAGTCTGCGAACTGGGCGAACTCACCGGCTCCGGCCCCTTGATGATCCTCATCGTATGGATATTGAAGCTCGGCTTCACGGGCACCGAGTTGGAATACTTGTTCAAAAAAAAAGTAAGAATGGGCGCCGCTTGCACAGCTGGCAGTTGCTCAGCGATGGTTTCGGCCAGTTCATCGATCTTATCTCCGTCAAACTTTTTACCTGTGATCAATGGCTGTAAATAAATTGCCAATGCCTGCGGTGCTTTGTCCCACAGGAATTTACGTGACACGTTTTCACCATCTCCAATTTCCTTAATGCAAAGCGCATTGAACATCATGAATTGTCCGTGCGTTTTGATGGATAGATCCTGCGGCACATCGATGACTGTGCAGCATACATGGATTTGTTTAGGCATCTGCTTTGGCATCGGGGTGGATAGAAAAGCCATGCAGCCCTTTATCAAATCATTGTTGATATCCTCGATAGCAACATTCATCAGGTCTTCCTTAGTAATCCCTGAAAGAATGGAAAGGATGTCGTAGAAGTTATTCACGCTCGCAAGAGGTGAAGTATCTACTTCATTTGGAAATCGCAGGAATTCAGAGAGGGTAAGCTCCTCCCATTTGTTTTTTATCTGTATGGTTTTATCACCGAACTTGAAGGGAAGCATTCAGGAAATGTTTGCCCGAAAGATAAATTAATTGATGAAAGAGAAACGTGATTGAACGAATATTTTATTAACCAACCCATGAACGTGCCGGCGCTGATTTTTGTGGCTGCGCATTCTTGAGTGCAACGTAACGTATGGGGTCGATGCCGTGATTAAAAAAGTCGATCGGTATATTCATGCTGTTGCCGTCCTTGTTGGTTTTCCATTTGTAGTTACGCAGTTCCTTGATGAGGTTCACGGATCGCTTAGTCACATTCAGCGGATACGACTTGATGAGTTCAATGCCGGCACGAATACTATCGGGTCCTTTAACAGATGGGGTTATGAAGAATCCAGCACGCCTGATTTCCTCAATTGTTTTTGGTTCGGCTGAATCTGCAATGATTTCATCTCGGCCAACGGGTGAAGATTTTAAAAACCGGATGATCTCAGGATTTGTCATGCCGGATTGGTAAAGCAACTCATCCACCCACCATTGTCCCGCCTGCAGGCGAACATCATACAACGTGGTGGGATCATTTGTGAATCCGAAGTCCATCCCGTATTGAACAAGTCTTGAGGGTGGCATAGCATCCACCATTGTCCAGTTCTGGAATATCAGTCCTTCGTAAACGCCGTATTCCACATCCACATGTACCCGTTTATAATTCGGATCCCGTGAAGCTTTCAATTCTATTTCCTTGGCAATGCTGCGAGGCAGGAACTGATTGTCTAAATAATTAGATTTGATCAGCACAAATTCAGAAGAAGGAAGGTTCAGCACCTGGTCTTCTATCCAGAATAGTTCAACAGGGTTGTAGTCATAAAATATTACCTGGTTTGTGCGCTGCTCCAGTTCAGAAACAACTTTGAATGAAATGTTGTTGCACTCGTTCAAATAAAGGATGTCCCTGCGCGGTCCTGTGGCCTTCTCGATGTCGGCTGAGAAGAATTCGATGATTGACTTGCCAAAGGTGTAGATGTGATTGGAGAGTTCGTAATCGCGTCCCTCGAATAGTTCTTCCTGCTTTAATATCCGATCAAAGTCCCGGATGGCACCAAGCTTCAAATGGGGAAGGGTTTCTGAAACTATTGAAATGGTAACGCCCGATTCCTGTCGCTTCTGTGCAATCAGTAAAAGGATCTGCAGGATGCTAATTGTTTTGCTGGATGAGGTGCCGCCTTTATTTACAATCCTGCGTACTCCGGAATTGAAAGCAGATACGTTCTTTGAAAAAACCGAAGTGGTTTTCATTTCAAATCTTGCACAGCTTTCTTAGTGGCCTCGTCCTGTGTCATCACTACCAAGGATCCCTTCGGCGCTGTCAGTTTCACATCAGTCCGTGCGAGCTTCGGCTTGACATATTCGAACATGGCCATGTATGCTTTGACGTAAGCGGATCCGCGAAGCTTCTTTAATTCCCGTTCAAACTTCTCCTGTCCCCCTTCAACAATGTGTTTAGCGAAGTTGTCAAGAATAACAGTCTTTTTATTCTTGACACCCTTTGGCTTTCCTTTGTTGCCTTTTTGAAATGTGTTTTTCTTTCCGGATTTGGCACTCATGTGTATTTCTCCGTAATTATCGGAACGTTGCTCCAAAAGTAAATATTTTACCCGAAAAGAAATGGAATTGTTTCACGTGGCACATTAATAGTTTGCAACAAGTAGGGCTGCATCGCGCGAATGATTGCTTGTGCGACCCGTCCATTTGAAGCAGCTCTTGAATGATGCTGCATTCCACTTGGTAGCTCCGCTGACAGGCTTAACCATTTCAAATGGGATCTTCAAGTCGGTAAGCATATCCTCCCAGATCTTCGCATCCCGCTTCACGCTGCCAACTCCCTCGCGGATACCGGCTCCGCTTCTTGCAGCCCTGGCATCAGCTCCGCCGAACCATTTGCGTTGCCGTGCATCCTCCACACGAACCTTGATGATTTGATAGCCGTTATCGCTGTGATAGCTGATCACATCCAGGATGGCCGTGTGAATTGCAACCGTCTCAATTCGCTCGAATATTTTTGTATCCAGGTTATAAACTGCAATACCCGTGTTGGTACCGGTGTCTATGCCAATCATTATCCTATTCATGAACAGATCACGGTTATTCCACGGTACTTAAACATTCCTTCGAAAGAAATAGCATTAAGCATATCAAAATGGTGTTCGGCAATGATGTACTCCCCTCTGGCGTTTGCTTCAAAATACATTTTGGAGAAAAATTCTTGTGCAGCCTGTTTATTAACTTTAAGATGCTTTATTCGATACATGGTTCCACAACGGCTCTCATTTATAATAATTCGAAATGTCATGAATGCCTTTGCCCATTCTGAAATATCATTTGATCTTGGTGGCACCTGAATGTGATAATCATAAAAAGGAGTACCGAATTCAATCCCGCATCGCCTGCAGGCTCTCCTGCCGTTCCACCCGATTGGCTTGTGACCAAGGAAGAAACATTTAATTCTGTCGATCATTTTGTTGTTAAGTGTTGATGGTTTTAAAGATTAAGAATTGACTTCCGAAGAAGTTAACAAACTGAAGCTGGTTTTTTTCCTCGAACTCTTGTATCGATCGCATGATCTGCTTTACTTCTTTGGCAGTGATTCCATCATCAACCTGGGCGATGTAATCCATCAGGAAGTCGGAAAGAACTTCATCGCGGTCCTTGACAACATACTGGCTCATGATGCTTGCTCTTTAGGGATGTAATCAATAACCTCCTGAAAGCGATTCTTTTTCGGCACCAAGCCGAGCCCGTGCAGATGCTGCCGGTATTTTGATAGCTGTGCACCGTCCATCGTTTTTACAAGCTTGTCATCGTAGTAATCCGGAAACTTTCCATTGAACTGTCCTGGTTTGCCACGTTCTTCTTTTTTGATTTCTATCTTCACCCAATTGACAAAATGAGACCTGCAATCGTTAAGCGGTTTGGCAAGTTCATCACCGATGATTTTCTGTGAAATGAATGTTTCCAAATATTTCTTGGTCTTCTCCATTGCGAGGCCCGTTGCCATGCATACCTGTTCATGGAAGATTACGTCTGTGCGCAGTTCTGAAATATTTTCGGCGCACACTTTTTTTAAATCTTTTACAACTTCATTTGCATTTTCATTTTCTATTGGCAATGCCGCGGCATTGCCGGAACGTTTATCCCACCCGTTTTTTGCTCTTAAAGATTGTTTTTCAGAAAATGCCTTTCGCTCAGCTTTGACACGATCAAGTTTTTCATTAAAAAATTTTCCGGCCGCGTCACGCGCGAACTTTTTTTGGAGAGTATCCCAGTGGGAAAAATCTGTTCCAAGAACCGTTCTGATTTCCTCTAATGAAAGATGACCATTATTAAACTGTGCGTATAGCAAATCCATGTAACAACCTTTCAGGTGACGGGAGAATGTAATTGTTCCGCCATGCCAATCGTTCCAATACCATAATACTGCAGGATCCTTTGCTTTACTCGCCATAACTTAATTTCTATACTGTATTGGAATTATGTCCGCCCGCAACCTCAATGGATGATGTGGTGAACCATTTTTATTAAGCTGCAGCACCTTGGCATCAGGGAACATTTCAGACAAGTGTTTATCCATGCCCGTGGATCTAACGATCTGAAAATTCCCCCAGGCAAAAATGATTAGCTGACAATTGCGTGCAACGTTTTCGATGAAGTCAAGGTTGTTTACCATTTCACCTTCGGTATCGGTTCCGATCAATGCTGCAGGATCAGTGGACACAAGCGGAAAGCAGTTGAGCATGTGCACGCCACCGCATCCCCAACTCTTTGCAAATCGGATGACGGTGGAAATGGTTGCGTCAGTTTTGATTTCATTCGCTGTCGACGGGTTTAGCCCGATGAACATGACATGCGGCTTACCCTCGTCCCAGATGCGCCAGAGATGGTAGCGGTATTTTCTGCAGGGGCTGAAGTCGGCGCCGCTCAATTTGAATAATTCGCTCATGCTTCTATTTTTTTAAACTCAATCACCCATACCCAAGGATTCTGTTCCCATGATTCATTTCCATTAATAGAATTCCACAAGCCCTCGTATTTGCCTCTGGAACTAACCTCGTATCCGGGATATAGTCCAAGCGTTTCCACACCTTCGGCTATTGCATCCTCATGGGTAATATCCTGCAATCGTTCAATGCGAACATTGATCACCTCCAAAAAAATTTGTGCAGCTTTTCGTGGCATGTGAATCGATGGCTTCCACTTATATTCCCTGTGCTGGGCATGGAATTGTTCGGGCATGTCAGCGTAGTAATCAAATAATTCTGCACCCGTTTTACAATTTACAACAGGCCTCCATTTCTCCCGCACCCACAACCGATCTCCAGCGTACCCGTATGGACACAAATTGTTATCAGGCATCGCCACATATTCCGGTGAGAAATCATTGAGCCATTTCAGCGCAGTTCGCTTTACAATCCTTCGCGTTTGTGTCTTGCGTCCTTCGAGCAACGCCCGCACCATCGGAGTGCTGAATATTATTGGTCTTTCTTTCATGCTGTCTGTTGAATTAAATAATCTTCATTCGGAACATATCCCATCTGTTTTCCTCGCTCGACAACTTGTAAGCACCGCTCCACATTAACTCCCGAACTTTGGTCCTTCAATGGTTTTCCATCCTCGCCAGTGACAGCAAGAAGTCCATATTGTATTGCCGAATCTACCATCAAACAGTAATTCGCAGAATCCACCATGAGTTGAATTTCTTCAGCGTCGACAAGGTGACCGCAGAATCGAAATAGTTGACCGTATCTGGATTTTGTCATGCTCTTAATTCCAGTTGCGTTTGTTCATTGTCATAAATCGTCGGCTCGTTCGTCCAGATAGCTTCGTAATTCTTGCCTGATAAAACCTGATGCTGAATCATCGGTTTAAAATCCATCCATGTCGCCTTGGTGTTTTCACAAACTATCACTTGACCTTTCCGGTCCCGGGACCACTCAGCCAGAGACGAGTAATTTATTTTCTTATTACTATGTGGATAAACGTGTCCCCCGAATTCGTATGGCGGATCAATGAACCATGTCGCGATTTGATTCGGAATATCTTCATAGCTACCCTGCTGTATTGTCCAGTGCTTAATTTTATAGAGCTGCGCTGCAATTCTTTTTATGGTATAATTCATTGCATTGGGACGATTGCGTAGCCTGGGCGTGGCCGTCTTTCTCGGTGATTCAAAACCAAAGCCCACTAAGAACCCGATCAGTAATCGCTGCTCTTCACAGTCATAAGTAAACTCATTTATATTCTGTCCGGATTTGAACCGCGGAAGACCAAGAATGTCGGACGGTGAACATTGCTGCAACCATTTCCAAATTTTTATGATCACATCATACTTGTCGACAAGCAAAACATCGCATTCGAAATATTCCAATGCATACCGGGCCGAGCCGGCGAATGGCTCAATGATTTTATGAAGCTTCGGTCGCGGATAATATTTCACGATGTTTGTTTTTGCTCCGTAGTAACTCCACATAATTATTGATTCGCTTTTAAAAAAATTTGGGTCATGCTGCCTCCTTAATAACCTGCCACTGCTCAAACAACGATCGATATAAAGCCTCGGCGATCTTTCGTGCCTGCGTTACTTCAACCGCGTTCCCGATAAACTTTTTCTTATCAGCTTGTGTGCCCACCAGAATATAATTAGCAGGGAAACCCTGTATCTTCAATAGTTCAATCACGGTCAGCATCCGCATTTTGATGTCGATGATTCCATACATGGCCATGAACTCTTTCACCTTGCGAACCATCGGTGAATCAGTTTCGAAAATTTCAATGGCCAGGAAGCCCTCTTCGGTGGTGATCAGGTATGTCGGAGCTTTGTCAAGTCTCGCTATCACAGTGTTGGAAGGCTCTTCGATACTTTTAGCGTTGTGGTTGTTCCATTGCGGATTGATCAGGTAGTGATATTTCCGGTTGGCTGTAATGGTTCCAATAGGTGCATTGATGCTTTGCGTACCGTTATTGAATTGCGAGTCCATAATAAATGGAATGGCTGTAATAAGATTTTCTTTTCCTACCGTCTTCACGGCTCCTGCAGGAGATGAAATACTTCGGCTTGTTTGTCCGCTTGAGTGATCGATCTTTAAAAACTGAGCCGTGATCAATCCGGAATCTTCTTTCGTAGTCACAGTGCCCGAGGCCAGATCGATGCTTTTATCATCCTTCTCTTTGCCGTGATAGTTGACCAGATACTGAGCGGTCAACAATTGGAGGTTGCCCCCGGTATTTGTCAATGTTCGGCTGGCTTCATCTATGGAAATGTTTTTGCCAGTAGGCTCCCCGCCGTTTCGCTGGTTGATAAACTGGCAATGCACGAATCCTAATTTATCCGCCGCAACGATTACGGGTGAAGGCTTATTTATACTATTATGATTCGAACTGTGATTATAATTGATCAGGAAGTCCGGATGTATTTTTGCATATCTATTTTGAGTGTCAATTGTTCTTGATGGTTCATCGGTTGAAAGCGCCCGGTTCTTACTCCTGTTGCCTCCGTTGTATTGTACCAGAAATTCAGGGCTGACAATTCCAACACGACCATGCGTGTTCAGGGCCGGAGATGGCTCATCAATGCCCGGAGGAACATGCTTGCCCGTTTTACCATTGACCGAATTGTATTTGATAAGAAATTTATCTTTCCCTCCAGCTACATGCTTGATCAGGCCTTCGTAAACACGGCTCCAGCTCTTCTCGCTTTTTATCCTGCCCGGGATAAACATGCTGGGACCGTGGTTTTCCAGATCCAGAGCTTTGCGCACCGGCTCCCATTTTTTTAACCGTTCTCCTTTTCTCTTCCTTGGATCCTTGCAATGGGTTTGCACAGGCCATGCAATCGGTAAACCTTCTTTTGCAAACGCAGCAAAATATCTTTTCCGGCTCTGACATGCGCCGTAGTTTGCGGCGTTCAATGTGCCTTCATCGTTGTCATCGAATGAATAACCGTATCCGATGATTCTTTTTTTCCAGCGCCTGAAATATTCACCCAGGTAATCTTTGTTGGGAATCATAATGTATTCGTCATCCTCAATTTCCAGTGTGCAATAAGTATCCATTTCTGTTCCGGCAATGCGAAGCCTTCCCCAGTCAAGGAACTCTTCCACATTCTCAACCATGAAATAATCAGGATTCAGGATTTCGATGTACCGGTACATCTCATCGCCCAGCATCCGGGAATCTGCCTTTCTCGTTTTACCGCCTTTGGCTTTACTGAAGTTGGTACATTCAAGCGAGGCCCATAGCACAATGACAGCATCGGCGTCCGTTGCCCGAATCTTTTTTACTGTAGATAGAAGCTCGGTTAAATCCAGTTGCCGGATATCCTCTGTATAGTGTTTCACGAAAGGATGATTCATATAATGGCTGTCGATTGCTTTTGCATCATGGTTGATGCAAGCCAGCACTTGACAGAACTGTTTTCCAGAAAAGCGAGCGGAATCAAATCCGGTAGTGACACCACCGGCTCCGCAAAAGAGATCGATGAGATAAATATTTGGTTTGTTGTTCATAATTATGTTCCTGTCATTTCAAACATTAATTTCTTTTGCGTCGGATGCTTATCTACTCTCGGTCGATTAAACCGGTTCCATGTTCCGCCGCCTCGTTCACCTACCAATCTCCATCCCGCAGCTTTCAATGATGTTCCCGGTTCTGTATTGAGGATGTATGTAATCACTCTTCGATAACCCAACTGCTTTGCGGCTCGATATGAAGCTGCGTAAAGCATACTGCAGGCGTTCTTTGTTCCATCGGTGCATAACCTTGTTACTTCAAGCGTGAATCCATCCTGCAATGTTCTGTTCACTGGGCGGCCAACAATCGCTACTCCACAAATACCCCCCCCCGTTGCTACTGCTATCTGAAACACGCTGCCAACGGGTTTCCTGTGATGCCGGTGATATTGTTCGATGAAGGCAAATGCTTCGTCTTGGAATATGGGGACAATAGTTAGCAACCTTTAATCTTCTATAAATTCTTTGTCGCATGAAAGACACATCACATGCATGTCGGGCTTTCCCCATATTTTCGCATCACACATTGGGCAGACATACTTGACTTTATTTTTTGCAGAAACAAGCTTCAATGGCAGCTCGACGGATTGAAACGGCAGAATATATTCCTTGGGCATGGAGTTCAATGCAACTTCGTATGCCCCTCCGGGAATAACATAATGCGTCATCTGCTGGCCGGTTTCTTTTCCGCCTTCTGCGCCGGTATTGGAAGGATACAATCCGACCTCTTTCATTTTGTTCCCCCATTCTTTGTTGTGGTATCCGCTCCTGGGCGCCTTGCCGTACACTTGCTGCCAGAGGTGTACCATTTCGTGCACAAAAATTGAAGCAATGTAATCCGCACCCCGCTTCCAGTGATCCGGATTGAGAGAAATCTCATGCACTTTCACAGCATCCTTTATCCAGCGCTCGGGAGCAAAGAATCCTCCGACATTTTTATTTTTCCTTGAAAAATTTAAGATGATGTTCGGCAGCTTGTGCTGGAAGAGAACCTCGTTAAAGTAATCGAACATGTTCTGGTATGCCGCAAACTGCTCATCCGTTGGTTTTGTGTCGTACGAAACAAATTGTATTTCCTTGGCTGCCGCTTTCATCGCATTATATTTTCTGCCAAACGCTGGCCGGTGTCTTGTGTGCTTTGTAATTGCTGGTTTCAGAATATCCCATGTGCTTTATCAACCCTGCTTTTGCTGCCTTGCTGATAATGGCACCGTAGGCTCGTTTACTCGGCGGCTCAGGCACCTTTCTTTTTCTCTCGCACCATTCCCGGAAGTATTCGCACATGAAAGGTTTTTTGTTGATGGTTAAATATTCTATCAAGGCCCGGTAACATTGATCCGCCCATGATTCATGTTTCTTATCAGCCGACTCCAATGCCATCTGCATCCCCGTATCGCGGAGAGATTCTGCAGTGAATGGTATGGTTAGCTGTTCTTTAAGCATTGGGTCGTACAGGATCAGAATGTTACCATCTGTTTGAACTTCGACAATCCGTAAGCATTATTTTTTTCAAGAAGCGGCAACAGATCTTTTGCTTTAATCTTCGACGGGTTGCCTTGCTTATCTACAAAAACAGTTTCATCATCGATGACTTTAAAAGGGAGATTGTTTGATTCAAGAAAACTTCTGCACCCCATGTCACAGGCACCGGTGATGAGCCTGTAATGTTTTATGTCCAGTTCAGTATCGGCATTGATCGGCTGGCTCTTGAGTTTTTCGGAAATTATTTTAAACTCCAGGTCTGAATATGCCTTCTTCAAATCCAATCCATGTGCATAACGGTTGTTGCTACCGACAATAAAAAAGGTATCGGGTTTCCCAATTTTCTTTGCAGAATAAACATTGACTTCTTGCCCTTTTAAAATATCTCTTTTGTGATTAAGAATCTCGCAGAAGATTCCGTCAACGATTGCAAATTTTCCTTTCTCGTTTTCCCAAAAGAAATTTCGGCTTACTTCAACTTTTGGTTTCGGAGGAACCTGGGCGCCTATGTGTTTGCGACCATTTTTCCAAATCAGGTCTCCGCCAACAGTCGGGTTGAAACCATCAGGCAGCGATGTGACACTTCGCAGGTAGAGGTCTCCGCCAACAGTCGGGTTGAAACCATCAGGCAGCGATGTGACACTTCGCAGGTAGAGGTCTCCGCCAACAGTCGGGTTGAAACCATCAGGCAGCGATGTGACACTTCGCAGGTAGAGGTCTCCGCCAACAGTCGGGTTGAAACCATCAGGCAGCGATGTGACACTTCGCAGGTAGAGGTCTCCGCCAACAGTCGGGTTGAAACCATCAGGCAGCGATGTGACACTTCGCAGGTAGAGGTCTCCGCCAACAGTCGGGTTGAAACCATCAGGCAGCGATGTGACACTTCGCAGGTAGAGGTCTCCGCTTATTTTTTCTTTGCCATAAAATTGATCTTCGGTGATGCCCGCTGACTTGCAAAATTTTGTGATGTCTTTTTTCATTGTGTAGTTTTTGGTTTGAAAAGATTTTTCTGATGATTTCACTCTGCATCAAAATGGCTGCTTACTAAAATTAATTTCCTTGTTTCGCTCTGCGATGTACATTACAATGCAACTTCCAACTGCAGTTTGAATAAATTCACATTAATCCAATCCCTGGCTTCCGTGATGCGATCCTTGAGTGCTATAATTTTCTTTTCATCACGCTCTATCACGAACTCCACAACACGTTCCTCTTTGGGAATATCGAATACCCATTCCTTGCAGTCGAAGTCGTAAGCTGGATTGTCTTTTTTGAATTGTACCGCATCGAAAATCATATTCTTCTCGATGTTGATTCGCTCTCTCATATATTCCTGATCGCTGTCATCGGGACAACTCATATTATACCACAGATGTTCTTTCGCCTTGATGACAAGATTTGCCGGAGCGTTGACAAGGCAGTAAGCGATGGTGTGCTTTTCTGAGCCAGTTAGATCCATGTAACCCAGCCCCTGATATTCATAAGCCGGATCGGGCTTGTCAGTAAGTGGATGTGGGAACGTATCCAACGACCAGGAACATTTGATGTCAATGGTTTCTTTTGGCAATACGATATCAGGCTCGCCCGAAAAGAAATCACTCGTGATGCGCTTAGAATTTTTTACAAGATTTATTTTTCTCACCCGAGCATACAGCGTGATACCATCCTCCTCCATCTTCACGCCTTTTTCGGTGTACTTGTTGGTGTGAGTATAGTAGCGGCCGTATTTTATTTCCCGGTAAATACTGATCAGCTTGCGCTTACAGGTGAGAGAATCTTTCACGGCCCAGCCTTTGCCGGTGCCGCTCATAATATCGCCCAGTGAGGATGGGCGGAATAAGATTTGATCTGCGTTTGTCATGCCTTTGTCGTTTTGCCTATGAGTGATTTACCGATTGCTACTTTCCTTTTGTTGATGAGAGAAATGAACTCAGCGTTCTCATGGAAGGCAGTGTATTCCGTCCAGATAGCGTTCAGGTTCTGCATGGTTTCTGCAGTAGCGATTTCAGCAATTATCTGATCGGGTAACTCTTGCGGCGCAGGCTCGGTGAGCTCCGACCTGCGCTTTTCCAGCAAGTCTTTTTTCTCCTGCGAGTCGGCCTGTTCAGCATAAGAATTCAATTCTTCAAGACTTACGGCATCTTCAACCAGGGACTGAAAACGTTCAAGTTCTTTATCGGCAGCACTGGTTTCTTTTTTCTTTGGATCTGGGAAAGCCTCCTCAATAGTTATTTCATTGTCCTTTATCGCCGTGGCAATACCTTTTAGCGTGGTGAGTTCTTCGATTCCGCAATCATCAATACCGGAAACACCAAGCGCAGTCCATACCCGATCAATAGGAATGGCAAGTTTCTGAATCCAGGAAAGTGCGCCAGTTCGGCGTTGCTCCATTGTCTGACCTTTTCCTAAAGCAGTTTCACGCGCAGCAATCTCAACTGTTTTGCAAAGAGCGCCGGGCACAACCATGAAAGTTGCATCGCGTCTGGCTTTGGCTAATGCCACCTTTGCAATAACAATTCTCATGCGCTCATCGTAGGGCTGGCCATTTCTTTTCACGGTTGATTCAACACATTCGCTAGTTGCCGCGAAGTTGGTTTCAAGATCATGCGCAAAGCCGCGGGCAACAACCTGTCGGGGCGACTGGTCAACAATGGAAGCACCCACACGAAGATTGCCGTAAGAGGCGCCAACTATTTCGGCGAGCCGGATGGATTTCCCCTCTGCAAAAGTTTGTTTACCCGTTGCATCTTTTCCCACCGGACGGCGGTAAATACAACTGCTGGCGGTCTCAACATCGAGAGTTGCCATTTCAGTTGCCATCTTTTTAAAGCGATCCAGAGAGCGAGGGAATGCGTGTGCCGTTGCAATTTGTGAATCAATCTCAGCTTTGTTTAAAAGATAAAGCGAAGTTGATTCAACATGCTCAACCGTAGCAATGGCTGATTTACCATCGCTGATTTCTATTCCATTTGAATTTTCCATAACTTTGTTTTTGATTTTAGTATTTAGTTAGAGTGAGCAGCGCGACAACGCTGCTTTTTTATTTTGATTGCATCATTCTTTTTAAGGAAACATATTCCATGTAGGTGATCTGCACCTGGCCGCAGTAATATTTCCCGTTTAGTTCGTAGAGCATGGCGTCAAGAGATTTCTGTGTTTTCAAAAACGTGAGTGATCTGATGGTAATACACGTACTTCCACTTTTTTGAATGCGGCTGGAAACACATCACGCCACCATTGTCTTTCAGATACTTTACTTCCAATTCTCTTGCGGTGTGCATCTTTGATTTAATTCTTTTTCCAATTAGTGAAGTGAGGTATTCGTTTACTTTCCTGTGTGCCTCGGACTGATCGAACAGTTCGTAACCAACATATTTTTTATTCGCTGTGCTTTTTTGCGTGTGTTCGTCGCATCTCCATACAAATGATTCAATTCCGGTGTTTTCAGATTTCAGCTTTGTTTTATGTGTCGCCAGCTTTGCGCATGTTCCGGTGTTACTCATTTTGCAACTGCAATACTTTAGAGAAGGAAGCGAGGAATTAATCATTTGATTTTTTTATTCGGCAATATTTTCCGTTTCAGTGTCTCGCAGTCAAAGCCTACCGAGATCGTGATACCGCTTCTCCACAGGTAGTAATGGCGTGATTCGTATTTTACAATGCGGCAGAAGAGGAGCATAATTATCAGTTTTGGTTATGGTAAGCAGTGTAGAAAGCCAGACATGCGATTTTGCGTGTGTCGTTTATGCAGAAGTATTTCCTGTACCGGTCTATTCTGAGTTGATAACTGCAACCCAGCGACTCATGCCATTCTCCTTTTCCGATCTCAAATAATTTTGATACTGTAAATGCGTCGTTCATGCCAAGTAACTTTTAATCATTCGTAGTAACCGTTCATCTTCTCTTCTGAGCGTCACCGAGAATGCAGCGTAATCCATGTGACGGCCTTCGTCTTTTGCTTTGAGCATCATGTCGAACAAGCGTTGAATTTCTTTCATGTGGTGGCGGATCATAAGCACATGCAATTAGGATAGTGGCAATGGTTGGGATGCTTGCAGTCAGTTTTCCTCGGACACCGTTCAATTCTCTTATCGGTATTCAGGGGTAAGTGCTCACCTCTTGTCTCACGGCAGCGCTGGCATACTTCTGAGAGTTCATTACAATCTTCCCCGGCAACTGCCTGGAATATTCCCGATGGTGAGAATTGATCAGGAGCCAGCATCCGGTTGATGGGAGTGTATGGAGTAGGTGTAGCTGTGCTCATGCTGATTTCTTTCCTTTATAATTCGTAGCAATCATTTCAAGGTCTCCCACCGTTTTCACCTTTCTTTCTTTCAACCATGTGTCGATCTCATGGGTGTCAAAGAATATGAGCTTGCCTTTTTTGTAATGGGGGATCTTCTTGGCTGATGTCAGGTTGCGGATCGTTCCTTCGCTCATGCCGGTGTACAATGCACACTCAGTCAGGGTCAGGGTTCCTTTACCTGAGAGCGTGGCTAGCTTTAACTGGGAGAGTTCGGTGAGAACCTGTTGTTCAAAAGCGGTCATTTTGTGACAGGTGATTCGGTGAGAATTTCTTCCTGAGTCAAACCGGTTTCTTCCGAGATGATGGCGAGGGCCGCCGCCTTGGTAAGTTCGTCGCTGTTTTCGTTTATATATTTCTGTATTGTGTATTGCGACCTGTTAAGTACAAGCGCCAACCGATTGCGACACCTTAGGTGATCGTCATCACCAATTAATCGAAGTGCTTTTTTTGAGATAGTCATTGTGGTTTGTTATATTACTTGGCAAAAGTGCAAAGTATATTTACATCATGCAAATATAATTTACAATATTTGTCAACAATGTTTGCAAATGACTGATTATCCGAACAATAATTTTGCTTTTTGGGCTATGGATTGGCTTGTTTTTAAGAAAAAGGCCAAGAACTTAACCGAGATCGTAAAAAGAATAAAGTACGACCTATCGTCTGTATCGTCTGCCAAGGCTGGGAATAGACCATTTGCAGACGAGAAAATTAGCGCTCTCATACATGAATACAAACTTCATCCTTACTGGGAGGCATTTCAAAAAAGACCACTTGAAAACCCATTCGATTCAGAGTTAACATTAAACACCCCAAATACACAAAAGCCAGGATCAATTAATGCAAGACTTGATAGGATTGAACTGGAAATGCAGAAGCAAGCTGATCTGATTGATACTTTATATAAGAAGATCAAACAGCTTTCTTAGCCGGATCGCTGAGATGTAAGCTTTTCCCGCTTACAGTATTTGATTCTGAAATATAAAGTTTGCCAGTAAAAAGTAGGACAATGCGAGACCGGAAATTAAATTTCCATGTAGTTAAAAATTGGTTCTTGAATCTCAGTTGTCTGTCTAAGATAATTCCGTCGTGCGCCACGGAAGCTGCCGCTATCAATTGTGTGTACATGAAATGGTTGTTTTACAATCATACTAATGATTACAATATAACCAAACGCAAAGCAGATTATTCTCTATTGTTGAAAACTAAACTCATAATCATACTTAATGCTGTTCAAAAATAAACACCCATGAAAAAGCTATTCGTAATTTTGGTTGTAACTGCACTCTCGCTGTCAAGTAATGCGCAGGACACAATTAAAGTCAAGCGTACTGAGCAATACGCAGAAATGATCGCAGCAGAGAAGATATTTAGCACAAAAGTTACCATTACAATTGATTACGGACAAGAAAAGAGCCTGTGGAAAGATAATCGGATAAAAGCAGAGGACGGTCGGGCGGCGACTTTTAATTCAGTAATCGATGCCATGAATTATATGAATGGTCTAGGGTGGGATTTTATTAATGCTTTCCCGGTTTCAAATGGAAACGGATCGGTATACCACTTTTTCTTTAAAAGAAGATTCGACGAAAAATGAAGCTGACACCGCTACTTGCCATATTGATCATATCAATTGGGTCTTGCAAAAAGGTAATCAACACCGAGCCGCTTATTAAATCACAGACCAGCGTAGGAATATTTTTTACCGTTCACGCAACCGGCGATTTGAAAATAATTGAATACACGTCCGTGAAAGGCGGAACTACTATTGATACTCTGATAGGGACTGATTCAACCTGGCATGGACTCTACTATCAGGGATCAACAGTGAGCCTGAAGGCAAGAGCAATGATTGCTTCCGGTACCTGCATAGTAGATGTAAAAATATTTCGTTACAACGAACACAATCACGTCTTAACTGAGGTTGCGTCCAAAGTTGACTCCAGCTTATCACCTTCGGTTCAGGCAAACTATCTTATTGAATGATACTAATACTATAAATCACATGAAAAAACTAATATTAATTATTTTTCTCTCGCCTCTTTTTGCACACAGTCAGATTGACTCAACCGAAATCAAGATTGCACAGTTGAAATCGGGCATTATTTACATGAGAGATAATCTCAAGAAATGCCACAGTGAATTTTCAACTGGCATGTCCATTTCCTTCGCAGGAATGTTTGTAGGCATTGCATCTGTAGCAATTACAACAGATAAGGAAAAAGATTTAAGGGATATATTACTAATTGCAGGAGGAGGACTTACAATTATCGGCTCAGTTATAATGTGGGACTCACATAAATATATCGGACGAGCCGGTAATTTCAGGTTTAGCAGCAACTCAATTTCCCTTGCGTTCTAATGCCTCCTCCATCCATTACAGACGGCATACGTTCGCGCATGGTAGAGGCGATGATGGAAATCATTGCCGAACATCCAACGGTCAAGACACGCCGGGATTTTGCCTCTGCCATCGGCACCACAGCTGCGCAGGTGAGCAAGTGGCAATCCGGTGTAGCCACACCCACGCATGAGGACATCTACAATACATGCACGCTGTTTTTCAGATCCGTAGAATGGATCTATTTTGGAAGAGAAGAGAAGCTAGACCTGTACGATATCGCAAAGCGACTAGGAGAACTGGAGCGAAAATTTGAAGGCAAAAAACGGTGATTGTTCCACATGAAACGTCACCCAGTAGTCAACCCAAAACGTAAACGCCCCTGATAAAGAGGCGCTTACGCAGTACTCAAGTAGCCCGTACGAGAATCGAACTCGTGTTTCCTCCGTGAAAGGGAGATGTCCTAACCCCTAGACGAACGGGCCATTTTTGAATGGGTTGCAAAGGTAAAATCTTTTTGAAAATTACAAAGCAGTAGGATGGTCAGAATAATAATCCTGCGTTAAGTCAGTTCGTTTCCGGCTTGTTTGAAGCGAAACCCTAGACGCTTGCCCGTTGCTATTTTCAATTGCATGTTGCTCTCGATCATTTCTTCAACTGTCAGGAGCGACATGTGTTCGTATGGTGGCGTGTAAGGGTCAAAATCAAGACTATACAACAATGTCGATTCTGCAACCTGTCGTGCTGCATCCGCATCAAAAACAGCATTTGCAAAATCGTTGTAGAGGAATCCAAGCTGACGTTTGCCTTCTACAAAAAAATGATTTTCCTTATTTATAAAGATCCGGGCAACGAGGTAACCGATATCGTCCTTGCGTTTGTATTTAAAAGAATCTGTCAGAAAATTGTACACGTAAATTTTTCCGCAATAGGATCTCGCATGATCCTGCTGTACATAAGATGATTTCCAGATTTCGTGATTGCTTTCAAATGTAAATACATTCGTATGCATCAGGTAAATCATGGTATCATCCACAATGTTAAATTCAGCATTGAAGTCACCTTTATCAATAAAGCTGATCGGAATACCCTGCAAATGATCCGTTAACATAGATGCTTTCAGGTCGAGCTCCAGCTTCGACAATGCTTTTTTCAATTCAAGGAAACCGGCAGCAATGCGATTGGCTGTTTCCAGCTTCAGGTCGCCTCTTTCACGAAGCAACTTTAATATCAATTCCTTTGAACTTTCCGCCATAGACTCAGATCTCAATAGGCACGTGCAAAAACGACGCGTTGTTTTGAAGGCTTACCCGTATAAATACATTTACCTTCTTCTGCTTTATTATTCAAAGGAATGCAACGGATTGTAGCTTTCGTTTCTTCTTTGATTTTTTCTTCCGTTTCCGGAGTGCCATCCCAGTGCGCATACACAAACCCTCCATCGGTGTCCAGTATTTTAACAAACTCTTCCATGGAATCAGCCTTGAATGTTTTGCTTTCGCGGAAGGTCAATGCCTTCCTGTAAATGTTATCCTGGATCTGTTCAAGCAGATGCTCGATCTTCAAGGAAAGATCGGTGAGGTGAATCACGGATTTTTCTTTTGTATCACGACGTGCCACTTCCACTGTTTGATTTTCAAGATCGCGCGGCCCTATGGCTATCCGTACAGGTACACCTTTGAATTCGTATTCCGAAAACTTCCAGCCCGGAGTTTGTGTATCGCGGTTGTCGAACTTCACAGAGATGTTTTTCTTTTTCAGATCCGACATGATTTTATCCACTACTTCCGTAATTGCTTTCAGCTGTTCTTCCTTTTTAAAAATCGGAACAATCACAACCTGTATCGGCGCCAGCTTCGGAGGAAGCACGAGACCATCATCATCGGAATGCGCCATTACCAAAGCACCCATTAACCGTGTCGATACGCCCCATGAAGTCGCCCAAACATATTCGAGCTTTCCTTCCTTGCTGGTAAATTTTACATCGAATGCTTTTGCAAAGTTCTGCCCGAGAAAATGTGAAGTGCCCGCTTGCAATGCTTTTCCATCCTGCATGAGTGCTTCAATACAATATGTTTCCAGCGCGCCTGCGAAACGTTCGTTCGGTGATTTCACTCCTTTGATAACAGGCAAAGCAAGAAAGTTCTCCGCAAAATCAGCATACACATTCAACATTTTTTCTGTCTCCCCGATCGCTTCCTCTGAAGTTGCATGAGCTGTGTGTCCTTCCTGCCAGAGAAACTCCGCGGTTCGGAGAAATAATCTTGTTCTCATTTCCCAACGCACCACGTTCGCCCATTGATTCACGAGCAAAGGGAGATCACGATATGATTGAATCCATCCTTTATATGTATGCCAGATGATTGTTTCCGAAGTCGGACGAATGATCAGTTCTTCTTCCAGTTTTGCCGAAGGATCAACTTCGATCCCTTTGCCATCTTCTGTATTTTTAAGCCGGTAGTGAGTTACAACTGCACATTCCTTTGCAAAACCTTCTACGTGAGATGCTTCCTTGCTGAAAAAGGATTTCGGAATAAAAAGAGGAAAATAGGCGTTTGAATGTCCGGTATCCTTAAACATTTTATCCAGCACCGCTTGCATTTTTTCCCAGATGGCAAAGCCATAAGGCTTGATTACCATGCAGCCACGAACGGCCGAGTTTTCGGCCAGGTCTGCTTTGATGACCAATTCATTGTACCATTGTGAATAATTCTCGGCTCGCGTAGGAAAATCCTTACTCATAGAAAAATATCTTTATTAACTAAATTTGGTATGGTGTTTGTCAAAAGTGGCAAACAAAAGTAATAATTCCCGTTACAATTAATCTTCTGCTTAATATACAGTCAAATAAATTCTGAAAGGATATTCATCATGAAAAGACTTACATTCCTGTTCGCAGCGGCTCTACTGATGGTAGCAGCATCCTGTTCATCAACTTATCATGCCAGTTCATCCAACCAGGATGATGTCTATTATTCATCGAAGGATGGTAACCAGGGACAACAACAGAGTCAGCCTGCAGCGCAGAGTTCTTCTCCTTCCGATTATTCATCAGACAACAGCAACTACCACCCGGAAGACCAGGGAAGCAGCAATAATTCTTCTTCATCACAACAGAACCCGGATTATTCAACACAGTCACGCGATGCCAACGGGAACACGTATATTACAAACAACTATTATAATGACGATTATTACGATTATGAATACACGGCACGTTTGAGAAGATATTACACTCCCGTTTATGGTTACAGTTACTACGATCCTTTTTACACCAATCTTTACTGGTACGATTATAATCCTGCTTCATGGGGAGTAAGCATTTACCTCGGTTATAACTGGTGGGCTCCGTCTTACTACTACAGTTATCCATTTTGTTATGGAGGGTTCGGTTATCACCATTATGATCCATGGTATTCTCCTTATAGCGGCTACAACATGGGTTACTGGAATGGATACAACAACGGTTACTACAATGGCTACTATGACGGAGCTTACGGTTATTCCAACCCGTATTATTACAACAGCTACGATGCGACGAGCTATTACTACGGACCAAGAGGTTCCATCGGAGGAAACACTCATAAGCTGACAAGTAATTCAGGTTCTGTTGCTGATACAAGAGGTCAAAAAACACTCGGTCAAAAATATACCGAAGCAGTTGGTGCCGGCAGAATACTCACGGAACACAAGGCGCCTTCAAATGGAATCAGGGAAAATATAGATTTCAATGCCATCAACCAGTTGAATAATACAGGCGGTAAATCACAGGATGTACGCAATGGAAACTCCAACCAGGTTAGGGACGGTGGAAAACCTACCGAGAACCAATCAGTCGGCAAAGGAATCATCAGCGGAAAAAACAGTGAAGGAAGACCTGCAAATGGTGGAAACCAGCGACCTGTTAACGAGGGCCAGATCAATACCAACGGGGGAAAGACACCGGGAAATAATAACCAGAATACCGGAACACCGAATCAGAATAATAATCAACCGGGCCTTGGAAGACCAAAGCAGGGAACAAATGAATCCCGTCCTGATTACGGAAGGCCAAAACAAAGCCCACGTGAAAATGATTCAAGGACGAATGTTCCTGCTCCTGACAATAACCAGAACAATAACCAGCAGGCGACTCCGCGTCAAAATGAAACGCGGCCTGCAGAAGCTCCGAGACAGGAAAGACAAGAAGTCCAGCCACAACCTCAGCCAAGAACGACTCCTCAAAATAGTGAGCCACGTCGTCCGCGCCAGATGAGCAGCAATGAATCCCGTGAATACCAACAACGGGAAGCCCCTCAGCAAAACGGCTCACCCCAGTACAGCTCACCTCAAATGGGGAGATCAGGAGAAAGCAATCATTCAGTCGGCCGGTCAGCTGAATCGTCTCCACCAAGCGGTGGAAGAAGCAGCAGTGGCAACGGCAATTCCAACGGTGCAGGAAGAGGCAGAAGATAAACCATTATTTGTTCCAAGAGTCACATGAATATGAAAACATTTTTTAAAACAGGTTCTCTTTTTTTTCTTCTTGTTCCATGTGCATTGAATGCACAGACTTCTATTGATGCGTTGCGGTATTCGCAGACTGGAATAAACGGAACTGCAAGATCGATCAGCATGGCAGGAGCTTTCGGCGCTCTGGGAGGAGATTTTTCAACCCTGAGTTGGAACCCTGCAGGCATCGCCATTTACCGCAAATCAGAATTTACATTTAGTCCTTCCATCTTTGTTGAGAAAACATCATCCAATTTTCTCGGCACTCCGGGAGAAGCTACCAAATACAATTTCAATTTCGGAAACATCGGGCTGATTTATACGCAGAAGCTAAGCAACAACGATACTTCGTATGGATGGAAGAACTGGAATTTCGGGATTGGCTACAATCGCATTAATAATTTTCATAACCGTTCATTTTATGAAGGCGTAAATTCACAGAACTCATTGCTCGACTATTTTATTGATCGTGCGAATGCAACCGGTGATCCAAACAACTTTGATCCGTTCGGTGAAGGACTTGCTTATAACACGGCATTGATTTATGATACGAGCGGTACGAACCAGTATATCAAAGACCAGCAACCCGGGCAGAAACTGATACAAAGAAGATCTGCGACTTCCAAAGGAGCATTGAGCGAAATTGTTCTTTCGTTCGGCGCCAACTACAGCAACAAGCTGTACCTCGGCGGAACAATCGGGTTCAGTTCGATTCGTTACATAGAAGAATCCATTTACGAAGAAACTGATAAGGATCATGCTATCAATTTCTTTGATAACTACCAGTTCAGCCAGAACCTCACTACTCATGGCTACGGCATCAACCTGAAACTGGGAATGATCTACCGTGCTGCCGACTGGGTACGATTAGGGATTGCATTTCATACCCCTACTTTCTTTTCTATGTCGGATGAATACAGCAATAGCATTCAGGCGCATTACGACAATGGGTTTGACACTTCGGCAACTTCTCCCGCAGGAGCATTTGATTACAACCTGACCACGCCGATGCGCGCAATAGGCAGCATCGCTTTCATCATCGGGAAAATGGGTTTGATCAGTGCAGACTATGAGTTTGTTGATTACTCTGAACCCACCTTCGATGCAAGCGGCACGAGCTTCTCTGATGTAAACAGTATTATCCAGTCAAAGTACACAACCTCAGGAAATCTTAAGATCGGAACAGAATGGAGATATGAAAACTTCAGCTTTCGCGGAGGATATGCCATGTTCGGATCACCGTTCACAACAGCCTACAAAGTATCCGGCGCTGACATGAGCAAAAATGCTTACAGCCTCGGCATCGGAATCCGGGACCGTGATTACTATATTGATTTCGGCTATGTGCTGACACAAGGCAATGAGTTTTACCAGCCGTATACGCTCGACAATTCAAGCAATGATCCAAGCAGGATCGTTCCGGGAGTTGTCAATAAAGTCTCGACGAACAATTTTGTCATTACCCTTGGAGCGCGGTTTTAAGCTTGCTTAACCCTATTCAACCTTTATTCTCCTCTTCTCCTTCTTAAAAGGTTTCATTGTGATTTTTTATATTATCTTTGACCCGCAGGTAGTAAAGCTGTTTTGTATTCTTTCCATTCAAGATCAGACCTGCACCATTCTAAAAGAAACTCTCCAGGAATCATTTAAGCAGATTTACCTGTTATTCTTTTGAGTTTTCAATCCAATTCACAACTAATTTATTATGATGACATTTGAAAAATTAAATCTTATTGATCCCATTACTCATGCCTTGAAGACAAAGGGATATCTTCAACCCACTCCTATCCAGGAGAAGGCAATTCCATTTATTCTCCAGGGAAAAGATGTATTCGGCTGCGCACAAACAGGCACAGGAAAAACAGCTGCCTTTGCTCTTCCGATTTTACAATTACTGAACGAGAAACATATTAAAGACCATTCTTTCATCAAAGCTTTAATCCTCGCTCCTACGCGAGAGCTTGCAATCCAGATTGACGACAGCTTTAAAAATTACGGGCGACAGTTACACCTGAAACATACCGTGATTTTCGGCGGCGTTTCTCAAAACACTCAAACCAATGCACTCCAAAAAGGTGTCGATATTGTTATTGCAACGCCTGGCCGACTGCTTGATCTCATGCAACAGGGATTCGTCAAGCTAAACAAAATAGAATTTTTTGTTCTTGATGAGGTGGACAGGATGCTTGACATGGGATTCATTAATGACATCCGGAAAATAATTGCAAAGCTACCGCAGAAAAAGCAAACGATCTTTTTCTCAGCCACTGTTCCACCTGAAATAAAAAAGCTGGCGGATACATTGTTGCATCACCCGGTTTCTGTACAGGTAGCCGCGATATCAGCGCCAGCAGAAAGTGTGCAGCAGTTTGTTTACCATGTTGAAAAAGCAAGCAAGAAAGGCCTCCTGCTACACGTACTCAAAGAAAGAAAGATCGATCATGCACTTGTATTTACCCGCACCAAGCATGGTGCTAACAAAGTTGCAAAAGATCTGACTTCAAGCGGGATACGCGCTGAAGCCATTCACGGAAACAAGTCACAGACGGCTAGACAAAATGCACTTGCAGGCTTCAAGAACAGATCGGTAAAAATTCTTGTTGCTACGGATATTGCATCACGCGGTATTGATGTCGACAAGCTTACACACGTTATTAATTTTGAACTGCCGGAAGTGGCCGAAACCTATATTCACCGGATCGGGAGAACGGGACGTGCAGGTGAAGGAGGAATGGCGCTCTCATTTTGTGCATCGGAAGAAAAAGTATACCTGAAGGATATCAATAAGCTTCTTCCAAAACCGATCGAAGTAGCCGCTACTCCTGATTTGCCTTTTATGGTTGTTCATCACACGCCAAAAACCAATCAGAAGCCTGCGTCAAATAATTCTGCTCCGAAAAAGAATTCATCTCACAGGAGAACAAGTAGCCAGTCAGACCGCCATCAGCCGCAGCAAAGAAGAAGGTACTAAGGTTTTGATTATTTCAGAACCACCTTGTAAGTAGCCGCCATCTTTTCCAATTGCTCTTCGCTTACTTCATGTATGTTCATGCTCTTGTGCCTGTTTTCGACAGTCACAACAAAAAGCATGTAACCGAATTCAGCCGCCATCCGGAAATAGGGTTCCATTTCCCATTCAAGCGTAAAAGTATTATCGACAAATATTTTTTCGTCGCCTGAAATCATACCCGACCTGGTGCGTTCTTCGCATTGGCGGTAAGCCAGGTGATTGTTAAGATGGTTGAAATTATATTCTTTCGTAACAGGATCGGTGAAGTAATTGTCGATTGAATGGACGGAATATTTTCCATTTTCACTCAACACTTCTGCAAGCGTGGATTTCCCGCTTCCAGGCAGGCCACGAAGCAGGATCAGTGATTTCTTCATCATAAAAATCCAATTATTTTTTGCTGCTTGTTCGATCCAAAGATACAATTCGGTTACCTGGATATCTGTAAGTCTTGACATAGGCGGAGGCGGCATTAAACTGCTTCTCCCTGTCACCGCTTCGATCATCGAACTGTTATGTCCATCACCGGGAGAAAAGATTTCAGATGCAATTTCATCATAATTAAGAAACGAAAACCTTTTTGAACACCATTCGCGTATATCAAAGTTAATATTTGTGTAGTTTTAATTATTAAATTTCTCAACATGATCGGAACTTAATAATTCATAAGAAGGAAGCGGCTTATTATCGACTCAAGCCAGTTAGAAATCAATGCATAAATAAAAAATGAGGTTCCTGATTTTAATGTTGTTTGTATTTTGTTCGTCTTTTGTTGCGGTTGCACAAGATGCCAACCTTAATGGTTTTAGCTTTAATAAAATTTGGTTTGAGGATTCATTAGGATGTAATGGAAATAGAGACTTTAGTAAAGTAATTCAACATAGAGATGCATTTCTTAACTGTAGTCCAATTGAAATAATTTCAATTTTCGGCGAACCCAATCATATAGAGGATGAACCCAATATTATATATCGTCTTATTTACGGGATTTTTAGTGATGGAGATTGTGAAGAGAAAGATTCGCTTTTAATAACTCGGAAAAGTTACAATAGGGAAATTCATCCATCCGCTCGTTTAAGCTTTCTTGTAAATATCAAAACTCATTTTGTTGATGATATTATACTTGAGTATGAGTGATCTTCATTGGTCATTCTTTTCATTGACGAATGTATCCAATCAAATTATAAAAAATGCCATTCAGACGGCCGTTTATTTTGCAATCTCCTTCTTTTTTGTTCAAACAGGAAGACAATGACAAGCCCGGCTATCAAAAGAAGATTGCTGATTCCCAGTATTCCCTGTTCGTCGAAGCGAACAGATAATTTTTTACCTATCATATCAGAGGAATTCCCTCCATACATTATGGCAACTATCACAAACAGGATAACCGGCAAAATCTTTTTTGCACGATTGACATAGCAAAGTAAAACCATCAAGACAGGAAGGGAAAGTAAGAAATGTTGTGTATCCGTTCTGAATAATGCCGGAGTAAGAGCAAGAAGCAGGAACCATTCGACAACCAGGTCAGCATCCGCCATCTTCTGTCGTGAGTTTTCTTTTCGTTCAAAGGATTTATTGATCATAAAAAAAATAATATACCCAGCACATGCTGCAATCAGCAGGTATAGTGACAAAGAAGCCGGATGATTTGCCCAGCCATAAATTGAAAGAAGACTTTCAATGGTATTGTTACTTGGAAATGCCGCATTGTGTTCAAGCAGTGTATGCAGCCACTGACGATGTAATTCAATATTCCCGTCCCAGCCCAACAACAGTGACGGCGCCAACAGGAAAAGCAACATTGAAATGCCGAACGCGAAAATCGTTTTGAATTTTCTCCTTAATAATAACGGCAGCAGCAACCAGCCAAAAAAAGGTTTTGTTATCACTACAATTGCTATCAGCACTCCTGCTAAAATTAATTTTCCTCGTAATACAGATAAGAGTGAAAAGCACATCAACAGCAATAAAATCACGTTGATGTTTCCCAGGTGCAATTCGCGCACCAGGTGATTGATGACGCAAATAAAAGAAAGTGACAACAACAGATTTGCCTTTTCTCCCATCCCCGGAAATACATAGTTGACGATTACATGCCAGACAACGAGGAACAACAAAACAATTGTGACCGCTAATACAAAATAATGAATGACTGCTGCAGCGTTGAATGAAAGCATGCTGTAGGGAAGAATAAAAAGAAGTGTAAAAGGAGAATACTTGTAGTATCCCGAACCTAGGGCAAACAAGGTTCCATAAACAGGTGTTCCGTTACGCAAAGCCTGCGCTCCACCATAATAAACTCTTAAGTCATTCAGCCAAAAACGGTGGTTGATGTTTTCAACAACAAAAATGGCAACGAGCAAAAGTCCGGCTAACAACAAAAACTTCCGGGGAAAAGGTGAAATTAATTTTGTGTAAGCATTCAACATATAGTATGATTACTGCTTTTCTTTTTTAATTCTCTCCAATCCCGCCTGCGCCTTTTGGTCCAGGCTGTTCTGGTATTCATGATCACGCAGGGCAAGACACTGCTGGTAGTAACTTTTCGCCTTCTCAAAATCTCTTTTCTCTTCGTAGATATTCCCCAGTATCAATGCGGCATTGGCAGCAAAATAGTATTTGGAAAGAGCGCCGTTCTTCAGTGTCTGTTTATAATATTCAATTGACTGATCCGTCTGCTTCATCTTCTGGAGAATGCGTGCGAAGCGATATGTCACTTCCAGCTGGTCTCGGAAACGCGGAAAATTATCGAGTGGCTTGCCGGCAATTTCAGCGAGCGACTGCTTGTAGTAGCCGCCATCAAATAAAAGTCTTGCACGAAGCAGCAACAGGTTCGGCATTTCCCCGCTCGTAGCTTCTGTTGTTGCGTCCTTGTCTTCATCCACTAAATCCGTTCCTTTATTTAAACATTGAGCGATCCACTCATGGTATTTTTTCTGGTCACCGCGTAAGAGGTAGATCCATGCAATCTGCTGGCAGGAAGAACGCAGGTAATTCAACCCGTGAAAACGGGAAACATATTGTTGGAAATCTGCTTCCGCACTAAAGTCAAGCTTTCTCAAACGCGCCAGTCCCGTTTTGTATCGAAGAAAATAAAACGGGTAGAAGCTACCGGCAGCTGTCGTATCCGTAAGAACCTCCACCGCTTCTTCATTCCTGCCGCTTCGCATCATCAGGTTTGAATAACAATACCTCATCAGCTGGCTTTGAGAACAAAAAGGTCTGATCATTTCTGCGAGATCATTCGTTCGTTTTTCATCCTTCGAATACGAAAAGCGGATGCTGGCAAGATAGAAAAGAATCTCTTCCTTGTACACCTTGTATTCATTGCCCTCTACTCCTTTCGAAAGACCGGTCAGCTCTTCTTCTCCCTGCGCAATTGTTCCTTCCATGCCGGCCAGCTTATTCAGCCATTGATAATTTTTGGGAACGACACCAATCATGACGTGCATAAATCCCATCAGCTTTTTATTCAAAGGGAATGATGGAAAACGGTCTGAATTTTTTTCAATCATCTTATAAGCTCTCCTGATCTCCCATGCCGCCGATACAAACTCGCGGAACTTTACTTTCAGCATCGCTTCCTGCACCATTAATTCTGCGCGTGCGTACATGCTGAAAGGCGAATCAGCATCTTCCAGCTTTTTCGACCGGTCGTCGATGCTGTTGCTGAAAGATTCGTAATCTTTTTTCTCTTCGGAAATAAATGCCTTTAGAAAATCGATGTAGCTGTAATAGAGAAGCGGCAGCACATTAGAAGGATTGGATTTTTGTTCTTCGTCAAGCAGCCTGGTTCCTGCATCAAACTTCATGCGTATGATCTGCTGGTAAGCTTCCTGGACGCGTTCGTTAAAATCAAAAGATGAGAACGCTTTTGTCGCACCCAGTGACAAAAAGAAAAGCAAATAAAATTTTAATCGCTTCATTGAAAACAAAAAGGGATTCCATGATGTGAAATCCCTTTGAACCATATAATTGTGGATATATTTATTCTTCAATCTTTGAATCAACCAGGATTCTTCCGCAATGCTCGCATACAATGATCTTCTTGTGCTGGCGGATATCGAGCTGGCGCTGTGGAGGAATCTTGTTAAAGCATCCGCCACATGCATCACGTTGAATGGCGACTACGCCCAGACCGTTCCTTGCGTTGGATCTTACACGTTGGTAAGCACCTAAAAGACGTTCATCGACAATGGTGCGTGACTTATCTGAGATTTTTCTCAGGTGATCTTCTTCTTTTCTTGTTTCTTCGATAATGCTGTCAAGCTCTTTTCGCTTCAGTGCGAGCAAGCCTTGCTTTTCCTGCAACACTTCCTGTGCCGATTCCAGCATTGCATTCTTGGTGATCGTATCGGCAGCATACTCTTTTATCCTTTTATCAGAAAGCTGGATCTCGAGGTTTTGAAATTCGATTTCCTTATTCAGTGAATCATACTCACGGTTGTTCTTCACCTTTGATTGCTGCGCTTCGTATTTCTTGATCTGCTCTTTCGCATCTTTAGCAGCCTGTTTCTTTTTAGCTACCATGTCCTGCAGCTGTGCAATCTCATCGTTGATATGCTGAATGCGTGTTTCAAGACCTGCAACTTCATCTTCAAGGTCCGTCACTTCCATCGGTAACTCACCGCGGATGGTCCTGATCTTATCGATGTTGGAATCAATTTCCTGGAGTACGTACAGGGCTTTTAATTTTTCTTCGATTGAAAATTCAGTATGATCCATCTTCATGATCTCAGAAAGCTTATTCTCAAGCTTGGTGATATCAATCAGTTTTTCAATTTTCCTTGGAGTAAATTCTCTTACTTTTGGTTTGATTGTAGCTTTGCCTAATTTTGAAAGACCCACAGTTGTATTTTTATTTTTAGTTTGTAATTGCTTTTGTTTGTCGGTGCTTTTGCCGGCTTTTACCGGGCTTTTCTTCACTACTTTTGAAGATGCTTTTTTTGCCTTGACAGGATGCGCCTTGACAGCTTTTGCTTTCGCCTTCTGAGCTTTTGGCGGAGAAGATTTCTTAGCAGATTTTGTTGCTTTGGAGGTTTTCTTAGACATATCAAAAATAGTTTACCGGATTTGTACCCACCTCTGACAAACGGACGGCAAATGTAGGAAATTTTTTCACAAGTAGATCCCTGATCAATTCTTTTGTGAACTGCTCACTTTCGTAGTGCCCCACGTCGGCTATCACGATTTTTCTCTCTGCATCAAAGAACTGGTGGTATTTAAAATCGGCCGTCACAAATACCTGGGCACCCTGCCGGATCGCATCATTTAAAAGAAAACTTCCTGAGCCGCCACAGACGGCAACCCGCAAAACTTCCCGCCCGGTCAGCCGGGTGTGCCGCACTATTCCCGTCTTCATTGCAGATTTCAGATTCCTCAGAAAATCCGTTTCCGGCATGGGGGAAGCCAGCTCGCCGATCATTCCTGAACCAACTCCCTGGTGGGAATTGGAAAGCGGGTACAGGTCATAGGCAACTTCCTCATAAGGATGAGAGGCAAGCAGCGCACGGATCACCTTTTGCTCATTGAAAGATTCGAAAATAGTTTCGATCCGGACCTCTTTTTCCTCGTGACGTTTGCCTTTCTCTCCGACGAATGGCTTCGTGTTTTCACCACCACGGAAAGTCCCGGTCCCATCTGTATTGAAGCTGCACTCGTCATAGTTTCCAATGTTACCGCAACCGTTTTGAAAAAGGGCATCCCTGACAACTCCAGCATGATCGACAGGACAAAAGGTTACCAGCTTTTTCAGGATATTTTTTTTGGGAGAAAGGATGCTGAAATTTTTTATGCCGAGTTGTTCACAGATTTTTGCATTCACTCCCTGCTGAACATTGTCAAGGTTCGTATGCACTGCGTAGATCGCGATATCGCTGCGGATGGCTTTGATGACCGTTCGCTCCACGTAATTTTTACCATTCAGCTTTTTGAGTCCACTGAATACAATAGGGTGATGTGCAATGATGAGATTGCAGTTCTGTTTGATCGCCTCCTCCACCACATCTTCCGTGCTGTCCAGACAAATCAATATACCTTTTACCTGCGTTGAAGGGTCGCCGATAATCAGCCCTGAGTTGTCATATGACTCCTGCAGATCAGGCGGGGCAAGGGTTTCAATGTAGTCGGTAATTTCACGGATAGTAGCCATGGTGTCGTGGTTAGGAAATGCAGACTGAATTGCGAGTTCAGACTGCAGGATGAAACGTGACGAATTTACAAATCAATTTGATGGTGGAGTATTTCGCGGATTTTGTAATTTGGCGCGTGCAATTTTTCCGCTTATTTCTTCTCCCGTTTTCACTCGTATATGGCCTTGTCATGTGGACGAGAAATTTTTTTTATGACCACAGGATTCTGAAATCTAGGACTTTCCGAGTACCCCTTATCTCCGTCGGCAATCTTACAACCGGGGGTACAGGAAAAACACCGCACATTGAATATCTTATTCGACTGCTCAGGGAGCAGTTCAAGGTCGCTACACTAAGCCGTGGTTATGGAAGAAAATCTGCCGGCTACCTGCTTGCTTCCCATCCTGCAACTGCTGAACTGATCGGCGATGAACCGATGCAGTATTATTCCAAGTTCAAAGATATTTTTGTTGCAGTTGGCGAAGACAGGGGCGCCGCCATAGACAACCTGCTTCGGGATGAAATAAAACCGGAAGTGATTCTGCTCGATGATGCTTTCCAGCATCGCTCTGTGGCTGCAGGGGTTAACATCCTGCTGGTTGAATACGACAATGTGATGCAGGTGGATTATCCTTTGCCGGCCGGTAACCTGCGGGAATGGAAGACAGGAATGAAAAGAGCTGACATCATCATCATCACCAAGGCTCCTTCTATTCTTGTACCGATAGAACGTAAACGCATCCTCGATCACCTTCATGCAGATCCGCAGCAGCAGGTTTATTTCACATATTATAAATACGGAGAGTTTACAAAAGTCACAGGCACGCAAGGCATGATGTTCATGAGCGCTTCTTATTATCTCGAAAAACGTTTTACCATCTTGCTTGTCACAGGAATCGCCAATCCATCAGGAATGCTTGAGTACCTGCGCCGGCATACAGATAAGATAGAAACAATGACTTTTCCTGATCACCACGAGTATTCCGAACGGGATATGAAAAAGATCCGGGAAACTTTTGATAACATTGCCAACCCAAGCAAGATCATCGTCACCACCGAAAAGGATGCGATGCGTTTGAGGAATCCGAACATAGAAGAAATGGTGAAAGCACTTCCGTTTTTCTATCTTCCTATTGAAGTACAATTTCACCCTGACGCTCAGAAGGACCAGGAACAATTCGATCAACACATCACTGATTATGTTAGAAAAAATCAACCACACCGCCTCGTACATCAGGCAACAAACTAATTTCCAGCCTGACTTCGGGATTGTACTCGGTTCGGGCCTTGGCGGATTGGTAAAAGAAATTTCGGTGCAGCATGCACTCGAGTATACATCGATTCCCAACTTTCCCGTTTCAACGGTGAAAGGACATTCCGGGAAGCTGATATTCGGAATGCTCGGGGGAAAAAAAGTAATTGCATTGCAGGGACGGTTTCATTTTTATGAAGGTTATTCGATGCAGGAAGTAACGTTCCCGATCCGTGTGATGAAAGCACTTGGGGTGAAACGTTTCATCCTTTCGAATGCAAGCGGAGGAATGAATCCTGATTACCAGATCGGCGATGTTGTCATCATCAACGATCACATCAACCTGATGCCAAGCAACCCGCTCATCGGAAAAAATTATGATGAACTCGGTCCGCGATTTCCTGACATGAGCGAACCGTATGATGCTGAAATGATTTCTCTTGCAAAAAAAATTGCTGATGCAAAGGGAATCCGTTCACACATTGGTGTGTATGCCGGTGTACCCGGACCGTGTTTTGAAACTCCTGCTGAATACCGGTATATACGAACGATCGGAGCGGATATAGTCGGCATGTCGACGATACCGGAAGTGATTGTTGCACGACACGAAAACACTCCATGCTTTGCTGTTTCAATCGTAACTGATCTTGGAGGTTTTGATGATGCACAAAAAGTAAGTCACGAAGAAGTGCTGAAGGTGGCTACTGCAGCGGAAGGAAAGATGACAACGATAATTAAGGAGCTGATTGCAGGGATTTCGATTTGATGATTTGATGATTTGATAATGAGGTGGCGTTACTTTTCTTATATTTGATATAACGATGAACGCATGAAGAAAAACTCTATATCTAAATTTTTCAGACTAGCGGTTTGCATTTTTCTGTTTGCAAATTTTTTTGTTGAGGATGGGAAAGGGCAAATGGTTTATATACCCGATACAAATTTCAGGAATGCGTTAATTGCCCAAGGATTCGGAGTGTGTATTACAGGTGATTCAATAGATTCAAGTTGCCCACTGGTTGCCAATGATAGTGACCTTGAAGTTGGTGGTTTATATATTCATGATTTGCAGGGCCTACAGGCATTTAGTTCACTTAAATATCTTAAATGTTCCCATGATTCTCTTACGAACCTTCCAACTTTGCCTCCATTATTAATAACTCTCGACTGTAGTTTCAATCAGCTCACTACTCTTCCCTCACTGCCAGGGTCATTACTTATCTTAAGTTGTTCGTTTAATCAACTGCCCAACATACCTTTATTGCCGGCGGCATTAAGTGACCTATTTTGCAATTTTAACCAACTCACCAACCTTCCGGTTTTACCAGCATTATTGTCACGTCTTGATTGTGGCGAAAATAGTTTGACTAGTCTTCCTGCGTTGCCAACATCAATAATCTATCTTAGATGTTCGAATAATCATTTAACATCTCTTCCTAATTTACCTTCATCTTTAATTTTTCTTGACTGCGCTAACAATCAAATTTATGGCCTCTCATATCCTCTGCCACAATTACATTCCCTTAATTGCAGTTTTAATCAACTTAGTTCGTTTCCACCCTTTTTGCCCAATTCGTTAGTTGAATTGTACTGCGGTTATAATCAACTTAACAATATTACTTCCGTTCCAAATTCATTATTGTATTTTAGTTGTGAAGATAATCAACTGACTAATCTTCCTCCCCTGCCAACCTCATTAAAAGTTCTTTATTGTAGTAGAAATCAATCTTCATTTTATTTGCCATCGGTTTTACCTGCATCCTTGGAGGGCCTTACATGCACCAATAATCATCTGGCAAACCTACCTCTTTTACCTACCGGATTAACATGGCTTGCATGTGATAGTAACAATCTTAACTCCCTTCCCGCTCTTCCGGCAACATTAACGCATCTTGATTGTAAAGCTAATAATCTTTCCAGCCTTCCTACACTACCCATTTCGCTTAGTTACCTTTATTGCGAAGATAATATTCTTACCCTCATTCCAGAACTGCCTCCCTATCTATATTACTTCTCTTGTTTTAATAACCCGAGTCTAAACTGTCTTCCACAATTAAAAAAAATAGATAATTTTCGATTTTATAATACTTCAATCAATTGTCTTCCGAACTATGGGAATGTTTTGAATAGCTATCCTCAATTGAGCAGCATTCCACTTTGCGGTTTGTTTAATTCGAATGGCTGCCAGGTCTTCTGGAACATCAGCGGAAAAAGTTATTTTGATAAAAATTTGAATTGTCTTTTCGATTCAACAGATGTGCGGCAGCAAAACATGCATATCATGCTGTATGATAACGGAAATTTAATTCAGCAAACTTTTACAGGGGGCGAAGGATATTATTCTTTTGATGTAAATGACTCTGCAGGCAACTATACATTTATTTTAGATACGAGTAATATTCCTTTCAATGTTCTTTGTCCTGTCGGTAATATATATAATGATACAATTACAGCAACGGATACGTTATTTTACAACAATGATTTCGCCTTAACATGCAAGCCGGGATTTGATCTCGGAGCCTGGAGTATTGTTGGCTATCCTTTCAGACCAGGTCATATTACTAATGTTAGTATTAATGCAGGAGATATCGCAAACTTCTATGGCGCTCATTGTGCAACAGGAGTAAGCGGACCCATGATGTGTATTCTGAATGGCCCGGTAAATTATATAAGTCCAGCGTTGGGTGCTTTAACTCCAGATAGCATATCAGGCGATACCATCATCTACAACATTGCAGATTTCGGAGCGGTGAATTTGTTTACTGCTTTCAACATGGTAGTAAAGACAGACACGAATGCATTGAATGGTTCTCAAGTTTGCATTACTGTTTCTGTTACTCCTGCAAATGGTGATAACAATCCGGCGAATAATATTCTTACTCATTGCTTTACTGTTCAGGCGAGCTACGACCCAAATGAGAAAGAAGTTGACCCTGCGAGTGCCATTGATGTCAGCGGAAATACGTGGCTGACTTACACCATCCATTTTCAAAATACAGGTTCGGCAACGGCAGAACATATTTACATAACTGACACGCTGGATTCAAATCTCGATCTTTCCACGTTTCAATTGCTGGCATACAGTCATCAGCCGTTGGTGCAAATTCTTGATGGCGGTATAGCGCGGTTCAACTTTCCGAATATCAATCTGCCAGACAGCAACAGCAACGAACCTGCAAGTCACGGATACGTTCAATACAAAATAAAACTGAAGAACACCGCAAACGCAGGCATTCAAATAAAAAACACTGCATACATTTATTTTGATTTCAATTCGCCTGTCGCAACGAATGCAGTTGTTACCAATGTAACCAACATCCTGGGAATCAATCAAGCTCAGCCAATTAAGAATGAAATAAAAATTTATCCGAACCCGACTTCAGGTGACTTCACCATATCGTTTTCCGGTCATGTTAGCGAAAAGGTACTGGTGAAAATCTTTAATCTCCTTGGAGATCGTATTTTCGAGAAGAACTTCCCGGCTTCTTCCTCACTCACAATCAATCATCCTGAAGCGCGCGTGCAACGCGGCGTTTACATCGTTGAAATTTTAACGGGAAATATCACCGAACGGAAAAAACTGGTGATAGAATAATCATCTGGGTAAAAAATGGTCGTCCCTACGGGACTGCGGTTATTCAAACTATTCCTTTCTACCAAACGGGCGCTCCTACGGAGCTTTTCAGCCTAATCTCCAGCCCAATTTAGAATTTGGAATTCGCCCTTAGGTGTTTGCTTTCATCGCTGGCAACTTCATCCAAACGGCGCTCCTCCTGAGCTTCACAGTCAAAACACCTGGTCCAATTTAGAATTTAGAATTCAAAATTTATAATTCCCTCGTCAAGCGTGCGCTTTCACCGCCTGCGCTTTCATCCAATCGGATGTAACAGAACCCGGCCGCTCGATAGGATGGCCAAGAGCGCGATCCCAAAGTAAAGAAGCAAGCACTCCCAGTGCACGTGACACTCCGAAAAGCACGGTGTAGAAATCATATTCCACCATTCCATAGTGTATGAGCAAAGCGCCGGAATGTGCATCTACATTCGGCCATGGATTTTTTATCTTCTTGATGCCCGATAAAATCGGCGGAACTACCTCGTACACCATCTTCACGATCTTGCAGTTCTCATCATCCGGCATGTACTTCTCTGCGAATTCCATCTGAGCGAGGAAACGAGGATCCGTCTTTCTCAACACGGCGTGGCCGTAACCGGGAACAACTTTTCCTTCTTCCATGGTACGGGTGACGTATTCCCTGATCTGTTCCTTCGTTGGCATAGCCCCTTTGTAGTGACTGCGCAGTTCAAGAATCCAGCGAACGACTTCCTGGTTCGCTAGTCCGTGCAACGGACCTGCAAGACCATTCATACCTGATGCAAAAGAAAGATATGCATCACTCAATGCCGAACCGACAAGATGTGTTGCATGCGCCGAAACATTTCCACCTTCATGATCTGCATGGATGGTGAGATACAAACGCATCAGGCGTTTCATATCGTAATCGTCGTAACCAAGCATGTGAGCGAAGTTTGCTGCCCAGTCCAGCTTCGGATCAGGTTCAATGTGCACACCACCTTTATAAGTTCGCCTGTAGATGTAAGCGGCGACACGGGGAAGACGAGCAATCAGGTTCATCACATCTTCGTACATCGAATCCCAATAATCTTTTTTACTGATGCCCTTCCGGTAAGCAGCAGCAAACACGGATTCAGTCTGCAACGCCAACACTGCAGCGCTGAACTGCGTCATCGGGTGCGTTGTAACAGGAAGCTCATCGAGCATGTCGAACACATGTTTCGGCACGTTACTCCTCCGGGCCCATATATTACTTACGTTCACCACATCGTCTTCAGTAGGAAGCTCACCAATCAGCATGAGATAAAAAATTCCTTCCGGCAAAGGTTCTGCACCCCCGGGAGCCTTTGGAAGCTTGACGCGGAGTTCAGGAATTGAATACCCGCGAAAACGGATTCCTTCTTCCGGATCCAGCTTGGACGTTTCCGTTACCATGCCGATCATTCCCTTCATGCCCGCATACACCTGCTCAATCGTGTACTGACCAATGACATGACTGCCATTCTCTCTCACAAATTCCTTGATCTCTGCCGCCATCGGCAAAGCGACTTTTGCAAATTTTTCCTTTAGCTTATCTGTTTTCACTTAGGTGGTGATTGAAAAACGATGTGTTGTTGACCGGTCGAAATTACGAATCCGTTTAGGATGGCGCAAATGCAATCTTATTCTGTTTCCTTTTTTTGCTTGTGCGGATTTTTTTCAGAGACAATCCCCATCTCAGGTATCACGATAATGAGACTATAGATTAAAATGATGAGCAGGAGTATCCACATTGCCTTTTCAAAAAGCTTCTTCATTCTTTTTTTTGTGAAGAATGGCTTCTTTTTTTTCAGGCGAACACGCTTCCTTAATCTCCCGGAATTCGGGGAAATCGAATACTCCTCAAACGATTGCGGCTCTCTCTTCTTCTTATTGATATTGTCCAACGGAATACCGGTTATTATTTACTTTACAAATTTAAAGTCTTTTCGGCCAAATTGTACCGTGTCACCCAGTGCTTCTTCAATTCTGAGGAGCTGGTTGTATTTGGCAATCCGGTCGGAACGTGAAGCCGAACCCGTTTTGATTTGTCCTGTATTCAGGGCGACGGAAAGATCGGCGATGGTAGTATCTTCTGTTTCTCCTGAACGGTGGCTCATCACGCAACTATAGGCATTACTCTTTGCAAGTGTCACGGCTTCTATGGTTTCTGTCAGGGTTCCAATCTGGTTCACTTTAATCAGGATTGAATTTGCAACACCCTGGTCAATACCTTGCTTCAGCCGCTTTACGTTAGTGACAAACAAATCATCTCCCACAAGCTGAATTTTATTCCCCACCATTTCAGTCAGCATCTTCCACCCTTCCCAGTCATCTTCAGCCATTCCATCTTCTATTGAAACGATGGGGTATTTCTTTGTCCAGTCGTTCCAGTAGTTAGCCATTTCAGCAGGACTCAGCTGATCGCCTGTTGACTTTTTGAAAACATACTTTTTTATTTTGCTGTCATAAAACTCTGAGCTGGCGGGATCCAATGCGATGTATACATCCTTACCGGGAACATAGCCGGCATCTGTTATCGAATCGATGACGAGTTGAATGGCTTCTTCGTTGGATTTGAGGTTCGGTGCAAATCCTCCTTCATCACCCACGTTCGTTGACAAACCTTTCTTCTTAAGAACTGCCTTGAGGTGATGGAAAACTTCTGTTCCCATTCTCAATGCTTCCGAAAAAGAAGGCGCACCCAGCGGCATGATCATGAATTCCTGGAAGTCGATGCTGTTATCAGCGTGTGCTCCTCCATTCAATATATTCATCATCGGAACCGGCAGCGTATTGGCATTCACACCTCCGACGTAGCGAAAAAGGGTTTGTCCTGATTCCACCGCAGCTGCCTTCGCAACTGCAAGTGATACTCCGAGAATGGCATTGGCACCGAGGTTGGATTTGTTTTCTGTTCCATCCAGCTTAATCATGGCATGATCAATTAAGCTCTGTTCGTTTACAGGATATCCTTTCAGCTCATCATGAATGGATTTGTTGACATTGTAAACAGCCTTCATCACCCCTTTGCCGAGATAATGTTTTTTGTCTCCGTCGCGCAATTCGACAGCTTCATGTACGCCGGTGGAGGCGCCGGAAGGCACGGCTGCGCGCCCGATGTAACCTGTATCAGTAAGAACATCCACTTCCACTGTGGGGTTGCCGCGTGAATCCAGGATTTGCCTGGCCCTGATATCTGCAATCGTGCTCATGCTCGTTGAATTTAGTTGGCAAAAGTAAAAAGATTGATGGAATTAAGAGACGAGGGACGGGAGCCGAATAAAACCAGATTGTAGATTCAGAATAGCACCTGTATCTTCGTTAACACATTATTGAAATGAGTCTGTTAAAAAATGTTCCTGCGGCTTTGAAGTATGTGCGATACAGGATGTCGTCATCGAATGCACATGGCCTCCACTCTCCATTTGTATTTGATCTGTATAATAATGTCATCCGCGACCAGACACCATTTTATATTTTCAATGTCATTGAGGCTATCCGTTCACAAATGCTTTTGTCGAACAAGCAGGTTGAGGTACACGACTTCGGCACAGGAGGAAAAAAAGTTCCTGTAAAAAATTTAACGCTTAAATACATTGCCGGGCACTATGTAAAACCGGCGCGTTATGCACAGCTTTTTTTCAGGATGGTGAATAAGCTGCGGCCGGTTCATATCCTGGAGCTCGGAACCTCTCTGGGCATCACTACTATGTACCTGGCTGCTGCAAATAGTCGTGCAACTGTGTATACGTTGGAAGGTTGTCCGAATACAGCTGCCATCGCCGGTCAGAATTTTAAGAAATCCGGGATTAAAAACATACGGCAGGAGACCGGGGAATTTAATTCAACACTTCCCAAAACATTGAGCACCCTTCCTCGTCTTGATTTTGTTTATTTTGATGGTAACCATCGCAAAGATCCTACGCTGCAGTATTTTCAGCAATGCGTTCAGCGAATTGATGAGCAATCTGTTTTTGTTTTTGATGATATTCATTGGAACGCGGATATGTCGGAAGCATGGAAGGTTATTCAGCAGCATGAATCGGTAACGTTAACGATCGATTTGTTTTCGTGCGGGATTGTTTTTTTCAGCAAGGAATTGGCGAAGCAGGATTTTGTTTTGAGATTCTGAAGAAGAGTGCATTGCGATGTGCGTATACCAATGAGTGCTATTAAGCATCCCTTCCACCTCTCGCAATACGCATATCGCAATACCCAATGCTCTATACTCAATACTCAATACCTAATACCTAATACCCAATACTCAATACCAATTTTGTACATTCGCATCCACCTATGTCGCTACTTGTATTAAAAAACATTTCCAAGAAATACGTGATCGGAACTGAAACGATTCATGCGCTTCGCTCCGTTTCAATTTCCATCAGCAAAGGCGAGTATGTTGCACTGATGGGTCCTTCCGGCTCTGGTAAATCTACCTTGATGAATATTGTAGGTTGCCTTGATACGCCGACATCAGGCGAATATTCACTCAATGGAAAAGAAGTCAGCAAAATGGACGACAATGAGCTCGCTGACATTCGTAACAAAGAAATCGGTTTTGTGTTCCAGACTTTTAATCTCATTCCACGCAGTTCTGCACTCGACAATGTTGCGCTTCCGTTGGTATATGCCGGCTTGAGAAAAAATGAGCGCATTGAAAAGGCCACATCGGTATTGACGGATGTAGGATTGGGAGACCGCATCTCGCACAAGCCCAATGAGCTTTCGGGCGGACAGCGTCAGCGTGTTGCTGTAGCGCGTGCGCTGGTGAACCATCCTTCCATTATTCTTGCCGATGAACCAACCGGCAACCTGGATTCAAAAACCTCGGAAGAAATCATGGCGCTGTTCAGAGACATCCATCAAAAAGGAAATACCATCATCGTTGTAACACACGAAGAAGATATTGCGCAGCATGCTCATCGAATTGTGCGGTTAAAAGACGGGCTGGTCGAATCGGATGAGATGAATAAAAATATCAGGAAAGCAATCCTCACCTGAACTTTTTGTTAATGCTTTCAAGCACTAATCGGTGTAATCATTTAAATCTGTGTAATCCCTGATGAAAATATATACCAAAAAAGGTGACAGCGGCACCACCCAGCTCATTGGAGGGACAAGAGTGCCAAAGCATCATCTGCGTATCGAGGCGTACGGGACAGTTGATGAACTCAATTCTTTCGTGGGACTCGTTCGTGACCAGGAAATAGAAGCACATCATAAAAAAACGCTCCTGGAAATCCAGGATCGCCTTTTCACAATCGGCTCTCATCTTGCGTCGGATCCGGAAAAGTCGAGGATGCAAATTCCCGATTTGAAGGAAGAAGACATTGCATTGTTAGAAAAAGAAATGGACAGCATGGATGCACAACTTCCCGAAATGAAATCTTTTGTTTTGCCTGGAGGACACCCGATTGTTTCGTATGCTCACCTCGCACGGTGCGTATGCAGAAGAGCGGAACGCCTGGCCGTGCATCTTTCAGAAACCGGCGAAAGCACTGTGGACCCTCTTATCGTGAAATACCTCAACCGCTTATCCGATTACTTTTTTGTTTTATCACGGAAGCTGTGCATGGAACTTGGCGCAGAAGAAATCCTGTGGAAGGCGAGGATAAATTAGTTCCGGGCTGCACCTTTCACCGTCACAATTTCATTTTGATTTTTTCTTTCGGGACCGTTTATTTGAAAACACGATTATCAAGGACTTGTAAAATCAAAATTCATGATGGATGAATTAAACAGTACGGCATTCTTGCTCCAGGTAGCCATGCAGTTCCGGGTTCTAACGACAATAAAATAGGAATTGCCGGCAGTTGCCGGTGAGAAAACAAAACTCCCTTTGCCACTGCTGCTGATCGTCCCTCTTGCACTTTCAGCAAGAGCATACGGAAACGTTGAGCGATGGAGTTCAACGGTAATTGAATCGCAGAGGAAAGGATATTTTACCGGGTTCACGTCTGCAACCAACAGCCTGTTGCCGCGATAAAATCCCTGGAGAAAAACTTTCAGGTTCAGTGTAATTTCCGTTGAGGTGGACGGTGTAAGATAACAAACCTGTAGCGTCGGATGTTTGCTTACATCGGGATAATCACCTGAAGCAAAAATCAGCCGGGCATATTGCGTTTCAGTAGTAAGCCGAAGTAAAAAACCTCTGTTAGCGCCCGGACTGCCTATCATCTGTTGCACCATTGCAGTCACATCCATATTCGGATAGTCTTGCGTGCCACTCGTGCTTTGCGGAAGAATTACCTGGTCAGTAGTTGTGGTTGTCGGCTGAGTATTCCATGTTACTGTTTTTTCAGTCCATCCCGAGGTGACACGCTGCAAAAGACTTTGATCAGAATTGGTAAGAGAAGAATGAAGTGCAGGGCCGAATCCGTTGTTGCTTGAATAAAATAAAGAAAGAGATGCATTCTGAATGATGGCATTGGATGGAATGTTCGTGAGATCAAACTTAAACAGGTTCCGATAGAGTACCTGGGTACCGGAAATCGTCCACGCACCGCTACAATAATCGATCATGCTGGAATCGTACGGGGTCGTTGGATAATAGGTCGTGATGGTTGCATCTTCACCAGTATTATCAATTCTTAATTGAGCACAGTTTAAGTCGACGGTCGTATAAGTTACACTGAGGACAGGGTGGTTGCTTACGTCAGGATTATCACCCGAACCAAAAATAAGCCTGGCATATTTCATTTCATTGTTAAGTCGTAATAAAAAACCGAAATTGGCATTAGGACTAATCACCATTTGCTGCACCATTGCCGTAACATCCATGTTCAGGTAATTCTGAGTGTCGCTTGTGCTTTGAGGAAGAATCACCTGGCCGGAAGTTGTAACCGACGGCTGAGTATTCCATGTCACTGTTTTTTCCGTCCATGCTGAAGTAACACGCTGTAAAAGACTTTGATCTGAGTTGGTCAGGGATGAATGAGGCGCAGGACCAAATGAATTATTGTGTGAATAAAATAATGAAAGAGATGCACTCTGAATGATGGCATTGGAGGGAATACCTGACAGGTCGAACCTGAAAAAGTTCCTGTAGATCACCTCGGTGCCTGAAATGGTCCACGCACCGCTGCAGTAGTCTGTCAAACTTGAATCGTACGGTGCAGTTGGATGAAACGTTGTGACTGTTGCATCTTCACCGTCAGCATCCAACCTGAAAGATGTCGTAACCTGGGCAGTGACACTTTTCAAAAGCATGCATGATACTACAACAAGTGGGAATAATATTTTTGTTTTCATTTTTTGCATGCTCTTTAAAATGAACAGTGACACAATGTACAGTTATTATCGAGGTCTTCCCTTATGCCGATTGGTTCCCGCTGATGGGCTCTCGAGAGTGCCTGCTTTCAACCAATCCCACACCCTAAGCCACTTTCCGGGAGAATAAAGATTTTTTTTCACACCCGTTTTTTGAAACGGAATTTTTTTACTTTTGCCACCCTTAAAAGAAGGGGTAAGAATTTTCGTTTTACCATCATCAAGACAATAAACATATGTATTGGACACTTGAATTAGCTCAACATCTTGAAGATGCTCCATGGCCTGCAACCAAAGACGAGTTGATCGATTATGGTATCCGCTCGGGGGCTCCGCTGGAAGTGATCGAAAACCTCCAGGAGCTCGAAGACGAAGGCGAAGCATATGAAAGCATTGAAGAGATCTGGCCGGATTACCCGACCAAGGATGATTTCTTTTTTAACGAAGATGAATATTAGAACCTGGTTTCATTACGAACAGATTTAATGAATAACTTTCAAGGGAGTTTCAATCCGAAACTCCTTTTTTATTTTTAATAAAGAAGTTGTGGTGGATTTAGCCTGTTAATTATATTCTATATTTGTCATTATATAGGCTCTATGAAGAAAAGACTCCTTTTCATTTTGTTGCTTTCATTCTATAATGTTTCCGGCCAGGATTACCGCACGGTCATTCCTCTTCAGGCACAGTTTTTCCAGGATCAAAGTCACGCTTCAGGATTTGGATGGTTGTGGGGACATACGTGGCCTGATCGCCGGTCCGCGATAGAAGTCGCTTATTTCGATTCCTCAGTTACCGGTGTAAATGAAACTACGCGTTTTACTTTTCATACGTGGCGTGATACGCTAAATACCTTTGGAGCTGATTGTGTTGAAGAGAACGGCCCGGCATGGATTGGTTCCAGGATGATTGAAATGACAAATGGAATGAATTATTTTTTCAATGGGTCGGGAGATACTATACGAATCAAAACAAACGCTGCTGTACATACCAGCTGGAATTTATTTGATCTCCCGAATCATGGCTTTATCGCAGCGACAGTTGACAGCATTATATGGATGCAGCAATCAGGCTTGAATGATTCGATAAAAAATATTTCACTACTGGCTTATGACAGCCTTGGAAATATTATTTCGAACAATGTAAACGGAAAAACTATTTTGCTGAGTAAGTCAAACGGATTTTTCACTCTTCCTTCTTTCAGGGAATTCCCGAACTTCATTCAATTGTATCTCAGGCAACCTGTGCCGATGCCCGTGCAATCACAGGTATATGACTACAATGTAAATGATGAGTTTGAGTTCGAGAATATCTGTACTGATTTTTCTTTCTTTACCTATGTAAAAAAATACACTTATTATCTCATACTTGCCAAAAACGTCTCGGGTAATTCAGTAACCTATCATCGGCAGGTAGTCAACGTGCAAGTATTTCCAGATACAATCTTCTCTTCCTACCAGGATAGCGTTATCCTTCCCTATTCCAATGTTCCACTTTACAGTACATATCCCGAAGAAAATATAATTGCTTACACTCTCAGGCAGGATCCAAATGTCTGTAACGACCGACCTGTCTATACCAATAGCAATTGGATCTGGTTCTCAGCGCATGATTCCTGCTACCTTATCAATCATTTCGAACCTACATTCACCATTGAAAAACATTCTCCTGGACTAGGAATGGTTTACCAGGAATTTAATGACCTCGCTATTGGTCTTGAAGATTGTGTCGAAGAGCTCAGGTGGTATCACAAAGGAAGTGAGACGTGGGGTAATTTCCTTAGCCTCGTTTCAGGCATCAACGAAAGTCAATCTCATAACGCAATCATAATTTATCCTTCTCCTGTTACTGGCATCTGCGAGATACTATTCTCAAAAAAATTCAAGGGAAAAATTCTGATGACTGATATATCCGGCAGAATAATCATTGAAAAAACTATTGATAATACTTTTGCCAGGTTTGATCTTGCTACAATATATTCCGGGATCTATTTATTTTCTTTTATCAATGATTCAGGCATCATTGTCAAAAAAATTGTAAAAGAATAGTTTCCCGCCTGTTCTTTCGAAGCGAGGAGTAAACCGTAAACTTGTAAACCGCAAGCTCCCTCCCTCTGCCACATTTTCATGTCCTTCCCGGTGGCTTAATCCTTGACTTTCCCATTTCCCCATCTTCTGAATTAAAAGTACATTTGCTTTCCTAAAAAAATCCCTTTTATTTAACTGAAATCATGATAGGAATTATCAATAAAGCCATAAGTGGAATTTTTGGCAGCAAGAGCGACCGCGACCTGAAAGAGCTGAATCCCATTGCTGAGCTGGTAAAAAACGTTTATCCATCTCTTGCTTCTCTTACACATGATGAACTGAGACATAAGACCATTGAATTCAAAGAACGGATTGCCGAACACATCAAAGATATCGAAGGAGAAATTTCAGGACTTGAAAAACAAGCCGAAGAAAATCCTGACATGGATCTGCATGAAAAAGAAGATATCTATCGTCGTATCGATCTCCTGAAAAAAGACCGCCTCAAACAAACCGAAGAAATCCTTCTTGAACTTTTACCCGAAGCTTTTGCCGTTGTCAAGGAAACTGCAAAACGTTTTACAGAAAACGAAGAGCTGGAAGTAACAGCGACTGACCTCGACCGCCTGCTTGCCACAAAAAGGGACAACGTAGAAATTGAAGGAGACAAAGCCTACCACCTGAATTCGTGGATGGCAGCAGGCAACATGGTGACATGGAACATGATTCACTATGATTCGCAGATCATAGGCGGTATCGTGCTGCACCAGGGAAAGATTGCGGAGATGGCTACGGGTGAAGGAAAGACGCTTGTTGCGACTCTGCCGATTTACCTGAATGCACTTGCCGGCAGAGGCGTGCACATTGTAACGGTGAACGATTACCTCGCCAAACGTGACTCGGAATGGAACGGACCCATCTTTGAATTTTTAGGATTGACGGTTGATTGCATCGATAAGCACGAACCCAATTCTGAAGACCGGAGAAAAGCATATCTCGCCGACATCACGTACGGCACCAACAACGAATTTGGTTTTGATTATCTACGTGATAACATGGCCGTTCATGCTGAAGACATGGTTCAGCGCGGACATCATTATGCAATCGTGGATGAGGTGGATTCAGTTTTGATCGACGATGCGCGAACGCCGTTGATTATTTCCGGGCCCACTCCAAAGGGTGATCACCATGAGTTCGATGCTTTCAAGCCGAAGGTGGAGCTGCTGGTAAAAGCGCAGCGCGATTACATCAACAAAATTATTTCTGAAGCGCGTAAGCTGCTGGAAGAAAAAAACGAAAAGAAAGAAGCGGAAACAGGACTTGCATTGTTCCGTGCTTACCGTGGTTTACCGAAGACAAAAGCACTCATCAAATTATTGGGCGAGCCCGGCGTAAAGGCGATCATGCAGAAGTCAGAGAACTATCACCTGCAGGATCAGCAAAAGGAAATGCACAAAGCCGATGCTGAATTGTATTTCGTGATCGATGAAAAAAACAACAACATCGAGCTCACTGAAAAAGGAATTGAGCTGATGACCACTTCGAGTGAAGACAAAGATTTTTTTATTCTCCCGGATGTAGGTTCCATGATCGCCGAGATTGAAAAATCGGATCTCAGCGCTGAAGAAAAAATAGAAAAGAAAGATACACTGATGCGTGAGTTCGCTGTGAAGTCCGAACGCATTCATACAGTGAACCAGCTGTTAAAAGCTTACACACTTTTTGAACGTGATGTGGAATACATCATCGCCGACGGAAAGGTCAAGATCGTGGATGAACAGACAGGACGCGTGCTGGAAGGAAGACGTTATTCAGAAGGTCTTCACCAGGCGATTGAAGCAAAAGAAAACGTAAAGATCGAAGCCAGCACACAAACGTATGCTACGATCACCCTGCAGAATTATTTCCGGATGTTTCACAAGCTTGCCGGGATGACCGGAACTGCGGAAACGGAAGCGGGAGAATTCTGGCAGATCTACAAGCTCGACGTGGTTGTAATACCGACGAACCGTCCCGTTGTGAGAAAAGACGAACAGGACAAAGTATATAAAACCAAGCGTGAAAAATATAACAAGGTCATCGAAGAAATTGATGCGCTTGTAAAAGCCGGTCGACCTGTGCTGGTCGGAACAACCTCTGTTGAAATTTCAGAATTGCTAAGCCGCATGCTCAAGCTTCGCAACATCAAGCACAATGTCCTCAATGCAAAACTTCACCAGCGCGAAGCAGAAATTGTTGCGGAAGCAGGAAAACCGGGAACGGTAACGATTGCCACCAACATGGCAGGCCGGGGAACCGACATCAAGCTTGGCCCGGGTGTGAAAGAATCGGGCGGACTTGCGATCGTCGGAACGGAAAAGCATGAATCACGCCGCGTGGATCGACAGCTGCGCGGTCGTGCTGGCCGCCAGGGTGACCCGGGTGGGTCGCAGTTTTATGTTTCGCTGGAAGACGACCTGATGCGACTGTTTGGTTCAGACCGTATCGCTCGCCTCATGGACAGGATGGGAATTGAAGAAGGAGAAGTGATCCAGCACAGCATGATCACAGCATCCATTGAACGTGCACAGCGAAAGGTTGAAGAAAACAATTTCGGCATTCGTAAACGCCTGATTGAATACGACGATGTGATGAATGCGCAACGTGAAGTGGTGTATACGAAACGGAGGCATGCCATTTTCGGCGAACGGATTTCCATCGACATCAGCAACATGATGTTCGATGTATGCGAAGCTATATTGAATGAGCATCTCGAGCTTCGCGACTTTGATGGCTTTAAGCTTGATCTCATTCGTCTCCTTTCGATTGATTGCCCGGTGACTGAAACGGAATTCATGAATGAAAAGCCGGAGGAACTCACCGAAAAAGTTTTTGCTGAAGCGCACCGTTTTTACCGTCACAAATCACAGATGCTGGCAGAACGAACGCTTCCTTTTGTAAAAGATGTTTTTGAAAACCAGGGTGCCACCATCCAGAATATTGTCGTTCCGTTCAGCGACGGCATGAAAGGCATACAGGTAATTGCCAACCTGAAAAAATCATACGAGACTCAGGGGCGCGAGCTCGTTTCTTCATTTGAACGGAGAGTGATCTCTGCTTTCATTGACGATGCATGGAAAGAACATTTGCGGGAGATGGATGACCTGAAGCAATCTGTTCAGAATGCTGTGTATGAACAAAAGGATCCATTGCTCATTTACAAGTTTGAATCGTTTGAGCTTTTCAAACAGATGATGGAGCGTGTTAACAAAGAAATTATTTCTTTCCTTTTCAAAGGAGTCATTCCGTCACAGGATCCCAACAGCGTAAAGGAGGCAAAACGTCCGCAACGCACCGACATGAGCCGCCTGAATGCTAACAAAGCTGATGCTTCAAAGGCACCTGCGTCCGGTATTCCGCAACAGCCTTTGGCTCCGCCGAAAGTTCAGCCGGTACGTGTGGAACAAAAAATCGGAAGAAATGATCCTTGCCCGTGTGGCAGCGGAAAAAAATATAAGAACTGCCACGGTGCGGGTGTGAATGTTTGATACTTGTTCTTAGTTCACGGTTCTTAGTCAATGATCTAAATGGGCCGTGGAAAAATGTTTATTCACAGAAGTGCTTTCTTCATTTTTTGTTAGCGGAATTTTGTTTCATTTACAGAAGCGAAGGGTAGCCCTCTTTTTTTAAAACCATGAACATGGAAGCTACTGAAACACAATTGCCTCCTCAACTGCTGAGCGAACATCTTGAAAATACTCCACTTGCCATCATCGAGTGGGATGAGAAGCTCACGATCAAAAAATGGTCGAAGCGTGCCGAAGAAATTTTCGGCTGGGCGGCAAACGAAACCCTTGGGAAAAAGATGTCGGGATTTCATTTTGTGCACGAGCATGATATCCATCGTGTAAAAAAGCTGGCGAAACAATTATCGGATCAGCCCCTTGAGAAAAATCTCAGCGTCAACCGCAATTACAAAAAAAGCGGGGAGGTGATTTATTGTGAGTGGTACAATTCCATTTTAAGAAACCAGGAAGGCAATGTCATCACTATATTGTCGTTGGTAAACGACATAACAGAAAAAAAGAAAGCAGAAGATGAGCTCAGGAAAAGCGAAGAGCGATTCCGTGCGCTGATTGAGCATAGCCACGATGCTATCAGCATGATCAATGAAAAAGGAGAAATTATCTTCAGAAGCGCTGCTGCTGAAAAAATGACCGGCTTTACATCCGCTGAAGTAAGAGGAAGGAAAATCCTGGAGATGATCCACCCCGACGATGCAAAAGAAGCTGCTGAATTTTATGAGCAGCTGCTTAAAGAGCCGGGAGTTGCAAAACATAAAACGCACCGGGTGCTTCACAAGGACGGGCACTACATCTGGACAGAAGGAACCATGACCAATCTCCTTCACCATGAAAGCATCAAAGCCATCGTTTCAAATTTCCATGATATCACTGAACGAAAAAATGCAGAAGAAGAGCTGGTTAAAAGCGAGCTTCGTTACCGCTCACTGATTGACCAGGCATCCGATGCCATTATGATTACAGATGACCAGGGAAATTTTGTCGATGTCAATTCAGAACTTTGTAAAATGTTCGGTTACCAGAGAGAAGAACTGCTGCATTCCAACCTCATCCGGATACTGGATCCCGTGTCGCTAAACAATGACCCGGTTCGCTTTGATCTTTTGCTGAAAGGCCATTCTATTCTCCGTGAAAGAAAAATGATGCACAGGGATGGAACTGTTATTGACGTGGAAGCGAACGTGAAGATGCTGCCCGATGGAAAAATACTGGCTATTGCACGGCAGATTACAGAAAGAAAAAAATCAGAAGCCATCCTGAAAGAAAGCGAGTTCCGCTTAAGGATGGTCAGTGAAAATGAAATCCTGGGAGTTGCATGGTGTTCCCCGGATGGGAAACTTCTCCAGGCGAACAACACGTTTTATAAAATGCTTGGCTACCGGGAAGAAGAACTGAAAGGTGTTTACTTCGGTGACTTCACTCATCCGCTCGATACAGAAAAAGAACTTGACCTCGTCGCAGATATTTTTAAAGGCGCAATTGAAAATTACCGGATTGAGAAAAGATACAAGACAAAAAAAGGAGAATATATCTGGGTGGATCTGAATCTTTCATGCTACCGGAACCCCGTCGACAAAAAAATTGAATTTTTTGTAGGCATCATCCAGAACATAAACGAGAGGAAAAGAGCGGAAGACAAACTGCGTTCTTCCGAACACAAATACCGTTTGTTGTTTAACAAAAACCCGTTGCCGATGTGGATCATGTCAGAACCGGGCTTGCACATCATCGATGTAAACGATGCGGCCATTGCGCATTACGGATTTTCAAAAGAAGAATTTTTATCGATGGCTGCCGTGGATCTGCGACCAGCTGAAGACCGGGAAAAATTCCTCGAAGCGGCAGCAAAAACTTATCGCGGAGTCACTCATTGGGGCACCTGGCGGCACCGTAAAAAGGACGGCACCGACATCCGGGTGGAAGTAATCGGGCATAGTATAATGTACGAAGGAAAATCAACGCGTCTAATTCTTGCACATGACGTGACAGAAAAAATAATTGCTGAAGAAAAGCTGAAGGAATCTCACATGCAGCTGCGCCAGTTGTCTTCTCATATGGAAAACATACGTGAAGAAGAACGGACAAGTATTGCACGTGAAATCCATGATGAGCTGGGTCAGCAGCTCACCGGCTTGAAAATGGATGCATCCTGGCTGAGCAAAAAAATTCCGGCCGAAAATAAAATTGTCAGGGATAAAATTGCCGGGATGATTGCACTGATCGATGAAACTGTAAAAGTGGTGAGAAGAATTTCTTCCGAACTCCGGCCGGGAATCCTCGATGACCTCGGCCTGATCGATGCGCTTGACTGGCAAAGCAGCGAGTTTGAAAAACGAACTGCTATACGTTGTCGTTTTCGTTCCATGCTGAAGGATGCACGCTTTGATAAAAATCTTTCCACAGGAATTTTCAGGGTGTACCAGGAAACGCTTACCAATGTTGCGCGTCATTCAAATGCATCCGAAATTAAAACATTGCTTGAGGAAGCGAATGGAGTTTTTACTTTAAGTATGCGTGATAATGGCATCGGTTTCGATGAAAAAGAAATTAAAAATAAAAATACACTTGGTCTCCTTGGCATGCGCGAACGTGCAACCATGTTTGGCGGGAACCTGGTGATTGAAAGCACGATTGGAAAAGGCACTTCTATCATTCTTGAAGTCCCTATGAAAGGAGAATAATAAAAAACAAAAAAAAGGAATGAGACGTATCCTGATTGCCGATGATCATGGCATCGTGAGAAGAGGATTGAAGGAAATTCTCCTGGAAGAATTTCCGCGCGCAGAAATAAGTGAAGTTGCCGACGGAAATGAATTACTGCGTGCAGCACGTTCAGAAAAATGGGACATCATCATCAGCGATATTTCCATGCCCGGTAAAAGCGGCCTTGAAACATTGAAACTTCTTAAAACGGAATTCCCGAAAGTCCCTGTACTCATTGTAAGCATGCACCCGGAAGACCAGTATGCCATCCGCGTTTTGAAAGCAGGAGCATCCGGTTACCTCACAAAAGAAAGCGCTTCGGATGAGCTGGTCAATGCAGTGCGAAAAATCAGTGACGGCAGAAGATACATTACACCGGCTGTGGCTGAAAAGATGGCTGAAAATCTCGACCAGGATTATACATCACGCGAGCCGCATGAAAACTTATCGGACCGCGAGTTTGATGTGATGAAGCTGATTGCATCCGGGAAAACAATTTCTGAAATTGCTGATATTCTTTCGCTGAGTCTTACTACAGTCAGCACGTACCGTTCACGTGTTCTTTTGAAAACAAACATGCGGACGAATGCTGAGCTGACGCATTATGCTATACAGAATAATTTAGTGGGGTGAATTGCAAGATGAATAATTGAGAAATCCACTATATGAAAAACATTTTTATATATTTTTTCATATCCACAAGTCTTATAGCCAACGGACAAACATCTGTTTACCATCCTTTTCCCGATTCTGCAATTGTGTGGCGGGAAGATGGATCAGCTGTATCGGGTGGATGTTGCTGTAATGGAGGAATTAATTCAGCTTGCCTGAATGACATTCATTACGAATATTTCATATCTGGTGATACAGCTATTGGAACTAATCTATATAAAAAACTTTATTCTACAGGAATAGTTGTACAATACATTTCTGGTCCTTTTACATGTCCGGGGTGGTGCGGAAACAATTTTCAATACTCTTATTTTAACGATGTTTATACAGGTGGTTTGCGCCAGGATATATCAAATAAAAAAGTTTATTTTATCCCTCCCGGGGCAATGCAAGATACGCTGCTGTATGATTTCAACCTGAATGTTGGCGATTTGCTTCCGCCCTCATACAATAATACACCATTGACTTCCAACAATTATGTCGAATCAATTGATTCTGTCTTAATCGGAAATAATTATCACAAATGCTTCAAAATATCTAGTCATGGGAATCACAATTATGTTTCCATCATTGAGGGGATCGGAAGCACGTACGGATTACTATGGCGTCTCGAAACACCATTCGAAGCATTCAATGATTTGACATGCGTTAGTATTAATGCTTTAACGGTGTTCCCGGACACTCTTGCCTCTTGTAGTTTTGTATCGACCGTTAAAAAGACGCAGAATGATCCGGCACTTTTGTTTTATCCAAATCCCTTTCACTCTGAAGCAACTCTATTAATTGATGAGTCATACGAAAATAGTCAGTTACTAATTTACAACGTAATCGGGGAGTATCTCCGAAGGCAAGTCATTCATGGCAAGTCCACAACACTTAATCGAGATCAGCTTCCAAATGGCATATATTTTTTTCAAATCAGAAAACAAAACGGACAGATTATTTCAGGAAAATTTTTGGTGAACTGACATTCAAATAATTTTTATCATATGGATTACATTAAAATAATAAAAGAGCTGTCTGCTAATAAATCAGTCTTTCACGAATTACTAAAAGAAAAACATCAGGAAGAATACTCATGGAAACAGGCACCCGAAAAATGGTGTCTTCTTGAAATCATTTGTCATCTGTATGATGAAGAGCGTGAAGACTTCCGTGCGAGAACAAAACACGTTCTTGAAACTCCCGCTTCTCCCCTGCCCTCCATTGATCCTGTCGGATGGGTGAAAGAAAGAAAATACATGGAGCAGGACTATGATACAAAACTGAACAGCTTTCTTGCTGAACGCGAAGAATCTGTCAAGTGGCTGAAATCGCTTCAGCATCCGAAATGGGACAATGCATACCAGCATCCGAAATTCGGGGCGATGACAGCCAAAATGTTTTTATCAAACTGGCTGGCGCATGATTATCTCCACTTCCGTCAAATCACAAAGCTGAAATACGACTTTGTGAAACACATTTCAGGTGAACAACTGGATTATGCAGGCACCTGGTAATTTTGAAAGGCCCGCTAATTGCATTTTGAAGGATGGATAACAAGTTACATCAAACGCATAGTGAATCTGTAAATCAGCATCAAAAAATTCTAACAATTCTAAATTGATAACTCATGAAACTCCAAAGAATCTCACCATGTTTATGGTTCAATGACAATGCAGAAGAAGCTGTAAAATTTTACACTTCCATTTTCAAAAATTCACAAACGAAAACCGTAGTGCACAATGGTGACTCAAGTGCTGTTGCTTCCGGTCAGAAAAAAGGTACTGTCCTGACCATTGCTTTTGAACTCGATGGTCTTCAGTTTATGGCTCTCAATGGCGGTCCTCAATTCAAATTCAACCATGCAATTTCACTGGTTGTAAATTGTGAATCACAGGAGGAGATCGATTATTACTGGGAAAAATTATCTGCAGGTGGCGGAACAATTGAACAATGCGGCTGGTTAGCCGACAAATTCGGAGTTTCGTGGCAGGTAGTTCCGGCGTCACTGAGTGATTGGATGAAAGATGACGTGAAATCAGAGCGGGTCATGAAAGAAGTATTGAAAATGAAAAAGCTGGATATGAACAAACTTGAGAAAGCTTATGAGTCGTAAACCAAAATCAGCGGCTACAAAAAAGCCGTTGAGGAAGTTTGCTTCAAACGAAGTCGAAGAATATTTTTTGTCACTCCCGGAATCTTCCAGGAGAACGCTTGAAAAATTCCGTGACCGTGTAAAGACAATGCTGAAAAACCCTGAAGAAGTAATCAGCTACCAGATCCCTACATTTAAATACAATGGCCGCGGCCTGATCGCTTACGCAGCATTTAAAAATCACTGGAGTGTATTTACCTTGAGCATGGCCTCGATGAAAAAGCTAAAAGACGATCTCGAAGGTTATGATGTTTCGGGAGTTACCATGCATTTTGATTATGATAAAGCTTTTCCGGCAGGGCTACTGAAGAAAATAATTTCGGTTAGAAAAAAAGAGATTGAAGAACGGTGGGGCTAACTAAGAACTAAGAACTAAGAACTAAGAACTAAGAACTAAGAACTAAGAACTAAGAATGTTTGTAGTAGTTTCTACTACATAAGATTGATAATTCCTACTATTTAATGCGCTGTTCGAAAAAAGGTCATTTGCGTTCACTTAATGAACAGCGCACAAAAACGAAACCAGCTAAAAGTCCTCATTGTAGAGAACTCTGATGTTGTTGCCGGAAGAATACGAAACCTGCTGAGTGAGTTTTCTGAAATCTCTGTAGTTGGTGAAGCCGTCAACGGCAGGGAGGCCATGACGATCATGCAGATCATGACTCCGGATGCAGTGCTGCTCGACATCAGCATACCGGGCAAAAGTGGTATGCATATCCTCAAAGAAATCAAAGAAAAATATTCGGCCACCAAGGTGGTGATGTTTACCAACCATGCAGATCCGTATTTCAGGAACATCTGTCGCGAGCTGGGAGCAGATTATTTTTTTGATAAGTCAACCGAGTTTGAAAAAATCCCAGGTGTGCTGGTATCCATGCTTTAAATCTTAACACAATACGATCCCAATATTTATTTTGACAATAGAAGATGAATAGTAATGCTCAAACGTTCCGCCATAAAAAAGTACTGCTTGTGGATGATGACAAGGTGGACATTTTTATTTCAGAAAAAATTATGGCGGCTGCGGCTTTCGCTGAAGAAATGATTTCAAAATCTTCAGGCGGCGAAGCCCTGGAATACCTGGAAAGCCTGGGTAATCAACCCGATCAGCTGCCGGAGTTGATATTTCTTGACCTCGGAATGCCTGTCATGGATGGCTTTGAGTTCCTCGATGAATTTAAAAAGCTCAATGATAACATTCAGAAAAAATGCAACGTCATTGTACTGACGAATGCTGACCCGGATGAAAAAAGATCTTTTGTAATCAAGAGCAATCCGTTTGTAAAAAAAATCCTGACCAAACCATTAACAGTGGATGCACTGAGGAATATTTGAGTGCGCAACTGTTTAAGTGTGTGAGTGTTTAAGTTGATGCCGCTACTTAAACACTTACGCATTTAAACACTCAAACACTTATCTACTGGTTTCTCGGGTTCTTCCACCCCTTTTCCAATCGTTCAATCGTTCCGGAAATTCTTTCCTTTCGTGTCTCCTCGCGTTTCGCAGTAACGATCCATTCAATATATTCTTTGCGGTTGGTAAACGAAAGTGCATTGAAAAATTCCTGTTGCTTTTTTTTCCTGCCAAGCTCCCTGGCAAAATCATCCGGCAGGCGAACGGTTTTTTTTCCGGCATCTATGTAGTCAAGGATCGGACGTTCGCGTGGTTTTGATTCCCTCCTTTCATCTTTTTCCGTTTTCAAACGGCAGGCAAAAGTCGACCACGTATCGTCGAATGAAATAAGGCTAATCCAATGTAACTCTTTGTGCTGAAGCAATGGATCCCATCCTTTGTCGCGAGTGAGATCTGTTTGAATTCCGGATGTTCCTTTTGGATAATAAATCCAGAGCAAAACATCTTTTTTCAGCAACTTCAAAAGTTTGGTAAGCTCTTTTTCCATTTGAGCTTTGTTGAGAACAAACCAGTGAACCTGTGAATACGATTTAGCATCGCTCGCAATCTTCACTCCCGCGGGTAAAGCACCGAGTCCTTTTTTAAAATTTGAAGGAGCATTAACCGTAAGTAACATATCGCCTTCCTTGATTTTTAATTTTTCAGAAATGTTCGTAGCCATCTTATATCCGGATTTTTCTTAGTGTTTCTTCTACGAAGATGCACTAAGTTAATTTGTTTTTATTTGCCCTTATCATCTCGTTATAATTTAGATTCCTTGCCAAACCATTCACAGCCTGGGCAATCCGCTTTGCTTTCGTTTCTTCTGTCTTTGCGCTTGCAATCCATTTCGAAAAATAATTCTGGTGAGATTTAGCAAGAGTTTTAAAAAAAGAAACCGCAGCGGGCTCTTCTGCCAGGCATTCCATGAAATCTTCGTCGAGCTTAACAGGAGTTTTATCTTCTTCTAATTGTACAACGAGCATCGCTCCATGTCTCTTGCCAATTCCTTTTCTCAGTTGAGCATTTAAAGGCATAATAAAACTTCCTCCACCCATCGGCAATAGAGCAATTCCTTTAATAGAAAAAAGATCCAGCTTACCTTTCACCCTGAAAGATTTTTTGTTATCCTTTTTTATCCGCTGTGCAACATCTGCTGGTACTTCAATATAGGTCCAGCCGGTCTTCTCGCCCTTCTCTTTAAACTTTAAAATAATTGTTGTGTACTTCACCATAATGAAGAGGCTAAAATAAATTATAAATGATGAATTATGAATTATAAATTAATGAGGTTATTTCCCATTAACCCATTTATAATTTATAATCCATAATTCCCCTTCAAATTTTGCTTCATTATATAATTTTCTACATTTACTCCAATCTCAATTTCAGACCTTCAAAAAAAATCCTGTATGGAGAACAACAAAGGCACTTTCAAACCTTACATTTCTGCAACTGACAACGTACCTGAGTTTACGCTGAAAGCTATTTTACTCGGATGTGTTTTTGGAATTATTTTTGGCGCATCAACAGTATTCCTTGCGTTGAAAGCAGGACTTACTGTATCCGCTTCGATCCCGATTGCCGTGCTGGCCATTTCACTCGGAAGAAAATTTTTCAAAACAACCATCCTCGAAAATAATATTATTCAAACCACGGGGTCAGCGGGTGAATCCATTGCATCGGGTGTCGTGTTTACACTGCCGGCGTTTTTGTTTTTGTCAGCCAATGAAAGCGGCATCAGTAGCGGGACCGTCTATTTCCAGTACTGGACCATTTTTACGCTTGCTGTGCTGGGAGGAATGTTGGGGACGCTGATGATGATACCCTTGCGGCGTTCGCTGATTGTAAAAGAACACGGACAACTTCCTTACCCGGAAGGAACCGCCTGCGCACAGGTTTTAATTGCCGGTGAAAAAGGCGGCGACTTCGCAAAGACTGCCTATATGGGTTTGGGCTTTTCTATGCTGTACGCCATTCTTCAACGTGTGCTTCACGTGATTTCTGAAACACCTGCTTGGGTAACAAAACAGAGCAACCGGTTTTTTCCTTCTGCAACACTCAATGCCGATATCACTCCCGAATACATGGGTGTGGGTTATATCATCGGTCCGCGCATTGCAGGTGTGCTCGTTGCCGGCGGTGTGCTCGCATGGCTTGGATTAATTCCATTGCTTGCATCCATCGTTCCACCTGATACCATTGCACTTCAACAGGTGAAGCTGGGATTTTTACCGGATGTCCTGACAGCAGGTGGTAAAGGTGGCTGGGATCCTGTTACGCATACATTCTCCGACATGGCAGAAGCCCTTTACAGAACCTACATCCGACAGATCGGTGCAGGTGCTGTTGCTGCCGGCGGCTTCATCACGCTCTTCAAAACAATTCCAACCATTATTTCTTCTTTCCGGGAAAGTGTATCATCGATGAAAGGGAATGACAAAGTAAAAGTGGCAAGAACAGAAAATGATTTGTCTTTTAAAACGGTCATCTTCGGAAGTCTTGCATTGGTTGTCCTCATGACGATTCTTCCGATCCTGCCCGGCGATTCGATCCTGAATAAATTCCTGATCGGCATCCTGATTGTGGTCTTCGGTTTTTTCTTTGTCACTGTATCGAGCCGTATCGTCGGCATCATCGGTTCCAGCAATAACCCGATTTCGGGGATGACGATTGCTACTATCATGGGAACAGCCCTCATCTTTATTGCAGTGGGCTGGACAGGAAAAGTATTTGAACCGATGGCATTGGTTGTCGGAGGAATTGTTTGTATTGCCGCTGCGAATGCCGGCGCTACATCGCAGGATTTAAAAACAGGATACATCGTAGGATCAACTCCGCGATACCAGCAGCTTGCTTTATTTATAGGTGCGATTGTTTCATCAGTTGTCATCGGCTTCACCGTAAAATATTTGGATACTCCGACAGCAGATCTCGCTGCAAAAGGAGTTCAGCATGCCATCGGTGAAAAATTTGCTGCGCCACAGGCAACATTGATGGCCACATTAATCAAGGGTCTTCTTTCATTCAACCTTGACTGGAACTTTGTGCTGGTGGGAGTGTTCCTGGCAATTACCGTTGAGCTGTGTGGTGTGAAGTCCTTGTCATTTGCTGTGGGTGCTTATCTCCCGCTCTCTACGACCCTCCCGATTTTTGCAGGTGGTGCCATCAAAGGTCTTGTTGATTACAGGGCAAAACGTAAACACATTGCAACAGAAGATGCTGAGCTTGGAAAAGGAAGCTTGTTTGCAACGGGACTTGTAGCCGGTGGCGCCTTGTTCGGTGTGATCGTCGCTCTGCTTTCCGTTGATGACACGGTGTTCCATAAGATGGAAGAAATCAATACATCAGCAGGACCGCATGGATTGATTCACATGCTCGGTGAAGGCGGCTACATGCTGCTTGGCGCCGGCTTCTTTGCATTCATGGGCTGGGTGTTGTATCGCATCGCAATCAGGAAATAGGAAAATATCTTTTCTGTAAAAACCAAAAAGCCGCCGCCACACACACAATGTAGCGCCGGCTTTAATGGCAATCGCTTTATCTTATTTTATTTTGAAACCATGAATTTCACGCGACGCACTTCGCCGTTTTTCTCGATTTCAAAAATGTAAATTCCGTTGATGAGATCAGTGGTATTCATCTTGATCGTGTTCGTTCCTTCCTCCACATCTTCCTGTCTCGAGAGCACTTTCGCCCCAATCACATTGTAGACAGCCAGCTGAGCTGTTCCGCGCGTTGCGCTTGTAAACGAAGCAGAGATATTTTCTGTTGCAGGATTCGGGAAGAGAGACACATCACCAAAGTTTTCAGCTGAAATAACTTCAGGTTCGCTTGTAGGAGCAATGTGTCGCTGCGCGTTGCCGCCAACTACAACTGTATAATCTTCCACTTCACCATAGCTGTATGTTGCACAAGGATTAGCCTGACCTGCATAATACTGCATCTGGATGCGCATGCGCGTAGGACCGTTGAGTGCAGATGCAGGAACTGTAAAGGCCGCATTCACCAATGCTGTTCCGTTTCCAACTGCTGCTTTTTCCCCCGCATCGCTGAATGATCCATTGTGATTGTAATCAATCCACACTGTCCAGTACTCCATGTATGCCGATCCGCGGAAACCGGGAGTCAGTGCAATGGTGTAAGCAGTTCCACCGGATACATTCGTGCTCAACCCTGTGAAATCAGCATAACCATTATTATTGCCGCTGGCATTGTTGATGGAGCCCAGGGCAACTTTACTGATGTATTCGTAAGTAGTAGAGTTTGCTTTGGAAGTACAATACGTAAGCGCGCAACCGGTTGTTGTAAACGATGCTGGTGTGCTGTATGCACTGGTCCCGATTGAGCATTGTGTCCTCACCTGGAACTGGTACGCAGTACAGGAAGCAAGGCCCGTAAGATTATAAGAAGCGGTTGTGATGCCTGTTACAGTAGTCCAGGCGGAAGCTCCAGTTGCTCTCCATTGCAATGTATAACCTGTTGCACCGCTTACAGCTGTCCACGATAGTGTCGCAGCAGTTACATTCACGTTACCGGCAAGCCCGGAAGGAACATCACAGGAACCTCCGCTTAGCGTCGTGAAGTTCAGGGAAGAGGTGAAGGCCGATGAGCCGCTTGGACATGCAGTCTGTATTTGCCATTCGTAACTGGTAGCAGGAATTAAACTGGTAGGAGTATAAGAACCTGCTGCAGTGTTTGCATTTGTCCACAAGCTTGAACCGATGGTGCGGAACCGCAGATTATAAGAGGTAGCTCCTGAAACGGCTGTCCAGGTAAAGGTCGCAGAAGAAGTAGTAATATTACTGGTAGCCATTCCTGTTGGTATGTTACAACCGGTAACAGTTGTTCCGGTGTTGAATACAGTGGATGCCGTAAACGCTGACGAACCTGCTGAGCAGACCGTCTGCACCTGCCACTCATAAGTAGATCCCGAAGTAAGTGTACTGAGTGTAACCGTTGGAGTAGTTGTACTTACAGTAGTCCAGGTGGTGGTGCCGGTAATACGGTAGTGAACCGAATAGCTCACCGCACCCGGAACTGCTGTCCAGCTTACAGTAGCACCTGAAGATGTTACATTCGAAGTGCCCATTCCGGCGGGAACGTTACACGCAATGCTGCTCGTTGTGGTAAATGTTGTTGAAGTTGTATACGCTGATGATCCGGCTGAACACGCTGTCTGTATCTGCCATTCATAATTCGCGCCGGCAGTAAGATTGGATGCGTTGTAGAAAGTGGCCGCAGTGCTGGCATTGATCCATGATGTAGTACCCACCAGCCTGTACCTGACGTTGTAGTTGTTAGCACCTGACACGGCAGCCCATGTGAAGATGGCAGTAGTAGTGGTAATGCTGTTCGTCATCATGGTTGTCGGCAGGTTGCAGGCCGGAACAGCAACTGTTGTGAAGTTAACTGTAGACGCGAAAGAAGATGTTCCAAATACACACACCGTTTGAACCTGCCATTCGTAAGGTGTTCCGGATGACATGGAACCGGCATTGTAAGATGTGCCGGTAACGCTTACTGTTGTCCAGGTAGTCGTTCCCGTTACACGATAACGCAGGTTGTAACTGATCGCACCCGTCACAGCTGTCCATGTAAAGGTCGCTGAAGTAGTGGTGATGCTGCTCGTTGCGGTTTCAGACGGAACATCGCAGGTAAGCGCCAGCATGGTGAACAATGCTGAAGAGGTGAATGCAGAAGATCCGCTGGAACATACTGTCTGCACCTGCCATTCGTAACCTGATCCTGCTGTTAACCCGGTGAGGTTAGCAGAGGTCGAAGTGGTGCTCAGGCTGGTCCAGGTAGTTGTTCCTGTGAGACGATAGTGAACCGTATAGCTTAATGCACCTGATACTGCTGACCATGAAAGTGTCGTCGTGGTGCTTGTGGTGTTTCCAGTTCCCATTCCTGCAGGTGCCGTACAAGGCGGTGCAAGCGTGGTAAAATTCGTTGAAGAAGTGAAGACGGATGATCCGCCCGCACACACGGTCTGGATCTGCCATTCATATGCTGTGCTTGCCGTAAGAGAAGTTGCTATGTAAGAAGCGACAGATGTGCTTGCTGTTGTCCAGCTGCTTGTTCCCACCAGGCGATAACGAACATTGTAGTTCACTGCTCCTGAAACTGCAGTCCACGCAAGAGTGGCTGTTGATGTTGTAATGCTGTTTGTATTAAGACCAGCCGGAGCGTTGCATGGTGTTGAAGTGGTGGTAGAAAAAGTGGAGGATGAAAAGGTAGACGATCCTGAAGAACAAACCGTTTGCACCTGCCACTCATAATTAGAACCCGACGTCAATGCACTTACATTGTATAACGCTGTTGTTGTGCTGACTGTCGTCCACGTAGTAACACCGACGAGACGGTAAGAAACAGTGTAGCTCACCGCGCCGGAAACACCAGTCCAGTTGAGGGTGGCTGATGTAGAAGTGATGCTGGTTGTACTCAACCCTGACGGAGCATTACAAGGAGGTGCAAGTGTTGTGAACGTTGATGAAGCAGTGTATGCTGATGATCCTCCTGAACAAACTGTCTGAACCTGCCATTCATAACCTGTTGCAGAAGTAAGTGAGCTCACGCTATAAGTCGTGGCAGTTGTGTTCACCGTCGTCCAGGTAGTAGTACCTGTTGCGCGGTAATGAACATTGTAGCTGAGCACACCTGCTATAGCAGTCCAGCTTAAAGTAGCCGAATTTGTTGTGATCGATGAAGTCGTTAACCCTGTCGGTGCATTGCAGGCCGCGGGTGAAGTTGTAAAGGTAGTGGAAGCTGTATTCGCTGATGATCCGCTTGAGCAAACTGTATGTACCTGCCACTCATATCCTGTTCCTGCGGTAAGACCGGAAACATTAAAAGAAGTGGATGCAGAAGTTCCTGATGTCCAGGTGGTCGTTCCGGTTTTACGATATTGAATAGCGTAACTGCTTGCACCTGATACGGCCGTCCATGTAAATGTTGCTGTAGATGCAGTGATGGAAGCGGTGTTCATTCCTGTCGGAGCATTGCAGGTGCTTCCTCCGCCACAAGCGCTGAGGCAGGTTGAGGTAGAAATATTATTCAGGATCAACGCTGTCGGTTGAGGTCCAAAGCCAAGAGAAAAATTAATTCCGACACTGATCAGGTGGCAATAGCTCATGATCGTTCCGCCATTGGAAGGAACGGGCGCACCGCTGCAGCTTCCTTCATAACCATAACCTGCAGCCGGACCGCAACCGTCAATTGCTGTGTTGTTGCCGTTCCACACACATGCATGTGTGTGACTGGAACCCATCAGGTGACCTTGTTCGTGGGTGATTACTTCAACCGTCCAGGAATAAGTAGGAACTGAATTGTATCCTGTTCCGACACCGGCATAGCATTCTCTGAATTGCGTGCTGGAGGCGCAGAGCCCGTCAATCCAGGCAATTCCACCACCGCCTGCAAGACCAATCAATGCACCGAGATCACCGTTGAAAGATGTGCGGAAAGCACCGAAGTCTGTGAGCAAGCCGGAAGTGCTGGTAGATGTATACGGACTTGCAGATGTCCAAACATAGACCTGCGAAAGTGTTACCGAAATACCATCATTCGCATATAAAATAGAGCTCTGGCTGAAGATACCGGTTACATAATTGGTTGCAGCAGTCAGGCTTCCTTTGTTCGAGTAAAGATCAAAGTTAACTTCCCAGTAAAGGTTCACGCATTTAGCCGATGCAGCAGCCGCAGAAGTAGTTCTGTCCATCGAGCCACCTGAATGGCCTGTGAGATCATCAGCAGTGTTACACTGTGTGGTCGGAAGCGCATCCAGGTTATGTTCGTTGTAAAAAATGTGAAGGCCTTGCGAATCGTGTTCGAGTTTTCCAAGCACCTGGTTACCATCCAAAGCAGTGGAAACCATTCCCATTATTTCATCCTCGTAGATGCTGATTTCAGCGAGAGAGTTATTGTCTCCGCTGATGATTCCCCAGTAATGTAATCCTCCTTCATAAGGAACAGGAAGGCCATTGCTGGCATTGGTTACTACTGAAAAACCGGTACCGGTAATGGTAGCTTTAAAAAGATCAAGCTCTGTAGTTCCGCCGGAACTGTTCGGGATAATGAAATGAATATTTTCAGGTTGCTCTCTGAGAATTCGTTGTGCTTCGTCACGACGGAATTCCATGACGGTAGCATATTTAACTTTCTCGTTCAGCTCTTGCGCCTTACGCATTGACTCAGGCGTAACAGTAAACAGTTGAACGTTCGTGAATACTTGATTCAGCGTTTTTCTTTCATTGATCTTTTGAGCGATTGGTTTTAAATTTTCTGCGAATGATGAGCACGCAATCAGGAGGGCTGCAATGAGCAGGTAAGTTCTCTTCATTTATTTGTTGATTAGATAATAAATTAACACTCGCCGATTAAGTTGTGTGTGGGTAATCGGCTTTAATCCCCGGCAAGAAATCGAGTGTGAAACTACCTTTCAATTCTGTTGGAAATCTGTTGAAAAGGGTTGAATTTAGTAGGTTTGATGAAGATTAAGAGAATAATTCTTAACAAAAAAATCATCAATTGTTGAAAACTTTTGCACCCGAAATTGACCGGACTTTTTAGAACAAAAGCCCGGGAAGCCGCATCAGTTCTGACATTGAGTTGCCTGGAAGCATGCTAAAGAACTGAAAATGAGTGAATCGGATTATTTTGTCATCCGGATATACGAGGTTTCATCCTTGTTATAAAAGTAGCTGTTTTTCATATTGACACCGATAAATTTTTTGAGCTCATCAGAAGAAGTGAACTGCTCATCAATATTGTCGGTCACCTCAGAAAGAGTAAACATGGCATCACCGGTCATCACCATTTTGTAGAGAAAATATTTTGGAGCCGAGCCATCAGGATTATTTTCCCATAGGTTCAGGAAGGTAGTTCCGTTCACGGTCGATGCGTAGGCCATGTATTTCTCGCTTTTCTTGTCACTCGATTTCTTGTTGATCTTTTCGATATCGTAAGTGAACTCGTCCTTCCTTGTAATCTTATAACTCTCCTCGGGGTTGTTACGCGTCTCCCACGTTCCGAGCAGCTTCGGATCAACCTTCACGGATGCTTTATCGATTGCCACATCTGTTTGATAAGGACAACCGGTAAAAACAACAAAGGAAGCCAGGAGGAAAATGAGAGTGAGTAAACTTTTCATGATGTTGGATTTAAATTTTTTCTGGATACGTGTTTACGGGTGTTCAAATTTATCATTTATAATTTAAGAGGTGAGTGAAGGCGATTCACTTAGGTTTTGTCCTGACTTTCTTTTCTTCTGTAAGAAAACCCTCAATACAGAAAAACTCCAATGAAAAGTGGCCGTTTTACAAACCAGGAATTCAATCCTCATTAAATAAAATTTAAAACGCTCATTATGAATAAAAAAACATCACTCTTTTTTCCTCTTTGTTTTTTCATCTGCGGAGCCATTCATGTAAATGCTCAAAGCGGCACCGTTGTATCAGGAGGTGAAGCAACCGGCACGAACGGAAAGGTGAGCTATTCAGTCGGACAAACAGATTACAAAGCAGTTGCCGGCAATGACGGTGTTGTCACCCAAGGAGTTCAGCAACCTTATGAAATTGTCACGATCACCGGTATTAAACAAACAGGTATTCAGCTGACGGCTTCCGTTTACCCAAACCCTACTGTGAATTTTGTTACGCTCTCCTTTGCTGATAAGGATTTAAAAAATACAGAGTATTCTCTTTTTGATTCAAAGGGAAAAATTATTTCAAGCCAGGCAGTAAACAGCCAGCAGACAAATATCTCCATGAGCGGACTGGCTACAGGCACTTATTTCATCAAGGTGTTGACCAATAAAACAGAAAGCAAAACATTTAAAATAATCAAAAACAGTTAACCGAAAAAAACAAAATCAATTCAAAATATATATGAAAAAAATAATTACAATTTTAGTAGCAGCGTTCGTCATTACAAATGCGTTCGCGCAGGCACCATCGAAAATGAGTTACCAGGCGGTTGTTCGCGGGACAGGTAATGTCCTTGTATCGCTTTCGCCTGTCAGCATGCGCGTCAGCATCCTGCAAGGTTCAGCGACCGGCACTCCTGTGTACGTGGAAAATCAAACTGCAACGACAAACGAGAACGGGCTCATCAGCATTGAAATCGGAAACGGAACTGCTGTAACCGGTAACTTCAGTGCGATCAGCTGGTCAAACGGTCCGTACTTTATAAAAACTGAAACGGATCCGGCCGGTGGAACAAATTATTCAATTTCCGGAACGAGCGAGCTGATAAGCGTGCCGTATGCATTGTATGCAGAAACATCCGGAACACCGGGACCACAAGGCGCGACAGGTTTACCGGGCGGTGATTCTCACAGGTATTTTTTCCAAAACAATAACGTTTCAACACCATCACCTGAGCACATTTCATTTGATGATAACAATGCTCCTATTCATTCGATTTATATCAACAAGGTAAACGGTGATGGAATTGATATCAGCAGCTGGATGAATTCACTCACAGCATCTACCAACTCCAAGAAAGGAAGAATTAAAATATTCCAGGAAGACGATGCTTCAAACTTTGTCATCCTCGACGTATTCAATGTAACACTTTCCGGAAACTCATACCAGCTGAGCACTTCTTACGTTACAGGAAATCCATTGACGTATCCAAACCCGCACTTTACAAATAGCCAGCGTATCATACTTACTTTTTCTGCTGCAGGTGACAAAGGTGACCAGGGAGTTTCAGGCCCTGCAGGAAACAACGGTCTTACGACAAGCGTGAATAATGTACAGGAAGTAAATGGCAACATCACCTTAAGTTCTTCCGATCTCGGATTAGGTAATGTCGATAACACTGCTGATGCCGATAAACCGGTAAGCAGTGCAACGCAAACTGCATTGGATCTGAAAGCAAACATGGCTTCACCATCTTTCACCGGTACTCCGACAGCACCGACTGCAACTGCCGGTACAAACGATACGCAAATTGCGACAACAGAATTTGTAACAAATGCTGTGAGCACAGAAGTCGGAAACTATCTTCCGTTGTCTGGCGGATCAGTAACGGGAACAATTTCAGGTACCAGTATTTCTCTCGCTAACAATTTGGACATTACAGGAAAGTCTACCATCGGAACCAATGTAAGCGAATCAACTCCCAACCTGAAACTAATCGGGTACGCAAGTGACAGCGTAAATGGCGGTGGCGGATTGGAAATCGGAGATGGTGGCGCAGTTCACATGAGAATCTACCGGACTTCAAGCAACTACTTCAATATCTCTACACTTGGTTCTTTGGGTGAGCGTATTGGTATCAATGCAGATTATGATCCGCAGTACACACTCGATATCAACGGAAGTTTACGCGCAAAAGGCAACACATCTATCGAAGGCAGCATGTATGCAACAGGAGACATTGGTGGTGATGCAGCTCATTTCACCGGCGACATGAGTGTAGAAGGAACATCGATGATTGGGACCAACCAAAGCCAGACAATTCCGTCTTTAAAATTAATCGGATACTCAAGCGATGGTGTTGACGGCGGCGGCGGACTTGAACTTGGCGATGGTGGCGCAGTACGAATGAGAATTTACCGGACATCCAGCAACAACTTCAATATTTCAACAGTTGGTTCCTTCTATGAATATTTAGGTATCAACGCGAACTACGATCCTGCTTATACACTTGATATCAACGGAACGTTGAGAGCAAAAGGAAATACTGTGCTGGAAGGCAACCTTGCAATCACAGGTACGCCAACTGCTCCCACTGCAACGAGCGGAACAAACAACACACAGCTTGCAACCACTGCATTTGTAAACAGCGCAGTCACAAAAGGAATCGCACTCGCTAACATTAAAACGGTAGTGACCAATCCATTCGTTACGCTTGACAGCACCTACTCAGGAAAAACAATTCCCACTCAGTGGGGAGCTCAGCCTTCTTTCCCTAACAACCTTCCTGATGGTTTCACCTGCGAGATCATCAACTACTCGAACTTTACATTTACCACGAATACGTTGGCATCGCCTGCACGTTTTTTTACAAAGACTTCAGGATGGAACAGTGGTACAGGTGTAGCCACCTTCAGCATTCCTTCAGGAGGAACGGTAAGAATAAATGTTGTTACCGTCAATGGACAGAAAGGTTATTTTGTCACCGGTGATGTGAATTAAATAGAAAAGAATTTATCCCTTCACAAAACCATCTTCGTAAATACGGAGATGGTTTTTATTTTTATCCTGGACGAGGAGCTATAGGGCGTAGAGGCAGCCGCGCAGGCCGGCGTTTCACTCAACGCCCAGCGGGGGCTTGGAATAGAAGGCCGCTTATTTTTTAGTAATTTTCTTACATTTGAAATATGAGAGATGGGTTATTAATATTTTGTTTTATTTCAATAAGTTTTTTTTTCTCAAGGTGTAAAAAGGAAAACGATAAATACTATTTGACATCTCGAGAAAAATTCTATGCTTCTTTTAAAGAAGGAAGTTATTGGATTTTTCAAAATGACTCGACCTTGATTCAAGATAGTTTATATATAGCATCTATACAGAGTGGGTTTGAAGGTCTTCAGTCAAGCGGTGTGTCTAAAGAGCACATAAGTTGTTTTTTAAAATCTTCCGTAGATCCAAATTTAGAAATAGTTTATTCACTGCAGGCTGAAGGGAAAAATAGTTCTGTTTGTTATTGGGGTGTTGTTTATTGTTGTGATACCACAAAGACCAGTTGGAGTGTATCAGCTAATATAACGGAAGAGAAAACTAGTGATCGACTTTCAGGAAATCAATTAATAAATACATATGATCAAAACACCATAAATGGAAATACATTTTATTCCGTTTATGAGTTAATGACTTCAAATGTTCAAGGATATAATTCATCTTTTAATATTACAAAAGCTAACGCATTTGTCATGAAATATGTTGGATTTTTAAAATGGAATATTAGGCATGCAAACAATTCTTCTGAAAGTTGGAGTTTACTTAGATATCGGATTAATCTGTGACGACACTTATTTTATTAAGTGCAAAAGTGGGCCATATTTCTCGGACCTAACATTTTAAAAAATATCAGGGCCAGGCGTAGAGGCAGCCGCACAGGCCGGCGCTTCACTCTACGCCCAGCGGGGGCTATTGTGCAGCATTAAAAAATTATCATAATTATATGTTATCAAGCGTAAAAAGAAAAAAATTAGATAAGAACCAAATGAGCAACATTTTTTAACCACCAGCATATGAAGTTGAAAGCACTAATTGCCCTTAGAATTTTTCTAATATTTTCTATTCTTGGATGCAAAAAATCAGCAGAAGATGTGCTACTTGGAAATTGGGAATTAGATAAATTAATTATCAATGGACGTGATACTACAATTTATATAAAGCAAGATTCTATATGTTATGGGTACACCGAATTCAGAATGGCCGACAATGGCGATTATCAAGTCATTCAATTACCTTTTTATCATGGAGTAAATTTTCAATGCATGCAACAAGGAGAATGGTATGCAAATTCGCATGTACTTAATTTACGCTACTTCGCATCAAGTGTCAATGTTGGCCCCTACTTATCAGATGAACAACTTCTATGGGAAATTAAAGTTCTCACGAAAAATTATTTAGAACTATTTATAAACTATCATAGTGTACCATGCATTCTAACATATAAAAAGAAATAATAAAAACATAAATGCGAATTCATTGTTTTTATATTGCGAAGAAGCGTTCGCCCGTGCGGGTTTTACAATACTAATTTAGAATTTCTAATTCAAAATATAGAATTTCCTTACCCCGCCCAGCCTTCCCTATCCAAACTCCTGTATTGAATCGCTTCCGCAAGATGCTCCGTTTTAATATCTGCGCTGCTATCAAGATCAGCAATGGTACGCGACACTTTCAGGATACGATCATAAGCACGCGCAGATAATCCCAGCCGTTCCATTGCCGTTTTTAAAAGCTGGTGTCCTTCGTCGGTGATTTTACAAACGCTCCTCAGCATCTTCGAACCCATCTGTGAATTGCTGTATACGCCGGCAGATTCCTTAAAACGTTCTGCCTGTATCATTCTTGCTTTAATAACACGTTCACGAATCGAATCACTTTTTTCAGACGTACGGTTTGAAGTGAGCTCATTGAATGCAACGGGAGTTACTTCAAGATGAATGTCGATGCGATCCAGCAGCGGACCGGAAATTTTATTCAGGTATTTCTGCACTACTCCCGGCGCGCACACACAACTTTTTTCAGGATGGTTATAAAATCCGCATGGGCAAGGATTCATCGAAGCCACCAGCATAAAACTGGCCGGATACTCGACAGAAAATTTTGCGCGCGATATCGTTACTGTTCTTTCCTCCAACGGCTGACGCATGACTTCCAACACAGTCCGTTTGAATTCCGGCAACTCATCAAGAAATAAAACGCCGTTGTGCGCCAGAGAAATTTCTCCGGGCTGAGGAAAACCGCCCCCGCCGACGAGCGCTACATCGCTGATGGTATGATGCGGCGAACGAAACGGACGGATGGAAACAAGAGAAGTTTCCTTTCCCATTTTTCCCGCGACAGAATGAATCTTGGTCGTTTCAAGCGCTTCGTGCAATGTCAATGGCGGAAGTATGGAAGGAAGACGTTTTGCCAGCATCGTCTTTCCCGCTCCGGGAGGACCGATTAAAATTACATTGTGTCCGCCTGCAGCGGCAATCTCCAGTGCGCGTTTAATATTCTCCTGTCCTTTTACATCTGCAAAATCAAATTCAGTTTTTGCCTGGCTGAGAGAAAATTCTTCGCGTGTGTTCACGATCGTTCGCTCAAGGATTCTGTCGCCATTAAAGAACTCCACGACTTCTTCGATGCGTTCTATTCCATACACGTTGAGATCGGCCACGATGGCTGCTTCGCGGGCATTCTGCTTGGGCAGAATAAATCCTTTGAAGCCTTCTGCTTTTGCCTGGATGGCAATCGGGAGAACACCTTTTACCGGCTGCATCGTTCCATCGAGTGACAATTCACCCATGATCAGGTAGCTGGCAATCTCTTCCTGTTTGATCTGGCTGGAAGCAGCAAGAATTCCGGTGGCAATGGTGAGATCATAAGCGGAGCCTTCCTTGCGGATATCGGCCGGCGCCATGTTCACGGTAATTTCTTTACCGGGATAATGATAGTTGCAGTTTTTAAGCGCAGCAACAATTCGCTTCTGGCTTTCCTTGACGGCATTGTCGGGAAGACCGACCAGGAAAAAATTAATCCCCTTGCTGAGGTTTACTTCAACGGTGATAGTGGTAGCATTGATGCCATAGACGGCACTTCCGAAAGTTTTGACTAACATGATGATTACAATTAAAAAGTTTGAAAAGAAAATTCATAGATGACAAAAGTACTAAAATTAGGAAGTACGAAATACGAATTAGTACGAATATACGAATAGGGCATGATTCGTATATTCGTACTAATTCGTATTTCGTTGAAATCATATTGTATAATTTTAAGGTGAGCCATTACCATACATTACCCGCTGGTTGCTGAAGCAAGATGGCGATATGCAGAAAGAAATCGGTTTCGTGAAACAACAATTCCCGGCCTTCGTAATTACTGGTTGCTACCTTTCTTTAAAATCTTGCTTTCATGTCCAAAAAAGCAATTTGTTTCCTTGCAGTTTTAATTTTCAGCATATACCTCTATGCTCAGAAAGGCTATTTTGTTGACCAGGGTAAAATTAATTTCACTTCTGAAGCGCCTCTTGAAATTATCAAGGCCTCCTCTGACAAGCTAAAGGGTTTTATAGACCCTTCCAATAACCAGTTTTCATTCATTGTATATGTTCAGACATTTAAAGGGTTTAATACCGGGCTGCAACAGGAACATTTCAATGAAAAGTACATGGAGAGCGAAGTATATCCAACGGCAAGCTTTAAGGGTAAAATTATCGAGCTGATCAATTTCTCAATTGATGGAGAACATGAAGTACGGGCAAAAGGTGATCTTGAAATACACGGGCAAAAGCAAACACGGATTATCAAAGGGAAGCTGGTGATCAGGAACGGAGTAATTACGATTGATTCTGATTTCAAAGTTCCCCTTGCTGATCATAACATTGTAATACCTCACATCATCAGCGAAAAAATTGCCACTGAAATAATGGTCAGTATTCACGCTTCCATGAAAGCGCAGTAATCATCTTATGCGAAGAGTTGCCGGGTTTTGTTTTTTAATGTTGCTTTTCATTGGCAGTAGTCAAGGCCAGGTCCCTTTTTTTCAGCATTACTTTCTTCTCCAGAAAAATGAGGGTGTACAGGTCAATAAAATTTTCCAGGATAAATCAGGATTTATATGGTATGCTACCAACAAAGGACTTTTCAGGTTTGACGGAGTTACACAGAAAAGATTTACAACTGTCGACAGCCTGCCTGATATCAATGTAACTGCCATTGCCCAGGATTCCGCCGGGAGGATATGGGTCGGCCATAGAAATGGGTTGATTTCTTTCCTTGAAAAAAACCGCTTTAAAAAATTTGAACCCGCAGAGGGCCCTGCATCAAAAGAAATATCCGATATACTCTTCGACCGAAAAGGTAATTTATGGTTCTCGTCACTCGGCGATGGATTATATTATTATATACAGGAAAGATTATACCGGTTAGATGAAACAGAAAAAATGCCTGATCTCTTCGTCTATGATATAACCGAAGACCAGGAAGGAAAGATTTGGGCGGGAACGGATGGTGGAATAGCCATATGCCAGTTGGAAAACAAAAATGTAAAATTAAAAGTGCTGGATTACAAAAACGGGTTACCCGATAACATCATCCGGAAAATTAAAAGCGCGGAAGACGGAAGTATTTGGATGGGCACAGAAGACGCCGGTGTGATTCAATACAACCCTGCATCCGGTAAATTTATCCCACTGTTCAAAGATGAGTGGCAATCCGGAACGGTAACAGATTTTTTATTGAGTGACAAGCAGGCCTGGATTTCCACTTCACAAAAAGGTCTTTTAATATACGACCGCAGAACGAATAAAACAGAAGCTTACGATGCGAAAACGGAAATTGCACTCGCCTCTGTCAGAGCACTCCTCCAGGACTACGAAGGAAACATCTGGATCGGGTCAAAGTCGGGAGTAGCGCGAACTCCCGGTGACTACCTGACATTTGTTGACTCACCGGATCCGTCGAAAGATTTAAACGTGGTTACACTTGCTGTTGACAAAGAAGGCAATACATGGTTTTCAAACAGCGACGGATTATTCAAAAGAAGCGTTGACAATTCAGGAAATGCTGTGATCGAACAGCAGGTTATTGACGGACCACCTAAAAAGCATTCTGTCATCAGCTTGTTTGTTGACGGTGATGGATTTGTCTGGGCCGGGTTATATGGTGAAGGAGTAGTTCGCATTAACCCGTTAACGGGGAAAATGCGTCACTTTGAAAAAGAGCTGAACGATGGCAACGTGTTGAACATCTCGGGTAAAGGGAACACTGTATGGCTGGCTACACTCGGAGGATGTTCGAAGATTAAAACCGACGGGGACAATGTCACCATAAAAAATTTCAGCGCAAATGAAGGCCTCATTTCCGATTTTGTTTACCAGGTTTTTACCGACACCAAAGGAAGAGTATGGTTTGCCACGGATGGAAAAGGAGTTGACATGCTCGACGATGCCGGATTTCATCATTACAGTGAAGGTTTGAAATCAAAAGTTATTTATGGTCTTGCAGAAGACGCTGATCATACAATCTGGGCGAATGTCCAGGGCGATGATCTTTACAAATTTGACGGAAGAAAATTCATAGCAAGCGGTGCAAATATTCCGTTTCGAAACAGCAGCATCAACTGTCTTACTTCCGATCAGTCAGGCAACCTGGTGTTGATGCATGATCTTGGAATTGTTATTTACAATACCAGGAAAAATAAATTTTCTTTCTTTGGTGAAGAGCTGGGTGTACGTGATAAAGTCCCGAACCTGAACGCAGTCGCGAAGGATAGTAAAGGCCACATTCTATTTGGAACCAATCACGGGATTATTGTGTACTCGGATGAATTTGCGAAAGAACAGTCGGCACCGTTACCATGTATTGAAGGGCTTAAAGTATTTAACCAGGATGTGGACCTGTCAACCGGTCTACGGTTCAGGTATAACGAAAATGATATAACAATCCAGTACCTGGGATTCTGGTACCAGAATCCTGACAACCTGAGCTTTCAATATACGCTTGAAAATTATGACCGGGGGTGGATAACCGGCCGCAACCGGGCGACGAATTATTCCAACCTGCCTCCCGGTGAATATACTTTCCGGCTGCGGGTTTCAGCCTCTGACGATTTCAGGGATCTGAAAGAAGCATCCATCCATTTCATCGTAAGGCCTCCTTTCTGGCGCACAACCTGGTTCTATATATTGAGCTCAGTGACGAGTATTTTATTGATATTTTCTTTCATCAAATACCGTGAGCGCAAGCTGCGGCGTGACAAAAAAATACTCGAGGAAAAAAATGCTGAGCTGAAGAAAACCAATATGGAGCTCGACAAATTCGTGTACAGTGTTTCTCATGATCTGCGTACTCCTTTGTCGGGCATGCTCGGCATCATCGAAATTTCTGAAGATGAAACAAAAGATCCGTTGCAGCTTGAGCACCTGGGAATGCTGAAAGGAAGTATTAAAAAGCTGGATGGTTTTATACATGATATACTTGACTATTCAAGGAACTCACGGGCGGAAGTAAAAAAAGAAGAAATTGATTTCAGGACGATGGTCACGGATATTACTGACAACCTGAAATACCTCAACGGGAAAAACCACCCTGTTGAAATAAAAATCAGTGTTGAGAATCCTGTTCCGTTCCGTTCTGATAAAGTGAGGATGGCAGTTGTATTGAATAACGTTATCTCGAACGCCTTCAGGTATCAAAACCCGAAATCCGAAACGCCTTTTGTATCCGTTGAAGTCGATACATCAGGACCGCAAGTAAGTGTCATCGTAAGAGACAATGGCATTGGCATCAGCAAAGAAAACCAACAGAAAATTTTCAATATGTTTTACAGGGTGTCCGAACAATCGGTAGGCTCCGGCTTGGGCTTATATATTGTCAAGGAAACGGTGGAGAAGCTGCAGGGACAAATCTTTGTTGAATCAGAATTAGGAAAGGGAACAGAATTCAGGATCCTGATTCCAAAAAATTAAACCCACCCGGTGCAGGTCAGAACTTTGATATCCTGGAAATAATAAAGCTCAATTTATACCCGCCATTGCTCCAGCTATCAATGGTATTAGGGATAAAATCATTTTCTAAAATTCCGGATGCGTTGGTAAACATGAGTGAAAAGATATGTCCGCCTGTTTCAAGTTCATACCCGATGCCGAGTGCATTGTACCGCGCCAGTTCAAGATTGTTATTCGGTGCAACGTAAAAATAATCAGCAATCACAGACGAACTGCGGGTAAATTTCCAGCGGAACCCTGCGCCGGCTGAAAAGAGGTCGGCGTCATCATTCGGATCCATTACCAGGTTTCTGTGAACATACGTCGGCAGGAGCAAGAAAGAGAACCTGGAAGAAAATTTTCGTGCAAGAATCAACTGTGCTGTATAGCTGAACCGGTATTCCGGTTTGTATACAGGAAACGATTCTGCATCCCTTGCTGACCAGGCGACATCTCCGAAGACCGTAATGGCAAGAGGAGTTTTATCATCCGTTGTCTGCTCCAGGATTTTCAACTTGGTGAGCGCTTCCAAGTTTTCCTGGCGTTTGCAACGGCTTATACCAATAGTCCAGCTATCAGAGATTCCATAGTCGAGACCAACACGGATGTCGTTGCTTTGATCGAAGCCATAGAAGTTATGAAAACCACCGCCGCTTTCTTTTCCCATGTTACCGAAAAGATGGGTGATGCGGAAATCGAGATTGCGTTTTTTCAAGGTCTCGTTTGTCTGGGCATTGATGATCTTCGTTCCTTTAAATGTAGCAATGACTTTAATTTTTTCGGGCCTGGCATCGGCCTCAAGTTTTTTCTGTAGGTCATCCTGCGCATAGGCTCCTGAAAAAATCAGCAGGGCAAGAATAAAATAAAGGCCGGGTAAAAGTTTTCGCATGATCTTTTGTATTAACTGAAAGTTTAATTCAGGCAGCACGGAAGTTACCGCTCAGTTATTTTTAAATCCCTGTTGAATCCAGGTGGTCAGCTGATAATAATCACAGTCACTCAAAACAGCGCCTGCCGGCATATGCAACGGGTTGTCCGGGCTTAGCCTGAGGCGTTCGTAAAGTCTTCCCTGCCGGATACGATCCGCGAGGACTTCATATATGGTATAGTTGTAATTTCCCGTACCTGCATTGTGGCATGTAGAACCGGTACAGTTATTTTCTATAAGCGGAACGATGTATTCGCTGTAACTGATTTCATCATCACTTTCACAGTCGACAGGCTTGGGTGTGGGAGGAAAAGGAATTTTGTCCTTGGCGCAGGATGAGATCAAAAACGAAAAAACAACAACACAAAAAAAAGTCCGAAGTTTTTTCATGATATTTTTTCCCGGATTATCAAAACAGGTTTTCCTTCCTGACAAAAGTAACAGGAATGAATTAAAATCCTAACGAATTTTCGGAAGCTTCAGAAAGAGTTATCAATCAAAAAATGAACAGCCTCAAAATTACTGCAGCGAAAAAATATTTTTAAAAAGACCAGGATTATTCTGCAGAAGTCACCGATTCATTCAGCAGTAATTCTATTTTCTCCTTGTCCAACGGTTTGTTCAGAAATCTCTTTACATATTTATTGGCTATTGCCAATTCATGATCTACCGGGTACAAGGAAGTTGAAAGCATCATAATGATGCAATTTGATTTGACAGATTCGGGAAGGAGCTCATAATGTTCAAGAAACTCAAATCCATTTATTTCAGGCATATTAATATCTAGAAAAATTAGCTGTGGTAGCTCAGCGGGATTGGATGAACATTGCGCCAGGTATTCCAATGCCGCATTCGCCGATGCCTTCGTCACAATTTCCTCCGCGAGGCAATACTTTTTGGCATTGCGCGAAACTATGTATCGGTCCACATCCTGATCGTCAACGACCATTATTTTTTTATACATCCCTTGTAAATTTAAAAAGCAACCTTTGACTCAAGCTTTTCTTAGATAAAGCCTAAATCATTAGTTAAACGTAAAATAGATTTTTTGTTACGGTCACCCCGGCTATAAAGACAAAAAACCTTACAGATTTCTTACAAGCTTCCTTGAAGAATGATGTCAGAGTGTGGCATTCTCAACAAAATCTATTAGCGAATGAATCACTTTGATGTGAATCTCCTGGGCACGATCAGCAAATGGAGAATGAGGCGCACGGATTTCGACATCGCACAGACCGGCCATTTTTCCACCGTCTTTCCCGGTGAGACAAATGGTCTTTATACCCTTCTTCTTCGCGGAGTCTATTGCATTCAATACATTTTTTGAATTGCCGCTCGTGCTGATGCCGAGCAATACATCTCCTTTCACTCCTATTCCTTCTATAAATCTCGAAAAGATAAAATCGAAACCGTAATCATTGCCGACACATGAAATATGCGAAGGATCTGAAATTGAAATGGCAGGCAGTGATTTCCTGTCATTGCGGAAGCGCCCGGAAAGCTCTTCAGCAAAATGCATGGCATCGCACATACTTCCGCCGTTGCCACAGGAAATTATTTTGTTCCCGCTCCTTATGGCAGCAACCATCAGGCTTCCGGCTTGCTCAATCAATGAAAAGTTTTTTTCATTCGCTAAAAATTTTGAAAGTGTTTCGTGTGCCTCCGAAAAATGGCGGCGAATTTGTTCCTGGTTGCTCATTGGGCAAAAGTAGAGTTTGTTTTTGAATTAGGGACGAGGGACGGAACGCCAGAGAAAATTTTCGCAGCGAGTTTTACCAGAATAATTCTTCTTTCTTTCCAATCGAAGCAACCGTCCCTCATCCCCTCCCTTCGTTCCTCTGCCACAAACAAAAACAGTCCGCCGGGAGGCGGACTGAATTTGCTTAACTCAAATTAACACTTCGGTAATAAGTCTAACCAAAAACCTAACCATGAAGAGTTCTCAAAAGTATACGGGGCCCTATGGAAAACCAATTTATTTCAGTAAAGTCTCCTGATGAATTGGCGAATTCCACCTTTCACCGTGTGAGTAATCCTGTTTAAATTTCTTCAGCAATACAAAATTTACGCATTGAATTCAACGTACTTTCGGCTATTCATTCAGATTATGGAGATCAGGAGAAATTTTGCGCTGAAACCGTTTAACACGTTTCATTTAGATGCCTATTCAGATTTTTTTGTTGCAGTCAGCTCAATTGAAGAGCTGCGAGATGTTATCGGGAATAAAGACACCGGTGGTATTCCGAAATTTATTCTTGGAGGAGGCAGCAATGTTTTGTTTGTCAGCAACCCGGCTGGAGTTGTCATCAAAAACAACCTGAAAGGAATTGAAAAAGTAAAAGAAAACGAAGAGCATGTTTGGATTCGGTCAGGTTCTGGTGAGGTATGGCATGACCTCGTCATGTATGCAGTAAAGAACGGATATGGAGGAATTGAAAATCTTTCTTTGATACCGGGAACCGTTGGTGCTGCACCGATTCAAAATATAGGTGCATATGGAGTGGAATTGAAATCGGTATTTGAAGAGCTCGAAGCTGTACATCTTGTTACCGGTGAACCAAAAACTTTTTCCCTGGCAGATTGTCTCTTCGGCTACCGCGACAGCATTTTCAAACATGAATTGAAAAACCAGTTTATGATTACAAGTGTAACGTTACGATTGAGCAAACATCCTGTATTGAATACAACGTACGGGGCCATTGAAACCGAGCTGAATGTTATGGGTGTAACCGAAAAAAACATTCGCTCTGTAAGCGAAGCCGTCTGCAATATCCGCAGGAGTAAGTTGCCTGATCCGGCAGTGATAGGAAACGCCGGCAGCTTTTTTAAAAACCCTGAAGTCACAACAGAAAAATTTGAATCACTGAAAAAAGATTTCCCCGGAATGGTTGCCTACCCTACAGTTCCCGGGAAAGTAAAATTGGCTGCCGGGTGGTTAATTGAACAAGGAGGATGGAAAGGAAAAGTCTCGGGTAACGTTGGCATGCACAAACAACAGGCGCTCGTCCTGGTAAATTATGGAAACGCAACAGGCAAAGAATTATTCAACCATGCAAAGCTCGTTCAGCAAAGCATCAAAGAAAAATTTGATGTAGAGCTGGAGATGGAAGTGAATGTTGTGTGACTTTGCTGACTGTTCTTCATTGCTTTTGCAATTGCGGAGTGCGGATTGAACAAAATTGCGGATTGCGGAGCCAACTGGCAGTTGGCTATGTCATTAAAAATCAAGGATAGAAAAATAAGATTCTTCAGGATAAATACCAGTTCATCTTAGAAAAAATCACACCAGCCGGTACAACTCCTCCGCCGTCTTCTCATACACTTCCTTCACCTGCGCAATCAGCTTGTCGCAGCCGCTGGTGTCGTTTGCCCTTCCCTTCAGCTCAATGGTCCTGCATAATTCAGCAAGTTGTTTTGCACCGATGTTCAGCGCAGAACCTTTCAGCTTGTGAGCTGCCGCACCCATTTGTTTTGCATTGCCGGAACTGTATCCTTTTTCCATTTCCATCAGGATGGATGGCACCTGCGCCACAAACATGTCTACGACATCTTTAAAGAAAGACGGATCGGCCTCGCTGGCCATTTCTTTTAACCGCCCGATGACGGAAAGATCAATCCATTCTGCGTTTGTTTTTTTTACTTCTGTTTTCTTTGAAATACTTTTTTCCATGTTACCCCCAAACCATTTAGTTATTTTACTTACTATTTCTTCAATCATGAACGGCTTGCTGATATAGTCGTTCATTCCTGCTTCCAGGCATTTTTCTTTATCACCTTCTAGTGCAAAAGCTGTCATCGCAATGATGACCGGCTTCTTCGCCAAATCCATTTTATGTATGATGAAGCGTGTGGCATCCAATCCATCCATCTCAGGCATCTGCACATCCATGAAGATGAGATCATATGCTTTTCTTTTCAGCTTCTCTATTACTTCCAGCCCGTTCGGAACAATGTCCGGTGTATACCCAAGTCCTTCAAAAATGTTTTGCGCCAGCTTCTGGTTGATCTTGTTGTCCTCGGCAACAAGAATGCTGAGCGGCATCTGGTCCCCCGGCCTCTGCCCTACCGTTGTAAGACTTGCCTGCTGCTGCCCGCGCTGGTGATCTTCGATGGAGAATACGCCAATGAGGATGTCGAGTATTTTCGACCTGTCAACATTTTTCGGAATTACAGCCGACACTACGTTGTCGGTGTATTCAAATAAAATGCTTTCGCTCGTATCAGCATTGAACAGCACGATCGGCAGCTCTTCTTTTTCTCTCAGTTCCCTCACGCGGTTAGCGACCTCTTTTGCTTTCGCGCTGATCATCTGCGCATCAATGGCAACGAGGTCTACCTTTTCTTCCTTACGGAGGTAATCCATCGCCTTCGCCACATCATCAGTTGCATACGGTATCATGCCCCAGCGATGAAAGTACCCCGAGAAGATATCCGTTTCGGTCTTGTCATCCCCGATCAACAAGACGCGTGCATTCACCAATTGGTTTGTTCCGTTGCGGATATTTTTCGGAACATCGGCAGAAGATGCCTTTGCCGTGCGTATCGTAAAATAAAACGTCGATCCTTTGCCGGGCGTGCTTTCCACCCAGATCTTGCCGCCCATCAGCGTTACTAAATTCTTGCATATGGCAAGTCCGAGCCCGGTTCCACCGTAGGTTTTCGCGGTAGATGCATCAGCTTGTGAGAACGATTGAAACAGCTTATTTATTTTATCAGCCGCGATGCCTATACCGGTATCGCGTACTTCAAACAGCAATTGGAGCTGCTCATCCTGGTTGGCTAATTTTGAAACCGCGATGGAAATTTTCCCCTGTGCTGTAAATTTTATCGCATTTGAAACGAGATTTAAAAGAACCTGGCGCAACCTCGTAATGTCGCCATAAATGTAAGTAGCTACATCCCGGTTGATCGAATATTGAAGCGCAAGATTTTTTTCGATGGCTTTGGATGACAACAGGTCAAAGGTTTCTTCGATTCCTCGTTTAAGCGCAAACGGTTTGTACTCCAGCTCCATTTTCGCTGACTCAATTTTCGAATAATCTAAAATGTCGTTGATGACGGATAACAATGCTTCACCACTCAGGAGAATCGAATCAACGTATTCCTGCTGCTTCGGTGTAAGCGGCGTACCGCTCAGTAATCTTCCCATACCGATCACACCGTTCAGCGGCGTCCGTATCTCGTGGCTCATCGTGGAAAGAAACCCTGACTTCGCCTGGGTAGATGCCTCGGCCTGCTCTTTTGCTTTCACAAGTTCCTGCTCCGCCTTTTTCCGCTCGGTAATATTTCTTCCCGAGAAAGAAACCTGCAGCACATTCCCCGATTCATCACTCATCGGCGAAACGATAATTTCAATATCAGCCTCGTGAGCATCTTTCAATGCAAGATGTTTCTCGATTGTAAAATGTTCGCCATTCATTCCACGGTCTGTAATTTCCGTGTAGAAGGAAATGTATTGTTCAGGAAGAATATCTTTCAGGTTGTACCCGATCTCAACGACAATGCCGGTGAGCGTAAAAATCAAATCGCTGAAATTGGAATTGATGACAGTGATTGTATGATGCCGGTCGACGGCCACGATGGAATAATCTGCCTGGTCGATCAATGCATGCACCTGGTTCCAGTCGTTGGCCAGCCATTGCTGCAAACGCTTTCTCCGCGTGATGTTCTCTACCATCGTAATTACAAATTCCGGGAAACCTTTTTTGTTGCGCGTCATCGAAGAGGACGTCTGCACCCAGATGATCTGGCGATTCTTCCTGATGAACCTGGCTTCACGTTTTGAAACGGGGAGCTCGCCACGGAAGAGAGAAGAAATATTTTTTTTCTGTGATGTTTTGTCTTCAGGGGGAACGATGTCGAGCATCGACAACTGCATCAGCTCCTGTTCGCTGTAGCCAAGCAAATCGCAAAATGCTGAATTTGCCTTGCTGAATTTATAATTGATGCCAATGTATGCAACCGGGAAATGTGCATCGTTCATCATACCGGGAACAACTTCACTTTGCGTATCAGCAGGCGGTGATGCAGCTTTTTTAAGCAGTGAAATATCGGTGATGCGAATGCGAATAAACTTTTTCCCGCTTTCTTCAAAACGTGTGGCCGTCATCACACCGGCAAATATTTTTCCGGCCAGGGTTCTGAACCACGATTCGACCATCGTCGTTCCGTTTTGCTCAAGCTCCTGCCTGATTTTATTTCGTTGCGATGTTGTCCAGCTTTCTTTCAGCAGCGAAGCAATGTCGATGCCGGTAAGATTATTTTTTTCAGCTGCTTCAAAAAGTTTTATCGCAGATACATTGCAATCGACAGTAACTCCAGTCTGGACGCTGACCGTGAACCATGCATCTTCAACCGGCAAAGATGCTCCCGGAATTTTTTCCTGTATTGCTGAAGAGACAGATCTCCCTCTCATGGCTAACAGCATGGTTGCCAAAACAAGGATCACTAATCCGACCACACCCAAAACTATTTGCACCGGAGTTACAAAAGCCGTTGATTCAGCAGCAGCGGGAAAAGCCCAGAAACAATTCGCCCCGAAGATGATCATGACCATCATCAACGTGCGGATCGTTTTCTTTCTCGGGAAAAATTTACCCGACGGGTAATCGCTATTTACGCTCTTAAAAATCATCTGTTTTGCTTCTTCCTTATATGGAAACCACCCTCGTGAAGTTGTCAGAACCGGCAGTATAACTGCGGAAATATCAGGCGGTTTATTACAGGCAACGCAACGATTTCAGCACGTAAATGCCGGCTCGTACTTTCGATAAAAATCCAGGTTCATTCTGAGCTGCTGCTCTCAAACCCTTGAAGGACGGGCGACAGCGAGCATTTCAATGAAAAAATTACAATGTGTTTTCGCGCGGTGTGGCAAAACAATGAAAGAAAAAAAAGATTTAGTCAGGAAGTGCGCAAAATTTCAATACAAATCTTACACTTTTTCAAGCTCACCCTTTACAAAGCTGACCAGCTCACTGATATATTTTTCGGAAAAATCGAAACGGATGCCGGCCGTTGAATATACTTCAGCAATCGGTTTTGTATAACCGAGTTTCAGCGCAGCCATATAATCCTGAACCGCTTTTTCCGGGTTTTGTTTGTAGTTGCGCCATACAGCAATTGCACCGAGTTGCGCCATCCCGTATTCGATATAGTAAAACGGAACTTCGAAAAGATGCAGCTGCTTTTGCCACATCGCTTCTCTTGCATCTTCTTCGCCTTTCCAGTCAACAACGCTGCTGCTAAATGAACGGTAGATGGAAGTCCATGCATCCGTTCTTGCGCCAGGTGTATGGTCAGGATGTTCGTACAGCCAATGCTGGAATTTATCGACGGCTGCAATCCATGGCAATGCTTCGATTACATTTTCAAGCTGCTCGCGTTTCGCTCTTTTCAGATCATCTGCATTGGGGAAAAAGTGATGCCAGTGCTCCATGGAAATCAATTCCATGCTCATCGAAGCAAGCTCGGCAACTTCAGAAGGAATGTCTTTGAAACCAATGAACGGAAGGTCGCGCGTAAGCATCGAATGAATGGCATGTCCGCCTTCGTGCACAATCGTGATGACATCCTTCAACGAACCGCTTGCATTCATGAAGATAAACGGAACACCGATTTCATAGAGCGGGTAATTGTATCCACCCGGCGCTTTGCCGATGCGGGAATCAAGATCGACATGCTTCATCTGCTTCAGTGTTTCCATCACTTCACCGAAGTACGGATGGATGTTGTAAAAACACTGGATGGTCTTATCCATCATCTCCGAACCTTTCACAAACGGCTTCAGGTCAGGCTTGCCGGATGTATCGACATCGATATCCCATGGCTTCAATGTCTCCAGCTTTAATTCTTTTTTCCGCTGTTGCATCAGCGTATCAAATACAGGTACAACAGTTCGCTGAACAGAATCATGGAATGAAAAACAATCAGCAGGCGTGTAATCAAACCGGTCAAGCTCGACAAATTTATAATCACGGAAATTGGAAAAGCCGGCGTTGCGCGCAATCCGGTGACGAATACTGATCAGCTCTGAAAAAAGTGAATCGAGTTCCTTGCGATCTACAAGTCTTCTCTGTTTTATCTTGTGATAAACTTCATCACGCTTGCTGCGATCGGGGTCTTTCAGGAAGTTAGCAGCCTGCTGAAGCGTCAGCGTTTTGCCATTCTCTTCAATTGTCATCGCACCTGCAATCTCTCCATACTTCTGTTCTTTGACGGAAACATCTGCAATGAGCGGAATATTTTCCTGCCTGAAAATTTTGATAGCATTTTCAGTCTGCTTCAGGTAAATGCTGTATCGCTTGTCGAGCTGGTCTTTGACTTTACAGTCGAGTAATTTTTTATTCAGCTCATCTTCGTACGGAGCCATCTTCGGCTGAATTTCATTCACAAAAAAAACGTACGCTTCGCTTGCTTTTTTATCCTGCGTATCACAGGTCATTTTGATGTACAGCCAGCCGACATGCTCCTGCACGGCAGCGTCAAACTCGCTATAATCATCCATCCACTTCTGAAGATCTTTTACCGTATTCAGCGGGCGAGATTCCAGGTTTTTATAAAGCGGTTCCAGTGACTCCCATGAATCGAGATTGATGGTTTCAGGAACAAAATGGCGGGCGCCTTTCTGAGGTAATGCAATTTCGTTTGTCAGCATAGAAAAAAGAGATCAGACTTTCTTGCGCAATTTAACCTGCCCGACTTTCGCATGCTGATCAGCCTTAGGTGAATGTGATTCGTGCATTTTCGGAATCGGCTTCTCCGCATCCTGGTTGAGGTTGAGCTTGTCGCCTTCTTTCTCTTCCTCCACTTTCGTAAAATCGATTTTACCGCTCAACAATTCATACCATGAAAGAATTTTTTTCATGTCAGAAGCGTACACACGCTCCTCGTCAAAATCAGGAACAATTTTTTTGAAATAGTCTTTCAGAACTTTCTGATCTGCTTTCGGATCCACTGATAACTTTGCACCGTCAGTTTCCTGGATTTTTTTGAAAACATCCTTTAGCGGAATATCATCGTTCGTGGTAAACACTGCGATATCAACGAGCGTGCTGATCCGCTGTGCTGAGTTGACGGGCATGCGTTTCTGATCCACAAGTGACTCGACGATAAAACCGTTTTTGCTTTGTGCGACCACCTTATAAAGTCCTGTCGTTCCCGGGATCGAGATGACATCCTTCAATTCCATTTCAGTTTTTTCCTGTTCCATATTTTAAAATTCTTTGTACAAAGGTAAGGATTGTATTGAATTAGCTGCCTGTTGGCAGTGGTTCTGAGATTTATTGTTCACCATGGATCGGTTAGATGTTCTTGGTTCCTGGTTCTAGTTCTTAGTTCGGGGCACTGGTTGAACTATTGAACTAATTAAAAAATCAATGTATCACCACAACCGGAATTGTCTTCATCTTTATCCCGGAGCTTAGCTTGAAAAAATAAGTTCCATTTTCAAAAACAGACAGGTCAACTGTCGCACTGTAATTTCCGTCGACCAGATTTTTCTTTAAAATTGTTTTTACTTTTTCCCCGAGAGAATTATAAAGAGACAACTCTGTTATACTGTTTTCACTCAATGTAAATCCAACGGTGGTTTTATCTCCCGCAGGATTTGGAAACGCTGAAAAGAGATCAAAATTATTTGCAAGCGGAATTTCATTTACACCTATAATGGCGTCATATTTCGCCTGCGCTGCCATGGCACCTGCCTGCAACGTTGGCAAATCATTCGTAACGAGAATCGCAAATGCAATTTGTACGGAATCGCCCGGCTGAATGGTCAGCTCACCCGTTGAAGAAACATCACACACTTCATTTCCCTGGCCCGAAGCCCCGGCAACATCACGATTGGTGGAAAGTGAAGTGTATTTATCACCTGTGCTGAAACCATCACCGTCGTTAAGGTTGATGCCTCCCTGCCCATTGATATCGTTGTCAATTGCGTAGTGATTGAAATTGTCGAACGACAACAGCTTCACACCTGCATAATAACCCGCAGAATCGGTGCAGAACGTATAACCCATTCGCCTTACCCAATCAGTTACGACACGATTGTGATCTGTATTCGGAAGCAAATCCCAGTCAGTGAAAATGCCTGCATGAAAATGATTGAGGACGCTATCGCCGATGTTGTGAATGATGTACTCCATCATGATGTAATTTTGATCAGCAGGCGTTGTCCATGCAAATACTTTTTGATGAACGAGAATATTTATCGGCGCATCAGTAGTTGCAATGCTGTCGTCGAATCTGGCATCAGCATCATAATCAGAAACACCGGGCAGGATATGCGTTGCTCGTTGAAGCGCACGAAAATCATGATCCGAACCGCTTCCTGCGCCCCGCGCATCATCTGAAACATGTGACCCATCAATGCCGGCCATGAAAGAAGATTCAAACAAAAGAGAAGTGCTGTTTTGATATTTTATGCCAAGGCCAAGACCCGGAGCATTGGTGTGATAACCTATCCTGCCGAAGCTGGTGATCGTCGTGGCAATATTATTTACATTGATGTTTACATAATCAACATTGACCACGATATAGAAAGAATAAAAATCAGTGTATGCCCCGTCGCGCATGGTGATGGTCATGAAAACAGATGTGTCAACGGCAGCATTCGGGTTCACAACCAACCTGAATGGAAAATTGAAATTGGAAATGGTGTCGAATGTATTGAGCACGCCGATGTGGAAGCTGCTGTCAAGAACCTGGATGACGGAAGACGGAGAGCTGAGCGTAATATCCAGGTTGGAAGTCGGTTGAAGCAAATTTGTGAATAGTGCTGTGATGTTGATCGTATCACCAATCGCAAACAGGTTGTCGTTGCCATCCGTTGTACTGAGATTGCTTACCTGGATTCCGGGTGAAAGCGAATCGGTAAGCGCACGAAACAAATTCACCCGGCCTCCACCCAACTTATTTGCATAAGGAAGGTTCAAAGAAACGGTATCAATCAGATCGCAGGATATCCTCAACTGTTCCGCAGCTTGCAAAGCATCGAGATTGGGAAATTTTGAACGTATCATCGCAACGCAAGCTGCAGCAACAGGAGAAGCCATTGAAGTGCCGCTATTCGGAATATAAATATTATTGTACCAGGTAGAATAAATTCCCTGGCCCGGAGCACTTACATCTATTTGAAATCCATAATTGGAAAACGTCGGTTTTACATCCCCTGAATTTGTGGCGGCGACACATACCACATTTTCATACACTGCCGGCCAGTAATCCTGTTCCAGTCCGTTGTTTCCCGCCGCTGCAACAACAGTTGCATTCCTGTTGAAAGTTGCATAATTAATAATATCCTGCTCAAGATCACTGGGCGTACCATCTGATCTTCCCCATGAGCAATTGATTACGGAACATCCGTGATCAGCAGCATAAACAATTCCTTCGTAACCGTTATCGATGGAAGCGCCGCTGCCGTCAAAGGAACATTTTACAGGAAGAAATTTACACCTGAATGCAGGAGATGCAATGCCGGTGATATTATCTGTGGTCGCCGCTGCACATCCCGAAACATGCACGCCATGCAGGCCACTGCCAACCATCGGGTTGTTGTCGTTTTCACTTACATCCCATCCGCGAAAATTATCTGTGAAACCATCATGGTCATCATCGAGACCATTTATCGGGTCAGCAAAATTGTATTTGATATTACCGGCGAGATCAGGATGATCCCAGTCGGTTCCGCTGTCGACAATGCCGATGACGGTATTCGTGTCCCCTTTCCAGACATCCCATGCACTAAAAGCATTGATAATGCTGAGATGGTATTCAATCCCGACCGCCGTATCGTTTGGCGTATAACAAAATTGATTGACGTAATCGGGCTCAGCGTATTCAACTATGCCAGTGGAGCGAAGCAAATGAATTGCCTTTTCAACAGGTACATCACCCGAATATTTTATTTTGTAGATAAGAGAAAGATCGACATACTTTTTCCCGTGGATATTTTTTTCAGAAGAAGGAACAACCGCATGAGGAAACATTTTTTCCGTTGATGAAGCCCGGATATAATCAAGCACTTTCCGGATTTTCGGGTCTTCAATAAAATTATTTCCACAAAAAGCGCGAGCCCCTGGTTTCATTTTCAGGTAAACAGTTCCGGGGACATAAGATCCTTCTTTAAGAAAAGAACCTTTGTCCTTGTTACCTGCATGTGCATTCAAAAAGAGAAGAAAAAAAAAGACGAAGCTGATTGCCCCGGCCTTCATTCGTAAACAATTTTTCATCACTGCAAGGTAGAGCGATTTTTTTATTGCGAAAAGAGATTTCGGGGGAAAGTGTCAGGGAATAGTAATAAGGAATAATGAATAAGTAATAAACGGTATTTAATGCCATTATTACTTACTTATTATTCTATTTTACCTTTCAAGGGTAACGTCGCTCAATACTTTATATACCGGTATTTCTTCCAGGAAGTGATAGCTCTGTGCTTCATGGTCGATGGTACAGCAGTAAATATTCATACCGTTGGTGAGGACAAAAAATTTCGCATCGAGGGAGAGATTGTAACGCGCAGCCTGGTCGAAGGTGCGTTGCGTGATTTTCACTCCCGGGGCTTTGCATTCCGCTACAAGCAAAGGTTTTGCGTTTCGGTCGTATACCACCAGGTCGGTGCGTTTGAACAGGTTATTTACCAGGAGTTTTTTTTCAATGCCAATCAGTGATTTTGGGACCGCTTTTTCGAAAACGAGAAAATGAAGCAAATGCTGCCGTACCCATTCTTCAGGGCTCAGTGCAACATATTTACGTCGTACAATGTCGAAAACTTTAGAACTTTGCCCGTCCCCGTCTTCAATAATTATTTTAAAATTGTAACCTGGAAAGTTAAGCCTGGCAAACACTGCTGAAATTTTTCGCTAATGTATCAGTATGAAAAGTAAAAAGGAAATCGTAGATAACTGGCTGCCGCGCTACACCGGCACTCCGCTGGATCAGTTCGGCAAGTACATACTGCTTACAAATTTCAGCCACTACGTAAAATTGTTTGCGGAATGGAACAAAGTTGAGGTGAAGGGAGCCGACAGGCCCATGCCCAATGCGACTTCCAAAGGCATTACCATCATCAACTTCGGCATCGGCAGCCCGAATGCGGCGTTGATAATGGATTTGCTAAGCGCCATCAACCCGAAAGCCTGCCTGTTTCTCGGCAAATGCGGCGGACTCAAAAAGAAAAATGCTGTCGGGGACCTTATTCTCCCTATTGCTGCCATTCGCGGAGAAGGAACATCAGGAGATTACCTGCCACCGGAAATCCCTGCGCTGCCGGCGTTCAGTCTGCAGAAAGCAGTCTCCACTACCATTCGTAACCACGACCGCGATTACTGGACAGGAACGGTTTACTCCACCAACCGGCGTGTGTGGGAACATGACAAAGAGTTTAAAAAATATCTCCAGGTTACACGTTGCATGGCCATCGACATGGAAACTGCTACCATGTTCATTGCCGGCTTCGCGAATAAAATTCCGACCGGTGCGTTGCTGTTGGTATCGGATCAGCCGATGATTTCAGCAGGCGTGAAAACCGCTGACAGTGATAAAAAAGTAACCGAAGAATTCGTGGACAGTCATTTGACGATCGGGATTGATTCGTTGAATGAGCTGATCAATAATGGACTGACGGTAAAACATCTTAGATTTTAGTATGGTATTGTGTACAGAGTATTGAGACTTCTGATACGATGTCATTTACCAGCTCTTGTTTATCAATACTCAATACTCAACTCAATACCCAATACCCAATACCCAATACCCAATACCCAATACCCAACACACAACACCGAATACCCAATGACCTTCGACCAGATCATCAAAGAACTCAAAAATAAAGTCTACCACCCTGTTTATTTTTTGCAGGGAGATGAGCCATATTACATTGATAAGATTTCAGATTACATCGAAGAAAATATACTTAGTGAAAGTGAAAAAGAGTTCAACCAAAGTATTCTATACGGGAAGGATTTAGACGCTCTTACACTCGTCAGCTACGCTAAGCGTTACCCGATGATGTCGAATTACCAGGTAGTGCTGGTGAAAGAAGCTCAGGATCTTCGCAACCTCATTCCGAAAGAAAGCAAAGATGCGAAGGACCCGCTGCTTGAATACATCCAGCATCCGCTTGCTTCCACCATTCTTGTTTTCTGTTACAAGTACAAATCGCTTGACAAACGAACGAAGCTTTCAAAGGCCATCGACAAACATGTTTTATTTGAGTCAAAAAAATTATATGACAACAAGATTCCGGATTGGGTAAACGAGTACGTGCTTTCAAAAGGACATCGCATCAATCCAAAAGCCGCGGTGTTGATTGCAGAATACCTTGGCAACGATCTTTCTAAAATCACCAATGAAACGGATAAGCTGATACTCAACCTGAAAGCCGGGGATGAGATCACCGTTCAGCACATTGAAGACAACATCGGCATCAGCAAAGACTTTAATATTTTCGAATTGCATTCCGCGCTGGGAAAAAGAAATATTCTGAAGGCGAATATGATCGTGAATTATTTCGCCGCAAATCCAAAAAACAACCCGATGGTGTTGACGGTGCCACAGCTCTATTCATATTTCATGAAGATTATGCTTTATCATTCTTTGAGTGACAGGTCACGAAACAGTGTTGCAAGTGCTTTGGGTGTCAATCCTTATTTTGTTCCGGAGTATGAAAGCGCGGCGAAATCTTACCCGCTGGAAAAAACGGCTGAGATCATTTCTTATCTACGTGATTACGATCTCAAATCAAAAGGTGTCAACAATGGCGGTGCAGGTGAAGGAGCGTTGATGAAGGAGTTGGTGTATAAGATTCTTCATTAAATCAGTAGTTAACGAGCTGGTGAATTACCCATGGCTTAAACATCTTTTTCACAAAACTCAAAACAGTTTTTGCCTTAACTTTGCCTTTCACTCTGTCACATCAATTTATCATGAACTACTGGCTTGTAAAATCAGAACCCGAAACATATTCCTGGAATGACCTGGTAAAAGATGAGTCGACAAGCTGGGATGGAGTGCGTAGTTATGCAGCACGCAATCACCTGAAGGGAATGAAGAAGGGTGACAAGGTTTTGTATTATCACAGTGGTGGCGAAAGTGCCATTGTCGGCATTGCAACTGTTGCTAAAGAATTCTTCCAGGACCCGACAACAGAAGAAGATGCATGGGTAAGCGTGATGCTAAAAAGCGGTAAACCCTTAAAGACTCCCGTGACCCTTTCAAAGATCAAAGCAGACAAACGATTAAAAAACATGCTGCTTGTTAAAATCGGTCGGCTGTCTGTTATGCCGGTTACAGAAGATGAGTTTGAGACTATTCTTGAGATGGGGAAATGATGTAGGTAGAAATAGTTTCACTGAAGATCGAAGGAAATTCAATCCGAAATTTTGCTTAATCCGAACCCGCAATTAAAACCCTTCCAACATTAACATTCCTCCCCCCTTTTATATCCCATTCCTTTCCATATTTTTGCGACTCTTTAAAAATCTATGTTTTCAAAGTACTGCATTTCATTTATCTTTTTATTCATTGCTGTAACCGGGGTCGCAAATGCGCAAACCGGTGACATTCGCGGATTCGTTTACGAAGAAGAAACTTCCGAGCCTGCCATCTATACAAGTGTATACCTGAAAGGCACTACTTACGGAGGCCAGACCAATCTCGACGGCTTCTTTACCATTTCGCACGTTCCGCCCGGCGAATATACTCTCATGGTGACATCGGTTGGGTATGACACCATCCGTCAGTCACTGTCAATTAAATCAGGAGACATCCTCAGTAAAAAATTATTTCTGAAAAAATCAGGAATTGAATTAAAAGAAGTACAGGTGTCTGCTGAATCTGAAGAAAAGAAAACAGAGGTCCAGGTTTCTGTCACCAAGATCACCCCGAAAGAAATCAAACAGATTCCTTCAATCGGCGGTGAACCGGATCTTGCACAGTATTTACAGGTGCTGCCGGGAATCATTACCTCCGGCGACCAGGGCGGACAACTTTACATACGTGGTGGAACGCCGATCCAGAACAAAGTTTTACTTGACGGAATGGTGATTTACAATCCCTTCCACTCCATCGGTTTCTTTTCCGTTTTTGATCCTGACATTATCCGCGGCGTGGATGTTTACACCGCTGGTTTCAATGCCGATTACGGCGGAAGAATTTCTTCCATCATGGACATCACCACGCGTGATGGAAATAAAAAAAAGCTGAGCGGGAAAGTTTCTTCCACAACGTTCACCTCCAAAATTATTCTTGAAGGACCTTTGAAAAAAGCAACCGACACACAGGAAGGAAGCTCTTCATTTATTGTCGCCGGGAAAACATCGTACCTCGACCGGTCTTCGAAAACTTTTTACAGCTATGTCGACTCTGCCGGCTTACCCTATTCATTCAACGACTTGTACGGGAAAATCTCTTTCAACAGCTCCAGCGGCAGCAAGTTTAACCTGTTTGGTTTTCATTTTGAAGACAAGGTAAAGTACCAGCACATTGCAGATCTTGGCTGGAAAAGCAATGGCTTCGGAACTAATTTCGTTCTTGTACCGGGAGGCACATCCGTTCTCATTGACGGAAATTTTGCCTATTCGAATTACAGCATCAACCTCGCCGAGATCGATGCGAAGCCGAGACTGAGTGAGATCAGCGGCTTCAACGGAGCGCTGAGCTTTACTTACTTCATCGACAAGGATGAATTGAAATACGGACTTGAAGTGCTTGGCTTCAGAACCAATTATGATTATTTCAATTTTGTCAATCTTGAACTGTCGCAGGTCGAGAACACGACGGAGATGGGAGCTTTTTTCAAATATAAAAGAGTGGCCGGTAAACTTGTTTTTGAACCCGGCATCCGTTTCAATTACTATGCTTCGCTTCCCGAGTTTTCAATTGAGCCAAGACTCGGCGCTAAATACAACATCAGCGACAAGCTGAGAGTAAAATTCGCCGGCGGATATTATGCGCAGAATTTGCTAAGCACCACAAGTGATCGTGATGTCGTGAATCTTTTCTATGGATTTCTATCGGGCAGCGACAATCTACCCGAGACATTTAACGGGGAAGAAGTAACCAACCGGCTGCAGACAGCACGACATGCTGTGCTCGGTTTTGAGCTGGATCTTCCTCATCATTTTTCACTTAACCTGGAAGGATATATCAAAGACTTTACCCAGCTTGAAGTCGTGAACCGAAACAAATTGTATGATGACCTTCCTATTAACGGCGATAAACCCGACAGCCTGAAAAAAGATTTTGTCATTGAAACGGGCGTTGCAAAAGGTATTGACCTCGTTGTTAAATACGATTATAAAAAATTGTACATCTGGGCCGTTTATTCTCTTGGCTTCGTAAACCGTTTCGATGGTTCACGGACATATGAACCGATCTTCGACCGCAGGCATAATGTCAACCTTGTTGTGGCTTATACTTTTGGCAAAAAGCTGGAGTGGGAAGTGAATACACGATTTAACTTCGGATCGCCTTTTCCTTTTACTCAAACACAGGGATTCTTTGAGCAGCTAAACTTCAACAACGGAATCTCAACAAATATTCTGACCCAGAATGGCCAGGAGGGAATTGTTTATGCCGATCTGAACAATGGCCGGATGTCCTATTTTCACCGTCTCGATTTTTCAGCAAAGCGGACTTTTAAACTTGGAAAAAATTCTGAGCTCGCCATCACCGGCAGTGTTACAAATGCGTACGACAGGAAAAACATTTTTTATGTCAACCGTGTAACAGGAGAGCGCATTTACCAGCTTCCCATTTTACCAAGCGTCGGCGTGAGCCTGACGTTTTGATGTCACCGGAAAAATTTTTATCTATTTTTGCGGCTGAAAAACCAGTTCCCCTTACCCATGCAGTTTAGTCCTGTCAGATTCTTTTATGCAGCTTTGATGTCAGCGGTATTTTTTCTGCTGGCTTCGTCACCTCTTTCCGCACAGGATACTATCGCGACAGACTCCATTCATTCGAAGGAGCAGGTATATTCGGTTTCTCCCGGGGTTGATTTTATTTACAAGCGACCAAAAGTATTTCATTTCATTACCGGCATACCGAAGGATGTAGTCACGGTCAGCAAGACTTCATTTCGAAAAGAAAATGTTCCGATGATCGCCATGATCTTTGCTGAAACCGCGCTGATGATTCCCTGTGACCAGGGCCTTATTGACGGAGCCAAAAGCATGGGACGCACGTTAAACATTGCACCCACGGCACACCAGAAAACGATTGTTGAATTCAGTGTCGTCACAAAAGAAAAAACATTTCGTTTCCCGATCGGTTTTCCTGATGATGTAAACAGCAGCATGTATTTTCTCGGCGATGGCATTACACACACCACGATTGCTCTTGGCTTTTTCGGTTATGGAGCTATCACAAAAAATTACCGCGCACTTCAAACCGGTTCACAGGTGGCGGAGAGCATGCTTGCATCCGGAATCGTCGTGCAGATACTAAAACATCTTACAGGCAGGCAGAGTCCGTTTGCATCCTCTGCACCCGGAGGATTGTGGCGACCTTTTCCAAACCAGCTTGAGTATGCGAAGCATGTTCCTGCATACGACGCTTATCCGTCCGGCCATATTGCAACGGCAGTCGGAACCGTTACCGTGATTGCTGAAAATTATCCCGAGTACAAGCTCATTCGCCCGATCGGTTATTCGATGTGCGGACTGCTTGCCTTCTCGATGATGAACAACGGCGTTCATTGGGCCAGTGATTATCCACTTGGCATTGCTCTCGGTTATGTCTTTGGAAAAGCAGCGGCGGCGAATGGTCATACTGAAATCAGAAAAGATGGAACGACCGGGCAGGTTCATAAAAAATCACTTTTCGGGAAACCGTTGATACTGCCTTCGGTAGTTGGTGATACACCGGCGTTGTCGGTCAGGTGGGGGTTTTGATTTTAGTTCTTAGTTTTCACCAGTTAATCAAGGCGCTGGACGTTACCCAGCAATAGTGGTTGGACATTCTAAAGCTTTATGACGGTAAAAATCGAATGAAAGAAGGTGAAGATGTAACTGCTCACTTTATAAAAGAAAGTAAAGGTTTTTTATTATTACTTTTCTTTAGAAGAAAAGTAACCAAAAGAATCGTGCGTTACCAAGGCAATTTTTTCTCCTACGCACCAGCCACCGCTTCGAAAAATCACGGATTGGAAACACGCAAATGCGCAGGCCTCCCCTTCGTGTTCCCAACCGCTATTGCTGGGTAACGCACGGCGCCTTGATCGGCCACTGAAATCCTTGAGATGCGACGGCTGATCCGATGATCACGAACTAAGAACTAAAAACCAAGAACTAAGAACTAATCACCCATCACTAAAAACTAAGAACACAATCTATCCCCAGTCCATCTGCCGAAGGAGAAAAAAACCATTGCGGTTTGTTTTTCAGAACTGATGAAGTAGAAGAAGATCCTTCTAGTTTTCTCGCATGTTTCACAACCTGTTTCCCGCAGAGGTAACCAATGCATGCTCCGGCAAAAACATCAGATCCCCAATGAGTATGTTCAGAAAGACGTGTGACACCAACCATCGAGGCAATTGAATACGCAATAGCAGGAACAAATTTTCTGTCTGAATACTGGTGAGCAAAAACGGTAGCAATAGAAAATATAGTTGCAGTATGACCGGAAGGAAAAGCGTCGAAGTAGGCAACGCCGCGGCCATTTGTAATACCTGAATTGTATTGACGAACGGGCCCCCACCAATAGTCACAATGAAAATCTGTATAGGTTGCAGAAGGACGTTCACGTCCTGTCAGCATTTTCCCGATGCGAACCCAAACACCCGAAGTAATTGCTGCCTGGAGGGAAAGCAAGGTTGTCTGAAAAGCTTTCCAGTCCTTTCCGATCAGGCTATAACAACCGAATGCGCCGACAAAAGCAAGCCCGTACGTGCCACCGATTTCAGTGACGACAGGACTGGAGCGATTGATCCATTCATGTTTTTCTTTCAGCGGCTTGAAATAATGATCGATTTCCTCATCAGCAAAAAAAAGCGCTGTCGTGATGGCGACGCCGCCTGCAACCATCAGCGCCTGTTTTCCATTCATGTGAAAAGGAGCGGCAGCCTGTTCACCGAAATTGTGAATGAGTGAGGGAACAAATCCTTTGGGGGAACGAAAAGAAAAAGAAGAATCCTGTCTGAATGAATGATTCACAACAGGCACAAGCGAATCCGCAGGCGTCATTATTTCTGAAGGGCCTGCAAAGCTCTGCGTAAATGAAACCAGGATAATAAATACAATGCTGTTGAATCGTCGGGTATTCATCCTTGAACAAGCAATCTCCAAACGTACAGGATTCGACGCAAACCGCAAAAGGCCTTTACGCTATTTTAGAGACTTTTATAAGAATGATTATGTTTGCAAAAGCTCTTCTATTCATTGAATCAATGGCCGATGCTTGTGAACGGTAAAAATATACCAACCGTCACCCGCCCTTCGTCCCTCGCCCCCTTCTCTCATGGTCATCCGTTTCTTCAAAGTTCTTTTCACAATCTTCGCTGCCCTTTTTTTTATTGTCACGTTTTTCATTTTCGTTCCTGTCTATTTTTTGATTTTCACTTTTTTCCCGGATAAAAAAGCAGCACACATCGCTCACGGACTTTCCCGCATCTGGGCAAAAACGCTTTTCACGGTTTTCCTTGTAAGAGCACGTGTAAAAAATAAAAACTACATCGATCCGAAACAGACGTATGTGTTTGTAGCAAATCACCAGTCGCAGTTGGACATTCCATCCTATGCACTTTCATGCAAAAACTCATTCCGTTTTCTTGCAAAGATTGAGCTCACAAAAATTCCGTTGCTGGGCTATGTTATTCGTCGCCTGTATATACCGGTCGACAGGAAAGATAAAATTGCAAGAGCAAAAAGCATAGAGAACATGAAGAACTCGCTCAGGGAAGGAATTTCTGTTTTCATTTGTCCGGAAGGAACGCGTAATCGTACTGATCAACCGTTGCTTGATTTCCATGACGGCGCTTTTCGTCTCGCCATCGAATCACAGCTTCCGCTTGCAGTGCTCACTGTAAAAGGAGCAGAAAAATTACTGACACCACTGCGACCGTTGGAATTATCTCCCGGTGTGATTCATTGTATCTGGGAAAAACCAATTCAAACATCAGGAATGACAATGGCAGATTTACCGAAGCTGAGAGAGCAGGCGAGGAATTTGATGCTTGGGAATCTGAAGAAGTAAATCCGGGAAACCTCACGGCGTGTGCTCTATTTATTAATTTCTATTTTTGATACACCTATGGACAGAAACTCCTGCTTAGTATATAGCAATGTAAACGAAGTTTATCAAAAGCTTATTCAATTTTGTTCGGTTAAACGATTCAAAGTAAAAGAGACTCACGAAGAATTTTATTTTATAAAGGCCAGGAAGCCTTCATTATTATTCTGGAGAACCCAGCGTTTAGAGATGGAAATCCTGGCAGTAGAAAAGGAACAGGTGCAGGTGACCATCAAACTTTACAGGGGTAAAAGACGGCCGGAGTTAGAGAACGAGTATATTGATGCCATTGAAAGTTTTCTTAACAGCACAAAAAACCTATAAAATTCTATACGGTCTATTCAACTATGAGGACTGGAAAAATATTTATCACATTTATATTTATTATATATTTCCATCCGGCCTTCTCTCAATCGGATACGATTCCCAGAAAACAAAAAATAGTTATATCCATTTCTGGAGGCGCAGGAGTTCCCATTGGAAATTATGCTTACTTCAGCAAGGATATTCAGGAAAATCGATTTATCAATATTGCCGGTGGCGCCAAGATAGGAGTCAATGGAAATATTACAATTAGGTATTACTTCAGAAAAAATTACTCGGTTAATCTAAGCACTATCTATGTATCAAATAAAACCAAGATGGTTCCTCAAGATTCTTTATTTCCTGATTATGCTGCCCCCGGTGGAGGAAATTATTCTGTTTCTTATTTGTACAGTGCAGAGAGCTGGAATTCGGCCAGTATTTTATTGGGCGTGTCTAAAGATTTCGGCGAAGAAGATCTCACATTTATCATTAATCTTTCGGGGGGATTTCAACGCATACAAAGTCCAGCTGTACGAATAGATCAGACAGATTATTATCATGTCTATTACACCAACTCCCATGGATATCAAAGTTTTTCGGTCAGTCAGGATAAAATAGCAAGCAACAATTTTGTACTCGCTATTGGTACAAGTATTCGGTACAAACCCGGAAAACACATAGGTATTACATGGGATCTTGGATGTTTGATTTCTTATTCATCCTTTGATGGAAAGTTATATTATTCCGGCCCCAGTATCAATATTGATAAAATAAATCCAATTCACTTTGAAAGAAATACATCTGCTCTATATGCCAATCTTGGAATCTCTTATTCAATAATATAAATTTAATTTCGTGAAGCGATCAAAAAAAACAGAGTAATAGAAAATGCCTGTAACCACTATACCCAAGCCTAAACCCAAACCCCGCTGCCCATGGAGTGAGTCCAGCGAACTCATGATGCATTACCACGACACCGAATGGGGAGTTCCGGTGCATGATGACCGGGAGCTGTTTGAGTACATAGTCCTTGATACCTTCCAGGCTGGCTTAAGCTGGAGCACGATCTTAAACAAACGGGAAAATTTCAGGAAAGCTTTTGACAATTTCGATTATCAAAAAATAGCGAAGTACAACGAGAAAAAAATTCAGAAGCTGTTGCAGGATGAAGGGATCATCCGGAACAAATTAAAAGTGTACGGCACCGTCAACAATGCACAGCGCTTCCTCGAAGTTCAGAAAGAATTCGGAACATTTGATAAATACATCTGGCAGTTTACAGGGGGAAAGGTGTCAAAGAACAAATGGCAAAGCCAGAAACAAATCCCGGCAAAAACTGATCAGTCGGATGCGATGAGCAAGGACCTGTATGAAAGAGGTTTTAAGTTTGTCGGCTCGACGATCTGTTATGCATTTATGCAGGCCGCTGGAATGGTGAATGATCATATTTCCACCTGTCACAGGTATGGTAAATAATTCTAAATTTTTAATTCTAAATTCTAAATTGGTCGAAGTCCGTTTTTGATTTTGTAAAGTCTCCATGTTTGTGAACGGGATAGCCAGTTGTTGAAGTTGAAATGCTGGAGCCAGTCGGGGATGTTTTGATAGACAAGGGTTACATTTTTTTCGTTCTGAAAAGGCGGCTGATCAGAATAACGGCCTTTGAACAGAAGAAGTATCGCGCGATTGTCATCCGAACTCTGTGCACTAAAATCAAAATCACTTTTCACATCCGTAACAGTCATTTTTTCCGGTTTATAGAAATCAACATGCAATCCGACAAGCATATACGGATCTCCGGAGAATGAATAGAGCTGAATTTCTTTATCATGATAATGTGACCAGATAAAATCGTACACGGGAAAATTTTCGTTGGCTGGTCTTACCGCGACAGCAATCATCAGCAACACATTCATCACAATAAAAATTCTGAATAAAATCGCTGAGGTTTTTCCGTGAAACCAGGTGATCAATTTCCTCAACCATTGTCGATGCGCTTCTCCATCTAACGACAACCCGATTACAACCGGCAATGCCGTTACCAAAGGGAAAAGAAATCTCATCTCCTTGTGTCCGTTCAAAACATGAACAAGAATAAAAGGAAGACAAATCCATGTCAGGATATGTTTTGGATAACGGATAAAAAAAATAACAATTAGGATGATCTGGGCAATGCTGAACGGAGGAATCAAATTCACAAAGATCATCCGGAAATAATCCCACCAGGGCATTACACCAAAATCGGCAGTCTTGCCTTCGAGAATATTTATGCGGAAATAATTGAGCGCCGTAAATACCCAACGACCATAGAACCACCGATCGATCATGATCCCGACAATGACAGACAATAAAATTCCAGAAACCAGTATTGCAAAATTCTTTAGCCCGATTTTTTTATAGATGACCAGCCATCCAAACAACCCGGCAATCATAATCGCAGACTGGAACCGGAAAACATATGATAATCCAAGCAGCACACCACAGAAAAGCAGCAGGCCTGTATTTTTCCCGTCCGGTTTTTCGGCATCATTTGAAATTAACCTTATCAGGAAAGACAGTCCCGCAAAGAAGAAAATAGCTGACCAGTTCTCCGAAGAAAAACGTCCGTGTATAAATGGCAGAAACCACAAAAACATGGATAGGTATAAAATAACTTTTTTTATTTTTTCAGAATGCACCTGCGACAGCATTGTCAAAATAAAAAAACACGAAACCAGCCATGATGCAAGTGCCGATATGAATCGCATCGCAAAAGAAATGTAAACAGGATTTGAAAGATGAAATGTTTTGAAGAGTGTATACAGCATGAACGGCTGTACAGCAGGTCGCAGAGCAGCGTTGTACTCCCAGGCAAGATCCGCTGCAGGTGTTTGACCGAGTTTAAAAGAAGCAAACTCTGTTACCTGGAAGTATTCATCAGCATGATAATAACCGACATTGAACCATGCAGAAATCAGATGAAAAACCAAGCTGACAAAAAAAAGTTTTTTCACCAGTTTATACAACATGTTACCCTTTGGAAATGATTTGACTGACGAACTGTTCATTTTTATTGCAGTGTAATCTTCGCCTTAAAAAAAATTTACCACAAAGAACACAAAAGAACACAAAGGAGGCACAAAGGGCACAAAGGAAACAAAGAGAGAACAAGAATTGAAAGGAGACTTTTGGCAATACCCAATACTCAATAGCCAATACAATTTTCCCTACTCACTCCCCCATCTCCCTTATCACACTCCTCAGCTCACTTAAGATCATTGCTGTCGCGCCCCAGACTGTGTGTCCGTGAAAATCGAAATAGGGCGTGAGGATGCGCATGCCATTACTCAGCTTGATTTCTTTTTCATGAACAAGCGATTTGTTCAGGACATCATCCAAAGAAATTTCAATCATCTCTACCACTTCTGTTGCATCCGGCACAAATTCAGGTTTGTAATGAATGGTTCCCACATACGGATGCACGAGAAAATTACTTGGAGGAATATACAGATCCGTGAGCTCGCCTACCATCGTCACATCTTTCGCAACAATGCCGATCTCTTCTGCCGCTTCACGAAGCGCCGTATCAGCCAGATTCTTATCGGGCTCTTCAAATTTCCCGCCCGGTAGGGCGACCTGCCCGCTGTGAACACCATCGTATGAAGGCCGAAGTATCAGTGGCAGCTTGACTTTGTCATCCTCTTCATACAATAATACCAGTACACTTCCCTGCCGGGCATCTTCGGGTATTTTGTACCGTGATAGATTTATTCTTCGCTCCAGGTGTGCCATCTGCAACTGGGCAGCTGTGCCGGGCAAAGGAAAAGAAAGACGATGCTTTAGTAAAGCGCTGAATTCAGAAAACACGGAGCAAATATAAGAGATTGGAAGATTGACGATTGATTCATTGACGATTGGGCGGTAGTGTCGAGGCGCAGAATAGTCAATGAACAAATCGTCAATGAATAAATTAATTACTTACCGTCACCTTCGGCGGCTGCCCGTTGCCGGCGGGAACAATTACACGTTTGCGTTCGCCGATCTGCTGGCGCCACATCGCATAGTACAAACCGGTGGACTCCAGCAATTCCGCATGAGAGCCTGACTCGATGATATGTCCTCGCTCGAGAACAAAAATCCTGTCAGCATGCATGATCGTTGAAAGACGATGCGCGATAAGAATGGTAATGTGCTGCTGTTCCAATGACAACGAACGAATCGTATCCGTGATTTCTTCTTCTGTAAGCGAATCCAAAGATGAAGTCGCTTCATCAAACACGAGCAAGTTGGGCCTGCGTAACAGGGCTCGTGCAATCGACAAACGCTGTTTTTCTCCTCCCGAAACTTTCACTCCACCTTCGCCGATCACTGTATCAAGTCCTTTGTCGGCGCGGGCAAGCAGGCTTTGGCAGGAGGCCTTCTTTAATACTTCGAGGCACATTTCATCCGTTGCCGAAGGATTTACAAAAAGTAAATTCTCGCGGATGGTTCCTGAAAAGAGCTGCGTATCCTGCGTTACAAAGCCTATCTGTTCGCGCAGCTGATCGAGATCGATGCTGTCGCCGGGATAATCGTTATAAAATATTTTTCCTGTTGCCGGACGATATAATCCAACGAGCAGCTTCACAAGCGTCGACTTCCCTGCACCGGACGGGCCGACAAAGGCAATCGTTTCTCCCTTCTTTACGCTGAAGGAAATATTTTCAATGGCATTCTGAGATGCAGACTGGTGCTTGAATGCGACATGATCAAAACGCAATGTCTGCAAAATGCCCACCGGGGAAGGATTTGTCGGCTTAGGTTCACGTTTGATATTCAGAATATCTGAAAAGTTTTTTAACGACACTTCCGTCTCCCTGTAAATATTAATGATGTTTCCCATCTCCTGCAACGGACCAAAAACAAAAAAGCTGTAGATGAACATCGCAATAAATTGCCCGGTCGTGATTTTGCCTGTGAAGATCAGGTACATCATCACACCAAGAATGGTGACGCGAAGGAAATTCACGCACGTACCTTGCACAAAGCTGAGACTCCGGATATAGCGGACTTTTTTCAATTCAAGCTGAAGAATTTTATTCGTCGTGCTGTTCAGGCGCCCTATTTCCTGCTGCGCCAGGCCAAGACTTTTTACCAGCTCGATGTTACGTAAAGATTCAGTTGTGGTGCCTGCCAGCGCCGTAGTTTCAGCGACGATGATCTTCTGCATCCGCTTGATCTTCTTGCTCAGCACCGAGCTGAGAATAGCGATGATGGGAATCGCAGAAAAATAAATCGGGGCAATGATCCAGTTGACACGCAATGCATACACGACTACGACTGTAATCCCGATAAGCGAAGTAAACAGGATGTTAATGAAAGCTCCCATGATCCGCTCCACATCGGTACGAACCTTCTGAAGTTTGCCCAGGGTTTCGCCGCTGCGCTGATCTTCAAAGACTGAATACGGAAGCTCAAGTGAATGTTTTATTCCATCAGCATAAATCTGCGCGCCCACTTTCTGCACAACGACGTTGAGAAAATAATCCTGGAAATTTTTTGCAATGCGGGAAACCATTGCCACGCCGATTAACGCAAGCAGGTAATATAAGACGGTCTGAAAAAACTGGCTCTCGGCGAATTTTCTACCGCCGACGTTATCAATCATTTTACCCAGTATCAGCGGGTCCATCATGCTGAAAACCTGGTTAAAGGTCGCCAACACAAGCACCAGGGCCACCATTTTTTTGTACTGGCTTAAGTAACTGAAAAGAATTTTCATGTGTGAAATAAACGAACCACAAAGATAGAGAAGTTATACGTTATAAGTGATACGTTATACGAAAGACAGCCTGCCGGGACGTACAACGTATAATCAATCACTTATAACTTCTTAAAAACAAAAAGACATCCTGTTCTCACAGGATGTCTTTCCAAAAAAAATGATTTTAATTATTGAATGATCAGTTTTTTCGTTGTGCGTTCGCCGCTGGCATCGATGTTCATCAAATAGATTCCTTTTGGCAAATACGAAAAATCGAACGTATGCTTGAAGTACAAGAGGTTAGAAAATTTCGCAGAGTAAACCTGAGAACCCAGCATGTTAACCAATGACACCATAACATCTGATTTCTTTGCAACCTTGAAATTCAGGTTTACAATTCCTGAGCTCGGGTTCGGGTAGGTATTCACTTCAGCTTTTTCAGCGACCGGCTCGGAAACTTTTAACAGGATTCCCGGGTCAAGTTTGTAAACACCGCTTACATTATTGAAAGATAAATCGAAAAAGTTTGCTCCGCCCGCGAATGTGTTGTTGAGATCGTATGATCCGTAACCCGGATGCTGAATGGTATCAATCATGATCCAGTGAGCACCGGAATCTGCACTGTAAGAAGATCCTTTGTTACCGGCAGGTGTATTTAAAATTCCAAACGACATGAACAGGCCGGAGTTAGGTATCCTGCCAAAATCAATGGTCATGAAATTCCCGAAGTACGGAAGTATGTTCCACGTTGCTCCTCCGTCAGTAGATTTTCTTACACCGTTTGCTGCATGAATGCCGGTTGTATTGGTGACAATCGATGCTATACCGGTCTGGCCATCGAGAAATTTAACCGTCATGCTTTGTGTTGTTGGTAAAGCAACAATTGAAGAAACAGTCCAGTTGTATCCTTTATCAACTGATTTATAAAGCCGCCCTTTATCTGTGTTAAACCAGATTGTGTCTCCGAATGTATCGAACTGATCCACCTGTCCGAATTCAGCGCCCGAAGGTGCGGGAATGTTTCCCGAAGGAACCCTGTTCCAGTTTGCACCACCATCAGTAGTAGTATAAATTTCAAAGTAACCACCATTCGGGTCACCCGCAGCCACGCCATTGTTGGCATCCCAGAAATACAAAAAGTTCAGAAATCCGCTCGAGTTAAAAATAAGTCCGCTGTCCTGTTGTACCCAGCTGTTTCCACCATCAATGGTTTTGAATATTGCTCCGGCACTCTGCGTTACCTGGTTGAACATGCCTACCCATGCGGTGTCGCCATTCAGTGCACAAATGTTGGTAAACTGGAGATTTGTATCGAGACCAACTGTGTAAGGGATCCAATTCTGTCCGCCATCAATAGTTTTGGAAATGTCGATGAGATTCATGTTGGTACCGTTCCAGTCAAAACCGGTCATCCATGCAATATTCGGAGCAGGGACAGAGAAATGATCGGCACCGGTAAATTCACTCGGGAAATTGGAATTCTGTTCAATCCCTTTCCAGCACATTGGGATCCTAAGCTTAGAATTCCACGTGGACAAGTTGTCG
>JADMIO011167668.1_pt1 | contig 116219 bp, 91 predicted proteins | sample 8958161 | NCBI WGS metagenome assembly JADMIO01 (sample SAMN16585339, study PRJNA669376) | soil metagenome | isolation source: Crop rotation soil | place: USA: Cullars Rotation, Alabama | collected 2011 | reverse complement strand
GCGACTTCAAGTCACGTGAATTCCAAGCTTCGGATCCCACTGTGCTGGAAAGGCAGGGCGTTCGCACGGCCGCGCGTCGAATGCTCTTCGTCGAGCGTCACCATGTACGACGGGCACATTGTCCCCGTGTGCGTCTTGCGGCACACGCCCGACCCGTTGCAAGCCTCCGCCGCGGCAAGGAAGCCGTGACCCATCGTCCCCGCGATCCGCTCCTCGCGGCTGAAGTCCTGAAACGCGTGCACGTGTTGGCCGTGATACGCTGTGCCGTAACGCAGATCCTCAATTGGTGACGGCGATGCGGCGACTTTGCTGGGGTTCAAGAGACCGAGCGGATCGAACAGCCGTTTCACTTCGCCGAACGCAGCGAACAATTTCGGTCCGAACAGCTTGAGATTGTGATAGCTGCGCGCGAGCCCGTCTCCGTGTTCGCCGCTCATCGCACCGCCGAACTCCTGCACGAGACCGGCGACATCGTCCGACACGGCCTTAAGCAACTGCAAATCCTTCGCCGACTTTGTGTCGATCATCGGCCGGATATGCAGGCAACCGACCGATGCGTGCCCGTAATACGCGCCCGTCACGCCGTGATTGTCGAGAATCGCGCGAAACTTTTTGACGAACGCCGGCATCTTGGTGGGATCGACGGCCGTGTCTTCGACGAAAGCAATCGGCTTTCGCGCCCCGGGAATCGACAAAAGCAGCGGCACGCCCGACTCGCGGCACCGCCAAATCCGCTCGCCCTGTTCGTCGTCTTTTGCCGGGAGAAAGCGATCCAGCCCCGCCTGGCCGCGCAGGTTCTGCTCCAAAAGCTGAATGCCGTCAGCCACTTGCACGGGCGTATCGCCGGAGAATTCGACGATGAGCAGCGCGGCGGGCGTGCCTTCGACGAAATCGAGCGCACTCCGATGTTTCAGGTTCGCACGCGACAGTTCGATGATGTGATGATCCATCATCTCGACCGCGGACGGACGGCACGCGAGGATGTTCGTCACCGACTCCAAAGCGGCGTCAACGCTGCGAAACTGCAAACACACCACGCCGCGTTCCTTGGGGAGCGGGACGACGTGCAACGTCGCTTCGGTGACAATGCCGAGCGTTCCTTCGGCCCCGACGAACAGCCGCGACAAATTGAACTCACGGCGGTCGGGCCAGTCGCGATCGAGTCGCCGCGCGGCCTCCGCGATGGGAAACTGGTCGCAAATCTCTGGTAAAAACGCATCGAGCGTGTAGCCGCTCACCCGCCGCAGAATACGCGGCGCACGAGCCATGATCTCGCGGCGATTCTCGGCGATGATCTGGGGAAACCGACGATAGATTTCCCCTTCGCGGTCACGTTGTGTTTGCTTCGCGCGGAGCGCGGCGTCGTCGAGTGGAGCGCATTTCAGTTCGGTCCCATCGGCAAGCAGCACTTTCAATTCGCGAACGTGGTCGATGGTCTTGCCTTGTTGCACCGACCGCGAACCGGCGGAGTTGTTGCCGATCATGCCGCCCATTGCAGCGCGGCTGCTCGTCGAAACATCGGGACCGAATTGCAGGCCGTGCGGTTTGAGGGCGGCGTTGAGTTGTTCGAGAATGACGCCGGGTTCGACGCGGACGAGTTTGCGCTGCGTGTCGATCTCGAGGATGCGGTTCATGTGCCGCGTGAAGTCGAGCACGATCGCGGCCGCGACCGTTTGCCCTGAAAGACTGGTGCCGCCGCCGCGAGCGAGAATCGGCACGCGGCGGGCCGCGGTGATGCGCACGGCGGCCCGCACGTCTGCTATGGTGCGGGGAAAGACGATACCGACCGGACTGATCTGGTAAATGCTCGCATCGGTGCTGTACAGACCGCGCGACATCTCGTCGAACCGCACTTCGCCGGCGACGTTCCGCCGCAATTCGTCCTCAAGGTCCGCGGTCAAAGTCGAAGGAACTGGCATATCTTGTCGTCAAATCTGCGATGGCGCCGGGTGAAATCGAACGAGGTACGTTTTAGCGAACAACGCGCGGCGTTCACAGAGGAGATTACCGGCAACAACAAGGCTGACGCGGCAGCGAAGGCGCATCACGCTTGTGTGATTGAGGTGCGACTCGACTCCTACGACCCCAGCAAATCGCTCCCTTTCGGGTGCGACACGGGCCAGTCGGGAGCGCGTTTTTCGAGGAACGCGGCCGTACCTTCTGAGGGTTCGGCGGATTTGTAGCACGCGGCGAACTGTGCGGCTTCGCGAGCGAGCATTTTGCGGATGCTCACGCCGACGAAATCGTCGATGAGGTTTTTCGAACGTCGAACGGCCTGCGGGCTGCGCGAGAGGATTTGAGCGATGCGTGCATCAACCGTGGCAGCCAATTGGTCATCGGCGACAACTTCGTTGACGAGACCGATCCGTGCGGCTTCGGCGCCGGGGAAAAGTTCGCCGGTGAGGATCATTCGCTTGGCGACCGCGGGGCCGAGCTGCAGCGTCGCGCGCGTTGTGCCTCCCCAACCCGGCAGCAAGCCGAGGGAAACTTCCGGCAGACCGATCCGCGAGTTCTGAGCGGCGATTCGCAGATCGCAGGCGAGTGCCAATTCGCAACCGCCGCCGGCGCAGGCTCCGTGAATCGCGGCAATGGTGACCGCGGAGAGGTCCGCGATCCGCTGACACAGACGTTGCCCGTCGCGAGCGAATTTGCGTGCGGTGCGTGATGTCAGCGAGTTGAGTTCGTGAATGTCGGCCCCGGCGAGAAAGACCTTTGCCGCGGAAGAGAAGACGACCACGCGGCAATCTCTGTCGTCCTCGATTTCCTTAATGGCTGACTTGAGTTGCGCACGGACGTCGCTCGACAACAGCGGCAAACCGGCCTCGGTACGAAACGTGACGCGAGCAACGCCATTTTGCCGGGTGAGATCGACGGTGGTGGACATCGAAGTCCTCTCGGGTATTGAAAAAAAGACGACGGACAATTCCGTCCGTCTGCCGAGCTTTGCAGTAGTCGATTCAAACACGGACAGGATTGTCCGTGCTACAGGGTTGAAGTTCGATCACATCAATCGACGATCTCGTTGGCGATATCGCCGATTTGCACATCGGAGAGAAATTTGAGTTGAGCGCGAAGCGGAGCCACGTCGGGTTCGCGGGTTACGCGGTGGTATTTGCCGTCGGGCTGCAGTTCGCGAGCTTTCACGTTATCACCCAGCATCGTCGGTAGAATGCGGTTCAGGAGCCGTTTCTTGAGCGGCGGCTCGATCACGGGGAACATGACTTCCACGCGGCGGCGAAAGTTGCGGGGCATCCAGTCGGCGCTGGAAATGAATACGTCGGCGTCATCGCCCTGGCCGAAAACGCACACGCGGCTGTGTTCGAGAAAGCGATCGAGAACGCTCGTCACACGGATGTTGTCGGAGATGCCGGGAATCCCCGGCCGCAAACAGCAACTGCCGCGGATGAGCAGAGAAATCTGCACGCCCGCTTGTGACGCGCGGTACAGGGCTTCGATGACGTCGGGGCAAACGAGGGCGTTAAGCTTGGCAATGATGCGGCCGCCGATACCCTGCCGGGCGTTCTGCGTTTCGCGATTGATGAGTTCGAGGACGCGCGAATGCAGATCGTGCGGTGAAATCGTAAAGCATTGCCACTCGTGCCCGCGCGAGTAGCCCGTGAGAAAGTTGAACAGCGCGGTCGCATCTTCGCCGAAACGTTTGCGAGACGTGAACAGTCCGAAGTCGGTATAGATTTTCGCGGTTGTCGCGTTGTAATTGCCGGTGCCCAAGTGCACGTATCGCCGCAACTTTTCTCCTTCGCGGCGGACGACGAGCGTCACTTTGCAGTGCGTCTTGAGGGCAACGAACCCGTACACGACGTGCACGCCGGCCCGTTCGAGTTGCCGCGCCCAATTGACGTTCGACTGCTCGTCGAACCGTGCGAGCAATTCGACGACGGCGGTGACGTTCTTCCCCTTTTCGGCCGCGTTGATGAGCGACCGCACGACCGGGCTTTCGCTTCCGGTGCGGTACAACGTTTGTTTGATGGCAAGCACGTCGGGATCGTTCGATGCCTGATTGAGGAAATCGACAACGCAGCCGAACGACTCATACGGGTGGTGAGTGAGTACGTCTCGTTTTTTAATCGTGCGGAAAATGTCGGCCCCCTCTTCAAAGCCGGGTGGCCGCCGCGGCGTGAACGGCTCGTCATGCAGTTGCGGAAATGCCTCGAGTGCGTGCAGTTCCATGAATGCGGTGAGATCGAGCGGACCGTCAACTTCGTAGATTTCCTGCGGGGGAAGTTGAATCGGGCGGCGGATCGAATCGAGGAGTTTTTCGTTCGTGTGGGCGGCGATCTCCAGACGTACGACTTCGCGGTGACGGAGCGCTTTCAGTCCTTCTTCGACAGCCTGCGAAAGGTCATGCAATACCTGGTCGCCGTCGATATCGAGATCCGCATCGCGGGTGATGCGCATCGTCGTCCAGCAGACGATGTCGGACCCTCCGAAAAGTTGATCGAGCCGCGATGCGACGAATTGTTCGAGCAGAATGAAATCGTGACCGGGACCGGGCAAGCGAATCATTCGCGGCAACACCGACGGCAATTGGACGGCGGCGAGCAACTTCTTCGGTCCACCGATGCGCGTGCCGCGCTGCTCGATGACCGCGGCGAGATACAACCCGCGGCTGCGCAGGTGCGGCGTGGGGTGGCTGGGATCGATCGCCATCGGCGTCAGCACTGGGAACACCGTTTGGCGAAAATACGTGTCGATGTACTGCTGCTGCTCCGGTGACAGATCAGCCGGCGCGAGGAATCGAATTCCCTCTTTTGCGAGTCGCGGAAGCAGTTGCTTGTTCAAGCACGAGTATTGCCGGGTTACTAATTCTCGGACTCGTGCGTGCGCCTGATTATAGATTTCCTGAACGCTGAGTTGCTCCGGCAGGCGGTCTTCGGGCTCGGCCAGCCCCTGCAACTGCGAGCGAATGCCCGACAGCCGCACCATCATGAATTCGTCGAGGTTGCCGCTGAAAATGCTGAGAAACTTCACGCGTTCGAGCAGCGGGTTCGTCTCATCTTCGGCTTCTTCGAGCACACGGGCGTTGAACTCGAGCCAACTCAACTCGCGGTTCGCGAAGTGCTCGGGTCCGATGGTTTTGACGGGTTCAATCTCGGTGACGGTCGCCATTTCTCAAGCCCGGTGTCGACGAATGCGGTGTCCATGGTGGCAATTTGTCTATGATACCAAAAAAGACACTGGACGGGCAGGCGTCAGGACGACTTGATGCGGTGTTTCGTTCACAGACACGTCGAGCCGACATGCCAGTTTTCAGTCATTGAACATCATCATTCCGACACCCCGAATCGTTCAAATCCTCAAATCGCGATTTGCATAAATTGGTGCTGATTTGTTAGAATAATGGTTTTGAAACCAAGCAGATATTGCATGAAAAACTCTCACGACGAAAACCGCAATTTGAGACAAGCAACACGATTCGTCGCTACTTTGGCGTTTGCCGCAGCAGCGGCGATTTTTGGACCCGCACGCGCGGATTCTCCCCGCGCGGCGCCGTCCGTTCGCCCCGGCGATGCCTTCCTCAAACAGCACTGTTACAACTGCCATCGCGGCGACGAACCAAAGGGCGGACTGAATCTGCAATCGCTCTCTGGTGACTTGTCCGATTCCGCCGCTGAAAGGCATTGGGTTCGCATTTTTGACCGCGTCCGCGACGGTGAAATGCCCCCGGCCGATGCGGCCGATGTAACTCCCGCGGAGAGGTCCGCGTTCCTGAAAGATTCGGGCGATTGGCTGCGAAAGTTTCAAACGGCTCGCGATGCCGAACTGGGGCGTGTGCGAGGAAGGCGATTGACGCGTCGCGAAGTCGAACGGTCGCTCCAGGATCTGCTCGGCATCGACATTCCACTCGCCGATCAGTTGCCCGAAGAGGCCCAATCGACGGAGTTTTCGACCGTCGCCGACGGGCAGCCGATGTCGCATTTTCAAATGGAACGGCACCTCGCCGTTGTCGATGTCGCGCTCGATGAAGCGTTTCGCCGCGCACTCTCTCCGGAAGATCGCCTCGAGCGCGATCTCGATCCGAAGGAAATCTCACGTCAGACCAACCGTCGCACGCGCGAGCCGGAAGTTCGCGAAGGCCGTGCCGCTGTCTGGTCATCCGGTCTGATTTTCTACGGACGCATTCCCGCGACGATTGCACCGGAGAATGGGTGGTATCGCTTTCACGTGCGTGCGGGCGGCCTCAAGACGCCGAAGAGTGGCGGCGTGTGGTGTACCGTCCGCACGGGATTGTGTGTGTCGAGCGCGCCGCTTCTCGCGTGGGTTGGGTCGTTTGAAGGATTCGACGAACCGCGTGATTTCACGTTCACCGCATGGATGCCCAAGGGGCACATGCTCGAAATCCGCCCCGGCGACACAACGATCAAGAAGGCCCGCTTCAACGGCGGACAGGTCGGCGTCGGCGAGGGTGAGCCGCAAAACGTCCCCGGCGTCGCCATCGACCACATCGTCATGGAGCGATTTCATCGCGGTCCCGACAACGAGGGCGTGCGCCAACTGCTCGTCGGCGATTTGAAAGTGAATGTCGAATCGCGCGGCAAGAATTCGCAGGTGCTGTCGACACATCCTCAAGCCGATGTCACGAAATTAATCGAAGTCTTCGCTCGCCGCGCGTTCCGCCGTCCCGTGACGACGACGGAAATCGCGGGCTTCTTGAAAATGTCGCACGACGCCCTGGACGACGGTGAGGATTTGATCGCGGCTCTCCGCGTCGGCTATCGCGCGATCCTGTGCTCGCCGCGGTTTCTGTATCTGACGGAATCGCCCGGCAAGCTCGACAATCATGCGATTGCCGCTCGCCTCAGTTATCTTCTCACCGGCAGTACGCCCGACGCGCAACTGACACAACTTGCCGACGCCGGGAAATTGCAACAACCCGCCACCATCACCGCCGAGACCGAGCGGTTGCTCGCGGGACCGGGCGGTCGCAAGTTCATACAGGACTTCGCGGCCGAATGGCTCGATCTCGATCAGATCGACTTCACCGAACCCGACGGCAAACTCTATCCCGATTTCGACTCGATCGTCCAGCAGTCGATGCTCGACGAAACGCACACGTACCTCGAAACGTTGCTTCGTGAAAACCTCAGCGTGACGCGGATTATTAACTCCGACTTCACGTTCCTCAATAGCCGGCTCGCGCGGTTCTACGACATCGACGGCGTCGAAGGGGATGCCCTTCGTCGATTCACGCTCGACTCGCAGCATCACCGCGGCGGCGTTCTCACTCAGGGGGCAATTCTCAAGGTCACCGCAAACGGTACAACGACATCCCCCGTGGTCCGCGGCGTGTGGGTTTCGGAACGGCTGCTGGGTGAATTGATTCCCCCCCCGCCGAGTGACGTCCCGGCGATCGAGCCCGACATCCGCGGCGCGACGACCATCCGCGATATGCTCGCCAAGCACCGTTCACAAGAATCGTGCGCCGTCTGTCACGTGAAAATCGACCCCGCCGGCTTTGCCCTCGAAAACTTTGACCCATCGGGCCAATGGCGCGACAAATACGCTTTGCTGTCGAACGGCAAACGCGAAAGCGGGACAACGGTCGATGCCAGTTACGCTCTGCACGACGGCCGCAAATTCAGCAACGTCGACGACTTTCGCAGTCTCGTCGTCGCCTCGCCGCAGAAACTCGCCCGCAACGTCGCCGAAAAGCTCGTCGTGTTCGGCACGGGAGCGCCGATTTCCTTTGCCGACCGGCAGGCAATTGACGACATCGTCGAGCGGACGGCTGCAGACGACTACGGTTTTCGTTCGATCATTAAGGCTGTCACCATCAGTTCTCTATTTCTGAGCAAATAACGGAAGGACCGACCATGGCGGATCAGGTGCATTTCAACTTTCGGCGGAAGCTGCCGCGACGCACATTTTTGCGAGGGGCTGGCGTCGCGATGGCCGTGCCGTGGCTGAGTGCAATGACGCACGCCTTCGCCGGTCCCAAAGACGACAAAGCCCCGCGGCGTTTTGTCTCGATGACGCTCGGTCTGGGTTTGCACGCGGAGAATCTCAATCCGGAAAAAGCTGGACGCGATTACGAACCGTCGCAGTATTTGAAATCGCTGCACGGCATTCGCGAGCAGTTCACGGTCATCTCGGGATCGTCGCACCCGCAGGTTTCGGGCGGTCACCGTGCGGAAGCCAGTTTGCTCACCGCGGCTCCGATGAGCGGTTCGGCCGCATCGAAGAATACGATCTCGCTCGATCAACTGTTGTCGAAGCACCTCGGACATCACACGCGGTTTCCGTCGCTCGTTCTCGGCCTGTCGGGGAGCAATAGCCCGTCCTATACCGAAAACGGCGCGATGATCCCCGCGGAAGACTCCCCCGCGAAGTTGTTCAATCGACTGTTCATCGATGATTCCCCCTCCGAACGCGCGAAGCAAACACAGCGCGCCCGGCAGGGACAGAGCATCATGGACCTCGTTGCCGACGACGCCCGCGCTCTCGAAAAGAAACTCGGCCCCGGCGACCGTGACCGCCTCGAAGCGTACTTCACGAGCGTCCGCGAACTCGAACAACGGCTCGCCGAATCCGAAGCGTGGGCGAATCGTCCCAAGCCCAAAGTGAAGGTATCGCGGCCGATCGACATCTCCAATCCCAACGACTTCGTCGGGCGGCAGCGACTGATGAGCGACATGGTTCGCCTCGCTCTCGCGACCGATTCGTCGCGGTTTGTCACGCTGCACTTCGGCGGTTCGGGCGGCGTTGTCCCCATCCCCGGCGTCGAGGAAGGCTATCACGCCCTCAGCCATCACGGTCAGGATGACGAGAAGCTCGCGCAGCTCGCCCTCGTGGAAACCGAAATCGTCCGCGCCTGGGGCGACTTCCTTCGCGACCTGCAAGGCACGCCCGACCACGAGTCGAACCTGCTCCAGCACACGTCGATTCTCCTCACGAGCAATCTCGGCAACGCCTCCAGCCACAACAATCGCAACATGCCCGTGCTCTTCGCTGGCGGCGGCTTCCGCCACGGCCAGCACCTCGCCTTCGACCGCCAGAACAACTACCCGCTCCCCAACCTGTATCTGTCGGTCCTGCAACAATCCGGCCTCGAACACACCCGCTTTGCGACGAGCACTGGCACGATGCGTGGCCTCGAACCGACCGTGTGAACCAGTATCAAAACGTCCGTCACAGGAGACGCTTGATGCTCCGAAATCTCTTCGGTGCGATTGCACTTTCGCTGCTGTTGGTTTCCTGGTGTGCGGCTGACGACGCTCTCCGCGATCGCCTTAAAGACGCCAACGGCGCTCGAGCCGACGTCTGGGTCTACAACGACATCGGCCAGGCGATGCAGGAAGCCAAACGGCTCAATAAGCCGCTCTTTGTGACGTTCCGCTGTGTTCCCTGCAAGGATTGCGCAGCGTTCGATGCCGATGTCGCCAACGGCAATGAAGGGGTCCGCGCGGTCGCGAAGGAGAAATTCGTTTCCGTCCGGCAAGTCGAAATGAAAGGCGTCGACTTGTCGCTGTTTCAGTTCGACCACGACCTCAATTGGGCGGGGATGTTCCTCAATGCCGATGGCGTGATTTACGCCCGCTACGGCACGCAAAGCGCCGAGGGTTCCGACGCGTACAACTCCATCGATGGCCTGCTGACCACGATGAACCGCGTTTTGGAACTTCACGCTAACTATCCCAAGAACCTCGAAGAACTCAAAGGCAAGCGCGGCGCCCCGAAGCCGGTCAGCAGCGCACTCGAACTTCCAGGCCTTAAGAACCCCGCCCGGTACGCTCAGCAGACCGAACGCGGAAACTGCATTCATTGCCACAACATCCACGATGCCGAATACCAACACGCCTTCAACAGCGGCACGTTCTCGCGCGAGTTGCTGTGGAAGTACCCGCTGCCGGATAACATCGGCCTGAAAGTTGAGCGTACGAGCGGCGTACGAATCGAACAGGTCATCGCCGGATCGGCCGCGGCCAATGCAAAACTCAGTGCCGGCGAAGACATCGTGCGCATGAACGGTCAGCGAATGACCTCCATTGCCGACATGCAGTGGGTGCTGCACAATCTGCCGAACACCGCAACACAGGTCGTCGTCGAAACCAGCCGCTCGGGCAAGCAGACTGTCCCGCTCAAAGCCGGTTGGAAAGAAACGGATTTTTCGTGGCGTGGATCGATGTGGAACGCTCCGCCCCGATTCCAGGTGCACGCGCCGCTCGTCGCCGATGAGGCCAGGAAAGCCCTCGGACTCCCGGATTCAGCAAACGCGCTCGAGGTGCGGTTTATCAACCGTCAAGGCGGTACCGGCAAGCAGGCCTTCGACGACGGTCTTCGCGAAAAAGACGTCATCGTCGCCGTCGGCGGACAACCGCTTCCGGCGAGCACGCGGCAATTCCATCGGCACCTCAAGCTGAATTACAAAGTGGGGGACGTGCTGCCCCTCACGGTGCTCCGCGACGGGCAACGACAGGAACTCAAGATTCGACTCGTCGAATGACGTCGTTCGACACGAGAGTTGCAATCAACGGGGGGACCATGCGCCGACTGACCGTACCGTTACTTTGCATCAGCGCGTTGTTTTCGGAAACGTTCGCCGTTGCTCAAACGCTCGCACCGAGGGCAAAGCCCAATGTGCTCTTGATCGTCGTCGACGATCTCAACACGGACCTCGGCTGTTACGGTTCGAAGCTCGTCCTCTCGCCGAACATCGATCGGCTCGCATCGCGTGGTGTGCGGTTCGACCGCGCGTTTTGCCAGTACGCCGTCTGCGCGCCGAGCCGGCAGTCGTTTCTGAGCGGCCTGCGCCCCGAGACGACAGGCATCTTTGAATTCCAAACGCTTCTTCGGCAAAAGATGCCGGACGTCGTTTTTCTGCCGCAACTCTTCCGGCAGCACGGATACTTCACCGCGGGGATGGGCAAGGTCTTTCACGACGAGCGGCAAAGCGACCGCGACGCATCATGGGACTACTACTCGGACAAAATGGGGACCGACGAAGAGGAAGCCGCCGCCGTCAAGGAACGCTACAGCCACAAGGAAGGGGAGCGCCCCTTCACGCCGTTCACCCGGCTGACAGGTCCGGAGGAGAAAACCCGCGACGGAGGCTCTTCGCGGCGGATTGCGGCCCTCATGTCGGAGAAGTCTCGCGAAGGGAAGCCGTTCTTCGTCGCGGCGGGGTTTCACAAGCCGCATCTGCCGTGGACGGCTCCGGTGAAGTATTACGACCTGTACCGCGCGCGAAACATCCTCGAGCCGCGCGACCCACCGCTGCAAGGCGTGCCGACCATCGCGCTCATGACGGAACTCGTCGGCAATCCGCCACCGCCGCGGGCCGAAGCGATCTCAACGTATTACTCGTGCATCTCGTTCATGGACGCGCAAGTTGGCGTGCTCCTGGAGACGCTCGATCGCGAGAAACTGTGGGAGAACACCGTCGTCGTCCTCTTCAGCGACCATGGCTACCATCTCGGCGATCACGGCGGCCTGTGGGCAAAACTCACCGTGTTCGATCAGGGGACGCGCGTCCCGCTGATCGTCGCTGCCCCGGGTCGGTTGCAGGGGGCCGCGTGTTCGCGAACGGTCGAGCTGATTGACGTTTATCCCACGCTGGCCGACCTGTGCGGATTGCCCGCACCCGCGCAGCTCGAAGGGAAGAGTCTTGCCTCGCTGCTCTCCAAACCGGACGCACCGTGGGACCGCCCCGCGCGAAGCATCGTCCACCACAACGACTCCGTCGGCCGGTCCGTCCGCAACGAATGCTATCGCTACACCGAATGGGACGGCGGCAAAACCGCGGTCGAACTCTACGACCACACCACCGACCCCGGCGAATACCAAAATCTCGCTGCCGATCCCGCCCACGCCGCCACGATCGCCGACCTCAAGCGTCTGCTGCTGCCGTCGCCGTAGGAGTTATGGCGCGGGAGGCAGGCCGCCGAATTGCCGGACCGCTTCATAGACGACGGCCGTCGCGGAACTGGCGAGGTTGAGGCTGCGGACGGGGGGGTGCATCGGGAGGCGGAGGTTGCGGGCGGGGTATTCGGCGAGGATCGACGGCGGCAGGCCGCGGGTTTCACTGCCGAAGACAAGGACATCGCCCGGGGCGAACTTCGCATCCCATACGAGAGTTGTCGCGGTTTTGGTGAGGTACCAGAACGTGCGGTCCGGCAGCTTCGCCTGCAGATCATGCCAGTTTTCGACGGCTTCCCAGTCAACGTGCTGCCAGTAATCCATTCCCGCGCGGCGGAGATGTTTTTCATCGAGCCGGAAACCGAGTGGGCGGACGAGCCACAACTTGGCCCCGACGGCGACGCACGTGCGGCCAATGTTGCCGGTGTTCTGCGGAATGTCGGGCTGATGCAGCACGACGTGAAGGAGGGGCGTGGTCATTGCCCAAGGATAGTCACGTAGTACCAAATGCAAAATACTCAATAAAAATGCAAATTGCAAAATATGAAGAGCGTCTTCTTCAGTTTGCAATTTGCATTTGCAATGGTCAATTTGCCATGACCGGCGCTACACGACGGCGGCAGAGGCGACGTTGGGAACCGCGACGGCGACCGGGGCCACTGCGGGGACTGACGGGAACATTGCTTCGGTGAAGGTGATTTCGCGGGCCTTGGACTGCGGGGTCAGGCAGCGACGCACGAAGTCGACAGTTTCGTCGATCGTGTCGGCCTGAATGAGGAGCAGCTCGCCGGGTTTCGTGGCGGCGAGGGCCGTTTCAATCGCCTTGACGGCGCCGTGCACTTCGAGCACGTCTGTCACGCGGTCGCCTTGGGTCAGACCGTCGCGGAAGAGGCGAATGATTTCGCCCTGCGGACGGCCGCGAACGTAATGGTCTTCGTACAGGATCACGCGATCAAAGAAGTCGCCGAGCATTTCGCCCTGCTGCACCATGTCGCAATCGCGGCGGTCGCCGGCGGCCGTGTAGACGGCGGTCCGGCGGGCGTGCGGCAACTGCTTCAGCGTTTCGAGCATGGCCTTCAGCGACGAGGTATTGTGGCCGTAGTCGACGACGCAGATCTTGCCGTCGATGTCGAGCAGGTTGAACCGGCCCGGCGAGTGCTTGAGATCATGGCCGAACGAACACACCCCTTCGCGGACGAGATCGATCGAGAGGCCCAAGCTCCACGCGGCGGCTGCGGCGGCGAGGATGTTCTCCACCTGGAAGAAAATCCGACCGCCGTGCGTCAGGGGGACGTCATCGAGCGAGACGAGTTTCTCTTCGCGAACGCCCTCGCACAGGATAACCGCGTTATCGCGGACGATCGCCGCGCGGCCGCCCGCTTGACGGTGGGCGAGAACGACCGGGTGCTGCGGTTCACGGGAGAAGAAGAGGACTTTCCCGCGGCAGTGCGGAGCCATCGCGACGGTGAGGGGGTCGTGCACATTGAGGACGGCGGTTCCGTGCGGAGCGACCGATTCGACCAGCGTGCGTTTGACGCGGGCGAGTTCTTCGATCGTTTCGACGCCGCCGAGACCGAGGTGGTCGCCTTCGCCAATGTTGGTGACGACAGCGACGTCGCATTGATCGTAGCCCAGGCCGGCCCGCAGAATTCCGCCGCGAGCGGTTTCGAGGACGGCCATGTCGACGGCCGGATTCGAGAGAATGCACTTGGCACTCGCGGGGCCGCTGCAGTCGTCGCGGTCGATGCGGCGGCTGCCAATGTAGATGCCGTCGGTGCAGGTCATGCCGACGCGGTTGCCGGTCCCTTTGAGGATGTGGGCGATGCACCGCGTGGTGGTCGTCTTCCCGTTGACGCCGGTGATGCTGACGATGGGAATGCGGCCGTTGTTCCCATCTTCAAACAACGTCGAGATAATCGCTTCGCCGACGGGACGGGGAGTGCCGGCCGACGGTTCGAGGTGCATCCGCAAGCCCGGAGCGGCGTTGACTTCGACGATGACGCCGCCGAGATCTTCGAGCGGACGGGCGATGTCGAGCGTAACGACATCGACTCCGGCGACATCGAGGCCGATCACGCGTGCCGCGTCGACCGCACGGGCGGCGACTTCGGGATGCACGAGATCGGTAACGTCGGTCGCGGTGCCGCCGGTGCTGAGGTTGCCGTTGCGGCGAATGAGGACACGCGTGTTCGCGGGGGCGATCGACTCGGGCGTGAATCCTTGATCGGAAAGAACGCCAAGCGACACGGCATCGAGCGTCAGGAAGCTGAGGGCGGTCGCGTGGCCGTCGCTGCGGCGCGGGTCGGTATTGGCGATTTCGATCAGTTCTTTGACGGTGTGCTTGCCGTCGCCAATGACATGCGCCGGTTCGCGACGCGACGCAGCGACAACGCGACCGCCGACGACGAGAATACGGTAGTCGCCGCCGGGAGCGAACTGCTCGACAACAATCGTGCGTTCTTCTTCGCGGGCAGCGGCATAAGCGGCGAGGACTTGTTCGCGCGTGGTGAGGTTTGTCGCGACGCCGCGGCCTTGATTGCCGTACTGCGGCTTGACGACGACCGGCCCGCCGATTTCTTCGGCGGCGGCCCACGCGTCTTCGGCATCGCTCACTGTCCGACCTTGCGGGACAGGAACGCCGGCGGCGGAGAGCAGCGTGCGGGTGAGTTCTTTGTCTTGCGCGATCGATTCGGCGATGGCGCTGGTGTGCGAGGTTTCGGCGGCGAGAATGCGTCGCTGCTTCGACCCGTAGCCGAATTGGACGAGGCTGCCGGTGTTGAGCCGACGCGTGGGAATGCCGCGCTTTTCGGCGGCGCGGACGATCGCCCGCGTGCTGGGACCAAGGCGAACATCATTCGCGAGATCGCGGAGTTGTTCGAGTTCCGCGTCAATGTCGAGCGGCTGATCGTGGATGGCCGCCAGAACGACTTTGAGAGACAGATTCAGCGCGGCCTTGCCAATGTCCTCTTCGTCGTAACGGACGACGACTTTGACGACGGCGGCTTCGGTCGTTTCGCGCGTGCGGCTGAAACCGGGTTCGAAGCCGGAGAGCTTTTGCAGTTCGAGCGCGACGTGCTCGACGACTTGCCCGGGCTGCAAGCCCTTCCGCAAGCATTCGAGAAATCCGCCGTGAGCGCCGGTGCTGCACGGGATAGTCGAAATCGTCGGCAACCAGCCGAGCAGGCGGTCGGCAAGGCCGGGATGTTTGTCGGACGAGGAATCCCGCAGGGCGGCGAGGTCGAGCCAGGCTTCCAACACAGGGAAGCTTGCCCAGACATTGGGGCCGCGAAGCGCGAGAATTTTACGAAATTCCATGATCAAAGCTCACTGATGCCGGCGCTGGCAATTCAAAAAGGCGCGCGCAATGACGGCGCACGAAAAACGCAAAGTTGAAAACACGAGAAGTGGAACGCCATCGCCACGCCGCAAGCTGCTTTCCGGCCGGTTAGTCCGGCGGAGTGTTCCGATCAGTGCGGCGGAGGGTCTGTCTCGCAAGGCGAGAAACAGAATGGAGGAAGGCTCCCTGCCTGTGGTTTATCCCTTGTAACGTCGAAGCGAATGGAAAATCAAGCCGCTGATCAAAAGATTTCGAGAGGTGATTTCGAAGAGTCGCTGCCTAGTGTTCTTTTGTGCACATTCCGTTTCCGAAGCGACCAATGACGAGTGTCAAAACAAACCGTAGAAACCGGTTATGACGTGGATTTGCCGGTATACAATCGGCATTTTCAGCCGCCGTCCGTAGCGATCCGGCAAATTGGCGCGCTTCTCCCTGATGATTGACCCCAGTTGCCCCAAAGTTACGGGTGAGTTGCGGAATTATTCGCAAGTCGTATCGCGCGGGCAAGTCGTCGCGACAAATACCGAATGGGTGCTCAATTTGGCTCCCGTGCCGTGAGCGTTGTTTCCGCGGATTCCTCGCCGTAGAATCGGCCCGTTCATTTTTTAGGAGAGCGAACGTGGCAGATCCCTTTGATGAACAATCAGATTTCGAGCGGTTCGATCCGGAGCGTCCGCCAGCGAAAAAAGGATGGTCGACGACAGCGAAGGTGCTGTTTTTTTTGTTTGCCGGCGGGGGCTTAATCGTCTTGCTGTGTTGTGGCGGAATGATTGCCCCCTTCATGCAAGGTTTCAATCGCGCACGGCAAGCTGCCCTGGACGCGAAAGCGGACGGGTCGGGCAAGGCCGAATTCGACGCGGCGAACCGGAAAATCAGCAGTACGAGCGGGGGCAGATCGGCATTCGGGAATACCGACGAGGCCGAGCAACTCGCCCTCAAGTTTTCCACGGACATCCATACGCTGCGCGAGGCGTTTTTCACCAAGCGAAAATCAAAGCCGTTGGTTTCTCTCTCCGATGGGAAGTTCCTCACGTATTGTCACCTGGACGAAAATGCCTGCGTCTTCATGGTGCACGTGCCCGATCTGCGCAAATTCGACGGCGACGCAAAACAGTTGCTTGCCGACCTGGCTTGGGAGACGGGACAGGAAGTGCTTCGCAGTCTTGAAAAACCGCCGGCGAAGCTCGCTGTCGCCACGCGCGGTGCCCTACTCTACGACGAGGTGCTGATCGGCGATTTCATTGCCGACGGAGAGTCCGCGGACGACGGCATTCGGCGACGCGATGGCGGAAAAGAATCTCTGTACGAGTTCTTCAAGACCGAACCGGTTGCAGAGCCAGACACACCGGACGTACCCGCCGCGGAAAAGCCCGTTGAGGATGCTGTTGATCCGGCAAAACCCGATTCGCCTTGACCGCGACGAACGACGACTTTCTCAGCAGTTTTTTCTCATTCCTGTCTTCGCGAGAGTGTCTTTATAGAAATTGTCGGAACCCAAGGCCGTGAGTCACGCGTGACTGTTGATTATTTGACAGAACGTGCGTAGAGTCGACCGCTTCGGGGCCGCTTGCCATGGGGCGGTGGCAGGATTTCTTCCCATCGTGCTCGGGGGATACCACAGTGAAAATGTGCATGCGGATCGGATTGGTGGCGCTGGCGACTGTCGCGCTTTGCGGCTGCGTGAAGCAATCTCAGGATGGGGCGGCGACGGTCTTTTCTTATGAGTGGTGGGCGCCCGTAGGGCTGACGTTGGGCGGGCTGGCCGCCGCTCCAGTGGGGTGGCTGCTGCGTGACAAGTCTTCGTATTTCGGCTGGGGATTGCTGGTGGTGGGAGTGATTGGGGGACTGGGCGTCGGTCCGTCGATGTTTGCAGATCATATCACCGTCGACGATCAGGGATTCGTCTCGCGGACCGGTTTGGTGGGACTGGCGACAACGCACACAATCAAATTCGCCGAACTCTCGCGCGTACGTCTCACGTTCGAGGAGACTCGCGGCCGTCGGGGACGCAAGACGACGAACTATTATCTCGTCTGCGAACGTAAGGACGGCACGAGTGCCAAGGTTCCGCTCAGCAACTCGATTGCGGAAAAGGCGGCACCGATGATTCTGCAATCGATCAAGGACAAGAACGTCCCGATCGTTGACGAGTTGCCGCCGGGGTAGAGCGGTGTTCGTACCCACGGTCGCCAGGACCGTGGGGAAACAATCGCTGATTCGGGTGTAGCCACGCTCTTGGCGAGCGTGGCTACACCCCTTGATTGAACCTGGACTGCTTGCCTCTACGGGCCTTTCCAGTGGGCCGTGCCGATGGCGAAGTAAAGGTTGCTCCACGGCGGTTGGCGGCGGCCTGCGTACCACAGGCGAAAACTACCGTCGGGGAGCCGAAGCAACGTCTGGCTCGTCGTGAAGTTCGATTCCCAGTCGTGCGAGGGCTCGGGCCGGAAGTCGGGGTTGTTTGGGTGCTTCGTCCATGTCAGGCCGTCCTGACTGACCGCGAAGCCGAGGGCCGTGTGCTTGTCGTCGTTCCAGTAGCAGCCGTAGAGCATGATGTAGACGCCGTCGGCCTTGATGACCATCGGGTAGACCTGATCTTTCACTTCCCACTTCTGGTCCATGACAATGCAGGGCTTCTCGGTGAGCGTCCAGTGCGTGCCGTCCGTGCTCTCGGCGTGATGCGTGTGCCACGGATGGCGATTGATCCACGTGTACCACATCCGGTACTTGTTCCCCTCTTTAATGATGCACGGGGCGTAAGCGTTCGCCATCACGTGCGTGGGCTTCGACCAATTGATGCCGTCGGTGCTGGTCGTTTCGTAGAGGTCGTGTTTGTACTTGCCGTTCGGGAAGTCGACCGCCGCGAAATACATTCGTAGCTTGCCATTCTCGCGGCAGACGCTGCCGTCGGGGTTTTTGAGAATGGCCGCGGTCACGATGGAATGAATGTCGTCGCCGAAACTGAACATCGGGTCGGCCGAGTAGCGGGTGAAGTGGACGCCGTCTTTACTCTTCGCGAGACCGAGCTTGAATAGCCGCTGATCCGACGTTTCGGGCTTCGCGGGGTCTTTCGCGACCCCTTTGTACGTCCCGGCATCGACGCACCGCTGCGAGCCGGAATAGTACATCCAAAACTCGCCGTCCATGTGAATGACGTGCGGGGCGAAAATGTGCTGATCGTCGAATTTGCCTTTTTCACCCAGCGACAACGCCGGCACTTCGCGATCACGTTTCCAATCGTGCGGGCCGAGCCATTTGGTCAAGGCGGGTGCGTCTTCCGCCAAGCCAATCGACGCATTCCCGAGGATCGTGATCGCGAACAATAAAACCGCACAATGTCTTCGCATGGCCCGTCTCCGTATTAGGATAGATCCAACTTTTAATTTCTCGCCTGCGGACGTCACTGAGCACGTTCGACCGTGTCGACACGCACAATTATTTGCGATGTGGCCGCACTCGCAAGAGTGCGGGAAAACCCGCGTTCTTGCGAACGCGGCTACACATTCTTACTGCTAGCCAGCTTAGCAATTCATGTATTTCCAATTGCGGGACTTGCCTTCCGTCAACCATTCGATCGTTGTTTTCAATCGCTTCTCGCGTGTTTCTTCGCGTTTGGCTTCGGTGATCCATTCGATGTATTCGCGTTTGTGGCTGGGGCTGAACGCATCGAACGCCGCGCGGGCCTTTGCGTTCTTTTTGAGGGCAGCCGCGAGATCGGGCGGAATGACGATCTCTTTTTTGACCTTCGGCTTTTTTGGCTTGGGCACCGTCACGCCGGACTCATTGAGTGCCATCGCCTTGTGGATGTAGCCGACGAGGACTTTCTTCGCCGGCAAGTCTTTCACACTGGAGAGCCGGCCGAATTGCCCCATCGCTTCATCCGCCTGCCGGCCTTGCTCATCGACGATGAGTTTCCCTTTCCAAAACCCAAACGTGCAATGCTGCTTGAACGCCGCCATGCTGCAGAGGATGCCGTGATACAAAAATGTCGGCATTCCCCACTTCAACGTCTCTTCGACATCGGGACAAGCCACGTGCACCACTTGCCGGAGATGCGTCAAAATCGGCTGCGCGAAGTCGGCCGACTTCGCGATGTAGGCGTCGACGCGTTTGTCGATCTGAGGCATGCCGGAGCTCTGGTTCAGAACGAGATTGCGACACGCGCCGAGAGGTTCGTGGCGTTCGTGCCAATTCGTTCAAAATAATACCGGCAAGCGACTCGACTTCAAAGCAACACGTGCCGCACTCCTTGGTGACTTGCCTCGTCGGCAGCGCTATTGAAGAATAGCGACCGAGCTTCGAATCTGTGCGAGTCGGGTTCAATGTCGAACGAGCACACGACAACTTCGAAAGTACTTGCGCCCTGAATTTCGATGAGCTTTCCTGCGTCGATCGAGCGACTGGTGGCTGCGGTGCTGTACGAAGGGTACGTTCTGTACCCGTATCGCCGCGCGTTGAAAAACCAGCAGCGGTGGACGTTTGGGGGCGTTTATCCGCAAGGGTATTGCAAAGCGCACTCCGACGAGCGCTGGCAAATCCAATCGGAATTCCTCATTGAAGCGAATCGCGATGCGAGCATTTCCGTCACGCTGGGCTTTCTGCAGTTGATCGAACGATCCGCCGCCGAATGTTCGGCTTCGACCGCAAGTCCTCCACTTGATGCGGGCTGGCAGGATACCGTGGAACGCCATGTCACGGCGTCCGAACTTCGATTGGAGCAACTCGCCGCATCTCCGTCACAGCATCATTTCGAGTTTCCCGCGGCAAGCAAACCGCAACTCGATGATTTGCGACGAATCGTCCGATCGATGCGCGACGCGTGTGCCGCAGCGAATGTTCAACTCGTCACGGGAGATACGAAAGTTGTCGATCGTGGAAAAGGGGACGGCGTCTTCATCACGACGTCGGGGATCGGACACGTGCCGCGCGGGCGCCGGCTTTCGATTCGCGAAGTACAACCGGGCGACAAGCTCCTCGTGTCGGGGACGATCGGCGATCATGGAGTCGCGATCATGTCGGTGCGCGAAGGAATAGACTTCGAAACTAGGCTGGAAAGCGATACGGCTCCGCTCCACGACTTGACGCGAACGATGCTCGACGCGTGCCCGTCAATCCGCTGGATGCGCGATCCGACACGCGGCGGCGTCTCAAGCACGCTCAACGAACTCGCTGCGGCGGCTCGCGTCGGCGTCGTCATCAAAGAACCGGCGATTCCCATCCGCCCCGAAGTCCGTGCCGCGTGCGAAATGCTGGGACTCGACCCACTGTACGTCGCGAACGAAGGGAAGCTGATTGCAGCCGTTCCGCCACACGCCGCCGACGAACTCCTGGCGGTCATGCGGCGGCATCCGCTCGGCAAAAATGCGGCGTTGATCGGAGAGGCGGTCGACGACCACGCCGGACTGGTTGTGCAACGGACCGTCATCGGCGGCGAGCGGATCGTCACCATGCTTTCGGGCGAACAATTGCCGCGTATTTGTTGAGTACCAATTATCTCATGCACGAGTTGTCGATTGCCCTTGGGATCCTCGATGCCGCTTCAGAAGAAGCGGCAAAGCACGGCAACATCGTGGTGCGGGCGGTGCACCTGCGATTGGGCGCATTGGCGGGCGTCATCAAAGAGGCACTTGTTTCCGCGTTCGATTTGGCCCGCGAGGGAACGCCACTCGCCACGTGCGAACTCGTGATCGAAGACCTGCCGATCGTGATTCATTGCTCTGCTTGCGACACCAATCGCACGCTCGCGACGGCAGGAATGATGTGCTGCCCGACTTGCGGGACGCCGTCGAACGACGTCGTGACGGGCCGCGAACTCGAAATCAACGCGCTGGAGATTGCCGATGCAGACCCGCATGCTTGAAGTTCGCACAAAGATTCTGAAGCAAAACGACATTACCGCGCGCGAGCTTCGGCAAAGGTTTCACGACGAGGGCGTGTTCGTCGTCAGTCTGGTGTCGAGTCCCGGTTCGGGCAAAACGATGCTGCTCGAAACGACGCTCCGACGATTGCGAGATCGCTGTCGTGTGGCGGCACTGGTAGGAGACCTTGCAACGGACAATGACGCTCGCCGGCTCGCCCGGGCGGAAGTCCCCACCCGGCAAATCACGACGGGGAACGTGTGCCATCTGGAAGCCGAAATGGTGAAGCAGGCGCTGTCGGACTGGAACACGCGCGAACTCGATATTTTGTTCGTCGAAAACGTCGGCAATCTCGTCTGCCCCGCCGCCTATGATTTGGGCGAAGACCTGCGGGCCGTGTTGTTCTCCGTCACGGAAGGAGAAGACAAGCCGCTCAAGTACCCGACGATTTTCAACACGGCCGATGTGGCGCTGCTCACAAAAATGGATCTCGCCGCCGCAGTCGAATTCGATCACGCTGCCGCCCGGACGAATATTCAATCCGTTCGTCCGGGAATGCGAGTCATCGAAATCTCATCTAAAACGAACTCGGGAATCGACGAGTGGCTGAACTTGCTCCTCGCGGAACGAAGCGTGCGGCTCGCGGGACGAAGTGCAGCGCAGGTTGCAGCATCCTTCAGCAGCGATTAGGTCACATCGGCATACTCAACCTGCACGCGAACGATCTCGCTGCGTCGTCGCAGAAACGCGTCGAGGACGGTCGGATCGAAGTGCCGGCCCCGCCCTTCTTCCAGGATGGCGAAGCATTTTTCGAGCGGGAACGCCTCTTTGTAGGGTCGTTTGGTGCTCAGTGCATCGAACACGTCGGCGACTGCGGTGATGCGACCCTCCAGCGGGATATCTTCGCCGGCGAGTCCAAGCGGATAGCCGGACCCATCCCATTTTTCGTGATGCGTCAGCGCAATCCGCGATGCGAGATCGAGCAATGGGGCGCGGCAGTCCTGTACGATCTTCGATCCGAACGTCGTGTGCGCGCGATAGGCTTCGCACTCTTGCGTCGTCATTCCTTCAAAGATCCGCTTTCCAAAGCCGCAATGCTTTTGCATGCATTCGATCTCATCCGGACTGAGTTTGCCCGGTTTGAGAAGAATGGCATCGGGGACGCCGATCTTGCCCACGTCGTGCAACAAGGCGGCTTGTTCGAGCATGTCAGCGGCGCTGTCATCGAACCCGAGTTCCCGCGCGATGATGCCGACATAGCGGCCGACGCGCATAACATGCCGTCCGGTTTCATTGTCGCGATACTCCGCGGCGCGCGCAAGACAATGAATGATCTGCTGCCGCGACGCTTCCAACTCCGCGGTTCGCGCGCGAACTTCCTGTTCGAGCCGGGCGGCGTAGGTTTGCAAATGGTCGTGATGCGCCTTGAGCACGAGCGAATTGCGGACGCGCGGCACTAGTTCCGTCGGATCAACCGGTTTCGTCAGAAAATCAGTCGCCCCCAGATTGAGAGCGAGGGACTTGGTGTCGCTGTCATCCATCGCCGTGAGGATCAGAACAGGAAGATGCGTGTACTCCTTCCTCGCGCGCAGGTCTCTGAGCAAATCGAGCCCGCTGATGCCCGGCATCATGATGTCGAGCAGCAGCAGATCGGGCTTCTCGCGATCGAGCACCGTCATGAATTCCGACGGATCGGTCGAAACGGCGAAGTTCGAATAGCCGGCAAGCGACAGGTATTTGCGAGCAACTTTGATATTGATCGGCTCGTCATCGACGATGAGGATCTTGGCCGGGGACGCAACGGGTGTCGCAATGCGGACCGGCGCTGTCGTTGCCGACGGCAAGGACAGCAAATCGTCGAGCGCGGGACGTTCCAGGGTGAGGGTCATACGGTAGCCAATTCGGGTTCAACGACGGGAATGGCGACGCGGCGGGCGAGTCGCAACACTTGATTCAGCGATTCTTCAATGTCGGCCGTTTGTCCGTTTCGCGCAAGCCGCTCCAGCACGCCGGCGGGAGCCGTGAACGCCGGGAAGCCGACGGTGCCGCCGGCCCCTTTGAGCCAATGCGCGAGTTGTGCGAGTTCCGCTAGATTGCGTTCGGTCCACGCCACCTGCATTGCGGCGGTCTTTTCCGCGAGCGTTGCGCCGAACTCGACGACGATTTCCAAAAACTCCGGATCGTCGGTCGGGAGCGTGGAAACCAACTGCGACTCTGCAGATCCCTGACTGGCGAGTGCGTCGTCATTTGCCGATCCCGATTTCGATTTCAGCAAATCGAAGATGGCCCGCAACAGGACGTCGCTGTCGATCGGCTTCGTGAGATAGCCGCAGCAGCCTGCCGCGCGGCATTTCTCTTCGTCGCCCTTCATCGCGTGCGCGGTGAGCGCAATGATTGGCGTGGGACAGCCCTGGGCGATCAGCGCTCGCGTTGCCGTGTATCCGTCCATGATCGGCATCTGCATGTCCATGAGGATGACGTCAAAGGATTCCCGGGTGGCCTTTTCGACTCCCTCGCGTCCATTTTCTGCGGTGATCACGGTCGCACCGGCGCGACGGAGCACGAGTCCGAGCAGTTTACGATTGGTGACTCCGTCTTCGACGAGCAGGATCTTTGCCGGCGGCAATGTAGTGATGGCTTCCGCTTTCTGCGTGAGATCACCCATTTCGACCGACATCGCCTGAGGTTCGAGAATGCGAACTCCTTCCAGCGGTCCCGTCTCGACGGTGGCAATAAACGTGCTGCCGCGGCCAACTTCGCTGTGCACTGTGATGTCGCCGCCGAGGCTGCGTGTCAGTTTCCGACTGATCGCCAATCCAAGGCCGGTGCCGCCGAACCGCCGCGTGACGGACGTATCGGCCTGCACAAACGGCTCAAAGATGCGTTCGAGTTTTTCCTCGGGAATGCCGATGCCCGTGTCGGTCACGGCGACCGACAACTGCGGCGACGTCCGCGACTGATCCAGTTTGACTTCGATCGTGACGTTGCCTTCTTCGGTAAACTTGATGGCGTTTCCGATCAGGTTCATCAACAGTTGCCGCAGGCGGATCGCATCGGACTGAATGCGGTCGGGGATTCCGCCGCTCCAGTGGTATTCGAGCGTCAAGCCTTTTTCGCTCGCGCGAACGCGCAGCATCGAAACGATCTCCGCGAGAATCTGATGCGGAGAACAAGGCGCCTTCTCGACTTCGATCATACCGGCCTCGATCTTGGAGAGGTCGAGGATGTCGTTGATCAGAGTCAACAAATGGCGTCCGCAAGTCCGGATCGAATTGAGAAAGTCCGCGCGATCCTCTTCGCCCAGGTCCTGCCCCTTCATTTGCAGGATTTCGGCGAACCCTAAAATTCCGTTGAGCGGCGTGCGGATCTCGTGGCTCATGTTGGCCAGAAACTCGCTCTTGATGCGGTTGGCCGCTTCCGCGATTTCCTGTGCTTCTTGCGCACGAGTCTTCGCGACTTCCAATTGCACGTGGCGCCGCGCCATGTCCTGCATCTCGCAGGTTCCCTGCCGGCAGGACCAGATGAGAAAGATGTCTTCGAAAACAACCCAGGCGGCGTGTTCGAGCCAGCGCCAGTCGCTGGTGCCGATCACACCGTAGACCGATTGCGGCCAGAACAGACCTCGCAACAAGTGATCGAGGGCAACGACTGTCGATGCAGAAATCAGCACGCGCCAGTCGCGATAGAATGCAAGGAATGCGAGCGAACCGAACACGTGAAAGTGCGTCTCGATGCGGCCGCCCAGCAAGTGAATCAGCAAGGCCGACGTCAGCATCTGCCCGACCGCGATGACATGCCGCGTGACGGTATGTCCCGGACGCGTGACCGCCAGCACAATGGGAAGGCTGGAAATCAGCCCGCCGAGAAACAACCCGGCCCACACGTGGATGTGCGTTTGGCTTGTTTCGCCAATCCACGTTTGCGGCGAGATCCACAACGCGGCAGCGATGCCCGCCAGCCATTGAAACGTCATCAGAACCGCAAACAGCCGATCCGTGCGGCGAAAGATCTCCTGCTGGTGGCGCACGAAGACTTCATTCACGCGCGATTCGGTGACGTCGGTATGGCTCAGTTGCATGGAGGCGACCTCAGGGGCGGCAATTACGACCGGTGTGAGCGGCCGCCCAAACACAATGTTTCTGTCATGGACGTTCTTGATTTGCGGGCGGTATCGATTCTGCGGGTATTCTGCGACACTGGTCCGCATGATTCGCGCCAAAACAATAGCTCAAATTCTTCGGCTCGGATTGCATTGCGCAGCAGTCACCGCGAAATAATCGGGCCTGCAGCGCCAAGTCGCCGCCGTCTCAGCTTTCTCGTCTCAAGTGATGCTCGACTTCCGGCAAAGAACAAAAACACCCCGCCGGAGAGATTCGGCGGGGGGCACGTCCCGGCGAGGGGCAGGTCGCCGAGACGTGCAATCTGCCCGAAGTGAAGAAACCCCGCGCGGTGCAATGCCGGACACCGCGCGAGGCAGCCGCGAGGTCGTCACCTCACTGGAACCATACGCCGCGACACGGCCGACGCAAACAAAGGGAGAAAAAGTCGCATTCCCGTCATTCACTGAAGCAGAAATACTTCCGAAACAGGCGGAAACAGCGACGACGGAGAAAGATTGCACTGCAGCGCGTTGACGACGGCCAAAGAACCGACGGCGAAGCGCAGGTCGTACGTGCCGTGTCCGACGAAGACCGTGCGATTCCATTTGGCATAGACGACGCCCGATAGCGCTGTCCCGCCCAACAGTTGTTCGGCGACAAGAACGATCGGCCGCCGCGACAACCTGCGCTGATAGATGAGTATTCCATGAAACGGACTGCCGGGACTATTGAGTGCCGAATACCGGCTGCCGAGCAACCCCGCATTGATACAGATGCTGGGCGGCAACGTCATTTCATTCAACTGAGTCGCGGGCGTCTCACCGTCCGCGGCGTCGGGCGATGAACCGGACGCGGGCGAGTATGTGGCCGTGTCTGTGACATAAAACATGACTCCATCGGCCGTGACTTGCCCACCGATGATGCTTAAGCCAATTCCCGTCAACGGATGAGTTTTCCGAATGATGTACACGCCCGGTTCAAAAATGACACGGCCCGCAGTGATCTGAATCCAGTCGTAAACTCCCGGCCGTAACGTGACCGGAGGGGAGAGCAACGGCAACGACAATACTTGAGCCGTTCCCCATTCCTGAGCGCTCACGTTGATGGGATCGACATCCACGGTCGGGACGGGAAGGTTTCGCAGCGGATCGGGGACGGACAGTTTGTTCGCTTGCAGCGGGCTTTTTTTTCCGGCCTGAATGTTGCCGTAGTTTTGCTGATTGTCGACACCCCCGACGACGCGAATTTCCGGTGCCACGAGTTTGGTCAACGGCAGCAGCGGGGTGCATGAAATGCCGTAGGGTAAGCCCGGTCCGTCCCCGGCGGGATCGCCGTTTTCGTCGACACCACCCCACGTCGAGTTGACGAAGACGGCTCCGTTCACCCGAAGTTGTCCGAGACCCAAGACTTCCATGGCCCCGAGATGCGCAGGGGGCAATGCCGGCAGCGCGATTGGCACGGAAGAGATCGCGATGGCCGTGGGTGTCGGGTCCAGCACGACAATGGCCGCACCGACTCCCGGCTCTTCAACACCGGCAACGGCCGACACGCGAACTTGCGACGAAGTTGGATCGCGCAACGTCTGCATGAAGTAGGTGTCGACGTTCCGAGTGATCACGACCTCGACACAACGCGAATTGCCGGCATATGGACCGCTGGAAGGAGGAATGTGGACCGTCGTGGTGACATCGCCGAGATTTCCCTGTTGTTGGACGCTACTCGTCGCGGCAGTCACAGCGGCGGAGGTACCATTGCCCAGTGCGATCTGCCGCGCCGCTGTGGTCGCGGCCGCGTCCGCAACCTGCTGGAGAGCACGCGACTCCGTCATCAACAGCCCTGTATCAATGACGAGTCCCAGCATGCCAAACAGCGTCGGCAGGGCAATCGCCGTCAAGACGAGAACCTTTCCATGCCGATCGGCCCAGTGCTTTTTCGGAACTGCTGTGCCGCTCACAACGTCTTGAATCGTTCGCATAGTGCACCTGTCAGTGGGCAATTCTCATGGTCGACGTCGCGGACATCTCGTACGCGGTGTCACCCATTCCGAGTGTCATCATCGGGCGATAGGAATATCGCAGCACGACTTGAACGCGCTGCCCCACCGCATTGCCCGCGTCCGGCCAGTCGACAGTGATCTTGACGTCATTGAGGTCCAGTGCCACCAACAAATCCTTCACTGTTGCGGCATAAGCAGAACCGTCGCCGGCCGTCCCGGAGTATGAGTTCGGTCCCCAGACAGTCCGTTCGGGCGACGCAAACTCGCCGTGCACAATCGATTCCCGCGCCAATCGACGCGCGGTGTCGGAGAGTGTGTTGTAATGCAAGACGGCTAACCCCAAATCGACGATTGTCAGGAGGATCAGCATTAATGTGCTTAAGACGAGCGCGCTTTCGAGCGCGACCACACCTCGGCGCGGCTGCCGTTGAATCGGGCGAGTGCAATATCGCCGCTGGAAAAGTGCAATCGGATGCAACACGATCGAATTCCTCTCAACCAAAGTCGATGTTTGCTTTCAGCGGTATTGTTGAGCGGTCACCTGGTGCCGCAGCGTGACTGTCGTGGGAAGCCCAGGCCACGAGACGGCCGTTTGAAACGGATACGTCACCGACACGGTCACGCGGACGATTCCATTCGCTTCAACAAACGTGCTGACATCTGTCGTGAGCGCACTGGCATCAAACCCCGACATCTGCCGGATCTCCTCCCGCACGGCAGACTGCACGTTCGCAGTCCAAGTCGCCGAAGTGAAATTCGTAAACCGATGCGTGGCGCCGTACGCGACTCCGGCCCCCGCGGCGTTGCGAATCGCGATGGAGACGTACGCTACGCGACCGAAATCGACGCAGCCAAACACGAACAGCAGCAGCAACGGAAGCACCACTGCAAATTCCGTAGCGGCCGTCCCTCGACGGGAATTAATGCGAGAACTTTTCATGTAATTGAATCGCAGCGGGTCCAACCAAAACGACGAAGACCGCGGGAAAAATCAGGAGCAGCGTCGGAAAGAGAATCTTGACCGCCGCCTTTTGCGCCAGTTCTTCGGCACGCTGCTCGCGCCGGGCACGCAGCATGTCGGCATGCGCTCGGAGCGCATCGGCGATACTCGTGCCGAACCGACGCGCGTGCTGAACGAACAGTCCGAGCAGACGCACTGCTTCGAGATCGGTCCTGTCGGCGAAATTCTGGAGGGCCGCGTCCGGTGTGCTCCCGAGTTCAATTTCCTTCTGAACGCGATCCATCTCGCCAGCAAGCAGAGGATGTGCGAACCGCAATTCAGTCGTCACCCGGCGCAGCGCTCCGTCGAGACTCAGTCCGCTTTCGACACACGTGACGAGCAGATCGAGAAAATCGGGCAGCGACCGAAATAAAACCATCTGTCTCCGGGCCGTCCGGCGATCGATCCAGAATGACGGTAAGAGACCGCCGAACCCACCGGCGAGACTGCCGTAAAGGAGAGCACGCGAATGACCAATCCAACCCGCGAACGACGCGATGAGCGCGACGATCACCGGCGCGATCATCAGCAGCAAACGGACGGCCACAAAGAGATAGACGGATGATTTCCCCCACACCCCCGCTCGCACCAGCCGCTTCTGAAGCCGGGACATTTCGTTCTGCTCGTTGCCGAGCAGCCGGGCACCGAGTTTGGGGACCGACCGCGTCAGCAACCGCGAGAAGAGGCCTTTCGTTTCGGCCGACGTGTCTCCAGCGTCTCCGCCACTTCGTAGTTGTTCGAGACGGTTCGACACGCGATCGTCGCCGCGATTCAGCACATGAAGAATGCCGAACACCAGCACGGTCACGCCGGACAGCGTGGCGAGGTCAACGAGGTTCAAGTGCCAGTTCATCGTCTGTACTCTCTCAACTCAGTAGTCGAAATTGACGACCTTTCGGATCCAGATCGCTCCCAGCAGTTGCGCCCCCAGAATGCCGAGCAGCAACTTCGGGCGGTCGAGCAACACTTGCGCGTACGTTTTATTCAGCACGAAAATCGCAGCGAAGGCGACGATGGGGAGAACGCACAGCACGATTGCCTGCAGACGTCCCTCGCTCGTCAAAGCGCGCACCTTCTCCTTAAGATGAGTTCGCTTGCGCATGAGTTGCGAAAACGTATCCAGCAGTTCGACGGGGCTGCCGCCGCTTTGCCGTTGAACGAGCAGCGCCACCGCGAACATCTTGAGCTCCATGATGCCACTGCGCCGCGCGAGTTCGCGAAAAGTCGCTTCCTGCGGCAGGCCGAGGTTCTGTTGTTCGCAGCAACAGGCAAACTCCTCCGCGATAGGAGGCTTGCATTCCGTCGCGATGAGCTGCAGGGCGCCGGTCATCGTCTGTCCCGCGCGCACGGCACGGCTCATCAGCTCGAATGTATCCGGCAGTTGGTCGTATAGTTTTTTCAAGCGTGCCCGGCGTTTGACCGCCACATAAAGCCATGGGGCGATCAGTCCAATGAAGCCCCCCGCCACGGCGCCCAACCAGTGCCGCCCCAACAACAGCCCCGCAGCGCAACAGCCCAGCACTGCACCGTACGTAAGGAACAGCAACTGCTCCGGAGAGACTTTCAGCCCGCTTTGATCGAGGGCCGATTGGACGCGAGTCAAAAAGTCGTGATTCTCCGCTGACGAATCGGACGACGCCTCATTGAAGTGTTTGAACAACGACGAACGCCGCACGCGACTCTTGATTCCGACGCGAAACTCTTCCTGAATTCGGCGTGAAATCCGAGCGCGATCGCGAAACAGCAGTTCGAACGCCAGCGAACCGAGGCTGACGACCGCGATCGCACCCGCTGCAATAGTCGAGAGCAGAAATGCCTGGCTCATAATCCCCGTCCCTGGTGCCGGATTTCGTCAAAGCGATCGTTGTGCAGAATGCGCTGCTCGAAGAGCGACACCGGGAGATCAATTCCCGCCGACTTGATCCGCTCACAGCAATGCGGACGCACTCCGCAGGCGCGAAACCGGCCCACCGCGCGGCCGCTGCCATCCACGCCCGTTTGCTCGAAGGAAAAGATGTCGTGCATGTTGAAGACGTCGCCTTCCATTCCGGTCAGCTCGGAGATCTGCATTACCTTGCGCTGCCCGCCGCTCAGCCGCGCACAATGCACGACGAGGTCGATCGCCGACGCAATCTGCCGATGAATGACCCAGATCGGCAGGTCGTATCCCGCCATGCCAACCAGCATTTCCAGCCGGTTGATCGCATCGCGAGTGTCATTCGCGTGAATCGTTGTCAGGCTGCCGTCGTGCCCCGTCGTCATCGCTTGCAACATGTCGAATGCCTCTTCCCCGCGGCATTCACCAACGATGATGCGGTCGGGCCGCATTCGCAAAGAGTTTCGCAGCAGGTCGCGGGCACTGACGACTCCCCTGCCCTCGAGGTTCGCGGGTCGCGTTTCCATCCGGGCGATGTGCGGCTGCTGCAATTGAAGTTCCGCGGCGTCTTCAATGGTCGCGATCCGCTGATCTTCTGGGATGTAGCCAGACAGCATGTTGAGGAACGTCGTCTTGCCGCTCCCCGTGCTGCCGGAGATCACAATGTTGAGCCGCGCCTTCACGCAGGCGGCCAGAAAGTCGATCATTTCATTCGCGACCGAATCGCGAGCGATCAAGTCGCCGGCGAGCATCGGTTTCGCGCTGAAACGCCGAATCGACACAAGGGCGCCGTCCAAGGCCAGCGGGGCAATCACCGCGTTCACCCGGCTGCCGTCGTCCAATCGCGCGTCCACCATCGGACTGGACTCGTCGAGACGGCGCCCCATGCGGCTCGCGACGCGCTGCACGATTTCCACCAGGTGCTGACAATCATGAAACGCGACGTTCGTCCGTTCGAGCCGGCCGCGGCGCTCGACGTACACAGTCTGCGGTCCGTTGATCAGAATGTCGGTCACCGTGGGATCGCGTAGCAACGGTTCGATGGGGCCGAGGCCAAGCGTTTCATCGATCACTTCATTGACCAGCCGATCACGGTCGGACTGGCTCATCAAGTCGGCACGAACGTCGCACAGTTCCTCGATGCCGCGGCGCAACTCGCGACGCAATTCGTAATCGTCCATCGTCCCAACGGAAGAGAGGTCCATTCCGGCGATCAGATGCTTATGAATTTCCCGCTTCAAGTGAGTGAAGCGGTCGCCGTTTTCCAATTTCTGCTGACGCGCCACAGTCGCGGCTTCGGTTGTTGCAAACATGCCGTGAGATCCTCCAAAGGCCTGAAATTACACTGGCCGCCGTTTCACCCGGCTCGCACCAGGTCGGTCAGGGAAAGACTTGAATTTCGCAGGGAACATTTCGCGAGCAGCGAAGAGGCCCGTTCACGCCATTTGTGCCAGCGGGATTTCGGAGCCGCAGGAATCAGACTAAGCCCCTCGAGAAGGCGATTCAGCGATTTGGAAAAGGTTGCGCCGGGCGATTCCAAAACCACGGGCACGCCGCAATTGACGCTGAGATTGACGAGCGACGGATCGTCCGGAACGAGAAACTGAATTCTCTTTCGCAGGGCGGTTTCGATCTTTCTCAGGGCCAATCCCTTCCGCTGCCCGTACTGATTGCCGACGAGGTGAATCTTGCCCGGGTCGATCTTGAGTGGCTGCCAGAATTCCAGGACGCGCTGCAGATTCCGTAACGCCGTGAAATCGAATCGGAAAACGGGCAGCACCAGGTCCGCGCCTTCGAAGATGCCGACTTGCGCCTCATCTCGAAAATCCGGATAGTCGACGACGAGAAACGGAAACGCCGTGCGGGCAATGTGCAGTGTGCGGCGCAGGCCAGTCGGCGTCGCTTGATCGGTTTCTCGCAGCGTGCGCGGCGCCCCCAGAACATGCACGCCGCACGGATGTTTCACCAACGACTGTTCGAGCATGTTCTTGTCGAGCGTTTCGATATTGCGGCACAGGTCGGCGACGGAATGCCGCGGAGTCAGGTTGTATAGCGACGCTTGATCTCCTTTGCGGACATCGAAGTCGAGGAGCGCGCACGATCCGTATTGTTTGGCGAGCAACGCGGCCAGATTCGCGGCGACGATGCTGCCCCCTGCCCCGCCGCAGACAGACGTCACCGCGAGAATCCGGCCGTTTTTTTGAGTTGCCCGCTGCCTGAGGTTCAACCGTTGCAACGACGCCCCCAGGTGGTGGCACAGGTCACCGCTTTCATCAAGATAATCATCGGCCCCTGCGTGCAGTGTGGCGAGAATTCGCTGCGAGTCGTTCGCACTGCCCACGGCAACGATCTTCGCGGGACTGCAGTCTCGGAGGCGTCCCAATTGTTCGAGTGCGCGTTCCGCGTCATCGGGAAGAACCAGCACAATGAGGTCGGGCTGAAACCGACCGTCCTGAATGTGCGGCACGGCATTTTCCACGGAAATCACGTTGCCGACCGGACACTCCCTGTCGTGTTGATGCAACGCGTGACGTAGCTTCATGGCGACGGCTTGGTTATCGCTGATGATCAATGTCGACATGACGAATCGCCTTCCGAAAATGGCAATTGCTTGCAGACCAATCACGACATGGTCGCGCCAAAATTTAGGTCATGCAGCGCGGGAAACCAGCAATTGCAGGCCGCAGTGCGTAAAGTTCGCCTTTTGGCTTGTTTCCGCATTTTCGATCAATCTGCGGGCCGAATCGCAGACTACGGTTCAGTCGTTCGGCGTAACTTGGAATCGAAAAGCCAGTTTCAAAGCGTTGTCATGACGGCCCAACATCAGCATTTCGCGGAAGGATGTCCCATGGAGAGTCAATGTGCGAGACGTTGTGAGGAGGGTTTCACTTCAAACATGACTGCATGCTCGGCCGCGAACGGCAGACCGCAGGTGTTGTGCATTGATGATGACCTGCTCTGGACGAAAATCCTCGAGACGCATCTGAATCTGCATAACATTGACGTCATTCGCGCATTCAGCGGCCAGGAGGGTTTCGCCCTTGCCTTGCGGGATCGGCCGCAGGCGATCATCACGGACCACGTGATGCCCGAGGGAAACGCCGACAGCCTGCTCTCACAACTGCGACATCATCCCAGCACGCGGAATATTCCCATCATCGTCGTGACGGGTTGTGATTTGAAACGCCGCTATCCTGGAGACGATGTCACTTTGCTCGCCAGATTTCAGAATCTCGGAGCGGCAGCCGTCCTCACGAAGCCGCTTAATCATGCGGAACTGCTGGCGACGCTGAGCAAGTTCTTTTCATCGCCGGAAAACGGCGCCGCGGGATCCGCGACGAACGCCGATCAACGACTGTCCGATCAGAATCGAAACGAATCGACGCTCGCCCGTCGCGGCGAGACGACGGACGAAGACGAGGAGCAATCAAACCCTTATCGCTCAGAGAAGAATCTGCTCATCGTCGACGACGATCCGAACATGCGAACATTGTTTGAACGGCAACTGTCTCGAGCCGGCTTCGGTGTCCGCGCGGTGTCCACGGCTCAAGACGCCGTGGACACCGCGCTGGACTGGCAACCCGACGCGATCACGCTGGACGTGCGTCTGCCCGATTTCGACGGTCTCGAAGCCGCGGCAAAACTACGCGACCGTGCGGAAACGCGCGACACGCCCATCGTCTTCATTTCCGGCAAAGTCGACAGCAGCTTCCGCGGAACGTGCCGAAACCTGGGGCGCAGCTATTACATCCGCAAGCCCTGCGACGTCAGCCTGCTCGTGCAACTGCTCAACAGTATTTTTGCCGAGGATGAAGCGCTGCAAGAAATGGAACTCGCGACGGCGGTGATGACGTGAGCAGCGTCGGCGGCAGAGATTCCAAGAACCGAAATCTTCCGTGTTGTCCACGAATGAACGATTGACGCGAATCAGGACCGCTCGTCATGTCAGTTTTATGCACGACATCGTGTGGCTCGGTCACGGAACACGTGACCGAGCGATCGAATACAGCAATGGAAATCGATACCCCGGAGGTGTGCTTGACCGGTCGCGAACGATTCCAGATCCTCGACTTGTTTCTCCACGACATTCGAAACTCGTTGGGCATTATCATTGGTTACAGTTCTCTCTTGCAGGACGGAATTCTGGGCAAGCTCGACGTGCCGCAAGACCATGCGGCCGGCGTCATTCACGACAGCGCGTTGGACATCGACGCCATTTCCGCCACTCTTCGGGAGACGTTTCGGCTGATCTCCGATCCGGCCGAAATCCGCGGAAGAGATTGCACAGTAGAAGAGGTGCTCGTTCGCAGCGGCATCTGGCTCAGTCACGGCAAAGTCGCCCAGCCGAGCCATTACGAAGTGCTTGTGCATGACAGCCTGCCCGACGTCCGCTGCGATCCCGATGTGGCTTGCCATATCCTCCGGCAACTGTGCTGGTGTTTGACCCGCACGCTGATTCCCAAGGAGTCAACGCGGATTGAAGTTGAATCGCTCGACGATGGCGCAGAAGTGGTCTTTCGCTTGACCACAAACGGATTTCGGGCCGCGAAACGAAATGTGGCAGGAATCGAGGCTCAAATCCGCCGGGCTCCCCCGACGAGTGAACCGGATGCCGTCGACGTGGCACTCGGCTCTGCGTATGACCTGGCCTGCGCTGATGGCGGCACCATCTCGCTGATCGACATTTCGCCGCAGAAACGCGGATTCGAGTACCGCATTCCCGCGGCGAGCAGCACTGCGACTATTGAAACAGGAGAATCCCATGGCGCAATCCCCACTGAGAATTCTTATCGTTGATGATGAGCAAGCACTCTCCGAGGCGATTGCGTATCGTCTCCGCGCGGCCAACTACGACGTGGTCACGGCAACAAGTGCCCGTGACGGAATGGAGTTGGCGCTCGAAGCTCCGGGCTTCCAACTGATCCTTTTGGATCGCCGCCTTCCGCAGGGAGACGGGCTCGCCCTCCTCGCTGAGCTGCGAGCGAATGAGAGATCCAGCGCGATCCCCGTGATCGTCATGTCTGGGTGCGAGTCCGACAAGCCGCTGGCGCTACAAAAGGGAGCGGCAGGCTTCCTCTCAAAGCCCTTCCGCAGCGCTCCACTCATTGAGTTAGTCGACCGACTGACTCGCGAGAGCGCTTTGATGCGCGTTTGAGAAAAGGCCGGCGGATGGAACCTGTCGACGCGGCAAATGCGAATGCTTTCATCACCGGTGGGGTAAATCATGAATCCGGATTCGATCTCGCAAGAGACTTTCGCGGTTGGCGAGCCAAGCCCGCGGAGCATTCAGCGACTGCCGCACGTGTTCTTTCACTGTTCCCCCCTTGCGGTATTTTCCGTGGACCGCGAGCAACGGGTTCTTCTGTGGAACAAAGAGGCGCAGCGGTTGTTCGGCTGGAGCGCGGCCGACGTCGCTGGAAAACATCCGCCGTTCGTTCTCGAGCGAGATCGTGAGCAGTTCACATCCACCATTCAGACCACATTGGCAGGACGGCCGAGCGCGAATTGGGATACAATCGGCCGGTGCGCGAACGGCATCAAAGTCCATCTTCGCATGACGGCGATCCCCCTGTTCGACGACACCGGCATGGTCGACCAGGTGGCCTTGACCGTCATCAATTCCACGACGGAAAGAACGCTGCAGTCTCTGCTGAAAATCCAGGCCGCTGTGTCCACCGCGATCTCCCGCGACGAGGCCATGGAATTCGCCGTTCCTCGGATACTGGATGCACTGTGTTCGAACTTCGGTTGTCGATTCGGCGAATTCTGGCAGGCCGATTCGGAGACTGAGGACTGGCATCGTCTGGCTGTCTGGCGTGCTGCAGAAACGGACACCTCCCTGTTAGATGCAGCGACCTTTCCGACAATGTCCCTAGATCGCGGCATTCCGCTTCAACTGCGGACGGGGCGCGCGATCACATGGCTTCCCAACCTGATGGAATGTGAGGATGATCCGCGCGCTAAGCCGGCGGCACGTTGCGGATTGCACGATGCGCTCGCGATACCGCTCATTGTGCGCGAGAAAGTCGTCGGCGGAATTATTTTGTTCGACTTTGAAATCAATGAGCCGGACGAGCCGCTGCTGTCGGTGCTCAACGGCGTCGCGGAGCAAGTGGCACAGTTCGTCAAGAAATCACAGACGGAGGCGGCGCTCCGCACGTCGGAAGAAGCCCGCCGACAATCTCAGAAAATGGAAGCCATCGGCCATCTCGCCGGTGGGATCGCCCACGACTTTAATAATCTGCTGACGGTCATCCTGGGACGCGGCGAGATCATTGCCGATTCTCTCGACGCGTCTTCGCCGCTCGTGCCGATGATCTCGGAAATCGACAAGGCCGCAGAGCGTGCGGCGGCACTGACACGGCAACTGCTCGCCTTCAGTCGCAAACAGGACGTGGAATCGAAAGTGCTGAACCTCAACTCCCGCGTTCGCGACGCCGAGCAAATGCTTCGTCGGCTCGTCGGAGAAAACATCGCCTTTGAGACGCATTTGGCGGACGGACTGCATCCAGTCAAAGTCGACCCGTCGCACATCGAACAAGTCCTGTTGAATTTGGTCGTCAACGCGCGGGACGCCATGAAGGATGGGGGCCGACTGACCGTTGAAACGCGAAACGTCGTACTGACGGCACGCGACTTCAACACTTTTCCGGAGTCGCAACCCGGTGACTATGCAGCGATCGTCGTCGCCGACACGGGATGCGGGATGGACGAACGAACGCGGGCACGCATCTTCGAGCCGTTCTTTACGACGAAACCCATCGGCCAGGGAACAGGGATGGGCCTCTCCACCGTCTACGGCGTGGTCAAACAAAACGACGGGCTGATCCACGTGGAAAGTCAGCCCGGTTTGGGAACGGCGTTTCTGATCCTGTTTCCGCGGACGAGCGACATGCTGGTCACGCTCGAAGTGAATTCGGAACTCCCCGATCTGCCCTGCGGATCGGAAACAATCCTCCTCGTCGAAGACGACAGCGCCGTGCGATCGCTGACGGCCGATCTTCTCAAATCGCGCGGATACACCGTGCTGACGGCCGAAAGCGGCGCGGAAGCGTTGCAGATTGCCGGCCTCGATTCGACTCCGATCGATCTCCTGGTGACCGATGTCGTGATGCCGGAAATGAATGGGCCGCAGGTCGCCGAACGCGTGTCGTCAATTCGCCCTGGCGTGCACGTGCTGTTCGTGTCGGGCTACACCGACTCGACCGTCCTCGTCCGCGACATCGTTCGGCCGGGCCGACTGTTGCTGAACAAGCCCTTCACGAGCGAGTCGCTCGCGAGAAAAGTGCGGGAGGCGCTGGCCCAGTAGCAGGTCCTTCAATTGCATGGCGTGCAGTGCGATATCGACTTCGCTCTTCAGTCCAAGCTTGTGCAGCATTCGCGCGCGATGCTTGGCGACAGTCTTGATCCCGATCTCCAGATGCGCGGCGATTTCCTTTGTGTTTCGCGACTCCAGGATCAATCCCACAATCTCGCGCTCGCGCCGCGAAAGGGTGCGAAAGCGATCGGAAAACTCGTCCGCTTCGTGACGTCGCATGCGATTTTGAAAATCGCGGATCAACGCCTGTTCAACCCGATCGAGCAGCGTGTGGCGATTGACGGGCTTTTCCAAAAACTCGATCGCTCCGGCATGGAGCGCGCGGACGGCGAGGGAGACGTCGGCAAACGCCGTGAGCAGAATAACCGGGATAATCGCCCGCTCTTCTTGAAGGCGCTGCTGAACCTCGAGCCCGTTCATGTCGGAAAGCCGGTAGTCGAGCACGAGGCATCGCGCCAAATCTCCGGTGTCGCGATAAGCCGCCAGAAACTCTTCTCCAGACGCAAACGGCTCAACGACAAATCCGGCAGAAGACAGCATCAGCTCCAATGACTGTCTCATATTCGGATCGTCATCAACCACATAGACGACGGCGACGCGTTTCATGTGTTGGGTTCCTGCTCAGCCAAGTCGTGCGGAGGTGCGAGCAAACGGCGAACGAGTGCAACCAACTGTTCCGTATGAAAGGGTTTGACCAAGACATCGTCAAACCCGGCATGAACGGCATTCTCCACAGTTTCATCCAGCAACCCGGTGATGAGGATGCTGCGGAGTTTTGGGTTCACGCCCCGTAATCGGTTCAAAACATCCCGGCCGACGAGGTGATTTTTGAACATCCAATCCGTAATAAGCAGATCCGGAGGAGTTTCTGTTCCGGCCGCAATGCCATCCTGTGTGTTTGTCGCGGTGCGGACATCGAATCCAGCGTTCTTGAGGGCAAACGCCAAGTTCTCGCAGTAGAGGGACTCATCATCGATGACCAAAATTCGCACAGGCGTTCACTTTCGTCAGGTTGGACCTTTGTCCAATAAAAACGCCCTATGCAAAGATACCTTGCCGTTTGCGAAGGTGACGTCTTGATCGTCGCAGGCGGACCATTTTTTTTGCCATCCGGAGATCCGGATCAGCTCGCATCTAATTCTTCGATTTTATGTCTTTTGAACTTGGGCGCAACACTTTGATTGACAGGCAATACAGGCGAAACTCTGCCGACAATTTGTCGACCAGCGCGACTCAACCAGGCGAGGCTTTCGGCAATACGATTTCAATCGTAGTCCCCTGTCCCAATACGCTCTCCACGTGGATTGCTCCGTCCAGGTCATGCACGATGCCATAGACAATGCTCATTCCCAATCCCGTCCCCCCGCTTTCTTGCCGGCAGGAGAAAAACGGGTCGAAAATGTGTTGCTTTTGCTCTTCCGTCATTCCGCACCCAAAGTCCTGAACGGTGATGCGAACGTCGTCGCCGCGGGGAGCCGTGCTAACGATGATGTTTTGATGTGGCTGAGAGGCCTGGAGGGCATTGCGAATGACGTTGACCAGCACGAGTTCCAATTCCAAAGGGCTGGCAATGAGTTCCGGCAAATCGTCTTCGAGATGGAGTTCCACCGCCGCAGATTGCCGATCGGCATAGGGACGGATCAAGTTAGCCGCGTTGCGGACCAGGTGGTTGACATCGATCGCTTCTTTGTCGACGACGTCGTTTCGCGAAAACCGCAGAATGTTTTTAACGATTTGCCCGCAGCGTTCCATCGATATGACGATGTTGTGCAAGCACTCCTTCAGCCGGACAGTTGATTCGGGCTGATCCAGCACAGCGAGCGCCGTCTCCGCGGTCAACAACGCGGCCCCGACCGGGTTGTTGATTTCGTGTGCGATTCCGGCGGTCAACGTCCCCAACGAGGCGAGCCGCTCGCTGCGTCGCAGGGCGTGTTCCGCTTGTTTCCGTTGCGTGATGTCGCGGATCGCGGCGGTGACCAGCACCTCCGATTCGGAAATCAGCGGACTGAGGCTGATTTCCACGGGAAACTCGCTTCCATCTTTGCCGCGACCGAACAGATCTAGTCCCGCACCCATCGAGCGTAAGCCGGGAGCCTGGAAGTATCTTCCGCGGTGTTCGATATGCTGCGCGCGAAGCCGTTCGGGGACGAGAATTTCGATTGACTGTCCGATCAGTTCGTCGCGCGTGTAACCGAACAACCGCTCCGTCTGCCCATTGACGAGCTGAATTCTCCCGTCGGCCGCAATGATGACCATCGCGTCGGGAGCGGCCTCCAACAACCCGCGAAACCGGCCCTCATCAATCCTGTTGAGACCGGTAGAGGGATTTGCCATCGCCGCTCCTCTTTGCCTGTGAAACCGCAAAGCCCTCGCGCGTGGCAGCCTGATTGACAACCAGCGAACGCAGTCTCCCGGATGCCGTATGGAATTGCAAACCCAGGCGCCGATTTCGTTCCCCGATCGATGCCGTACAGATTGCGCCGCCATTCCAAAGCTATTCAAGGTCCGCAAGCTCCAACTGGATCTGCACGATTTCATCGTGCCGCTTGAAAAATGCCTCCAGGACCGTTGGATCGAAGTGTTTGCCGCGTCCTTCTTCCATGATCGACAGGCATTTCTCCAACGGAAACGCGGGCTTATAGGGACGCTTGCTGCTGAGAGCGTCAAACACATCGGCGACCGCGGTGATCCGGCCTTCCAGCGGGATGTTCTCGCCGGCCAGTCCGAGCGGGTAGCCGGAACCATCCCATTTTTCATGATGGGTCAATGCGATGCGCGCCGCCAGATCCAGTAGCGGCGCCCGACAGTTTTCGACGATCTGCGATCCCAGCGTCGTATGCGCGCGATAAGCGCTGTATTCGTTCGACGTCATGCCTTCGAAAATCCGCTTTCCGAATCCGCAGTGTTTCTGCATGACTTCCATCTCTTCCGGGTCGAGTTTGCCCGGCTTCAGCAAGATGGCGTCCGGGACGCCGATCTTACCGACATCATGCAGGCGGGCCGCCTGTTCCAAGAGTCCGATGACGCTTTCTTCCAGCCCCAATTCGCGGGCAATGACACCGACAAAGCGCCCCACGCGGACAATGTGCCGGCCCGTGTCGTTGTCGCGGAATTCGGCGGCGCGGGCGAGACAATCAATGATCTGTTGCCGCGATGCCTCCAGTTCTTCCGTCCGCACACGAACCTCGTGTTCGAGCCGGCTCGCGTAATTCCGCAAGTGATCGTGATGCGCCTTGAGAACAATCGCGTTCCGCACGCGGGGAATGAGCTCCGTTGGATCGACGGGTTTGGTCAGAAAATCCGTGGCGCCCAAGTTAAGCGCCTGGGCTTTGGTCTCGCTGTCGTCCATCGCGGTCAGGATCAGCACCGGGAGTGGTGCAAATCGTTTGTCGGCGCGAAGGTTCGCCAGCAACTCGAGCCCGCTCAAGCCGGGCATCATGATGTCCAGCAGGAGCAGGTCGGGCGGCCCTCGCCCCAGCAGCGTCAACACTTCTGTCGGATCAGTGGCGATGACAAACTCAGAATACCCCGCGAGCGACAAATACTTCCTCGCCACTTTGATGTTCACCGGCTCATCGTCGACGATCATGATTTTCGCCGACGACGTTTCGGGTGGCAAGAGCCGAATTGCCTCTTGCCGGCGCGTTGTCACGACCGGGAATTCCGAGACCGTGGGTCTTTCTAAAAGGAGTGTCATAGGTGAGCTCATTCATGAACGACGAGAGAAGGGACACCCAAACACGAGGGTGCCCGAAACAGCGTCCGTGTGTCCGCGAAGCATTGCCGCGAGAACGCTGCGGCCCGTGTTGTCCCCCGCATGTCCTCGCGACGCCGTGATTCCGCCACTGAACGCGAGCTTGCCCTCGGCGTTGTAAAGCAGAGCGTGACCCGACGTCTCAATGCCGAATCGCTTCTGTTCCACACCGCCGAAGTCCGCCATGACCGTGACCCCCGGACTTTCACTCGCGATCCGCCACAAATCGGTCTGCCGCCAATCAGCGCTTCCTTCTCGCGGCAAATAGACCAGGACGTGTGCGTTCGCGAGACCGCGACAATCGGACATCAACTTTGTGAGTTCACTCAGACTCGCGCGTGTGCAAGGACACCGCGGATGCATGAAGAAAAGGAGTTGCGGTTGTCCCTGGGCGCGCACAATTCGACTTTCCGGGGGCCATTCGGAATACGTTCGGCCTTCACTCCCGGGACGTCCTTCATACGCGACAAGGCACACCAACCCCGCAGCGACCGCGAGCGTCCACACGGCAGCGACAGCACGAATCAGTTGCGGCGTTCGAACTCGATGGCTGAACATGATGGCTTGTCCTCATCGCCCTCGAAAGCGCAATCAAACGATCGAGAAATTCAATGAATGTGAACCGCGAAATCACGTCGCGACAATCACGAGGGAAGAAAGCAGGAGGCGAAGGCCCTTCAACTGCTGAGCCTCAATAACGCCAGATAGACCGCCGAAGCGAGTCCGATGCACGCCAACCAGATCACAACGGCTGCAACTTCGTTTCCGTCATGCAGAATTCGTCGGCCATGAAATGAAAGCGGTCTCATTGGAAGCCTCCTTCCGACAATCGCGGATGCCCCACTGGCCCGAGCGATCGATTCGCCGGATGCGGCTCATCGATTCACTGCGGCCGTTCAAACCATAGGCCATTGCGACAGTCGGTCAAAGGCGTAACTTACGCACGGAGTCGCAGTTCACCCCTCGCTGCCGAACTGCCACACGACGGCTCCGCTGCGCTCGCCAGGATTGGCAAGGAACCACATCTCGGCGTCTCGCTTAAGCCGAAATGGGCCGGCGACAATACAATCCAACAATTGCAGGCCCGGCTCAAAATCCGGCCCTCGGGGATTGCTGACATACCAGTGCCCTGCTTCAAGCGGCACGACGGGGTAATTCTTGCTGTGTTTTTGAATCGCGGCCATTCGAGCCCCCAGACTGGATTTGCGACATGGACGGCGAATTTGTCATTTTTTTCGTTTTGCTGCAATCAGGAAATCTCTCAGGTCCCGCTAGGGGCCCATCCGAGTCCACCATGCAAACCAAAAAAACTTCCCGATCACCCCCCTTCTAACGGTAGTTCCGCATCTCGCCAACTCTTGAAGCCTCCGGACATCGAGAAAACGTTGGTGTAGCCCATCCGCTGCAGATTCTCTGCGGCGAGCGCCGAACGGTATCCGCCGCCGCAATAGAGCACGATTTCGGCATTGGGATCTGGAATCCGCTCTTCGATATCGCGTTCGATCACCCCTTTGCCGAGGTACACTGCGTGCGGCAAGTGTCCCTTCGCCCACTCGCTCTCTTCGCGAACATCGACCAGAAAAAACGGTTCGCCGCGATCCAGCTTTGATTGCACATCCTGAATCGTGCACTCGCGGATCAGGCGTTTCGATTGGTCGACTAACATTTGGAACCGCGGAGAATGCTTGGCCATGGTCCTGATCCTGAGGAGCGTACGTGAATGACTTGATGAACTCACCGAAATCATCGCGGCCGACCGGCAGGTGTCAATCGGGAAATGCTCGCGCGGCTGCGCCATTCATGTTCAATTCCGCGCATCAACAGGGCGGAGTCGAACGTTACCGAACCCGCGGGTAACGAGTCGACGAAGCTCGATTCAAATGTCGTTGTGACGAGCGGCTCAACCTTCCAATGGCGTGCGTGAAGTTCCATTCCGTCGAAAGCGCCGATTTCTTTCGCCGGAGAATACGAGGTCGCTCCGCCTTTGAAAAACTCCGATGCGTCGTCAATCGAACCGAAGACGGAGTTGGCGGTCCAGTCGGTCGTGAGTCGCCCTGCGAAGGCAACGTGTGTCGAGCCGTCATTGCTGCTCACTTCCACCTGAAACTCATCGTCCCGTTCGTGAACGGTGAATCGCGCCGCTTGCATCGCTGCGGGAAAGAACCGCGGCCCGAAAAACGCCGCAAGACGCGAAGACGTTTCTCTCCGCGGGACAAACACGCCCTGCTGTGGGCCAGCTTCGTCGTCCCACTCGACGGCAATCCGATGGGCGGCGTTTTCAGAAGTGAGTCCGCAGAATGCCGGAAGTCCCAACGGGCGAAGCCGCTTCAGCCGGATGAGACAAATGCCGGCCATTCCGCAGCCATTGACCAATTGCGGACGAAACGGCTCCGGCAGCACTCTCGCGAGTGCCTCTGGATCGACCTGAAAGTTAATGAGGATGCGGCGGTCAATCGTGCCTGTAAGCGTGGGAATTCGCATGTGAACCTCGCTGAAGAATGCGGATATTGAAATAACCGCACCGAAACCCGCGAATTAACTGCCTCGTTCCAGACAACAACGTATTTTCGCATCTTGCAGGCGCTCCCGTCAGCCTGATTCCGTGTCCGGGAAACCGAACCGACGTCAATCATGTTGCATCCGCTGTTGCCGAACGTTAAGACAAATTGGTGGAACGAGCGATGGACACAATTCCGCAGCACGAAGTGAAGGCAATTGGCTGATGTTGCGCACGGTCATCTTACTTGTCTTGTTCTTTTCACCCCTCGCCGGCATCGGTGCGGAACCAACACTGTCGCCGGATGACCTTGCCTTCTTTGAGAAAAAGATTCGGCCGGTCCTTGTGGCTCATTGTTATCAATGTCACTCGGCTCAAGCAGCACAGGTCAAAGGCGGACTGCTGCTCGATACGCGAGAAGGAGTGCTGCGCGGCGGAGATTCGGGCGCCGCCGTCGTGCGGAACGAGCCGGAGAAGAGTTTGCTGATTCAGGCATTGCGCTATGTCGACGATGCTCCGGCGATGCCGCCGCGCAAGCAATTGCCGGCCGAGGTCATCGCTGACTTCACTCAATGGGTCAAACGCGGCGCGCCCGACCCGCGCGACGGCAAAGCGGAGGTCGTCAAGAGTCGCGAAATCGATATCGAGAAAGGCCGACAGTTCTGGTCGTTCACGCCGCCCCGCCCCAGTGCGCCTCCTTCCGTAAAGGACGCCGCATGGCCGCGGACCGTCGAAGACCGGTTTCTTCTCGCGGCGATGGAGTCTCGCGATCTGCATCCCGTCGGCGACGCGAATCCGTACGCCCTCGTACGTCGTGTCTATCTCGATCTTGTGGGACTCCCTCCGTCGATTGAAGAAGTGGAGGAATTCGTCGCCGCATACTCGGGTTCGAATGACGGCGGCCAAAAGGCAGATACCGAGAAAGCCTATACCGCCCTCGTGGACCGGTTGCTGGCGTCGCCGCACTTCGGCGAGCGGTGGGGACGACACTGGCTCGATGTGGCCCGCTTTGCCGAAACGAGCGGGCGGCAGATCAATTTCAATTATCCGCAGGCGTGGCGTTATCGCGATTGGGTGATCGCCGCCTTGAATCAGGACAAGCCCTTCGACCAATTCGTCCGCGAGCAAATTGCCGGGGACTTGCTCCCCGCCGCCGACGTTCGTCAGCGGGCCGATCAGCAAATCGCCACTGGATTTCTCGCGCTCGGTCCGAAGCCGCATTCGGAACGCGATCCGCTGCAGTTTCAAATGGACCTCGTCGACGAACAAATCGACGCCACAACGCAAGCGTTCCTCGGGCTCACGGTCGCCTGTGCCCGCTGCCACGATCATAAATTTGACCCCATCCTGCAACGCGACTACTACGCGCTCGCCGGAATCTTCCGCAGCACCGAAACGTGCTACGGCACGATTCGTATCATTCAAAGCTTGCACCCGGCTCCGCTGATCGAATTGCCGCGGAACCAGGGACTTCCCTCGGCTCTCGAACCGCTGACGTCCACGGCACTGGACGAACTGCGGAGCCAGAAGGCCGCGCTGCAGGCCCGATTTGACGAAGCCGCCAACGGCGGCAAGCCGACGACCGGCGCCGAATTCAACAACTTTGCCACGGTGACAGCGCGAGTCGCCGCGTACGGCGATGACGGTCAACCAAAACTTCTGGCCATGGGTGTACGAGAGCGGGCGGAAGCCATCGACTCGCCGCTGTTCGGCCGCGGGGAAATTGACAAGCCGGGCGAAATCGTCCCGCGCGGAGGAGTGCAAGTCGTCGGCCGCGCTCCGGGGAACATCGACCAACGTCGAAGCGGCCGGTTGGAGTTGGCTGAGTGGCTGTCCTCGCGCGAGAATCCGCTGACAGCGCGAGTCTTCGTTAATCGCGTCTGGCTGAATCTTTTCGGCCGCGGATTGGTGCCGACGCCTGACAATTTCGGAGCCGCGGGCCTGCCCCCCGACCATCCTCAATTGCTCGACCATTTGGCGATCACATTCATGGACGATGGTTGGAGCGTGAAACGGTTGATTCGGCGAATCGTCACCAGCCGCGCCTATCGTCAGAGTGCGCAGCACGACAAGTCCAATTACGAGATCGATCCCGACAATGTCTTCCTCTGGCGAATGAGCCCCACGCGTCTCGACGCTGAGGTCATTCGCGACACGATTCTGGAAGCCGCGGGTCAGTTGATCAAGACACCGCCGGTCGGTTCGGCGGTCGCGCTCGGCGGAGAAGACAACAGCAATAGGTTTCTGCGCCGGATCGCGCAGCTCGATGCGAGCGACAGGCATCGTGCCGTGTATCTTCCGGTCATTCGCGACAACGTACTGGAATCGCTGGTCCTGTTCGACTTCGCCGATCCGAGCTTGATCACCAGCCAGCGGGCAGCGACGACCGTTCCCGCGCAAAGTCTGTATCTGCTGAACGGCCCCATCGTGCAGTCCGCAGCCGATGCCGCGGCCGCCCGGCTGATCGCCGAATCAAGTGACGATGCGAGTCGGTTGCGGCGTGCCTCTCTGCGCTTTCTTGCCCGGCCGCCGACAGCCACCGAATTTGAAACGTGCGAGGCATTCCTGGCCCGATATCGAAGGGAAGGAGCCGCTTCACCAAAAGCCGACATTGCCAAACAGGAACTGGCTGCGTGGTCGGCCCTGTGTCAGGCGCTATTGTGCACCGCCGATTTTTTACATCGACCGTGATCCTGGAACGTCTCATGTTCGATCCTTCGACATTCTCACGCCGCACGGCATTGAAGAGCGCCGCCTCCGGATTCGGCTATCTGGCGTTCAGCGCCCTTTCAACGTGGGCCGCGGAGAAGGAAGCGGATCCCGACGGGCCGCTCGCGCCGAAGCCGCCGCACTTCCCCGCGCGGGCCAAACGCGTCGTATTTCTCTGCATGGAAGGCGGCCCATCGCACGTCGACACGTTCGATCACAAGCCGCAACTCACGCGCGACTCCGGCAAGGAAATCGGCTTCGGCCGCGTCCCCACCGCTCCGTTGCTCGCGTCGCCGTGGAAGTTTCAGCAGCACGGTTCGAGTGGGCTGTGGATCTCGGAACTCTTTCCGGAAGTTGCCCGCCATGCCGATGACCTGTGCGTGATCAACAGCATGCAGACTGACCTGCCGAATCACACGCAGGCCTTTCTGCAGATGCACACCGGTATCTTCCAATTTCCGCGTCCGTCACTCGGCGCGTGGGTGCTCTACGGGCTCGGGACCGAAAACGACAACGTGCCGGGATTCATTACGCTGGCGCCGCCCGTCGGCAACGGCGGTCCCACGAATTACGGCAGCTCGTTTCTGCCGGCGATCTATCAGGGAACGCGGATCGGCAACGCGGGAAAGCCCATCGCCGATGCCTCGGTCAATAATCTGTCAAATACCAAACGCACACCAGCGGCCCAGCGACTGCAACTCGATCTGGTGCAGTCGCTCAACCGCGAAGCACTCGCACGCGAACGAATTCACACCGGAATCGAGAGCGTGATCGAGTCGTACGAGCTGGCTTTCCGCTTGCAGAGCGAACTCCCCAAGCTGATGGACGTTGACGGCGAATCAAAAGCCACGCACGCCTTGTACGGGATCGGCAACCCGGCGACAGATAATTTCGGACGTCAGTGCCTGCTCGCGCGTCGATTTTTGGAAGCGGGAGTTCGGTTCGTCGAACTCTCTCACGGCAACTGGGACCAGCACAATAGTCTGCTGGAACTGCACGGCAAACACGCGCTCGCCACCGACCGACCCATTGCCGGCCTGCTCGCAGATTTGAAATCCCGCGGGTTGCTCGACGAGACGCTGGTGATCTGGGGAGGCGAATTCGGGCGCACACCTTACGCGCAGCGCGGAGACGGACGCGATCACAATCACAAAGGTTACTCGATCTGGATGTGCGGCGGCGGCATCAAAGGGGGCATGTCCTACGGCCGCACCGATGACTATGGGTCAGAAGCCGTCGAGAACCCGGTTCACATTCACGACTGGCACGCGACGCTGCTCCATTTGCTCGGCCTCGACCACGAAAAACTCACCTACCGCTTCGCCGGCCGCGACATGCGGTTGACGGACGTCAAAGGCAACGTCGTGCGCGACATCATTGCTTGAGGTATGGCACGCGAGAACAGGGCAGGTTCACCATGATTCTGCACGTTGACATGGATGCGTTCTACGCTTCGGTCGAGGTGCGGGATCGTCCGGAATTGGCCGGCAAACCGGTGATCGTGGGGGGCACTCCCGCAGGGCGCGGCGTAGTCGCGGCGGCGAGTTATGAGGCGCGCAGGTTCGGCGTGCATAGCGCGATGCCGGCTGGCACCGCACTGCGGCTCTGTCCGCAAGCAATCGTCATTCCTCCGCGCATGAGTCACTACGCTCAGGTCTCGGCACAGATTCAAGAGATTCTGTTCCGCTACACGCCGTTGGTCGAACCGCTGTCGCTCGACGAGGCGTTTCTGGATGTGACCGGGACGGAGCGCCTCTTCGGAACACCCGCGGAGATCGCTGGTCGCATCAAACGCGAGATTCGCGGTGAGCTAGGTTTGGTGGCATCGGTCGGCGCGGCCCCGAATAAGTTCCTCGCGAAGATCGCCAGCGATTTGCGGAAACCCGATGCGCTGGTCATCGTCGATCCCGCGGCGGTCCAGGAATTTCTGGATCCATTGCCGGTGGGACGGTTGTGGGGAGTCGGGCGAGTGACGGGAGGTGTCTTCGAGCGACTTGGCATTCAGACCATCAGTCAGGTTCGGCAATTGCCGCTCGAGACGCTGCAGCAACACTTCGGCCGAACCGGCGAACATCTTTGGCAATTGGCACACGGAATCGACGATCGCTGCGTCGTTCCGGATCGAGAGGCGAAATCAATCTCGCACGAAACGACGTTTGCCGTCGACGTCGATGACCGCGAAGTGCTGCGCGCGTGGCTGCTCGAATTGACCGAGCACGTCGGTCAACGGCTTCGCCGACATGGACTCCGCGGCCGCACGGTGCACCTCAAAGTCCGTTTTGCCGACTTCACGACGATCACTCGTTCGCAATCGTTTCCCGAGGCGACCAACGTCACCGACGAAATTTGGCGTGTTGCCGCTCAACTGCTGATGGAACGGCTTCCCCGGCAACGATTGTCCGTTCGCTTGATCGGCGTGGGCATGAGCGAGTTCGACAAGCAAACCTCACGTCAGCCGAGTCTGTTCGAAGATGAGTCGCACCAAAAGCGGGGCCAACTCGACGCCGTGACCGACGAGATCAAATCCAAATTCGGATCCGCCGCCCTCAGCCGCGGCAGCGGCCTGCTCCACCACGCCCGACATCGACCGGCACCGCGTCCGAATGCGGGTGAAGATTCGTAGCGTCACTCCGCCAACTCGCGTTTCGATGTCCAAAAAAGGAGCAAGAAATGGCGCGACTGATCACGCAACCGAAACGTATTCAAGCGCACGGATCGCCGCCGAAAGTGATCGAAGAGTTCATCGGCCGCGGCGACTCCGACGGAGCCGTGAGTATCGCGCGGATGGTCAGTCCCTCCGGCTGGAGTGAGTCCGGACAGACGCCGGAGTTCGACGAATACACGGTCGTACTGCGCGGCGCAATTCGCGTCGAGACTCGCGACGGAGTGCTTGTCGTCAACGCGGGACAAGCGGTCCTGGTCGGCCGCGGCGAATGGGTCCGCTACAGCACGCCTGACCCGGAAGGGGCCGAGTACATTGCCGTCTGCCTGCCGGGATTCAGTCCAGAAATCGTCCATCGCGACACGGAATGAGGCGCCCCGAGGTCGGTACCTACGTGGATATCGGCGGACAAACCCACGGTCCGCCTTATTTCCCACGCGGAAATCGAAACCAGAGTTCGCCCACCAGCGGCACGCGAGCTGCAAACACGAAACAAAATGGGCGTCGTGAGAGGCGGATCTGAATGAAAGGGCCGCGGCGAGCGGTTAAGCCGTGCGATGTCGGTCTGAACCGCAGCGCGGTCGCGATGAGCTCGTCGTGGCCTGCGTCTGGCAATTGTCCGCTGGAATGTAAGTGCTGCGCGAACGCAAAACCGTCTGCCAACGGTCCCCCTTCGTGCGGAATCGGCGTTGTGGCTGCAAAGAGGCGGAATTGAGTCGCGAACAAATCTCCCAATGACGCTGCCAGATTCGGCCACGCTCGCGCCACTTCGCGGAGTCGCTTTTGAGCGAGTGCTGTCGCTGCGATCGACAAATCGTCCGCGTCGAATTCTTGGGGCGGTGGCCCGAGACCGCTCAGTGCCCGCACGAGGGCGGTCTGCTGCTGCGCGATCTGTATGCGTGATTCAGCAGTGGACATGTTCTCGCCCGTGAAACGCGGCGGCATTTGCAATCCGGTCGAGTTCGGCGTCGAATTCGGATTCGTCTGGAAAATGTTCGTCCCGCTCGAGAAGCACGCCGGGAATCTGCGTCAGGCCGGCCAGTTCGCTCAGTAGTTGCAGCACCGGCGCGGGGATGGGGTGTGCATGCGTGTCGTGATAGATGCCGTCGCGCTCAACGCCGCCGGCAATGTGGACGTACGCCAGTCGCTCGAGTGGCATTCGCCGCAGAACATCGACAGGGTCGAACCCGCGATTTACTGAGTTGGCGTACAGGTTTTCGATGTCGAGGAGCAGCAACGCTCCGGATCGCTCGAGCACTTCCGTGAGAAAGTCGGCCTCGTCGAACTCCGCTTCCGGCCATTCGAAGTGCGTCGCGATATTCTCGAGCGCGAGCGGAACGGAGAGCCGATCTTGCGCTCGGCGAACATTTTCGACCACGATCTCCAGCATCTGACGCGTCCGCGGCACGGGGAGCAGATGTCCCGATTCGATGTCCCCGGCCCGTACGAACGCCAGGTGTTCGCTCACCAGCGGCGAATTGAATTGCTGGGCGATGCCCTCCAGTTGCGACAGTCGATTCGTATCCGGCGGTTCCGCACTTCCCAAGGAGAGCCTGATCCCGTGCGGCACGACCGCGATTCCACGATCGCGCAATTGCTCGATGGACGGCGGAATCTCTCGAGCGGATTGAAAGTGTTCGGCAATGATTTCGACAAACTGCAGGTTTTTCCGGCGGCTGATGGCGAGCGCCAGTTCCGGCCGCCAGCCAACTCCCAATCCCAACAGGGAAGGCAATCGGTCAATCATGATCCGCATCCTCCGCAACCACCACCACATCCACCGCCGCCGCAACCCCCTCCACCACCACATCCGCTTGAACAACCGCTCGAACATCCGGAGCGATCGCGTGAAGGTCGAATCGCGCGATGCATCTCCGCGAGCGGTCCGGATGCCAAGGCCCCGAGACCGAACAATCCCACCGCCATCGCGACATCGGCGGGATTTAACATGAGTGACGATGTCCGTGCGGTCTCCTTGAGCGCGACGTTTTCCTTCCTCAGCCGAGCCAACTCGCGATCGCCGAGGGGACTCCGATGCACTTTTCTGCCGAAACCGACCACGATCAAAACCGCCGTCCCAACACAGGCGAGTACGAGGAACAACACGGGACGCCCCCGGGCGATGCCAACGAAGATCTTGGCAACCCCCAGCATCAGCACCAGCGACACGAGCAACATCGGCCACACACGCGCGTGCCACGCCTGGCTTGCCGAGACCACCAGTCCGGAGTTCGCCAGCCTCTCGCGCACGTCGGATGTCAATGATTCCGCACGGTAACGCAGGTATTCCGCCGCCTGTTCGCCGCTCGACGATGCGACCGATTGATAGACCTCACGTTCCAATGGATCCCTGCTCTCTACAAGTGACTTACGGACTGTCAGAGTTCGCTGCACCGAATTCCATGCGAGAGATTCATTGTGAACCAGTGTCGCTGCGACGGCACAGACCGCTTGCTCCGCACCTCCGGCGAGATACGCGACTTCGGACGGTTGCAAAACGGGCTTTTCTGTCACCGGTTCGTCGCCGAGAGAGCGAAGCGTCCGTCGCAATACCGCGGCAGCGATCACGACGACGACCAGCAACGCAAAGTAGAAGGCGAGAAACTCCGGCCCCATGTAGTCGAACGGATTCATTGATCAGCCTCCAAGTTGTCGAAGTGTTGGCTGTCAGCTCACGCGTATTTTTACCGTCTCCGCCCCGGATTGCCATCTCCTTCACTGGTGATAACGCTCAATGCAAGGCACCGGATCACCCAACCAAGAAAACAACACCGTTTCTTCACAATCGGCAACGCTCCCCATTTTGCATTGGATCAGCATCCCGTGTATCGTCTGAGCGAGGACAACGTCACTCGCCGATCAGAACAGAAAATCAAATTCCATGATTTTGAAACACTCGCTCCGGCAATGTTTGCTGCTCATCGCCTCGGCACTACCTTGCGTGATCTGCAATATTGCGCGGGCCGAAAACAGTACGCGGCCCAACGTCCTGTTTATTGCCGTGGATGACATGCGCTGCGAGCTTGGTTGCTACGGCACAAAGCACGTCGTTTCGCCGAATCTCGACAAACTCGCGGCATCGGGCGTGCTTTTCACGCGTGCGTATTGTCAACAAGCGGTCTGTAATCCCTCACGCGTCTCGCTTCTCACCGGTTTGCGACCCGACACGACCAAGGTGTGGGATCTCGTGACCGAGATGCGGACCGTGATGCCGAACGTGGTGACATTGCCGCAGCATTTCCGGCAGCACGGATATCGCGCGGTGGCTTACGGAAAAATCTTCCACAACCCCTTCCCCGACGCCGCGTCGTGGGACGAGCCGACGCACAACGCGCAGGACGTGATCGCTTACTCGGAGGTGAATCGCGAACGCCTGGCGGAATTCAAAAGCGCGATGAAGGCCGCCGGCAAGAACGAGGCGACCGTCAAGCGCATGCGCGGTCCGGCAACGGAAATCCAGGAACAGCCCGACGACAAGAATTTCGACGGCAAGCAAACCAGTGATGCACTCGCCAAGCTGCGCGAGTTGTCTGCGGGCAAGTCGCCGTTCTTCCTCGCAGTCGGCTATATCCGCCCGCACTTGCCGTTCATCACGCCAAAAAAATATTGGGATCTCTACGACCGCGAACAGATTCCGCTCGCCACCAACAGATTCCTGCCGCGCGGCGCGCCAGCGGTGGCCTTCGGCGACCGGTCGCTCGGTGGCTTTTACGAGCTGCGCGACTACCTGGATTACGCGGACGCCCCTTCGCCATTCGACCGACCACTCACCGATTCGCAGCAGCGCGAACTCAAGCACGGCTACTACGCCTCGGTGTCATTCATTGACGCACAGGTCGGTCGTCTGCTCAGGGGATTGGATGAACTCGGCCTGGCGCAGAACACCATCGTCGTCTTATGGGCCGATCATGGCTGGAAACTGGGCGAGCATAACGGTTGGTGCAAGCAGACGAACTACGAGATCGACACGCGTGCTCCACTCATGATCCGCGCGCCCGGAGCGGTTGCAAACGGAAAACAATCTCGTTCGCTCGTCGAGTTCATCGATATCTATCCCACGCTGTGCGATCTGGCCGGTCTCCCTGTGCCGCCCACGTTGGAAGGCAAGAGCGTCAAGCCGTTGTTGACCGATCCGTCCGCGACGATCAAAGACGCCGCCTTCAGTCAATTCCCGCGTAAGCACGAAGGCCGCGACTACATGGGCTACGCGATGCGCACGGACCAATACCGTTACGTGGAATGGCTAGATACAAAGTCGGGCGAAATCGCCGCACGCGAACTCTATGATCATCAAGTTGATCCTGAGGAAAATGAGAACATCGCCGATCGACCGGACCGCGCGAAATTGCTCGCCGAATTGAACGCTCAGCTTTGGAAGTTGCTGCCGAAGCCTCAGCACAATTGAGCCCTGACGAAGGCGGACCGCACGCTGGCGCGGAGGAGAATCAAAGCATGCTGCCAATCAGCCTCATCTGTCAGGCCCAGCACCGACTGCGAGAACATCTCCATCGCACGCCGCTGGTTTGCTCGAACGTGCTGAGCGAACGCTTGGGAGTTCCGGTCTGGCTCAAGCTGGAGTTCTTGCAGAAGACCGGCTCGTTCAAACCGCGCGGAGCATTCAATAAACTGCTGTCGCTAAGCGATGCCGAGCGGCAGCGTGGCGTGGTCGCCGTCAGCGGTGGTAACCATGCACAAGGAGTGGCCTATGCCGCCCGGCAACTCGGGACCGCCGCCACCATCGTCATGCCGGTAACCACGCCTCGCAACTACCTGGACGCCACGCGCGGATATGGAGCGGAGATTGTCCTGACGCCGGACATCACCGCGGCTTTCGCCGAAGCGCACCGACTCCGGGAGACGGGCAAAGTTCTCGTCCACCCGTTCGACGATCCGCTCGTTGCTGCCGGTCAGGGAACGATCGGACTGGAGATCCTCGAAGATCTGCCGGACGTGACGCACGTCTATGTGAGCATTGGCGGCGGCGGTCTGATCACCGGCGTCGCCTCCGCTCTCCGCTCCATCAAACCGGAGACCACGATTGTCGGTGTCGAAACGCACGGGGCCGACGCCATGGCGCAGAGCCTGTCGGCCGAACGGCTCGTCGAACTTCCCGCCATTACATCGATTGCACGTACACTCGGAGCGCCCAAGGTTTCCGAGTTCACCTTAAGCAATGTTCGTGAACTTGTGCGCGAAGTGACTGTCGTGGACGATGCCGCGACCGTCGACGCGCTTGTTTTCATCCTGGAGCGGACGAAGTATCTGGTCGAACCGGCAGCCGCGTGTTGCCTCGTCGCAGCCGAGCAGCACCGCGCTCATTTTCAACCCGGCGACCAGGTCGTCCTGCTCCTCTGCGGAGGAAACGTCTCTGTCGATGACATCAGCGCATTTCGGCAGCGTTTTCGCGACTCAAAATGAGGGACATGGCTGCGGGATCTCGGGGCAGCTCCGCAGAGGTGATGGAGGGGATCGCGAGAATGCGGGATGTCAAGTTTTGTTCCGACCAACAGTCGTTCGGCAAGGTCATCATTTCGCAGGCAGGAGAGCGGTTCGACGTCGATGTGTTTGCACTCAAATTGTAACACGACTAAAATTGATGCATGGGCCAATTCGATCCGTATCATAAATGGCTGGGCATCCCTCCCCACGAACAACCACCCCATCACTACCGTCTGCTCGGGATCACGCTGTTTGAAACCGACGCTGACGTGATTGATGGCGCTGCAGATCGTCTGATGTCGTACGTCCGCCAATGCGCGATGGGCGAGCATCTCAAAGACTCACAAAAGATTCTCAATGAGCTTTCGACGGCTCGCCTCTGCCTGATCGTCCCGGAGACACGAAAGAAGTACGATGCGGACCTGAAGGCGCAGTTGGAGCTGAAGAAATCTTCAACCCCGCCAACTCCGCCAAATGATGGAGACGACAATCCGTTTCCCGCATTCGTCGCAGAAAAACCGCCGATCGCTGCGGCAAAAATGGGGCGGGGTGTTCGCACATCTTCCGGGCAGAGCCGCATTCAAAAATCCTGGCTGATCGGTGGCGTCGTCGTCTTGGCACTGCTCATCGCCTGGGTCGGAATACAGTCGCTGCGGCCCAAAACGAGTTCGACGCCTTCCCCGGCGGCAGCCGGTGCTGTGAGCAACCAGAAACCGGAGCCTCGCGCCCAGTTGGACAAAGAGCAAACTCTCGTTGCGAGCAAAGTCGAACCGCCGGTTGCACCGAATTCAAAAAGCGAATTGGCTTCGTCAGGTGCTCCGATAAACACTTCCGCGAATCAGTCGAATAATGCTTCACCGACCCAGCCCGCCGTGACCAATTCAAAACCGGCGCTCTCGATATCTCCAGTCGGCGTGACTGCATCAAGTACTTCACCGAGAACCAGTTCGCCCACTGTTCCACCTCTAGAAAACGACCCGCCGACGGAGGCCGCATTGCGTGCCGTGGCGGAACTCGTGATCAAGTTGGGTGGACTCCTGATGGTGAGAGAGCAACGTCCGGGAGCTATGAAAATTGCTCAAACCAAGACGGCTGCCGATCTGCCTCGCGAAAGCTATTCCATTTACCGTGTTCAGCTTCGCAATCCGGTTACGATTTCCGAGTTGGAGCAAATCTGTACCGTTCCGATTAATGCGTTATCTCTCGATGGTGCGGGATTCAGCGATGAGCATTTGGCAACCGTGGGCAAAGCGGACTGCGTTAGTCAACTGACATTGGGCTTGTTTCCTTTTTCTGACGCAGGAATGCAGCATCTCACGCAGTGCCGGAGACTGAAAGAGCTCTCCCTGCATAATAGCTCGCTCGCCCATTTGAACGGCCAGTTTCTAAGGAAAATCGAATCACTGGAACGATTTTCTACGACTTCTCCCACCGCATCGGATGACTTTCTGAGCGGACTGGCCGGGCACCCGCGACTCAAATACGTCAGCCTGTGGAGTGCGACAGTCACGGGTACCGTGTTTGCCAAGTTCACGGGAATGCCGCAATTCGTCGAACTGGAACTTGATCGTTGTGCGCTGACGTCTGCGGGTTTGCAGGCCATCGTCACGTCACTCCCCCAGTTGCAGCATCTCGCGATTGAGCAGTCGCCGCTGACCGACGAATCATTCGAGTTGCTGGGACGCCTCACCAACCTGGGACATTTGGAATTGAGTTCCTCAAAAATCTCTGACGCCGCGATTCGAAAAATCGCGTTGCCGAAAGTGAACATGCTGCAACTCCAAAACACGGCGGTCACAGGAGAGGGATTTCGTGACCACAGCAACGGCTTCCCTGCCTTGCAGACCTGCTACTTAAGTAACTCGCGATTCACGAATGATGGATTGCAATACCTTGCTGCGGCTGCTCCGCGGATCAGCTATCTGAATCTCGACTCAACGGCCGTGACGGATGACGGCCTGCAGCACCTCGTCAACTTCAAAAACTTAAACAGCCTGAGCTTGATGAAAACGAAGGTTACCGATCGCGGGATAGAGCACCTGCTTGGTCTCGAGAACTTGAGAAGCGTTTATCTTCCCGCAGCCAGTTGCACTCCCGCCGCTGCCGAGAAACTTCGGAAATCACTGAAGAACGCCACCGTGACTTTGCGATGAGACGTTGCTGAGGCGATTCGCCGTTCGTGGTCTGTCATGGACGAGGGCGATCGTCAAATGCGACGGCACACAAATGGCCTCTCCAACAGACGTGTGATTCCATGCGACTCGTGATTGCAGTTTTTTTCGCGTTTCTCGTGTTGGAAGCGAACGTCGCGGCTCCGTCGGAACTTCGAGTGGGGCGGGCGACGGTCGACATCACGCCGTCGGTGGGGACGCCAATGCAAGCTCCCCAACGGCCTCCGTTCGAGATCAAGCTGTCCGAAACAGCTCACGACCCGTTGCAGGTGAAGGCGGTGGTGATTGAAGCGGGAGGCCGCAAAGCGGCATTGGTTGTCTGTGACCTGACCAGCATCCCCACTCGACTAATCGAAGCGGCGCGGCGGGAAATCGGCAAGATGACGGACCTGGATCCGCTGTCCGTCATGATCAGCGCCACCCACACTCACACCGCGCCACAAATCCGTCCGCGGTTTGTTACCAAAGCTGACGCCGAGGCACGCCGCAAGACTGCCGAGTATGTGCAGCGACTTCCATCACGCATTGCGGAGGCTGTCCATCAGGCAAACCAACAGTTGATCAGCAGTCGAGTCACCGTCGCCCTCGGACGTGAGGACATCGTCAGTTTCAATCGCCGGTTTGTGATGCGCGACGGGACAGTCCAAACGAATCCCGGCAAGAACGATCCGACGGTCCTGCGCGATATTGTGGGGCCGGATGGTCCGATCGATCCGCAGGTCGGCGTCGTCTCCATCGACGCCATCGACGGCGGGCCTGTCGCGACGTTTGTCAATTTCTCCATCCATTTGGACACGATGGGCGGCAATCGCCCGTCTGCGGATTTTCCGTACCAGCTCAGCAAAATCCTCGCCGACGTTCACGGGCCGGAGATGTTAACCGTCTACGCCGCAGGGGCCTCGGGAAACATCAATCACTACGACCTGCTGGATGCGACGCGCGTGCACCGCGTCAAGAATGCGGCTGAGTCGTCTCGGATCGGGACCATCCTTGCGGCGGAAGTGCTGAAGGCATCGCGGAGGCGGCAACCTCTGAGTCTCGGCCCCGTGCGTGTGAAACGCGAAGTAGTCCATCTGGAGATGCCCGCGGAAAAAGGCCGACTCCTGGCACAACAATTCGGCAATGCCGCGAAATTCTTTGACGGCGAGTTGGACGTCATCAATCGTGACGGAACAGTGCAGTTTGACGCGGAGGTGCAGGTCATCGCGCTGGGGGACGATCTGGCCTGGGTCGGGTTTCCCGGCGAAATGTTCGTGGAATTGGGACTCGCGCTCAAGCAGGCTTCGCCGTTTCGATACACCATGGTCCACACGCTGGCGAACGGCACGATTGGTTACGTCCCCAATCTCAAGGCCTATGCCCACGGCGCCTATGAAGGAACGGCCACCCGCTGCGCGCCGGGATCGGGCGAACACCTCGTCGATGTCGCGACACGGCTGCTCATTGCTTTGAAGCAGCCGGACGTGCCGTGAACCACCCGCCGTAACCGCCGCGATCGCTGTTGCAGCGGCGGCGGTTACGGCGGCGTGATCGAATGCACTTTGAATCGCTTACGCTTTCGCCGGGTCGGGCAGTTCGAAGCCTTTGCGATAGTCCCGCGTGAAGAGCCGGTTGGCCTCTTCGTCGGTGGCGCGTTCGGTCTTCGGGTCGATCAAAAGTTCGCGGCCCAGGAAAAACTTCGTCGCATTGAAGTCGACGCCGTTTTCCTTGAGGTGTTCTTCAAAGCTGGCCAACGTTTCCGTGACGTGACGGTTGTCGGCCATGTGACTTGGACGCGTTCCTTCCGGGACGGCGTTCCCCAGCTTCAGCGAAACGTTCCCCAGGTGCGCCAAGGCGCTCGACAAGTGGCCGTCTTCGATATCGAGATGCAAGTCTTTGTAATTGCGGCTGCGGATCGCTTTGACGAAGTTCGCGAAGTGCGCCTGGTATGACCCGCCGCTCCACTTCCCGAGCTGATTTCCCTGGTAATCGAAAGCCACACCGGAAGTGTAATTGGGGCCGACAGCATATCCTTCGGTCCCAAACCAGATGTTCGCTGCGCCGGTAAACGGGCCACCTTTCAGCCCGAACGTGACGGGCGTCTTGATCGGCAGTCCGCGGACATCCGAGATGAGCAGGGCATCGTCCCACTGGTACACCGTCACCTGACTGTTGGCGACGTCGCCGTTGTCGATATAGCCGAGCCGGCCACCGAGGCTGACCACGCGCTTCGGCAATTCCTGCTTGCCCAGCCCCCAGCGGGCTTTATCGAGTTCGTGCGGGTTTTGATTTCCGAGGTCGCCGTTGCCGGTGGCCGCGACCCAGTGCCAGTCGTAATGCAATCGCTTTCGCTTGGGAACAATCTTCGGCGCGGGACCGCACCAGAGGTCAAAGTCCAATCCCGTGGGGATCGGAGCTTCGGTGTCGACGAGGCCGATGCTGTCTCGCCGGCGGTAGCAAATCGCCCGTGCAGCGGCGACTTTGCCGATCTTCCCGCTCTGAATGAACTCGAGCGTTTCGCGCATCCCCGTCATGCTGCGGCTTTGCACACCCATCTGACAGATGCGGCCCAGCTTCCGCGCCCACTGCGTCATCACGCGCCCTTCGCGGACGTTGTGGCTGCACGGCTTTTCGACGTACACGTCTTTGCCGGATTGCATGGCCCACACGGCCATCAGGGCGTGCCAGTGATTGGGCGTCGCAATGGAGACGGCGTCGATGTTTTTGTCTTCGAGCAGCTTGCGGACATCCTGCACGTACTGCGGTTTATGCGCCAGCTTCTCGAACTTGCTGACATGCTTCGCGTACGCTGCCGGATCGCAATCGCAGACCGCCACCAGATCGACATCCGGATTCTTCAACCATTCGCCGAGATGCGATCCCCCCTGCCCATTGACGCCAATCACCGCCACGCGAAGCTTTTCATTCGGCCCCACCGGTTTCGCTGCGGGCGAATCCTGGGCAGCAACCAACTTCGGCCCGACTCCCGTTGAGAGCGCAGCCGCCGCAGCGATCAACGAACGTTCCACAAAGTCGCGTCTCGAAATATCCATCGTCGTGCACTCCCGTAGGTTTAGGTGGAGGAAATCACGTTGAGATACACCTGTCCGGCGTTAATTAAACATTCTCCGCAAAGATCGACACCGAGTCCAGCGCACGGGGTCCCGGCGAAGCAACGCTCGCAAAATGGCGACATCCTCTCTCGTACGCAACGAGAGAGTAAATGCGTGTTTTCCACGGGAAACGGCGTCGATCCTTCGCCGCCTGCTGACGCTGATCCGCCCTGCCGATACGCTTCGATTACAGAAGGGTTCGGACTACGACGCGGGTGGGAGCGAAAAGACCATCATCCGCTGATCGCGGGGATGATTCCACGGGCCGATGAGACGGGCCGCAAGACCGCACTCCGCAGCGAGATCGTGCACCTCGCTGAAGGAATTGTGAAACGGATCGGCGTCGTATTGCGTCGTCACGTTTCCCGGCGTGTGCAGGATGGGATCCAGATGAACGGGCACCGGAGCTTCGAAGAAGGTGCAGTAGAACCGGCTTGTCGGGTGCATCACCTTTCGCATTTCTCGAAAGCAGCGGCCAATATGATTCAAATACAGATGCGTGAACACCGAGACCGCGATGCCGAAGTCGAACGTGCGGCCGAACGCCGAGAACTCGAATTTGTCGTTGGCCAGTAGCGATGCCCGGCGGTCCGTCAGCCCCGCCAGTTCGAGTTCGTGTTCTCCCGCTTTGATGAGCGAGGGATTGATGTCGAGTCCGCAATACTTGCCCGCGTCGAGATACCGCACAAAGTGCACGCCGCCGCGCAGCGCCCCGCATCCAATGTCGAGCAGCGAATGATTGGATCGCAGCCCTTCTCGTTTCAAAAACTCGAACTGCAGTTCCCCCATTTCATCCCAGCAGCCGCCGACCAGTTCACGATGTCCGCCGCGTGCAATGTCGGCATCGCTGAGAATCTGGTGATAGGCGTTGACACCGACCATGGATTCGGCGGTTTGTTCCACAGGTCCCTCTTTCAATGATCAGCGTGACGATCCATCGATTCCCGACTGCGATTCGAAATGTGGCCGAAATTCTATCGGAGTTCTAAAAACGCGACTAGCCGTTTCCAACGATCAGCGTTTCGGCCGTATCCAAGAGCGGGCGATCAGCGTTTGAAGTGCGGTGACGTTCGCTCGATCGTTTGTGTGGGCGCTTCCCGGTCATTGAACGCACCTTCACCAGGACCGGGGGGTAGCCAAAGCCGCCTCGGCCCCTTGCCTCAGAACAAAGCAGACTCGGCCAATTGTTTGGGCACTGGTTTGGTGGAGCGACTTAAAGAGAGCCTCGGCGCAGTGGCTGTGACGCGTGGTATTGAAGATTTCGGAGCATTACTTGCCGCACAATGTTGCAATTCCGTGAAATGGTATGCAAGATGCTCATCGGGAGCGATTTGACTGGCCGAAGATTACGACTCGCCTCCCGTTGCGGTGCCCGCCGCGGATCCAAGTGTCGAGATCCGCTCGGTCGTCGCAGTCTGCTCAAGATTCACACAAATCAGGAGAAAGCGTTCATGAGTGTCGCCACCGCGCGCGTGCAGGCCATTTCGGCCGTGACCAATTACAAGCCCTTGTCCTCGCCTTTGAATTTCGTGGACAAACCGTCGCAGGAGTTTTTTGGCTGCAACGTCTTCAGCATGGCGGTGATGGAAAAGCTGCTTCCCAAGCAGATCTACCGCTCACTCAAAAAAACCATCCAGACGGGAGCGAAGCTCGATCCGACTGTTGCCGACGTTGTCGCTTCGGCGATGAAGGCGTGGGCCATCGAAAAAGGGGCGACACACTACGCGCACGTCTTCTTCCCGCTCACGAGCCAGACGGCCGAAAAGCACGATAGCTTTCTGGCCCCCGATGGACTCGGCGGTGCCGTGGCCGAATTCACCGGCAAACAATTGATTCAGGGCGAGCCGGACGCCTCCAGCTTCCCCTCGGGGGGAATTCGCGCCACATTCGAGGCCCGCGGCTATACCGCCTGGGACATCTCCAGCCCGGCGTACATCCTGGAAAACCCCAACGGAACCACGCTGTGTATTCCCACCGCGTTCGTTTCGTGGACGGGTGAAGCACTCGACAAAAAGACGCCGGTGCTGCGTTCGATGCAGGCCATCAATGTCCAGGCGCAACGTATCCTCAAGCTGTTCGGTCACACCGACGGCGCGATGGTGACCGCGACCGCTGGTCCGGAGCAGGAATATTTCCTCATCGATCGAAACTTCTATTTCGCCCGGCCCGACCTGCTGACCGCCGGTCGCACGCTGTTCGGAGCCAAGCCCCCCAAGGGCCAGGAATTTGAAGACCACTATTTCGGAGCCATTCCGGAACGCGTGTTGGCGTTCATGCTCGATGTTGATCGTGAGTGCTTCAAGCTCGGCATTCCCATCAAGACGCGGCACAACGAAGTGGCGCCGGCCCAATACGAAATTGCGCCGGTTTTCGAAAGCGCGAACGTCGCGTGCGACCATCAGCAACTGACGATGATCACGCTGAAGCGCGTCGCCGAAAAATACGGCATGAGTTGCCTGACGCACGAAAAACCGTTCGCGGGGATCAACGGCTCCGGCAAGCACGTCAACTGGTCGCTGGGTAGCTCGAGCCGGGGCAACCTGCTCGACCCAGGCGAGACGCCGCACGCCAATGCCCAGTTCCTCGTGTTCTGCGGCGCGGTGATTCGCGCCGTCCATAAGCACGCGGCGCTGCTGCGGGCCGTGGTGGCTCACGCCGGCAACGACCATCGCCTGGGCGCGAACGAAGCGCCGCCGGCGATCATCTCGATCTTCCTCGGCGATCAATTGACCGACGTTTTCGAACAGATCAAATCGGGCGGCGCGAAGTCTTCCAAGGCAAGCGGTTCACTGACGGTCGGCGTCGATATTCTGCCGCCGCTTCCCAAGGACGCGGGCGACCGCAACCGGACGAGTCCGTTCGCTTTCACCGGCAATCGCTTCGAGTTCCGCGCGGTCGGCTCCAGTCAGTCGATTGCCGGACCGCTGGTGGCGATGAACACCATCGTCGCCGAGTCGCTCGACTATTGTGCGAGCTTCCTCGAACAAGCGACGAAGGGCGACCCCTCGAAGCTGAACGGTGCCGTGCAGGAATTGCTCAAGGAAATCATCGTGAAGCACGGCGCGGTCGTCTTCAACGGCGACGGCTACTCGGAAGCTTGGCACCAGGAAGCCGAAAAGCGGGGACTGCCGAACTTCAAGACCACGGTCGACGCGCTGCCCGCTTTGGCCACGTCCGAATCCGAGGCATTGTTTGACAAGTACGCCGTCCTGTCGCCGCGCGAGCTGCACAGCCGGTACGACATCTACGTCGAACAATACTGCAAGTCCGTCAACGTCGAAGCGGCGCTCGTGATCGAGATGTCCAAGACGATGATCCTTCCCGCGGCCTTGCGGTATCAGTCGGAACTGGCCGCTGGCGTGGCTAATCTCAAGGCAGCCGGCGTCACGGCGGACACGAGCGACCTGACCAAAGTCACGGAATTGGTCACGTGTTTGCGAAGCGCCATCCGCACGCTCGAAAAAGAGCTGGATCACGAAAGCGACGACCATCTCGCCGAGGCCAAACACCTGTCCCATGTCGTGTTGCCGGCGATGAAGGACGTGCGCAAGTGCGCCGACGAACTGGAATGCGTCGTGGCCGACGACCTGTGGCCGTTGCCCACTTATCAGGAAATGCTGTTCATCAAGTAATGTCGCATTGTCATGTGCCGGCAGGACGGACAACACCGTCCTGCCGGCACACTGCGTTCCTTGAGATTCGGTTGTAGCCACGCTCGCCAGAGCGTGGGGAACTAGGGAACGAACCCACCCCACGGTCTGGCGACCGTGGCTACAGCGTCAATCGAATGATGGGGGCTGTCCCGTGGATTCAAGGACCGACATCCACAGGTCTCCGTTGGGATCAACGGTGTTTCGTTCGCGAATCGCCAGCGGGATGGGGACGTGCACGAACCGCCCGTGCCAGCGACCCACGACCATTTCTGTGCGTCCGCTCATCGCCGCGTGCACGGCATTGTGCGCCAACCGCAGGCAATACACGCTGTCGAACGGATTGGCCGGAACGCCGCGAATGAGATAGCTCGGGTCAATGTATTTCAGATTGAGATCAACCCCCAACCCGGCGAAGTGGCTGGTGATCTTGTGTTTGAGCAACAGTCCGATGTCTCCAAGCCGCGCGTTTCCCGAGGCGTCGGTCGTTTTCGGACATTCCTCCAGCAGCGATTGCCCGGCCCCTTCCGCCACGACAATCACGGCGTGCCCCCGACGTTTCAGGCGGTCTTCGATTGCGGCTAACAAACCCCGCGGCCCATCGAGCGTGAAGGACACTTCAGGGATCAGCACGAAGTTCGCGTCGCTTTTGGCGAGTGCGGCGTAACAGGCGATGAACCCCGAGTGCCGGCCCATCACCTTCACCAGCCCCAAGCCGTTGGGAGCCGAATCCGCCTCGGCATGAGCTGCGCGAATCGCTTCGGTCGCGACCGAGAAGGCGGTCTGAAAACCGAAGCTCTGGTCGATGTACATGATGTCGTTGTCGATCGTCTTGGGGATGCCGATGACGGCGATCTTCAACCCCCGTTCGGCGATTTCCCGGGTGACTGCCAGTGCACCCCGCAGCGTCCCGTCGCCGCCGATGACGAATAGCTGATTGATTCCGAGCTGTTCCAGACAATCGACGATTTCCCCCGCATCCTGTTTCCCGCGCGACGTGCCGAGGAGCGTCCCGCCGTCTTCATTGATGTGGCTGACCACATCGGGGGTCAACTCCATCACCGAATGCCCATGCCGGGCGACAAATCCCTGATAGCCGTTGCGAAACCCATAGATTTTCTTGACCCCGTAGCGAAAGGTCAGTTCCATGACCAAAGCGCGGATCACATCGTTGAAGCCGGGACAAAGTCCACCGCACGTCACAATACCGGCCCGCGACTTGGACGGGTCGAAGTAGATTTTCTTGCGCGGACCCGCCGGCTCGAATCCCGGAAGTTCGCTCGCAGTCGTGCCCCGCGCGATAGCCTCCGACGCAATGTCGTCAAACAGCACTCGGTCGGATTCGTCGACGTTATGAATCGACTGTTTCCGCTCGGCGAGCAGCGGCGCCATGGGGGAGTCAACCCGGCAAGGACCGAGCGTTTTGACGACAAGATCGCAGGCATCAACCATGGAAGTGCTCGCCAGTGACAATCCGGTCCCGCACATCGGGGCAAACCTCATGCCAGCCTTCATTTGGCGACACATTCCGAGTTTGGACTGTCGGTATCGCACCTTTTTCCGGCGAAATGCCCGATCGATAGGCACCGACTCCAGTATTCAACCCGTCGTCCGCATGCCGGCGGCAATGCCTTGGACGGTGAGTCGCAGCATGTCGCGGAGTTGTTCGCGATCGGTATCGGACGCGTCCGCGGGCAACTCGCGGCGACGGCGAAGCAGATCGACCTGAATCAGATTGAGCGGGTCGATATACGGATTGCGCGCGTCGATGGAACTGCGGAACCACGGGTTCGTGCCGAGCAGTTCATCGCCGCCGACCATGTCCAGCAGCGCTTGCCGGGTGCGGTCCCGTTCCGCTGCGATCAGGCTCCAGCAGCGATGACGAATGTCGGCGTCTTCCTCCAGATCGGCGTAGTGGTGGGCGACGGACATGTCGGCCTTGGCGAGCGCGAGCACCGCATTTTCAATCGTCGCCTGCATGAACGGCCATGAGCGATACATCTCGCAGACCGTGTTCCACCGGGTGCGGTCGCGATACTTTACTTCGGACAGCGCCGTCCCCAAGCCATACCAGGCGGGAATCAAACAGCGGTTTTGCGTCCACGAGAAGACCCACGGAATCGCCCGCAAGTCTCCCAGCGATCGCTCGCCGCGCCTTCGCGAGGGGCGCGAACCGATCGGCAGATTCTCGATCTCGTCGATGGGAGTCGCTGACGCGAAGAATTGAATGAAACCCGGCTGATCAACCAGTTCGCGATACGCCGCGTACGATCGCTGCGAGAGTTCCTCGATCATGTCCCGCCAGGCGGGCTTCACGTCCACGCCCGGCAACGCTGAAGCGGTGAGCGTCGCCCACGCGACCTGCTCCAAATGCCGGAAGGCGATCTGCGTATCGTCATAACGCTCGGCCAACACTTCGCCCTGCTCGGTCAGCCGCAAACTCCCGTCGAGTGCCTCGGGCGGAAGCGACAAGATGCCGCGTGCCGCAGGCCCGCCGCCGCGCCCCAGCGATCCGCCGCGTCCGTGAAAGAACGTCAGCGAGACGCCGTGTTTTTCGGCGACTGCCTGCAACTGGCTTTGTGCGCGATACAACCCCCAACACGCCGCCAGATACCCGCCATCCTTGGTGCTGTCCGAATAGCCCACCATGATGATTTGCCGATTGCCCAGCCGCGAAACGTGTTCGCGATACAGCGGATGGCTGAGAATCGCATCGAGCGTGGCCGCGGCGTTTTTCAGGTCTTCGATTTTCTCAAACAGCGGGATGATGGGGAGCTCATCGGCCGCCGGGGCGCTCGCGGTGGCTTGTGCCCACCGCCACAGCCACAGGACATTGAGCACATCGCTGGGACATTGCGTCAGGCTGATCACATGCCCGCTCAGGCAATCGGGGCCGAAGGCACCCATCGACTCGTGCATCAGTCGAAACAGTTCGAGCGTATCGAACGACAGCGGCGCGAGTTTGTCGGGCGAAATCGGCTTCGTCCACGGCAAGCTCCGCGACAGAATCTCGCAGCGCGTCTCTTCCGGCAAGTCGCCGTACCCTTCGGCGATGCCCAGCGACGACAAAACCTCCGTCATGATTTCGCGATACCGCCGCGCATCCTGCCGCACGTCGAGCCGCGTCAAATGCAAGCCGAAAACGCGGGCCAGGTCGAGCCAACGCTGCACCTCGGTCTCGGCCAGCAATCGGTTATGCTGCGTTGTGAGACTCTCTTGCAGCATCTGAACATCGGCCACAAGTTCGGAGCCATCTCGATAGCCCCCGGCCGGAATGCTCGCGCTCTCGTCGACAGGCATCGACATTCCCAGCCGCCATTGAATCATGCGCACCCATTGTCGGTAAACCTCCTGCGGACCGACGGCCCCCAAGGTCTCGCCCAAGTCAGGCCACGCAGCCAAGCGTTCGGCCAGACCCCGCACGAGCGCCGATTCGGCGAGATTCTCGTGCAGCGAGAGACTCAAAAAGTCGTACATCTTCTTGCACAGGGCGACCTGTTGCCCAATCGCAGACTCACGCAGCCACCGCAGCGTTTGACGCGTGACGGACGCGGTCACGTGCGGGTTCCCGTCCCGATCGCCCCCCATCCAAGAGCCGAATCGCAGGAACAACGGGATCTGAAATTTCTCCCCGGGATAAGACATCTCCAGCGCCCGGCGAAGCGAGTCGTAAACCTGCGGCACAACCTCCGCCAGTCGCGGCGTAATCGACAGGCCGCGCTCCACTTCTTCCAAAACCGTCGGCTTGGTCGGACGGAGAAAGGCCGTCTGCCACAACACGGTCAGGTCCGTGCGGATTTGCATTTCCTGCCGCTCGCGCTCGCGCGGCAACAAATCCTGACGATCCAGTTCCTGAATGGCGTGCCGCATCCGCCGCAACTTGGCGCGAATGGAACGCCGTTTCGCCTCGCTGGGATGCGCGGTGAAGACCAGTTCAATCTTGAGCGCATCGATCGCCGTCTGCACCTGCGCCGCCGTAAATCCGGCATCCCGCAGTTTGGCGATGCCGGCGGCGATCGTCTCGCTCATGGGATTGGGAGTCGCTTCCTGAACCCGCGCCCGCAGCACGCGAATGCGATGGCGATCCTCGGCGAGATTCACGAGATCGAAAAACACGCTGAACGCGCGCGCCACGACCCGAGCTTCGGCCAGCGAAAGCTGCGGAATCCGCTCCGTCAGTTCGGCGTCGGCCAGATGATCGCCCCGCCGTCGCCGCCGGGAAAGCTGCCGAACCGATTCGATGAGCGCGAGCGCATCGCTCCCGTCCGATTCGGCAATGACTTCCCCCAGCATGTCTCCCAATGTCCGGACGTCCCGCCGTAACAAATCGCTACTCACCACCGTCATTTGCCATGCAGCCTGTTGTTGACGGTCAATGAGCAACGCTCCCGTCGCCGAGCGAGACCAAGCCGCCAATCGTGCGATGCGACTCAATCGAATGCCGCAATTCTTGTTGTCCAAGATTGCCACTTAAATTGTGTCAGTCAGCGCGTTCACGGTCAATGGCCGAGAGATCGCGGTCGTGACGTAAACTGGCGTGGAGAAGCCTGGCTTTCTTGGAAAAGCCGGGCTTCTGCGCTGCAAAATAGGACACGACCGAGATCGCCACTTCGCGAGTGCTGTGGAATGCGAATCGACAGTCCGGGTGTCGGCTTCCCGCTTGAGGAGTCCGATCCCGTTGCCATCAAGCGCCGCGAGGATGCGATGCTGCGTGTGCCGAAGACGAGAACCGCCTTGAACTCACGTATTGACGAGAACATGGGCGGCGGCGACGGCCAGGAGCTCAACGGCCTTTCGTTCTTCCGGGGTGGGCGTCCGGTGGACTCGAAAGTAGGTCCCGAACGTACCGAGAACCGTTCCTTCCGCCGACTTGATGGGCATGCTCCATGCCCCGACAAAACCGAGTGATTGCGGCAGGTGGCGCAGTTCCGCCCACTTATCGTCCGCGTGGAAGTCGGGAGTAATCACGACTGATCCCGTTGCCGCCGCGGCGGCGCACGTCCCGACTTTGGGATCAGGCTTCAGCCGATCGATGGCGCACAGATAGTCTGCTGGGAGCGTCGGCGAAGCCCCGTTGCGCAGCAATCCGTCTTCGTCGAGCACAAGAATTGATACCGACGATCCGGGGCCGGAAATGAATTCTCCGGCAGTGGCAAGATGCCCAAGAATTTCCGGGCGTGGCAGGCCCGAATTCAACATTTGCAGCGCGCGCTCGGTGGCCTGAGTGACGAATTCGCCACCCCGCCATGGAGCCTCTGAACCTGTCGTGCTTACTTTTTCGTCCCGCTGCATTCTGTAGATCATCTATCGTTCGAATCGATTGCACAAGCGGCTCAAACAAAAAGCCTTGGCGGAGCAAAATGCGCTCGAACCGCGAGGAACAACGACAGAAATGTCGCGCGGACCGAGCCAACGGTGAAACCAGTTCTAAGTCGGTCACATCGATCGATGTCCGGCGACACAGTCACTGCTTGTTAACATAGTCCAGTCTGCTGCGTGTCACCGAGTTCTGCGATTTTATATCGCCGAAGAAAAAGACACCGTCTGCGGATTGCGTGAGCGGCGTCCATTCGTCGAGTCCCCGGCTCCATTTACAGTGCAGCCAGTAAATATCGGGAATGTCGCGCAGCGTTGTTTCGTAGGTGAGTTTGGCCTGTTCGTTGTCGCCCAGGATCACGCAGCACAAGCCGAGATTCATCAGGGCCATTGATCTTTCCGGGCCGGGGGGCATGGCGTCCGCGACCAATTGGAAATGCTCGCGTGCGTCCGGCAATTGGTCGCCGATGAACGCGTGAAAGACTCCAGAATAGAGATGCTTCCACGCCCACGCGTACGATCCTTCGGGAGCTTCGACCTTGTTGAGTTCCGCCAGGATGGGCTCAAAGGGTTTATCGTTCCGGGGATTGCCATTTGCCACCACGTGCGACCGGCGCTGACAGGCCGCCAACCTCAATTGGGCGAAGGGGCGTAACGGGCTGTCAGGAAACTCTTCCAACAACGACTTAAAGAACGACCGGTTCGGGAGGTTCAGGTCGTTGATGTCGAGGTCGATGGAATGCGCCACTTCACATTCCGGTTTATCAAAAACACACGTGCAATAAATTCGCTGCAGCCAGGCTTCTCCCGCGAACCACAGGGCTTCTTCCCGTTCCATTCCGGACTCGGCGAACGACATAAACTCCTACAGCGGCACCGCCAACTCGTCCCACTTGCGGGCGTGCGCGTTCACTTCGAGCACGGCCTGCCGGGCGTCCATCCAGGCGGCTTGCGGGATTTTCCGCTGGGCGGCCGCCGCGCTGGGCTCGCAGAGCCATTTCACCACGTTGTCGAGCAAGGGGCGATGCAATTCGTCGCCGACAGCGACGGGCAGCTTCCCACGCGGAGCCGCTTTGAATTCGTCGTCCAGCCGGCTGGTCCAGTTCGTTGTGCCATAAACCGACGTGTCGGGGAGGAACCATTGCCCGAACGACGCGACCACCACTTTGCCAAAGCGGTACTGTGTCGCCGCGAGAACGGTCTTGTCGCCGGATTGGACGAGCCGTGCCGCGTCCGGGGCATCGATGCCGACGGCATTTTTCGCGGTGCAATCTGTCACGCCGGCCGTGATGGGATGCGGGACGATGAGCGAACTACGCGCGTGCGGCTCGTGATCTACCCCCACTTGCATCTCGAAAAACGACAGCAGCGGATTGTGCACGATGGGCTGCGCCGCATTCCAACCCGGCGAGACCACGACCAGCAACGAGCCGCCTTGTGCGACATAACCCCGCAAGGCGAGCACCTCAGCAGGATAAAGGGGTCGATTCCCCGTGTTCGCCAGAATCACTAATGAATACCCCACGAGATGGGCACTCGTCACATTTTCCATTCGCACGCACAAATGGGCGTGATATCCCACGGGTTCGAGCACGCTCTTCCACGCATTCCAGGTGTCGATCCCTCCACCGAGGATCAGCGCGGTCTTCTCGAGCGCAGGGATTTTTTCGCCTAGCTCATGATAGGCCCGAACGATTTCCGGTCCGCGGAAATGAACGACGCCAACCTCGCGGACGGTTTCGTCGAGCTTCTGCAGCTTGGCTTCACGGCCCACGGCAGACTGACTGCCCAGCAATCCCACGTCTGCCCAGGCAATCAGTTTCTTGTCCAGAAACTTATACGGGTACGTCGCAATCACGTCCGTCTGGGGGGGCAGCGTATCGTGTTCGACGACGTCGAGGCGCGCCAATCGACCGAACGTTTGTTCGGCATCGGCCAGCCGATCGAGCTTGCGATACAGAAACGCCAGATGATAGAGCAGTTCTCCGGCGGCTTTGCCATCCCAGCTGAAAATTTCGTACGCCCGCTCGAAATACGCGACCTGTTCGTCACCGGACAAAAAATCGACGCGATTACGCGCCTCATTGATAGTATCGACGCCCATTCCGGCAGCGATGATGCTATGCCAGTCGGCCGCGGCCTGATCCCGTTTCCCTTCGCATTCCTTCAGGACATGTTCGAGAATCGCGATGACCTTTTGCGTCGCGAGCTTCCGGTCCGCCAAATCGGGGCTCCTTCCGGCGGCGGCATTGGACCGTGCGATCGCCACGTTCCACAGCGTCCACAGCCGCCATTCGGTGTATCGGGTTTGCGACAGCCGCTTTTGGAAATCTTCCAGCGATTCGCTGTTCTTGCCGCGTGGCGTGGCGGACAGCATCCACTCGCGGCGGCCTGCATAGAACTCCTTGTGACGCGGAATCTCGGCCTGCATCTCTTGCGCGTACTTCAGGTAAGCGTCGTACTTCTGCGTGTACTCCAAAGCATTCAGGCCGTACTCGAGAATCCAGTGATGGAAGTCTTCGCTCGCCGCTTGAAATCCCCGGTTGCTGCGAGCGACTTCCACGGCCTTGATCGCTTCATTAAAGGAGCCGTTGCGAAACAGCGTTCCGATGAGGTTACGATGCAAGTCGGGATCGTTCGGCGCGAGTTGCAGCGCCTGTTGATAAGCCCGCGCCGCGTCCGCGTACTTCTGCTGGAGATTGAGTTCCACAGCGAGGGAGAGATACATGGACACAGCTCGGTCGCGCTCGGCGTCATCAGGTTTGGCGGCGGCATTGGCCTTCCGGCGAGTGTTGTAGAGTTCCGTAACGACCGCAGCCCCGAGACCGATCACAAGGCCATCGCGCCACTCATGAATTCCCGTGACGCTGTGCCGCGAAAAGACTTTACCGGTCGCCACGTCCACCACGTGCGCCTGCAATTGAACCGTTTCTTCCGCGGGAAGTAGCGACACACACACCACGGCGTCGGCCCCGGTGAGTCGGCCGAGTCGGACGGAGTTTTCCTGATCGGTAAAGGTCGCGAGAGGAGGCTTCTGCCCCGCGAGCACCTTGTCCAGGGCTGCGGGTTCCACCGTCTTGATTCGATCGTGGCGTGAAAGCTTCTCCGTTAGCAGCGTCAGCGCCTCCTCGCGCCAATAAACGTCCGGTTCCTTATCGCCCAGGTTTTGGAACGGCAGCACAACCAGCTTTTGCGGAACGGAACTCCAGGGAGCTTTTGTCAGTTCCAACTCGGCCGTCAATCGCGTCAGTAATTGCTGCTTCAGAGCGGGCAAATCGTCGGCCGGTCCGGAAACGTTCCACTCGGCAATGGGCTTGGTGGCATTGCCGCGATTCAAGATTCCGCGCGCCTTGACCGTGCGTCCGTCAACTTGAATCGAACCTGACAGCAACAGTTCCGCCGGCAGAGTGCGCGTCGCGGGCGTCCCTTTGGGTTGCTTGAAGCCATCCTTCAGGAATTGCTCGGAGCGGAGGAACATCGCGCCGCCCCGTTCGACGACTCGCACGCCGTCGTAGGCGGAGAGATCGGTCGCGAGCGTTTCGGCAAGTTTGATTCCGAGCGCGGCGTGCTCCGGATTGTTGCTCTTCGAGACAAAGTTGAGCACTGCGAGCGTCGTCGGGCCGGCCTCGGCAGCGAGTTTGAATCTGCCTTTGGACGGCTGCGGGGCCATCGCGAGTCGACTGGGCTCCGGAACAATCAAATAGGGCGGAATGTATTTCCGCGTGTGAAACTTGATTGTCTCTCCCGCGTCCACAAACTTCGCATACACCCCGTACACGTCGTCGGTGTCGTCGCGTCGCTTCACAAGCCTGCCGGTGTACTCCCATCCCTGCCCCAATAACGAAAATGCCGACTGGCTTGTCTGCTGCCAGCCGCCGTCACTGTTGCCGTCGTAAGTCCACGACGCGGCGACGTAGGCGATTCCAGGTTGATTAATTGTGACGTAGATCTGATTTGCGGGCAGGTCTTTCGGACGAGAGGCCGCGCGCTTGTTGTAAATCGTCGCATCGATAAAGTAATCGGGGATCAGACTCCAGCCGTCGTCTTCCGTCAACGTCTTCGCTTCCATGCCGTGCACGTTGAAGGCAAGCCGATCGGGCGCCGCCAGAGCCGGGGCGATTGCGATTTTGTCGGGCGCCGGAATGATCAAAAACGGAGGATTGTACTTCCGCGTATGAAACTGGATTGTTTCCCCCGCTTTCACGACCTTGGCAAGCAAAACGATATCGTCCGTCTCTTTACTATTGCGCTTTTTTGTGAGTCTGCCGATGTCCTGCCAGCCCTGCTCTAGCAACTGGGAACGCGACAGCGCCTTCTCCTTCCACCCCCCGTCTTTGTTGCCGTCGTAGCTCCAGGACGCAGCAACGTAGGCGACTCCGCCTTGCTTAACGGTGAAGGTCAACTGATTCATCGGAAAGTCTTTGGGACGGCCCGCCGCACGTTTGCTGTAGATCGTGGCGCCGCTCAGAAACTCGGGAATACCGCCCCAGCCATCCTGTTCCGACATCGTGATCGCTTCCATGCCCTCCACGATCGCCGCAAGTGGTCTTTGCTCGCGCTGCGCGGTGGCCGCTTGCTGCAATCCCGCGACGTCGAACAAACAGACCGGATCGTCCGCACAGCCGAGCGCGATCCGCCGGCCGTCGGCCGAATAACCAATCGACAGCGTGTGGTGACGAAAACCTGCGACGCGTACCCGTTCTTCGCCGCTCTCCGCATCGCAGAGAGACAGGAACCTGTCCTGGCCGCAGATCGCGATTGTGCGCCCATCGGGGGAATACCTGCAGGAGCGGATTACTTGCGTGGCTCCAGTCTCGATGACCATTACTTTCTTATACGTCGTCAAATCCCGGACAATGATTCCGCTCTGCTCGCCGTATTCCAGCAAGCGATTTCCATCCGGCGAAACAGTCAGCCACGTCAACCCCTTGCTGCCGGTTGCCCACTGGCGTGATTCCTTCTTCGCCGATATGTCATGCTGACGAATTGTTCCATTCGCATCCGCGCTGAACAGAAATCGATCGTCCTTCGTGAAGGCGAGTCCGCGCACCGCCGCTGCTTTTGTATCGAACTTGTAGACAAGTTCCCCCGACGGGATCTTCCAAACGCAGACGACGTCGCGCGTGCGGCTGCTGGTCACCGCGAAGTCTCCCCGCGGGCTGATCGCGATTTCCACGACGTTTGCCGGATGTACTTGCTTGAAGTCGCGCACGACCTCTCCTGACGCAAAGTCCACCAGCCGCACGATCTTGCCGAACCCGACCACAAGCTGCTTTCCGTCCGGCGTGAGCACGGCACATGGCCCACCCAATTGCAGCGATCGCTCCAACTCGCCCGTTTCGCTGTTCCACACGCGCGTGACGCTGTCATCGCAAGCTCCGACGACGTGCCGTCCGTCCGGCGAAATTTGAACACCGGAGACCGGCTTGGGGCTGCCCATCAGCAATCGCTCGGCGGGCGGATAGATTTCGGCGCGAAGCGGCGCGCCGCTCATCAGCCCACCGCAGGCGAAAGCAGCCAGCAACACCACCCAGTTTCGGCCACGTGACAGGAATGCGTTCCGCGGAGTTCGAGTCAAGGAACACCCTCCAGAAAAAAACGGAATGTGCGATCGACCCGCGGCAATGGGCGCCCAGCCAATGCCAAAAAAATAAATGCCGTTGTCCCCACGTTACCGGCCGCGTCACACCACTGTCAATTCGCCTCGGCTGAACCTGCACGGCTGGCCAATTCGATGTTTCGTGGCGGGCGAGCCGAGATGGAAGCCATGCCGAACTTTTTTCTCCGTCATTCTCGCGCAGGCGGAAATGACGGAGTTCACGAACTGGCCAGTCGTGGCTGAACCTGCAATGGAGTTAAGGGCTGCCGACGTCGCCGTGTTCAATTCAGAAGTTAGCGTCGAGGAAGCGCGTTGTCGGATGCGCCAATGGGGGCGGATCCCAGGCAATACAGCATTTCCTGACGTTGGCCATTCACTTGAATGGCGACGCGCATGTAAATGCGATTGCCGCAGATGGCGGGCGAGGCGAAGACATCCGTGCCCAGCGTGTTTTCGCCAATGGACTCAAACTTGTCAGAACGAGCGCCGAAAATGAATGTGGTCCCCGCTTCATTCGTGGCGAAGATTTGGTCGCCAACCAAGACCGGCGAGGCACTGAATGTGCCGCCGAGTCGTTGCTTCCACTGCTCTTTGCCGGTCGCGCAATCCCAGCACATCGCGACGCCGGCGTCGGTGACGGCATAGAGCGTTCCGTCGCGGACAATCATCGAGGGGACATAGACTCGAACGTTGTTCTCCCACTCGACCTTGCCGGTCGTGTCGCCGTGGATTGCAGACATATGGTTTTTCGGGTACCCGCCACTGGTAAAGACCAGACGGCCGTCGGAAACAATCGAAGTCACGCATTCCGTCGTCGAGCCCGCCACTTCCCACAGCTTCTTTCCCGTGAGCGGCTCAAAACCGACGACAAGGTCGCACCCGGCGAAGAGCAACTGGTCGCGTCCGTTCACTTTGAGAATGATGGGCGACGTGTAGTTCGGAAGCTTCGGGCGCTCCTGCTGCCACACGACTTTGCCGGTACCGCGATGCAGGCCGGCGATGAGACCGCCCCCTTTGTTGTCTGCCGATACCAAGACCAGGGATTCGTAGACTGCCGGTGATGATCCGAAGCCCTGGTGCAGCACATAGTCGGCAACTTTGGTTTGCCAGACAATCTTTCCCGCAAGGTCGAGAGCCGTCGTGTTGATGGCACCGGCATGCAGAAAGTTCACGTAAACATTTCGTCCATCGCCCGCCACGCTGGAAGACGCCAGCGAACTCTTGACGTTCCCTTTCTTTTCAAACCCGCCGCGATGGACTTCCGCTTGCCAGAGCGATTTGCCTGTTCGGCGATCGAAGCACAGCACGGATTGAACTTCACTGTCTCCGTCTGCAGCCGCCAGAAACACGCGGTCGCCAATCACCGTGGGGGAACCATGTCCCCGGCCCGGCAAAGTCGCTTTCCACAAGACATTCTCGGTTTCGCTCCAGCGGACGGGGGGTTTTTGATCCGAAGGGGCGATTCCATTCCGATGGAACCCGCGCCACCACGGCCAATCTTTTTCGCTGACCTGAATCGCTTCCGGGGAACTCGGCTCAGACTTCGGCTCATCGGCGCGGCTGAGTTCACTGAGCAGAAAGATTGAGATAACCGCAACGCACGTCGGAAAAAAACGATCCATAGGAACCGATGCTCGACAGGCCGTGAGTTTCTTGGTGATGTTGGAACCGACTGTTTGCAGTCTAATCCATCAATGGCTCTCACGCGAATCACCCGCGCTTGATCGTGACGGTTTAAGTTCTGCGTACCGGCTCTCACTAAGAAAGCGAGACGTAAAAGAGTAAGCCTGTGTGCCGATGGCTACCTTTTCGGCTCATATCGCATCGCTACCGCTCCGGAGGCGAGTTCCAGTCGGCTCACGAACTTTAAGTCGATCGGCTTCGATAGTCCCGCGAACAACGTCGGACCATGGCCCGCGAGCACGGGGTGCACCACGAATTCATACTCATCGATCAATCCCAGCTCCGCGAGCGCCCGCGGGAGCGTCACGCCTCCCACGAACAGTCCCTTGCCCGACTCTTGCTTGAGCTGTCGAACGGCCTTCCCCAGGTCCCCGCGGACAATCTCGGCATTCCAATCGACGCGATCCAGCGTGCTCGACACGACGTACTTCTTCGCAGCGTCGATCGTCCGCGCGAAGGGTTGCATCCAGTCGGCCATCCAATCAGGCCACGCTCCCGTCGCCGACGGCCGCCACGCTCCCTCCATCATGTCGTAGGTTACCCTGCCGAAGAGGAGGGCATCTGCCTGCGCGAGGTTCTCGGCGTGGTGACGATGCAAGCTTTCATCCGGGACAACGGCCCGATGGTCGCAACACCCGTCCAAGGTGACGTTGATAGAATAGCGAAGGGGTCTCATGACGTGCTCCTGCACCGGAATAACTTGTGATGATCAAGCGTGGTTATGATTGGTGAAGGAGTCGATTTCAAGACGCCGTGAGGCGTCGAACTACTTCGGGCGCCAACTCCCCTCCTGGTCAGACGCGGGGCTGCCGACGATGAGGATTGGCTGGCCCGCGCCCGAAACGGGAACCGCAAAGATGTCGATATTGCGTTTGTCGCCGTCGGTGACCCTCGCGGTATAAACGAGCCAGCTCCCATCCGTTGACCAGCGCGGGTACCAGTTGTAACCACCGGACACGACCGTTCGGCGAACCTTTCCGTCGATCGACATGACCACGAGGTCGGCGGACTTATCGTGATCCGAATAGAACGCGATCCACTTTCCGTCTGGGGAAAACGTCACGGATCCGTTGTAGATATCCTGCTCCTGATCGTTCGTGATCCGCCGCTCGTTCGTGCCGTCCGCGTCGGCGATGTAGACGTCCGCCCCTTTGTCTCCCTTGCGTTCATAGACAATCTGTTTTCCGTCTGGCGACCACGTGGCGCCGGCCGACGTGTTGAGCGACTCTTTGATCAGCCGCCGCTGCTGGGAGCCGTCGGCATTCATGGCATAAACGTGGGGGGCACGCGTCTCATCCCCCTGCTCCTTCCGCCACGAGGTGAAGAGAACCGTTTTCCCATCGGGCGACCAGGACGGAAGGTAATCCGGTTCCGCATCCGTCGTGAGCGGACGCTGTTCCGAGCCGTCGGCGTTCATCGTCCAAATATCCAGGTTCCCCGCCCGGTTGCTTTGGAACGCGATTCGCGTTCCGTCCGGTGACCAAACGGGCCAGTTATCGCCAGCTTGGTGATTCGACAGATTGATCCACTCCTTCTGCCCCGCGCGGACGAGATAGATCTCGGAATTCCCGTCGCGGCCCGAGGTAAACAGCAGGTCGGCATTATCCGGGTTCCAAGCCGGACGCTCCTGAGCTGAAACGTCTGCAAACCCCAGCATGACCAACGCGAGAGTTATTCCAATTCTCATCAGCAACTCCATGTAATTGTTGCCGCGACTCCGCCGAACTCCTGATTCTCACGAGTTCCGGGAGTTGAGAAGTCGCGACAAAACCAGCAGCGAACTTGAAGCGTCTCACAGACACTAGACTGCTCGATCCAGTGGCCAATGTTCGGTGCGACACTTCGCAGGGGAGAATCGGCCTGCCAGGCTGATGATCCCCAACAGAATTCGCTTTCCGAACGACGGCCGTCCTGTTTCCACGACCGACTTCAGCACGTCGGTGATGAAAGCGCCTCCCTGGGCCATGTCTTTTTCGGTCTTCGTCCCCACCGGCACGTTGTCCGAAATCAGGGTGAACTCGACGCCCCCTTCGACTTCCTTCAGTTCGTAAGTGACGATGCAGGGAGTGTCGTCGTAGTTGGTGAACTTGAACGTGTGTGAAAACTTGTAGGGAGGCGTGCACTCCAGGATCTCGCCGACGACGCCGGTATATTTGCCGTCGGGCGAGCGCATCCGAATCTGCGACCCCGGCTGCAGACCCGTCGTGTGCATTACCGACCCAAAGAAAAACGGCAATGGCTCGCCTTCTTTCGTGATGGCGTTCCAGACATCCTGGATGCTCGCCTTGATGAAGACTTTGCTGACTTGTCGCGTCATTGCGGTCATGAGTCGGTTTTCTGTTGGCGGGATTCCAGCATGTACTTCAGGTCCAGGGCCTTGCTGGCCCAAAAGCGGCTGTACTCCGTGGTCCAGCGGTCGTAGATCATTTGAATGGGGACGGCATTGAAGAACAGTTCGCGCCGTCGACCGGCCTTTTTCGAAATGACCAAGTCGGCGTCCGTCAACGCCTGCAAGTGCTTCAGCACCATGATGCGGCTGCAGTCACAATACTTGGCCACGTCACCCACCGAGCAACCCGGCATGTTCTTGATCAAGTCGAGCAACATGCGTCGGACCGGATGAGCCATGGCGGCGAACACGGCGTCCATTGAGTCGGGCTTCATATGTAACTTATATGTTACATATTGGCGAACGTCCGGTCAACCTTACAGGTCAGTCGCGCATTGGTTTCCACGCCCCCTGTGAAACGATCGAAACATAACGATTATCGATAAATTAATATTGACAAACGAAACATATCAGAGTAAGTTCCGGGCATGGCCAATCTGAAAGCACCACGGATGAAGCGGAGTTCCACGGCGTTTCTGCAGGGCGTCATTGTGCTCGTCGGCATGGGGGCTTTGGCCCTCATGCTTTGGGAGCCGCACCTCGAGGGCAGAAACGCACACGCCACGGTCTTTGAGGTCTATTTCAAAGATCCCTTTCTGGCATATGCGTATGTCGCGTCCATTCCGTTTTTCGTGTCGCTCTATCTCGGATTCAAAGTGTTGGGATACGCCGGACAAAATCAGGTCTTCTCGCAAGCAGCCGTGAAGGCTCTGCGGACGATCAAGTTTTGTGCGATCGCCATGATCGGTTTTGTCGCGGTCGGAGAAATCTTCATCCTGATGAACGACAGCGAAGATCGGCCCGGCGGCGTTTTCATGGGCGTCTTCATCACCTTCGGCTCGATCGTCATTGCCACCGCCGCGGCGACGTTTGAACAGATTCTGCAGAACGCCGTCGATTTGAAATCCGAGAACGACTTGACGGTGTAAGACTCTCACCACCCCACATGGCAATCATCATTAACATCGACGTCATGCTGGCCCGGCGGAAGATGAGCGTCACCGAACTCGCCGAGAAAGTCGGGATTACGATGGCCAATATTTCCGTATTGAAAAACGGAAAAGCCAAAGCGATCCGTTTCTCAACATTGGAGGCGATCTGCAAAGCGCTCGACTGCCAGCCCGGCGATGTATTAGAATTCAAAGAATAAAGCTTGCGCCGATGGCGACATTCAGGACGTGGACGGCAGCACGAGACTCAATTCGCCGATCAGTGGCGTTGGATTCGTTTGACGGCGTCGGCGAGGCGGTTGATTTCGTCGGGGGTGTTGTAGAAGGCAAGCGACGGTCGCACGGTGGCGTCGAGGCCGAAGCGGCGCAGTGACGGTTGGGCGCAGTGATGCCCGGCACGGACCGCGATTCCTTCCAGATCGAGCAACCGGCCGATTTCGGCTGTGGGGCGGTCCTGCAGAACAAAAGACAACACGCCCACCTTTTCACGAGCCGTTCCGATCAAACGCAGTCCGTTGATTTGCGACAGCCTTTCTGTGGCATGCAGCAGCAGCTCGTGCTCGTACTTCGAGATATTTGCGAGACCGAGGCGATTGACATAATCGAGCGCCGCCCCCAATCCGACCGCGTCCGCAACGCTGGGAGTGCCCGCCTCGAATTTTGCGGGAGCTTCGCTGTAAGTCGTCTCTTCAAACGTGACATTGCGGATCATGTTGCCGCCCCCTTGCCAAGGAGGGATGATGTCAAGCAATTCTTCGCGGATGTACACGGCCCCCACACCCATCGGCCCGAAGATCTTGTGTCCGGAAAACGCGAAGAAATCGCAATCGAGCTGCTGCATGTTCACGGCGATGTGGGCCACCGACTGAGCCCCGTCGATCAATACGCGCGCGTTGTAACGCTTCGCCATCTGCGTCATTTCAGCGATCGGCAGAATCGTCCCCAGGCTGTTTGACGCGTGCGCCAGCGCGACGAGTTTCGTCCGCGGGCCAAGGAGCGACTGATACTCCTCCAGCATGACTTCCCCGCGATCGGTCACGGGAATAACGCGAATGACGGCCCCGGTCTCCTTCGCAACCATCTGCCAGGGGACAATATTGGCGTGATGCTCGAGCGTGGAGAGGACGATTTCATCGCCCGGCCGCAGGAATTTTTTCCCATAAGTGTGGGCGATGAGATTGATGCCTTCCGTTGCTCCGCGGACAAGCACGATTTCCTTGGGCGATGAGGCTCCGAGAAACGTTTGCACCTTCTGTCGTGCTTGTTCGAACGCGTCCGTCGAGCGAGCTGCTAGGGTATGCGCGGCGCGGTGGATGTTGGAATTATCGCGCGCGTAGTAGTTCGAGACCGCATCGATGACGCTTTGCGGCTTGTGAGTCGTGGCGGCATTATCGAGCCACGCGATCGGCTTGCCATGCACGCTTTGGTTCAACGCGGGGAAGTCTCGGCGCACCGCGGGAACGTCCAACGGACGGGATCCGTAACTGGTCGCCGCATTGCGAGAGAACAAACCCTGCAAGAGCTTTCGGCCAGGTTCGTCAGCGCAGAGACCTCCATCCCATTGACCGTGCGGCGATTGGATCTGCTGGACAAAGGCGCGCAGGTCATCCATCCCGGTCGGGGCCGAAGTGGAAAGTCCCGGCATCGCGGACGGCACAGCGCTGAAGCCGGCGGGCAGTTCCGCAACTTCTGGCGGAAAGTGCCGTAAGTCGCCTACCGATGCAGGCACCGACCCCGCATCGGGGACCTCGTTATACAAGCGCGTCGCGATCTGAGCGATTAATTCAGGAGTCACGTCATTCATGCGCACACCTTCATGCATCGGATGATTCATTTGACTTTGGACTTCCGATGTTCGTAGTCGTGGTAGTAGCTGACTTCGACGTTTTCGAGGATTCCCAGGGCGTCGTCGGTGAGGACGGCACAGGAGAAGTACAGCGTCAGCAGATAAGCCGCGACTCCCAGACTGTCCAGCCCCATGAGCCGCGCCGACAGACTCGGCATGATCTCACCGGGGATCCCCGCCTGATGCAGGCCCACCACCCCCTGATCGGCTTCGCCCACTCGCAACAGCAGGATGCTCGTGGTCCCCAGTCCCTGATTCGACAGCGACCGGCTTTTCACTTCCAGCTTATCGCACGGCACGAGCGGCACCCCGCGCCACGTCAGCACCGGCGCGCCGAACAGATTCACCGTCGGCGGCGGCACGCCTCGCCACGTGCATTCCCGTTCAAACGCGGCAATCGCTTTCGCCCTGCGAAACAACATTCCCGAAAGATTCCTGGTCCAGATCCTGTTGCAACTCAAAGGTGCGGGCTATGTCCATAGCGTGCGCGGCGCGGGCGGCGGCTACATCCTCAGCGTGGATCCCCAGGACGTGAACTTGTTGGACGTCGTGCAGTTGGTGGACGGCCCTAATGCGTTAGGAACCGTGGAGAACCTGCACCACAAGGGAACGAGTTGGCAGATCCTGCGAAACGTCTGGCAGGAAGTGAATTCCCACGAAGAGTCGATTCTTCGAGAAACGACGTTCGCCCGGCTCGTTGACTTGTCGAATCAGCACAGCGCGAACATGTATTACATTTGACCGCGTGCTGACGGTAAGTGCCGAGCCCTAACCGCATCTGCCGCGGCTCATACCCATCCAGGCAGTCGGAACGATTTCCGTGGCGCAATCGTTCGCGTCTCGAAGTGACTCTAAAGGCATCCGTGCGGCATGGACTTTGCGACGAAGTTGGCGGCACTTCGTTTTGAGAGGAGACCAAACCATGCTGCCGACAACTGTCGAGAGAGTTCCGTTGCACACCGCGGATTCTGCGAATCAACAGATTCGAAAACGAACTGAAGCGAGCATCGCGCGATATCGTAAAGCGGGCCCAGCCGCCATCGAGCGCAGACTTCGGGAATTGGACGCGGAGTGGGATATTGAGCGATTGCTGGAAGCAAACGCGGCGACAGCCACTCTCGTGGGACTCACCTTGGGAGCGACCGTCAACAAACGCTGGCTCATTTTTCCCGCAGCCGTCGCAGGATTTCTGTTGCAACACGCGCTGCAGGGATGGTGTCCGCCCATGGGGATTTTCCGCCGCCTGGGTGTTCGAACCGCCTTTGAAATCGACCACGAACGCTACGCCCTCAAGGCACTTCGCGGGGACTTCCGGGTCTCCCGAGACAAACCCACAAAAGGAACGCTCCTGGAAGCCGTAGAGAAATAGGGAGATCACCGCATTGTCGAGCAGAGAAGGACATTGCGGTTTTCTCGCTTTGAGCGATTGAAGCGATGCGAGATTAGTAATCGACGTGGTCCGCTTCCAACCAGCCTGCGCAGCGCACGAACTTGGAATGACGCTCTTGAGAGTCGCAGGTGCGGCGAAGGGCAACCGACGCGGGCCCTCCGTGGCCACGCGCGGTTGGTCTGCTGCGAAGAACTATTCACCCGTCTTCGGCGACGGGACTGTTTGATAGATCGCGTCGAAGATTCCCCTTTCGCTGAAGAATTTAGTCTGTGCTGCATCCCAATCCGGGACGATGGCGCTCTCCGCGTGCGTCATGTGGCGTCGAAGGTCGTCTCGGAGCGCGTCCACGAATTACTCCAACTGGTTCGTCTCGAAGGCTTGGAGCGGCGCTATCCCGCACAGCTTTCCGGAGGGCAACGGCAGCGCGTGGCGTTGGCCCGCGCCTTGGCCGTCCGGCCCCGGGTGTTGCTGCTCGATGAGCCATTTGGCGCCTTGGATGCCAAAGTGCGTCAAGAACTGCGGCAATGGCTGCGCCGCTTGCACGATGAGATGCCGGTGACGACGGTGTTTGTCACGCACGATCAGGAGGAGGCTTTTGAAGTCGCCGACCAAGTGGTGGTGATGCGGCGCGGACGCATCGAACAATCGGGAACTCCGCAGCAAGTGTTCGACCACCCGGCGAATCCCTTCGTGATGGACTTTCTCGGCAATGTGAACGTGTTTCACGGCCGCGTCGAAAACGGCAAGGCCCTGCTCGGGGCACTCGAGGTCGCGTATCCCGAGTATCAGCACGGGGAGGCGCACGCCGCCAGCGGATATGTGCGCCCGCATGAATTGGATGTCGAACGTGCGGAAGACGGCATCGACGGGCTTCGTGCCCGGGTATTGCATATCAACGAAGCAGGCTCGATGGCAAAAGTTCGCGTTCGGGAATTGGAATCCGGCGTTGATCTCCAACTCGAGCTGCATCGCGAGCGCTGCACCGAACTGGCGCTGAAACCGGGCGACATGGTGCAACTCTCCCCGCGCCGCGTCCGCGTTTTCGTTCCCGACGATTTCACGATTTGAGATGTCTGGGATTAGAATTGACGTTCCATCTCGGCCCACACCGAGGTCGATGGGACCGGAACTGGAGTTTTTCTGAGCTCCGTTCGATCATCGGGCGACAAGTCGGTCGATGAATCGTCCCAGCCGTTCGAGCCCTTCTGCAAAGTCACGCCGCCCCAGGCCAAAGCGGAGGAGGCGATCCGACATACTCATCGCCCGGCCGGGCACGAGGAACACTTTCTCCTCATCCAGCAGCCGTTCACAGAGTTGAGTACTCGTTAGGGAAGTCCGTTGTTCCACCATCCCCATCGTGCCGCCTTGAGGTGCGTGGAATACGAGCGAGTCTCGACGTTTGTCGACAAACGCACGAAGGAGTTCGACGTTTGTTGCGATTTGAGCTCGATTGCGCTGGAGGATCTCGTCGCCTTGCTGCAATGCCCGGCTGGCGAGGATCTGGCAAGGAGTATTCGTCATCTCCGTGGTGTAGAAGCGGTATTCTCTCGCCGCCAAAATAACGTCCTTACAGCGAGTCGCTAACCAGCCGATGCGCAAACCGCCCAAGCCGTGCGTCTTCGAGACCCCCGTGACGGATACAGCCTTCTCGTACAAATCGCATGCTGCGGGAAGTGTCGGGGTTGATGGCATCTCCAACAGCCGAAATTGTTCGTCGCTAAAGACAAACGCATCGAACCTGCGAGCTGTGTCGAGAATGAGCCGCAGATCGCTCTCCGAGATAACCTGCCCGGTGGGATTGTGCGGGAAGTTGAATACGATCAGTTTTGTTCGCTCATTGCAAAGACTCGGCAAGGCGGACACATCGAACGTACAGGTCACGTCATCGGTGGGTCGCCAATCGGTAATCTTGCAACCGAGGGAACGGGCAATGCCATGCAACGTGTTGAACAGGGGCTGTTGGACGACGACCTCATCACCGGGTTCGAGCGTGGCCCGCATGAACGTGTAGATCGCTTCGCTCGCTCCGCTAAAAATCAACACATCGTCCTTGTCGATGTTTGAGTATTGTTGTGCGACGATAATCCGCAATCGCTCAAGACCTGCAAAAGTCCCGTACCCCAGACGAAGTGTGGCAAAGTCAGACAGTTCGCGTTCGTTGAGTAATTCAGAAACAGAGAACGGCTCGCAGTCTGAATGGCTCAAAGAGAGATCGAACCGCCCCTCGGCCGTGGCGAACCAGTCAACGAGCGGAAATGGAGGAAGTCGCATGACAGGCAGCCCCAGAGTTATTGCCGCTTGGTTTCCGTTGTTGGCTCAGTGAATGACACGCAGTCCTCACCGCCCGAACGGCGAGAAACTGGGGGTTATCAAGGATCTGAACTCGGGCAACCTCAAGTCGTGATGGATCGTTTCAGCACATTCATTTGAGACTTGGCACGTCCCTCAACGTAGGCCATTGCCTTTTTGACCTTGGCCTCAGCAGCCGAATAATCCTTATGGATCCCCAGGAGGATTTCAAACATCTTCTCGGCGGGAGTCCTGTCGAACTCGGGAGCCCACTCTTCCAGCCCAATATCCTTGAACATCCAACACTTGGGGGAATGGAATTCGGAAAAGGTGTGGATCATCGGCGTGCCGACCGCGAGAGACATGATCGGCGTGTGTGGCTCGTGGCAAATCACGGTATGGGCGCGGGCGTAGAAGGAGCACGCTTCGTCCACGTTCCAGAAGTCGTCGAAGTTGACCACGTGCTTTTTCAGGTTGTCCGCGAGCGGGTCATAGACGAACTTTTTGTTGTATTCCATTTCCTTGTAGACTTCCGGCGCGATGACGACCTTCCCGCCAGTGTGCTTGACCCACATGGCGATGAGATCTTGATAGACCTTCGCCCGGCGCGTGTCGTCGGCGATGTTTTCCGGCGTCGGATGCAGCGGGTTGAGTTTCTGCGGACGCTTATCATCAACGCCGGGACTGGACGGCGAATGGGTGCGAAGCTGCAGCGTGATAAACTTCTTCGCCTCGAGGCCGTGCTTCGCCATCCGAGCCAGTGCCTTCTCTTCGTCACGGACATCGATGCCAAAACATCCGTCGGGCGCAAACTCAAGGACCGGGGGTTTTACTCCGGCATCTTGAAGCGTCTGGACTGTCTTGGACTCGCGGCAATGGATGAAAGCCGCTTTGTTGAGGAGTGCAATTCGTTCCTCGGCCCCCGGTCCCGTGACCATGTCGGGAAAATACGACTGGCCCTGCAGCCCCCACGGCTTGCCTATGGTGTTGCAGTACTTCATGAAATCCGTCGATTGCCCCATGCCAGGACCACGCAGGAAGAAATCGGATCGCTTGATCGCCTCCTGAACGGCACCGCCTTTTTCTGAGAGCGAGCCTTTCACAATTTCCAGCTTCGGAAAACGCTTCATCAGCATGGAATCGACCTGCTGATTGGTCTGGACGGCCCACAGGATAACCTTCGCTTCGGGAAAGTACTGCTCAAGGAAACGCAACGTGCCGGGCGTATGGCCAATGTCGCCAATGTTCTTGAGCGCCCACCCGCACTGCAACAAAACGGTTTTTCCAGGTTTGACCACCTCTGCCAAAGCCGAGACGACCCCAGTGCCAGCGACCAGTCCGGCAGCCTGAAGGAAAGTGCGACGTGAAATCATTCGTTCAGCCCTTTGACGTGGCAAGGAACTCATGGAGTCCCGTGAAACTCACGATACGGGACACGGGATGACGAATTTGTTTCTACGCCGACCGACTGAACGCTGTCAACAATCACGCCTGAGTTCACCCCCCGACGCCGCCACGCGTCTCCCATTTGGAGTTGCGGTCAAGTACGGTTGTCGCAAAACTCCGGGCTTTGGCGCGAGATCAACCGAATTAGCGCGCGAGTTCTGTCTGTAGTTCCGCGCGAAGAAGCTGGAGGTCAATCAAGAACCTTCGCGGGTCATATGTGCTGGCGGCCCGTTGCACGGCGTGAATCTGCTGTTCCGACAGAGCGTTCGGTCCCGTGGCAAGGTCCAGTACGAGCTGAGAATCAAGTGCCGTCGTCTTCGAAAACAACTCCAGAATTCGGGCATCGAGTGTCGTGCGATGTCCGAGGGGTGACTCGACGCGGGGTTGTCTTTCCGCGTTCAACGGCAGTCGCGCCGTCTTCAATTCCGATGCGATGATTCGCGCTCCCCACGCGATCTGCCGAGCCGCATCGAAGTCGAGACGGCTCTCGAGATCAGGATTGAGGAGCAACTCGAGGCTGCTGCGAGCCGCGTCTTTTGTGAACGGGTGGTCGGCCGCGGATGTCAGGGTGTCACGCAGAAGTGCTTGCAGTTCGCGAGCGGGGGCGTCGATTTCCGCGACTCCCTCGGGGGAGAGCATGATCACCGCACTCTGAAACCGTTCGATTGCCGTCTGCAACGCGCGGCGGCGCTCGACGAATTGCTCCGCTGTCGAGGAAGATTGACGCAGGGCCAAATCGACCAGGGGTCCCGAAAAATGTGCCAGCCGCGGTCGTGTGGGCCGTTCGCCCGGCCGTTGTCCTTGCGGTCTCCAGGAATTTCGTCGCAGGTCGTGATGACAGTCCGCGCAACGGAATTCCGCGAAATCGAGGTCCCCCTCTTCCATACGGACCCGTGCTGTCAAATTATCCACCGCGTGTTGTAAGGCAACAATCGCAGAGAGCGCGACACCCCGGCTGTGCGGCAGGTCGTCGGCGCGATGCCCGTTGACGCGCGCGAACTCTTCCCGAAACTGAAAGTCAGGTTTCGCATTCAAATCCCGCCAATGCGGGGGCATCTGTTCCAAAAACGATTCGATTTCAATTTGCGGCAGCCGCGGATGTCCGGCCGCGTACATGGCGTGCGTGAGAACCTTCCCCTCGGCGACATTCCCCACATGGCATGACAGGCACCGCTCCGCTCGCACGACGGGGCTACGGACGTCGATCATGCCAAACGTCTTGTGTTTGACTTCGGGAGCGACCTTCCGCCACTCTGGTTTCGTGTGCGGCAAATACCACTGCTCTGCCCCGCCATGACACGCTTCGCATTGCACGCCGAAGGTCAGTTGCCGGACGTCAGGTGCCGTTTCTCCCGCTCGCCAATCGGCGTGGCAACTCAGGCATTCCCGCGATTGCAGCAGCGCCGACTTCAATGTCTCACGGTAAGCCGCATCACTCAGATCGCGCGGGGGGACATTCAGGGGGACTTTTTCCAATTGCTCGATCATCCGCAGGCCGCGGTCTCCAAACAGATTCGTGACGGCCAATCGATGCTTGTCGAACTTCTCCCACGTCGTCGCTTGATCGAGGCCCGCGAAATTCAATACGTCGCGCGAATAATCCAGCTCGGCGTCGGCCGCGCTGGGTTGACGATGGCATCGCACACACCCTGTGACTCCGACGGTTTGCGGACCTTCCGCGGCAACTGCGGTCGAAAGACAGCTTAAGCAACAGAGTAAGGCAGCAATCCAACGGTTGAGTGCCCCAGACGCTTGGAGTGTCCGGGACACTGCGCGGAATGCGGTCCGATCAAATTGTGAATGCAATTCTTGCAGCATCGCCTTACCCGGTCAGTGTTCCGAGCCGTCAAAGTTGTTTCGAATTTCTCGCGAAAGAAGATCTGCGGATTCACCCGTCCAGGGTCGCGGCGAATTCACCGCTCCTGGAAACCGCAACACAGGCAACATGCGATGCAGCGACAGCCGCATTTGTTCCGGTCGGGAGTTGAGTGTGTTGCGATTCGTCCGATGTTCCTGGTGGATGGCTGCGGCCAGCAGATACCATTGTGCCGCGCAGTCCCAATCCAGTCGTCCGCTATTTGACGGCAATGTTGCGTTCGCGAGAACGCGCCGCAGCGCCGCCGCATCGATCTCGTTGGCATCGACGTCGCTGGCCCAAAGCTGCAACGCATCGGCCAATTGTTCGGCCTCGTCTCCAATTCTCTTGCGATTGACCGACGGCGACTGCATCCCGGTGAGAACGGCTTGGAGCCGTTTTTCGAACGCCGTGTCGATCACAGACGGTCGCGGTCGCAGCGTGTTATCGCCGAGTATTGACGGCAGCATCGAGACATACCAGTTGCTTAGCGAATAGCCGCGTCCCCGGTCCGCACCGCGGCGATTTCCCACACGTGGCGTGGAATCCAGTTCGTGATGGCAGGCGTAGCAACTGTGCTCGCTGTATTCCGGCCAGGCGCGATTCTTGTCGCGACTGCGGGCGGCCAGTTGCCGCAGGGCTTGCTCGGCCGTAATGAGCTGACCGACAGCCCAGACGGTCGCCTCACTGTCGATGGAGTGAGTGCTTTGTCGATACCAATGTTTGGGGAGCCGTCCCAGATGACTACTGAACTCGAAATTCAACCGCGGATGCCCCGCGGCGAGCATGTCATGATCCACCTCGCGGCCGGGACCGCCGACGTGGCACTCCGCACACGCCCTCACGCGGCCGATCAAATCCGACCGGCCGGACAGAAACCCAAGGTCCGCTTTTTCGCGACTACCGAGCGACCGCCAATCCGCACGATAATGCCGCGTCAACCATTTCTCCGCGGGACCGTGACAACTCTCACACGAGACGGCATCGCCCGTTGAAGTGAAAGTACCGCCGCGGCTCCCATTCGCCCACAACTCGCCAAGATCCGCCCTGCCCGTCACACGTCCGGTCACATGGCACGCGAGGCACTGTTGCTGCCCGGCGACGTTTCCCACGAGACCGTACCCCTCGGAGATTCGCTGCGCGCTCGGCATCTGCAGAACGTCGCGGGCGTGTGGATCGAGCTCTCTCCAAAACAAAAATTCACTTTTGCGATGATCGTGTTCTTGGTCTCGTCCGTGGCAGCTCGACGCCGCACATGAACTCGCTCCGAGATATCGCGGCGGTGCCGCCCGATGATCGTCTGCCGCGCGCACCGAGATCATGCCGGGCCACACCCAGCACGACACGCAGAGGAGAATCAATCGCCGTAGAATTGCGTTCATCGTTCAATCATCTGCGTTCACGATGTTCGGTGACGACCTTTTTCAGTTCCGGTCCCGTCATGCGGAACGCCGCATCGTGCGGGCAGGCGAACACGCAACTCGGAGCCTCGCGATGGTCTTTGGTGATATGGCTGCACAGATCGCATGTCGTCGCCTTCTGATGGACAACGGCCCGGCTGCCCCCCGGTTGCGACACGTCGGTAACCATGCCGGGAAACCCGTGCATGTTGATGTTGCCGTAAGGACAGTTCTGCGCGCACAACCCGCAGCCGATGCAGTGGTCTTCGATCCGAATCTGCAACGTGTCGCGACGATGGATGGCATCGACAGGACAGCCCACCAGGCAGTAAGGATCGATGCAACTGCGGCACGAACTGGCGACGAGAAACTTGTCGAAACGCAATCCCTCGCGAATGAGCCGCGTCACTCCCTGATGCGTGTCGGCACACGCCTTTGTGCACTCATCGCAGCGCGTGCAGCTTTCGAGATCGAGCACGAGCAGCGACTGGCCGAGAAACAACCCCTGTTCCAAAAACGAATCGAGCGGTTGATCAAGCAGCTTCTGGCGGTCCGCGTTTTCGCTCAACCGCTTCATCGCCACCTGTCGCAGTTGCTCCTTGAGTTCGGGCACCTGTGCCAGCACGGCGTGAAAGTCTTCGCCGCGGATGCGAATCAGTTCGACATGGTCGAGTGCCGTGCAGGTCGCGGTGCGGCGGCCTTCCAGTGAAATCGGAATGTGTTCCTGAAATGTGTCCTGCAATCGCGAGAGCAGTCCGATTTCACCGAAGTGCCGTCGCGGTCCGAGGTAATCGAGCACCCATTCTCCCCGCTCGAATCGCTGGCTGACTTTCACATACCCCAGACGGACCATGTAGAAGTGATCGGCCGGCTCCCCCTGCCGGAAGATGATCTGCCCCGGATCGAGATGCAAAAGTTCCGCGTGCGGCTTCAGCAAAGCCACGCATTGCTTTCGGACCTCTTCCGGCAACGCGGCGAGCAGACCGATCGAGTTGAGCTCTCGCTCCAGCGCCCGGTTGCGATACGTCTCGTTGAGGATGGCTCGCGACGCCGGGTTGCGCTGCATGAGATACAGCACGTTGCGGCGAATCTCGAAGACTTCTGCGTCTTCCATTGCGACGAGCGTCGCCGACCGCGGATAGTTGTTCATGCACGTCATCTCGCCGAGAATCAAATCCTCGGCGGTGTGCGTGGCGACCAGTCGCCCGAACCGCGAAGTGCGTGCAGTCTCGGCAGAGTCTGCGGCACCCGCTGCGGCCGGTAACGGTTTGATCCGCACGTTGAGCAGGTTGAACCAGCCCAGCCAGCCACTCGCTTTTTCGGTGACGACTTCCCCTTGCGGCGCCCCGACATACACGCCGAATTTTCCTCGGAGCAGAATGAACGCCGTGTTGCCGTATTCGCCCTCTTCGCACAGCACGTCTCCTGCCCGCACGCGGCGACGCCACACGGAGCCGGAGTTCCACATCAAAAACTTGTAGGGCAGCGAACGAAACAGCAGATGCTCGCGACGCAAATCATCCGCTAACACCGGCTCGATGTCGGGAGCGTGGATCGCCGCGCGCGACGACTCGGGCGGTTTGGATTCGATCTGCGAGCGAAACGTGAGTGCATCGGTCGGGCAACTGATCATGCACTCCCCGCACGATACGCACGAGGAATTCCCCATCGGGTCATTCAGATCGAATCCGATGTGCGTGAAATACCCTTTCCCCGTGCGGCCGATGACGTTGTTATGTTTCACCTCGGTGCACGCCCGGACGCAGCGGTCACACAGCACGCAGGATTCGTGATTGACGGCGATGACGGCAGACGAGCCATCCATTCCCCGTTCAATCGTTCGCGAGGCGAATCGCGACCCTTGCGGCAGAAATTTGCGTGCCAGCACCCGCAATTCGTTCGGGTCTTCCTGTGCGGCAACAGGTGATGAATCGACCGGCCCCGAGGAAAGGTGATCGGCGGCGAGCAGTTCTGCCAGCACCTTCACTGTCCCCGAGATCCGCCGCACGGCATCCGCGTCGGTCGATTGCAGGGTGTGGACATCCAACCCGTCCTTCACGCGGAACTGGCACGCGGGAACCAGTCCATTCTCGCGGCGTTCCTTCCCGCGGACTTCCACCATGCAGATGCGGCACACCGCAACGGGCGGGAGATGTTCCTGATGGCACAAAATGGGGATTTCGTTTTGATAGCCGGCGTGCTGACGCGTTGCTTCGCGAGCCGCGTCATAAATCGACGTGAACCGCGGCGTAGTCTTTCCCTCTTTGTCGCGAACGATGTTCCCCTGCGCATCGGTCAGCGGCACCGCCAGCGGCACGGTGACGGACCGGCCGTCGATGGTCAGCACCACCTTGCGGTCGTAATCATCCCGTTGTGCCGGCTCGACACGGATCAACTGCCCGTTCACGTCGCGCGCCATGATCCCTTCATCGGGATCAGAACCGAAAAAATCGGTGTCGAGAATATCGAGCATAGAATCTTTCTCCTCTGCAACATCCGCGCCTCTGCGTGAGGTCTAGCAATCTCACGCAGAGGCACAGAAGTCGCAGAGTTTTCTTCCTTAGCGTTGCAAACGGTCCGCGAACTCCTGTGGGAAATGTCGTAGTAAGGTCATCAGCGGGTTGGGGGCGACCTTGCCCAATCCGCAGATCGACGCCTGTTCCATCGCGATCGTCAGCTCTTTGAGCAATCCCATGCGCTGTGCCACCTGATCGGCGGACCATTCACTCTGTTGCAGTTGCTCGGCGAACTCAAAAAACTTTCGCGACCCAATCCGGCACGGGACGCATTTGCCGCACGATTCTTTGTGATAGAACTCATTGCACACGCGAGCCTGCTCGACGAGGTCCGCTCGTTCGCCGTAAGCCACCATGCCCGCCCCAAGCATGATTCGCAGCTTGCGGGAATTGTCGATGTCGAGCTCGAAATCGAGCAAGTCGAAAAACTCCGCCCCTTCTGGCAACCGTGCTTTGACGAATGCTTCGGGAAGCGACTTCACTGGAATTCGCGCGGGGGTGAATCCGCCAGAGGGACCGGAGAGCGCCATCGCTTTCAGCTTCATTCCGTCGCGCATTCCGCCGGCGAGATCGTGAATCAACTCGCGAAGCGTGATGCCGTTGGCAACTTCGTACACGCCGGGCCGGGCCACATCGCCGCTGATCGAGAACAGTCGCCGCCCCTTGAACCCCGGCCGTCCTGCGGCCGCAAACGCGCGCCCTTCATCCGTCAGCACGATCGACGGCACCCAGGCGAAAGTCTCGACGTTGTTCACGAGCGTCGGCTTGTCCCACAGTCCGTTGGTTTGCAGTTCCGGCGGACGGTTGCGCGGTTCGGCCCGTTTATCTTCCATCGCCTGAATGAGCGCGCTCTGCTCGCCGCAGATGTATCCACCCGGACTGACAAACACCTCCAATTCAAACGAGAGCGCCGAGCCGAGAATCTTCTCTCCGCAGCATCCCGCCGCGACGGCCGAGGCAATCGCGGCGCGAACTGCTTCGATCGCCTCTTCGTATTCGTGCCGGATGTAGACGTACCCCTTCTTCGCACCGATGACGAGGCCCGCCAGCACCATTCCCTCGACAACGAGGTGTGGCATCCGCAGCAGAATCTCGCGATCCTTAAACGTTCCCGGCTCGCTTTCGTCGCCATTGCAGACGACATACTTTTCAATCCCCCGCGCTTCAAGTACGTCCAGCCACTTTTTGTAAGCGCGGCCGCCGGCCCCTCCCATCCCCAACAGACCCGCCGTCTCGAGCCGTTTGATCACTGCATGTCGCGGATGGTTCTCTTCCGGCGCGGCGGGAACCAACGCAAACTGCGCAAACTGTTCGACGAACTGCCGTACGCCGTTGTATTCGGGCCGGCCGCGATACACGTCGATCGTCCAGTCGGGCAGTTGCGCGGGGACATGCGCGGCATCCGTGTCGCCTGCGGGGAGATGTCCTGCCAAACCTTGCTCCGCAGCTTTCCAGATGTCATCGGCCGATTTATTCAGAAAGTTGTGCGTTAGAGCATGGCCGGTCGCTTGCAGTGAGACGCGTGCAGCCGGAGCGCGGTCGCAGCGTCCGAGACAAGAGACGAATTTGACTTCGATGTTGCTGTCGCCCTGTTTCGCAGCGCGCGATGCGAGATCGTCGTGCACCCCGCACGAGCCACGCAGAGCGCACGCCATATCACGGCAGACGTGCACCTCGACCGCAGTCGGTGGCGTCAGCTTGAAGTGCGGAAAGAAACTCGCCACTTCCTGAATGCGATACAGGGGGACGCTGAGCCGCGTCGCCAACGACACCAAGTCCTGCCGCGGCAGGTACCCGGCCCGATCCTGAATCTCATGCAGTTTCTGGACGATCATGGAAGCACAAACGATTTCTCAAGGAGCGGAAGCGGTGATCAGTAAGGTCAACTCGCGGCGAATGTCATGTAACAACTGGCGATACGCCGCGTGCGTGGGATCAAAGCGGTGGGGACTGTCGAAATCGAATCCGTCCGCAGTCGCCGAGGATTCTGTTGTGAGATGTTGGCCCTGTAACCTGCGGGGAAATGCCAAGCTGACCTGCAAATCGTGCAGAAGTTTTTCGAGATGTTGGATGCTCCCCGATGCAATTGGCGGCCTTTGTGCGGCGGCATCTCGATGCGCGTCAATGCAAGCGGCCACAGCCAGTGACCACTGCGCCGCTGCGGACCAGTCTTGTTCGGCAATGTGGGATGCGGCGATTTGTCGCGTCCACTCCGGCAGTGTGACTGTTGTCTCTCGAAGCGACTGCTCAGACAGCGCGGCCTGAATCGCCATTCGCGCCGTCTTGCACCCGGCGACCACATCACCAGGAACCGGATGACGGCGCTGCATCAAATCCCGCAACGGATTCCATGCGGCCGCGACATCGGGGGCAGACCACGTTTCGGAGAGCGAGAAATACCAGTTCCCCCAGCGCAGGTCACCCGTGCTGCGATGCTGACGCGACGGACCAAGGGCCGCATTCAAGTCGTGGTGACAGGCGAAGCAATCGTATTCGGAATATTCTGGCCAGTGGGCTAAGGACGAGTTGCCTTTGTGTCGTGTCTGTGTCGCCCGCTGCGCCCGCGCGGATAATTGTGACAGCGCCTGATCGGCGGCAACGAGCTGCCCGATTTTCCACGCGCTGGGTTCCGCGTCATCACGCGACGTTGGGCGGGCATCCCAATGCGAAGGCATGTTCGCCAGATAGACCGTGAACTCAAATTGCAGACGCGGATGACCGCCAGCCAGCAGGTCGTGCATCACTTCACGTCCTGGCAAATCGGGCGACCCGATGTGGCACTCGACGCACACTTTCGCACGACTGGCGACGTTTCGCGTATCGCGCAAGCCGAGTCGCGCATGTTCGTCATTCGACAAGGCAGTCCACTCTCTTCGGGAGTGTGGAGTCAACCAATCACGTGCGGGGCCGTGACACGCCTCACATTGCACGCCCCATTCGAGAGAATTGGGCCGCGCATTCGTTGCGTCACCCTGCGTGGCATCGTTCCCCGTCGCATGGCAGCCACAGCAATTCTTGGCGAGAAACGCAGCGTAGAGCGCGTTGTTGTCCGCTGCTTGCGGATCGAGAAATCTCACAATGTCCCGCGACTGTTGCGTTAGCAGCGTGTGGTAGGCGCGGGCGTGCGGGTCGTGTTCCTTCCATTCCCAGAACGACGTCCGCCACGCGGGCCGCTTGAGTTCTGCCGCTTCCGTCGGTGAACCAGTATCGCCGTGGCAGCCCGACGCCGCGCACGACGCAACGCCGATGTACGGACTTTCCGCACCGCGTGACGAATCTGTGATGCGAGGCTCCGCGCGTGTGGAACTCTCGTTCGTCGATGCTCCTGCGGGAACGGTTTCTGCGGAGCATCCCCACAGCGTGCACACCAAGGCAATCACAAAGAGTCGCTCAATCGCGTGCATGATCACCTCTCAGAAACTGAGGCAACGCATGGCGAATCGACTTCGGCGGCAATTTCCGGACGCTTGGCGGACCATCCAGTTCCGCATGGTGATAGCGGTGGCATTCAATACAACGGAAATCGGCGCCGCCGCGGTCGAACTTGTTATCGGGCGGACTGTGGCATTCGCGGCATTTCGCCTGCCCCGCGATCAACACATCGCGGGTTTGCGTTGACGCCTCGGCATCATCGGCATAAGCCCGCGCGTGACATTCGCGGCAATCGACAGCGCGATGTGCGGCGTGATCGAACCGAGCATGCCGCAGCCAGACGGTCGGCATCGTCACCGGTTTCACGAGTGGCAGAACGTTTGCGGCCACGGGAGGCTGGAATTCGTGACATTTCACGCACGTCACACCCATCAAATGCCGTTCGGCCTCCTGCACCTGTTGCGTGATGGTGGACTCCGCTTCGCGAAACGCGGGGTCGGGAGTCTCGCCGGGAATTGGCCGCGTCCGCGATTTGATTGTTGCGAGCTGCGGCCGCTCGCGGAATAGCGTCTCCCAGTAACGTCCTGCGAGCAGTTGTCGCAAGGATGACAGTTCCATCCCATGCGGCACGATTTCGCGATCGTCGCGCTGAACTGTTACTGGATGGCATCCCCGGCAATGCTGATCGTACGTCACCGGGAGCATCTCGCTCGACAACGGACTTGCCGATTGCGAGAGTTGTTTTGCAATCGCTGACGGTGAAGTGCCGAGTGATGACGCGGCGCGATGGCAGTTGCCACAATCGAGTTGCACGAGCGACGATCGAGATTTGTCGTTCGCCAGTTCGCCTTCCGATCGATATTGATCGCGAACGGCAGGATCGACGTCGGCTAATGTCCAACCGGGCCGCCGATCTTCCGGCAGCTTAAGGCCCGGCGATAAATGCAGACGATGATTGAACTTCAATTGCGTCGGATCGCGTTCGAGCGAACGGAACTCCGGATGTTGCCGGTCAAAACTCGCGACATGTCGCAGCGCGCCCCCTGATTCTGATGACGCACTTGCAACATGTTTTTCGAGATCGGCATGACATGTCGTGCACGTTCGATCTTCGACGGCAGACAGATGCGCGTCGCGACCGCCGTGTTCATGATGGCAGGTCGTGCAGTTGGATTTCTCCGCGACAGATTGCTGCGAAAAATGACGCGAACCGGCGTGGCACTCTTCGCACTTGAGGACTGCCGCTGCAAAGCCCCCTTCTGTATTCCCCGCGGCGAACCATGCATCCGCGCGGATCGGCTCAAAGGACTGATGGCAGGCTGAGCACTTCTGCTCCCATGTGGCATGAACGCGGGCGACCGGTCCCGGTGAGACGGCAGCGGCATGCCAGTCACGCGAGATCGCCGTGCCGATGACGAGCGACACCGCCACAATCGCGGCCAGCGCGGTCAATACGCGCCGGTTGGCGCGAATGCCGTCGGCGTGCCGGTGGTAATCCAGCGGGATCCGCGACGCGCGCTGCTTGCTGGTGAGTCGTTTCGCCATGGGCTTCTTTCACCAGTATTTCAAGGCGAAGAAGATATGGGCCACCAGCAGAATCACCAGCGCCATCGACAGCGGCAAATGCACGTTGAGCCAACTGTGCAGCCACCAATGCAACTGCGCCTGACGGTGAAACTGACGGCGTTGCGAGCACCAGCTTTCCAAAGAGTTCGCGACGTAATGCGCATCGGGGCCGAGTCGGGTCCGCAGGTCATCGAAGAACTCGCGCGCCCGATCCTCGTAGCCCAACTCGTCGGAGACACGCGGCCCCTGCTCCAGAAACGGGCGGATTTTGTCGCGATATACGTCGCGAACGAGTTCCGCTCCCGCGATTTTGGAATCCTGTACCTGGGTCTGAACGGACTTCCCTTGAAAGCGACCCACTTTGCGCACGGCGCCGACGAGCAGAAAGGTCGCACTCTCCTCGATTTCGGCAGGCGAGGTTTGTTTCGCTTGCTGCGGAACTGCCTCCCACCCGCACGCGGCGCGGATCAGATCGTCGCCATCGTCCACTAACATCCGGCAGACTTCCGGGATCTGAGAGTAAATTGTTTCCGCAGGGACATCGTGCAGCAGCATTTTTGGAACGATGTTCTGCATCGCCAATCCATACACGCCGCTCGCGATGACGACGATATATAGCACCGCCAGAGTCGTGCTCAGCCCGCCGCCCCATTCAAAACCGGTGTGCATCCAGACGAGTGGAATGCTGAGGAGCCCCAGCCAGATGTGCGCCCGCATCCACTGCCGCGTGCGCTGTAACATGCGCCACGCGCGGACGAACTTCCACTTGCGCGGCCAGAGCGCGAATTCAAACAGAATGATCAGCCCGGCCAGCGTGCCGAAGATCAGCCCCGGAAAACTGCTCCCCCCGGGCCAGCGCTCCGCCCCATAGGCGGACCATGCGTAATACCCGACGGCAACGACAGTGGCGAGACCGCAACCGATCGACCAGCGCAGATGATGTCGCGACTGGCGCGGGTCGAACAGACGCATCTCACGTTGGCCCTGCGGAAAGAGGACGAGCCTCGTCGCGCTCCCTCGGCATTTTTGCGCTTCCATCCGTTGAGACGCCACAAAATCCTAAACCTTTGCTTATACCCCCCCACCGGACCAGTGTCAATGAAGCGGCGCAAGCCATTATTGCCAAATGTCTTGCGCCAAAGACGACCTGATGAGTCAGTCGTTCAGCCGAACTATCCGCTCCGACCGTTGTTTCCGGCAAAAGCTCCGCAACTGCTACAGCCGATATCACTTACAGACTTTGTCGCTGTGCGGCACCGGATCATCGTGCGCGCCGCGCGACAGATCATCAGGCCTGTTGTTGACCGTGTTTGAGGTTGTCCATGCTGGTCAGGCGAGTTCGGAATGCGAAAGTGCTGCTCCGCTCGCCGGCGGGTTGGGGCGTTATCTGCCTCGGCCTCTGTCTGACGTTGTCGCGACTCTTTGGTGCCCAGCAAGTCAATCAACAATCCAACATCCCACCTTCGGAATCGCCGACAACGCATAGTGAAGACGTGCCGCGTCCCGATCGGCTGCGCGATCCCGATGAACCGTTGGTTCCGCTCGTTCCGCTCGTCCCTGCGGCTCCGTTTGGCTCGCTCGACGAACCACTGTTTCTCGATGAGGTCTATCCTCCGCTCGGTTTCACCGGGCCGTCGGGTGTGTTGCCGCGCGAGGTGCAGGAAGACAGTCACTTCGTTCCGATGGAAGACCGCTGGCGGATCGGTTCCCCGGCTTGGGACCGATATGGCAAAGAGCATCCCTCCGATTTTGAATATCCCTACGTCGAGGGACATTGGTGGGATCCCTTTCATCAAAACGTGCTCAAAGGGGACTATCCGTTTCTCGGTCAGCACACGTTTCTCAATGTGTCGCCGTCGTTGTCGTCGCTGCTCGAACCGCGCTCCATTCCGAAATACGCGAATCCCGACGGCAATCCCAATCAGTTCTTCAGCAACAATTTTCTGCGACTGCAAGCCGACCTGATCCACGGCAATGGCGCATTCAAGCCGGTCGATTGGCAGGTGCGCATCACGCCGGTGTTCAATCTCAACACGCTCAAAGTGCATCAACCGGGAATCGTCGAAGCAGACGATTTCGAGGCCACACAGCGCATTGCCACGCTCGCCACGATTGAAGAATATTGGGCCGAAGCAAAGCTGGCCGACCTGAGTCCGAACTACGATTTTCTGTCGTTGCGCGTCGGCTCGCAGCCGTTCAACAGCGACTTCCGCGGGTTCGTCTTTAGCGACGTCAACCGGGCCGCCCGGCTGTACGGAAACCGCCGCGCCAATCGCGAGCAATACAACCTCGCGTTTTTCGCACAGGCGGAGAAGGACAGGTTCAGTCAACTGAATACGCTGAACAATCGCCCGCAGCAGGTACTCATTGCCAATTACTACGTGCAGGATTTCATTTTCCCCGGCTACACCGCACAGACGAGTTTTCACTGGAACCACGACCACGCTTCCATCGAGTTCGACAAAGCCGGCTTTCCCGCGCGGCCCGATCCCGTCGGTGTTGCAATGCCGCATCGCGTCGATGCCTGCTACTTCGGTCTCGCAGGGGACGGCCATCTCGGTCCGATCAACGTGACGCACGCTTTCTACTGGGTGACGGGAAACGACACACTGAATCCCCTCGCCGGCAGCGCGCAGAACATCAATGCACAAATGGCTGCGTGCGAATTCGCGTACGACTGGGACTGGGTCCGCTTTCGCACGTCGGGCTTCTGGGCGTCAGGAGACGGCAACCCCAACGACGGCACCGCGCGCGGATTCGACACAATTATCGACGACCCGAATTTCGCCGGCGGACAGTTCAGCTACTGGCAGCGGCAGGCGTTGCCCGTGCAAGGAGTCGGCCTCACCAACCGCCGCAGTCTTGTGACCAGCCTGCGAACGAGCAAGTTTCAGGGGCAAAGCAACTTCGTCAACCCGGGACTCGCGCTGGTGAACGGCGGCGCGGATTTCTTTTTGACGCAGAAGGTCAAGCTGATCACCAACGTCAATTACCTCTGGTTCGATCAGACGGCCGTGCTCGAACAACTGGTCGGCGTTCCCGCCATCGACCGCCGCATCGGTCTCGATGCAAGCCTCGGCCTTGAGTACCGGCCGCTCCTCAACAACAACGTCATCATCGTGGCGGGACTGGCCGGCTTGTTTCCGGGAGAAGGCTTGCGGCAAGTGTACGACCCCGTCGGAGCACACGTCCCCACACTGTATTCAAGTTTCGTCGAGTTCACTTTGGCGTATTGAGAATTGTCCGATGTGCACGCGTGAAATCAAACGGAAGATCGTTTCAGCCATCCTCGTGGCGTGGCTGACATGCGCCGCGTCGATCGCCCGCGCCGCGGATCAGCCGCCGTCCGATCTGATGCAGCAGACCCCCGAACAGGCCGCTGCAAAAAGTCACGGCTGCGTGCAGTGTCATGTCGGCTCGCGCGATCCGCACTTCAAGGAGACGGTGCAGCTCGGCTGCATTGATTGTCATGGCGGCAACCCCTGCGCGAGCGACATGCGGCAGGCGCACGTGTCGCCCGCGATTCCCAACGGCTGGAACGGCTCCGCCAATCCGCAGCGCTCGTACACGCTGCTCAATCATGAAAACCCCGAATTCATCCGCTTCGTCAACCCAGGCGACTTGCGCGTCGCACATCTCAGTTGTGGCACGACCAGTTGTCACGGCAAAGAAACGCTGCAAGTCAAAAAAAGCATGATGACTCACGGCTGCATGTTGTGGGGCGCGGCTTTGTACAACAACGGGGCCGTGCCGCATAAGCAGCCGCGGTTCGGCGAGAGCTACAGCATGAACGGCACACCGCAACGACTGCAAACCGTGCCGCCCCCGTCCGCTTATGAGATGGAAAAGAAAGGGGTGCTTCGCTATCTCGACCCCTTGCCGCGATTTCAGACGACGCAGCCGAGCAACATTCTCCGCGTCTTCGAGACCGGTGCGCGCTTCAACATGGAAGTCGGCAATCCCGAACGTCTCGACGACTCGGGCCGCACGCGCGTCCGGCTCAGCACGCGCGGCTTGGGGACAGGCACGCGCACCGATCCCGTCTTTCTCGGCCTGCAACGGACGCGGCTGTTCGACCCGACGCTCAATTTTCTGGGAACGAACGACCACGCCGGCGATTACCGCTCCAGCGGGTGCACGGCGTGCCACATGGTGTACGCCAACGATCGCTCGCGGATTCATTCCGGTCCTTACGCGAAGTATGGAAACCAGGGAATGGCCGCCGCCGCGCCCGATGAACTGGTCACGACCGTCGATCCCATGATCCCGAAAGGCGAATCGGGGCACCCCATTGAGCACCGCTTTCGCACGGGTGTCCCCACGAGTCAGTGCATCGTGTGCCACATTCACCCCGGCACAAACGTCCTCAACAGTTATCTCGGTTACATGTGGTGGGACGAGGAAACCGATGCCGAACAGATGTACCCGCCTCAAGAGAAAAAGCCCACCGCCGAACAATTCACGCGAGCCCAGATGTCGAACCCCGACGAGGCCTCGGCCCGCGGCAACTGGTCCGATCCGGTTTTTCTGTCTTCGACTCGCGAACTCAACTCGCAACTCCACCGCACGCAAATGGGGGACTTCCACGGCCACGGCTGGGTGTTTCGTGCCGTGTTCAAAAAGGACCGCGACGGAAATCTGCTCGACCATTACGGCAACACGATCGACAATCCATCAACGGCTTTACTGCAGAAGGCGGTCGCGCTGCCCGAAACAAATCGCGAGTTGCATCGGCGGCACTCGCCGGAGAACAAGCACCTGACCGATGAAGCCTGGCTGGCCCGCATCCTCGATTACGACCGCAAGCTGCAAAGCAACCGGCAATTCGTCCCTGTGCATCTGCTCGACATCCACTTGGAAAAAGGGATGCACTGCGTCGATTGCCACTTCGTGCAGGACATGCACGGCAACACCAAACTCTACGGCGAGGTGCGGGCGGCGATTGAAATCGGCTGCGTTGATTGCCATGGCACGGCCGAAGTGCCGGCGAACCTGCGGACGTCCGGCCCTGCCGCGACAGAACGCGCCGCGAATCTGCCGCAGGGACGAAACCTGCGTCTGTTGCGAACGCCCTTCGGAAAGCCGCGATTTGAAGTCCGTGCAGACCGGCTGTATCAGAACTCGATGGTCGAGGCCGACTTGAGTTGGCCGGTCATTCAAGTTGCCGACACCGTCAACCCCGCGCGTCCCGAATACAACGCGCTTTCGGCGTTGGCGAAGACAGTCCGCTTCAAACCGGGAACGGATGCGTTGGAATGGGGCACCCTGCCCCGGAACGGCACCGAGAAGTGTGCCCACTCCAACGAGAACATCAGTTGCATCGCCTGCCATTCGTCATGGAACCCGAGTTGCTACGGGTGTCATCTCTCGCAAAAAACCAACCAGAAGATGCCCGACTTGCACAACGAGGGAGACGTCTCCCGCAATTACACGTCGTACAATTTTCAGACGTTGCGAGACGACGTGTTCATGCTGGCGCGGGACGGCGTCGTCACCGGTCAGAAAATCGGCCCGTCGCGCTCGTCGTGTGCCGTGCACGTCACATCGTACAACCAGAACCGCGACACGCTGTACTATCAGCAGCAGACGATCTCCGGCGAAGGATTGAGCGGCATCGCCTTCAGCACAAACGTCCCGCACACCGTGCGCGGCCGCGGCGAAACAAAGGTTTGCAGCGACTGCCACGTTTCGCAGCAGAACGACAACAACGCGATCATGGCGCAGTTGCTCATGCAAGGGACGAACTACCTCAACTTCATCGGCCGGTACTGTTGGGTAGGCGCCGGACCGGGAGGCTTGTGCGCGGTGGAAGTCGCCGAGCGCGATGAGCCGCAGACGGTGATCGGCAGCAGCCTGCACCGCACCGTCTATCCGCAGCGCCACCAGCAGCACGTCGCGCGACGCGGCGAGTTGAAAGTCGCCCACCGGCATTTGGGCCGCGACGTTTCGCAGTGGAAGAAGTCCGAGCTGCTCAGCCTGCAAGCGCGGGGCGAATACATCTACGCCGCGTGCGGCAGTGGCGGTTTCCGGGCGTTTGACGCAGCATTCACCGACAACAAAGCGTTCGGGACGCGCATCACCACCGCTCCCGTCTCGCCGCTGGGACAGCAACTTTACGTGCCCACGAAATACGCGACGTCCGTCGCTTCGCCGACGACGATTGCCCCCGACCCCACCCGCACGCATTTGCCGGAAAACCTGGAACCGGCGGTGCCGGCCGTCTACGCGTACATTTATGTGGGAGATTTATTTGAAGGGTTGATCATGATTGGCGCGGGAACGCTCCTCGACGGCGACCCCACAAATAACTTTCTCACGCGGGCCTGCACGTTCAATCCCGACGGAATTCTGGACGGCACGCGGTCGGTGACGATCGTCGGCAATTATGCGTATGTCTGCTGTCAGGCAGGGTTGGTCGTCGTCTGCATCGCCGATCCGGAGCATCCGTTTGTCGCAAGCGTTGTCGGACGCGACTTTTTGTGCGAGCCGCGAGCCGTGCAGGTGCAGTTCCGCTACGCCTTTGTTTGTGACGCCGCCGGGGTCAAAGTTCTGAACGTCACCGACTTGGCCGCCCCCGTTCCGGTCGCGAACTTGCCGCTGAACGACGCTCGCAACATCTACGTTGCCCGCACGCACGCTTATGTCGCCGGCGGCCGCGACGGACTCGTGATTCTTGACGTCAAGAATCCCGAACGACCGTTTGTCGAGCAGACATTCAATGCCGACGGCTGCATCAACGATTTGTACGACGTGAAACTCGGCATCACGTACGTCAGCCAGTTCGCGTATCTGGCCGATGGCGCGAACGGATTGCGCGTCGTGCAATTAACCTCACCCGACACACCGGGCAACGACGGTTTCACGCCACAGCCGACGCCCACGCTCATCGCGACCTATGCCACACCGGGCTGCGCCAAAGCCATTTCCAAAGGCATGGATCGCGACCGGGCCGTTGATGAATCGTGCCAGCAGATCTCCGTCTTCGGCCGCATCGGAGCCCGTCCACTCAATGCGGAAGAGCAACAACGGATGTTTCTCCGCCCAAGCAAACAGATCTGGAGTGTCATCGACGGCCGCAGAAACTGGGAACTGCCGACGCCACTGGACATCGAACGCGACCTCGCGCGGCAACTGGAAACCTACTACGGCACGCGCCTCGAATTCCGCACATCACGCTAGCCGCGTTCCTGAATTCCGTCATTCCCGCGAAGGCGGGACTCCGTCCAGTGTCTTTCAGCGTTGCCTTCCCGCCTGCGCGGGAATGACGGAGAAAAGTTTGGCATTGGCTTCCATCGCAGTTGCCCGCTACAAAACATCGAACTGGCCAGCCGTGACGTGCACGCAAGGGGGATAGAAAAAGGCTCCCGTTCGGCCTAGAATGTGATGTAATTCACGATTGCCATTGCGGCCCGGACGATGTGCGACGTACCCGGTTAAGACAAGACGACGCGCCCTCAAGGAGCGTCGACATGCCCTGGATACTTCTCGTGATTGCGGGCCTCTTGGAGGCGGGTTGGGCCGTTGGCCTGAAGTACACCCAAGGATTCACCAAGCTCGTCCCCAGCGTTCTCACCGTCGCCGGGATCATCGCGAGCATGTATCTGCTCGCGATTGCTGCTCGAACGCTTTCCATCGGGACGGCTTATGCCGTTTGGGTCGGCATTGGTACGTTTGGCGCGGTTGTTCTCGGCATGACGGTTTTAGGCGAACCGGTGAACGCGGGACGGATCTTCTTTCTCATCCTGTTGATGGTGTCCATCATCGGATTGAAATTCACCGCGCACTGAGCGATTTGAATGCGTTGATTCGGCCATCAGCGCATCTTGTCCGGCAAAAGTCAGCAGGCGTCCGCGGATGCCGCAGGCCCTTCCCCGCGATCCCGCCGAAAGCCTCTCTGCTGTGGCCCCCTTCAGGCGATCGCGTGCACTTTCGAGTTCGTGAGTCGATTCCGAACTTCCCGTACGATTTCGTCGATTTGAAACAATTGAAGTTGATGCGGAACCTGCGCCAGTTTCGACCGCCAATTCATCAGGACTTTGTTCTTTTCGGATTCCTTCAACTCGCGATCAGTCTCCACAACGATTTGATCGATGATTCCTACCCATTCTTTCCGCATCATTGTCTTCTCCTTGGTTTCTCGCCTGATCGTCGTGCGGTTCACTCAAAACTTCCGCTCATCGCACGCGGGACCTCCTTACTCTTCGACCGAAACACCGGTCTGGATTCAGATCAACAGCGCTCCATTTCGCGACTCGGCTGGATTCGATGAGTCCCTGCCGGCCTGGAATGCCAAACGTGTGCGAATCCTCTGAAGTTCCAGCCGTAGATGATCGTCATCGGCGCCGACTGCTCGGTCACGATGGGGGCGACGTCGCGGTGAGATGACGTCGATGTCGGCATCGACCGTGCGAGTTCCGCGGGCAGAACATACCCCAGCAGGAAGTCCTTGACTGGTGCCCTTGTCAGCAATCTCTTCCGCGCAGAAGTTTTGACTATTCAAAATTTACTATTGTAAAAATCAAAATACTTTTTATAAACAGTGGAAATTAAGTGAGACCCATTCGTCATTGTTGAAGGAATTCATGAATGCGACTCCCCGTCCGACGACGCCGACCGATACGTCCCGGCTTCACACTCATTGAGTTGCTGGTGGTAATCGCGATCATTGCCGTATTGATTGCCCTGTTGCTGCCAGCCGTTCAGCAGGCGCGAGAATCCGCGCGCACCACTCAATGCCGGAACAACTTGAAACAGATCGGCTTGGCGATCCAGAACTTCGAAGGCGTCCAGAAGTACGTGCATCCCGCGTCAACCGAGTTTGGATCGAATGGCGATTACCAGGGAATGCCGCGAAGTTGGGTGCCTGCGATCCTGCCGCACCTTGACCAGGCGGCTTTGACCAACGCGTATGACTTTTCCAAGGAATGGTACGCGCCGAAGAACCGGGACGTTGTGAACAAGCCTTTGGTCGCGATGATGTGTCCTTCGACTCCCGCCTCCACACCGCGGCTGATGTTAGGCAGCCAACCCTCCGTTGACGATCCGGCGACGCTGGGAAACGAAAGTGGCGTGCTTCATTCCTGGGAGGCGGCTCGCGGGGACTATGGGGCGGTCGAGGGACTGGACAGTCTGGTCAAGGTTCTCATGAACGTGCCGCTCGAGCGCGATGTCCGCGGCTTTTTTCGCGACCGATTCAAGACGAAGTTTTCGGATATCACGGACGGCTTGTCCCAAACCATGATGATTTGGGAAGTGGCCGGCAAACCGGAATATTGGCTCATGGGGAAAAAACAACCGTTCGGACTCAATGAATCGCAATTCAATCTCAACACGGGCAGCGGCACTTTTATTCCGCAATGGGATGGCGGCCCCTGGGCAGCCCGATCGTTCAAAGGCCAGCCCCGCGGACACAATTTCGATGGCACGGCGCCCGGCCCTTGCGCCGTCAACTGCACCAACTATCGCGGCCTGTACAGCTTTCATCACGGATCCGCAAACGTTGGCTTCGGTGACGGATCGGTGCGAACACTGGCTGCAGGGATGGACATTCTGGTGTTCTATGCCCTCGTCACCGCAGCGGGAGGGGAATCCAATGCGACCCACTAAGACCCGCTCTTGGGACTGTCAGTTCCCGTTTCATCTCGTCCGTGTTGCGTGCGTGGCGGTGCTGATTGTTGCGTGGTGTTCCGGTTGCCGTCACGCGGGGCCCGATCCGCTGTCGGTCTACCCTGTGAAAGGTGAAGTGTTTGTCAACGGCAAGCCCGCGGAAGGGGCGGTCATTGCGTTTCATCCGCAGGAGCGGACGGATTGGAAATCGACGACGTCGCGCGGCGTGGTCACCAAGGAGGGAAGCTTTTCGCTGACGACTTATGCGAAGGATGACGGCGCCCCCGAGGGAGAGTATGTCGTCACCGTTTATTGGCCCGCACGGCTTCTCGATCCCAGCGGCGAAGGGGGAGATTTGCCGGCGGACAAGCTGGAAAATCGGTTCATCAATTCGGGAAAATCGAAGTTGCGAGCACAGGTGGGGCGGGAAGCGGTAACATTGGCACGTGTCGATTTGAAAGCCAAGGCCGTGTGGGAAGGGCAGGAGTTTTATTTTGAGAAACAAGGACCGTGATTGATGTTTGAGACGACCGACCAAGTAGAGCATCTTCCGATGTCTGCGGAAGAGACGACGCTCACAGCGTCTGCCGAAAACGATGAACTTGCATCGGTGGTGCTGGCCGAACCACTGCGCGAGCCGGCCTCACAACTGCAGCCCAGTCTGTATCGAGTTTTCTGGCGCTGGCATTTTTACGCCGGAGTGCTGGTCAGTCCGGTGCTCATGGTCGTCGCCATCACAGGGGCGCTCTACATCTTCAAGGACGAACTGGAGCGCGTCATCTATCCCGACACGATGTTCGTCGTCCCACAGGGCGAATCAATCTCCTTGAATCGGCAATTGGCCGCCGTCGAGGAGGCCTTTCCCGACTGGAAGGCCGACACGGTTGAAGTTGACGTCGACCCGACGCGTGCCACGTCGATCCGCATCCGCCGGCAACAACCCTCGCAATCTCAGCGAGTTTACGTCAACCCGCACACGGGAGCGACCCAAGGGGCGATTGGCGACAACTCGTTCTTTCGTGTTGTCCTCGACATTCATCGCCGGTTGTTCATCGGCACCACGGGACGAGCGGTCGTCGAGTTGGTGACGTGCTGGACGATCGTGCTCCTGGGGACGGGACTGTACTTGTGGTTCCCACGCCGTCGGAAGCTGGTTTGGGGCGTGCTGCTGCCGCGACTGCGATCCAAATCCTACACGTTGCTTCGCGATCTGCATGCAATCACAGGTGCCTTTCTCATGCCGGTCGCCATCACGATCGCGTTCACGGGCCTGGTTTATTCATTGGCTTGGGGGAGTATCTACAAATATGCGACGGACCTGACCGGGGGGACTATGGAGTCGCCTCAATTGGCGTCGTCAGCAGACTCTCCACCGCTGCTGCTCGACGAGGCCGTGGCGACCGCTCGCAGACACTTCCCCGCTGCAACCTTTGTCGAACTGCAGATCCCACACGGCCCGGGGAACGAGTTCGTGGGGCGCGCCCAAATCGGTGAACGCGCCGGCCCTCGAAATCGGGCCGTGCTGACATTGGCTCGGTCGAGCAGTGCTCTCATCTCCGTTCAAACCAGCGATCAATTTCCGGCACTGAGCTGGTGGAGGTCAACATGGAATTATCCATTGCACGTCGGAAGTGTGCTGGGCACGCCGACGAAGGTGATCTGGCTGTTCGCCTGCCTCGTGCTCACAGCACTGCCCATCACCGGTTTGTGGATGTGGTGGAAGCGGCGGCCTGACGGGCAAACAGGTTTCCCGCGGCGGCCCGATCGTTCCATTCCTGTTTGGTTGATCGGCACAATCGGACTGACTGGGATCCTTTTGCCGGCCGTCGGAGCCAGCATCCTGCTCATCCTGATCGGCGAGTGGATCGTCCGCCGCACGCAGAACTATCGAGCATCGTACTTGCAACGTCACTCGGTTTGACTTTTGGAATTTCTATGACACGCATTCTCCGCGCTCTCCTCGGCCTTGGTTTTCCCGCGATCGTGGGGGTGATTGTATTTGCTGCCGCGGGGCGGACTGATTTGCCGTTCGTTTGGGGAATCCTTTGCTTGCTGGGCGCGATGATTGTCGTGGGCGCATTCGTGCTCGACTCAAGTCTGATCCGGGAGCGACTGCAGCCGGGCGCTGGAGCGGTCAAAGACCATCATCGCACGCTCTCTGCACCGTTACTGATGGCACATTGGATACTCACCGGCCTCGATGTGGGCCGGTTCCACTGGAGCGATACGATGCCTGTCGCCACTCAATTCGTGGGATTGGCTGGCTATGCCGTAGCGCTGGGGTTTTCGCTGTGGGCGCTCGTCACGAACCGCTTCTATTCGTCGGTCATTCGGATTCAAACGGATCGCGGCCACGAAACGATTTCCGCCGGTCCGTATCGCTTCGTCCGTCATCCCGGCTATGCCGCGACAATTGCCGGCAGCCTCTGCGGTGGTTTGGCCCTGGGTTCATGGATCGGCGCAGCCCCACTCGTGCTACTCATCGTGCTCTTCATTCGTCGGACCGTCACGGAAGATCGGCTCCTGCAATGTGAATTACCCGGCTACACTGAATACGCCAATCGGGTTCGCTATCGAATCTTGCCCGGCGTGTGGTAGTGCGATTCGTCCGTCCGCGAGATTCCGCCGCGACCCATCGGCCCGCTTGGTGCGCCGTGAACTTCGCCCCAAGTCTTGCATCATCTTCTCCGCCTCTCGTTCACCGCGACGAGGTCCGACGGCGGTCTCGTGATCGGCCTGACGTTGCGATAGAATAGTGCTCTCCAATGAGCATACCTTTTACTCGACGCCATTTTCTGGAACAGATGGCGACCGGCCTCACCGGGGTGGCCCTGTCGCGCTTGATTACAGACGATCTCGTTGCCGCGTCGGATCGGCCTCCGCATTTCGCTCCCAAAGCAAAACAGGTGTTGCAACTGTTCTGTCCCGGCGCGGCCTCTCACGTCGACCTGTGGGATTACAAACCGCTGCTGAAAGAGTATCACGGCACGCCGTTGCCGGGGGCAGAGACAGAAATCACTTTTCAGGGGAAAAACGGCAACCTGATGCAGTCCCCCTGGCCGTTCGTGCCGGCGGGCCGCAGCGGGAAGATGATCTCCGCGATGCTTCCGCACATGGCACAGCACGCGGACGAGATGGCCTTCATTCACTCGATGACATCGCGGACGAACACCCACGGTCCAGGCTGTATCAACATGAACTCCTGCTTTTCGCGGGAGGGGTTCCCCAGCGCAGGATCGTGGGTGAGCTACGCGCTGGGTTCGATCAATGAAAACCTGCCAACCTACATTGCGATCCAGGATTTGCGGGGCGAGCCGCCGAACGGCAAAGCGAACTGGGGAAATGGCTTCCTCCCCGCGCAGCATCAGGCCGTGACCATGTCCGCGCAACAACCGCTGCGCAATCTCGGGCGGCCCCTTTCGATCACAGCGAACGAGGAACAGGCGACTCGCGAGTTCCTGAAACTCATGAATGCCGATCACGCCGCCGCGCATCCCGGCCACGATGAACTTCGCGCCCGGATGGCCGCGTACGAACTGGCGGCGAAGATGCAACTCGCTGCCCCGGAAGTGAGCGACCTTTCCACTGAACCGCGGCACATTCACGAACTCTACGGCACGGACGATGGCAACAAGCTCAAGGCCGCGTATGCGCGAAACTGCCTGCTCGCTCGCCGTTTTCTGGAACAGGGTGTGCGGTACGTCAGCCTCTATTGTGCTTCGCGGGCCAGCAATGTGGACGGACTGCTCAACTGGGACGCACATAAAACGCTGAAGGCCGACTACGAGCGGCATTGCCCCATCTTCGATCAACCAACCGCCGCGCTGATCGGCGATCTCAAGCAACGCGGCATGTTGAACGACGTGCTCGTCGTGTGGTGTACCGAGTTTGGCCGGATGCCCACGCACCAGGAGGGAACTTCCGGCCGCGACCACAACCCCGATGCTTTTACAACGTGGATGATGGGAGCGGGCGTTAAAGGCGGCGTCAGTTACGGAGCGACGGACGACTTTGGCCGCCGCAGCGTGCAGGACATCGCCACGGTCTATGATTTTTATGCGACGATTCTGCACCTCCTCGGCCTCAATCACGAACAGCTGACGTTTTACCACAATGGGGCGAATCGCCGTCTCACCGATGTACATGGCCATGTCATCCACAGAATCCTTTCCTGACAGCGGATCATGAATCCTGTCGCAATCCTCCTGCTGACGACGTCTTCGGTGTTCGCCGCTGACCCGACCGGTATTGCCTTTTTTGAGCAGAAGATCCGCCCCGTCCTCGTGGAGCATTGCTATTCTTGTCACAGCGCCCAGGCGAAGAAGCTTAAGGGAAATCTCTACCTCGACTCTCAGGCAGGTTGGCAGCAAGGTGGAGATAGCGGCGAGAGCGTCGTCGTGCCGGGCAAGCCCGAGGACAGCCTGTTGATCCGCACCGTGCGGCATCTTGAAGTGGGGCGGGAGATGCCGCCGAAGCAACCGAAACTGCCCGATGCGGTCATTGCCGATCTCATCACTTGGGTCAAGATGGGCGCCCCCGATCCGCGAAGCGGCGTGAAAACGGAAGCCAAGCGCGCCGATAAATCGTGGTGGTCGCTGCAACCGCTCGCGAAGCAGTTCGATCACGACAAGATCGACGGTTTCATCACGGCGAAACTCACTTCAAAAGGACTCACACAGAATCCTCCCGCCGATCCGCGGTCGCTCATCCGCCGCATGAGTTACGACGTCACCGGCCTGCCGCCCACACCCGAAGAGGTGGACGTTTTCGTCGCCGAATTCGTGCGTGATCCGGAGTCTGGAGTCCGGAACCTCGTCGATCGACTGCTTGCTTCGCCGCGGTACGGAGAACGCTGGGGACGGCATTGGCTCGACGTGGTGCGGTTCGGCGAAAGCAACGGTTTCGAGCGCAATTTCGTCATCGACGACCTGTGGCCCTTTCGCGATTTTGTCATCGGGTCATTTAACGACGACAAGCCGTTCAACCAATTCATCGTCGAGCACCTCGCGGGGGATGTGATCGGGATGGGCAACCCGGCTATCGAAGTCGGTAGTGCGTTCCTCGTCGCCGGGCCTTACGACGACGTCGGCAACCAAAGTGTGGTTGCGCAGAAGAACATTCGCGCGGCGACTCTCGACGACATCATCACCGCCACGAGCGGAGCTTTTCTCGGCCTGACGATCAACTGTGCCCGGTGCCACGATCACAAATTCGATCCCATTCCCACGGAGGACTATTACCGGCTGCGCGCGGCGTTTGAAGGAACGACGCATGGTCGCCGGGTGATTGCGACGCAAGCCGAGCGCGACTCTTTCAATGCGTCCGTCAAACCTCTTCAGCAACAGAAAGCGACTCTCTCCACCCGACGCGATGCGCTGAACACCGCGATTGAAGAACGCGCCAAGGCCGAATTCGCGAAACGAAAAGCCACGCTTCCCAAAATTGACGTCCACGGTACCAGCGAGACGTTTCCACCGATCCAAGCGAGGCTTGTAAGGTTCGTCATCCACGCCCTCACCACGGATTACAATCCAAGATCGCCGAAGGGAGCGCGGGCGGGGCGGCTAACCGAGTTCGAGGTATGGAGCGCGGAATCCACGCCGCGCAACGTTGCGCTCACCCGCAACGGTGGCATGGCCGAAGGAGCCCAAGCGAGCACTGCAGAGGATTTTCCCGCCGCCTACGGACCGCAACTCTGTATTGACGGGCAATCTGGCGAGCAGTGGTTCATCGGCACGCCGGAAGTGTTGACGATTACGCTCGCGAAACCGGAAGTCATCAACCGCATCACCTTCGCCAACTCCAAAGGTCGCGACGTTGATGAAAGCCGAGTGCGTGGCGGCACTCCTTGCGAATACGAAGTTCAAGTGTCGCGGGATGGCAAAACCTGGGTGACTGTCGCCAGCGATGAGGGCCGCGAGCCCTGGACTCCCGCGCATGGCGTCGAGCGCGCGCGGCGTGAGCTAATCGCACCGGAAGAAACGAACGAAATCTCTCGGCTGAAAAACCAGATCGACGAGGTACAGCAGAAGCTCAACGCCGTGCCAAAGCTGCGCGAATACTGGGTCGGTAATCATTCCCAGCCGAAAGAACCGACCTTCGTCCATCAAGGGGGAGACCCCTTGAAACCCGGCGATCAAGTTGTGCCAGCGAGCCTGCAAGTGCTCGACCGCGCTACGCGAGCTTACTCACTTAACGCAGATGCCCCTGAGAACCAACGGCGTCTCGCCCTCGCCCGATGGATTGCACACGACGACAATCCGCTCACCCCTCGTGTGCTGGCCAATCGTCTCTGGCAATACCACTTCGGCACCGGCATTGTGGAAACGCCAAGCGATTTCGGCTTCCTCGGCAGTCAACCCACACATCCCGAACTGCTCGACTATCTCGCGCGGCGCCTCCTTGCGAACGGCTGGAGAATCAAGCCCTTGCACCGCGAAATCCTTTTGTCGCAGACGTACCGGCAATCGTCCACATTTCGGGCAGATGCCGCGCGCAATGATAAAGACGCACGGTTATTGTGGCGCTATCCGCCACGCCGACTCACCGCGGAGGAAATCCGCGATACTCTGCTGAGTGTCGCGAACAAGCTGCAGCTCGATCCCATGGGCGGGCCCGGATTTCGCCTGTACAAGTTCACGCAGAACAACGTCTGCACTTATTTTCCACTGGATGTGCACGGTCCCGAGACCTATCGACGTGCCGTCTATCATCAAAATGCCCGCGCCAGCGTCGTCGATGTGTTGAACGACTTCGACCTGCCCGATATTGCTTTCGCCGCCCCAAAGCGCGCGAACACAACCACACCGCTGCAAGCCCTCACGCTTCTCAACCACGGCTTTACGCTCGACATGGCCCGCAGCTTCGCTGCACGCATCGAGACAGGCGACCCCATCGCCCAGGCATTCTCGCTGGCGTTCCAGCGCCCGCCCACCACGAACGAACGCCTTGCCGCCGAAAAGCTGATTGCCACATTTGGCCGCGAAGCCTTCTGCCGTGCTCTGTTGAACTCGAACGAACTTATCTACATTGATTGAGTTCGACCGATGTCGGCGGCGTCGGCGATCGGTCCCCCATTCACAAGATCAATGTTGATGGTGAAACTGACAAGTAAAATCCTCGGAGTGAAACATGATTCGCAACCTGACGCTGCTGTGCCTGCTTCTTTCAACCCAAATGATTCTGGCCGAAGAGCCGTCCCGTACCGCTCCTTCTGAAGCGGGCGATATGCGAGTAATCTTCAACGGGAAAGATCTGACCGGCTGGGATGGGGATCCCCGATTGTGGAGCGTCAAAGACGGAGCGTTGCGCGGTGAAACGACTGCGGAAAACCCCGCCAAAGGCAACACATTTCTCGTCTGGAAAGACGGCAAGACAAAGAATTTCGAGTTGCGGTTATCGTTTCGCTGCAGCGCCTCAAATAATTCCGGCATCCAGTATCGTTCCAAACACATCACCGAGGGCAAGGTCAGCAATCCCTGGGTCGTGCGGGGCTATCAACATGAGTTGCGGAACGAGGCCAAGCTGCCCAATGTGGCGGGGTTCATCTACGACGAGGGAGGCAAACGTGGCCGCATTTGCCTGGTAGGCGAACAAGTCGCGTGGGAGACGACCGGCAAAAAGGTGATTGCCGCGGACCTGATCGATCAGGACGGCTATGAAAAGCTGTATCACCTCAACGGCTGGAACGATGTGGTGATCGTGGCCCGCGGGAATCGAGTTCAGCATTACCTGAATGGGAAATTGATTCTCGACTTTCAGGATAACGACCCACAACTCGCGCTCAGCGAAGGAATACTCGCCGTGCAGTTGCACGCGGGCATGCCGATGTGGGTGGAGTTCAAGAACATTCGCATCAAGGCGTTCGAGTAACGACCGCCGGCGAGATGCGACAGATAACAAAGCGGGACGGTTGGCGATCGTTCGCCCGCCGTCCCGCGACCGAACCGCCGCTCTCGACGCGTCTCCTGACGCATCAAGGCTTGAGCGTCAGGATGAGATCACCGTCGTCGCGTTGGAACTCAAAGCTCCAACGGTTCAAATCGGTCCCGGGTGCAAACCGCAAGTTCGCGCCGCTGATCGTCGCTCCGTCGATCACTTTGTAATGTCCGGCCGGAACTTTCAAACCGCTGACATCAAGCAGCACCGCATCCACGAAGTTTACGTCGCGTGCGAAGATCGTGCTCACGCCATCGCCGCTGAGTTTCAGCACGGTCAGTCCTGGACCGACTTTTTCGTTCGTCTTCGCATTGATCGCGTCCTGGAATTTGTTCCCCCAGAATTCGAGATCGCCCACGTGGATTTTGGCTCGGCCTCCGTCAATTTCCCACACGCCGCACCAGAGATCAATGCCGTACTTTGCGTCACGCTGGCTGGTAAACGTCGCTGTGCCGCGTAATCGGAGTGCCCCCGGCCGTTGGGAATCGCTGGTCGAAAGTCGCAATCCCTGCTGAGCGACGAGCGTGCCATCGGTGACGACTACTTCTGAGTCCGTCGAACGGGCATAGAACTGCGGTCCCCATGGAGACGAGGGAATCGATTCCGCCCGGAAGTCGGTGTTGATCCCGACGAACCAGGCGTCCACGACGCCGCCGGGACCGATCAACAGATGACAACAGGCCGGTTCGCCCAGGTCGGGTCTACCCCACGGGCCACCGACCCGCAGAATTCTCGACGGCGTCGCGCATGTCAGCGTGCCGTCGACATGGAACCAGCATTCGCGGTCCTTCGACAGAACACCCGATTCACGAATCGTGAACGTTGCACCGCGTTCCAGACGCAGCGTCGTTCCTTGAGTTCGCGCATGCTCGGCCAATTCAAAGTTTTGGCAGACGGCCTCTGTGTTCGCGGGGATCACGCAATGCAAGGGCTTGCCTGAATGGTCATCACCGATTTCGACTGAGAGATTCGCGGCAGGAAGGCGTTTGTTCCAATTCTCGGCGGTCGTCCACAGGTACCGTCCTTTGTCGTCCGCCCTGTTCATCTCGAACTGGGTCCACTCCTGAGCGGAAGCGAATTCGGAAAACACCGACAGCAGACACGTGACACCTGTCACCAATAACGAACGTGCGATCAATTCATTCTTCCTGTTTGGAATGAGGCGTGGTTAATTGGAAAGTCGGTGTCAGTCGCGCTGATTCCTGTTGAGGGAATATCGATCAGAACATTTTACTCGATCCCAACGGGACTATTGAAGTCGCCTCGACACGGCCGCACGTCCCGATCCCTGGAAGCTGGAATCGCCACGTTCGTTTTTATTTCAGCTTGCCCTGCATCTGAAATAACCACGTCAGTGCCGAGTTCATCAACTGTTCGCCAGCACCGACCGCCGCGGGGGCGCCTTGACTGTCAGCACCGTAGCCTCCTTCAGCCGCAGCCTCGATGGTCGGGAAGTATTGGTGATAGCCGTTGCAGTAACCGAAAAAGAAGGTCTGCCGCATTCGCGCCCGATCGCGCAGCCGATTCGCGTGCTGGCAGAAGAATTCGCCCGATGCGCCCACGAGGGCAATATCGCCGTTGAGCAGCGCGACTGTCAGCCGTGGACGGATGCCGTCGGCGTATTCATCGATATAGTTCGCCACCAATTCGGGAAAGAATGCGATCGAGTATGCCTTTCCAGCACATTGGGATCCTAAGCTTAGAATTCCACGTGGACAAGTTGTCGCG